>ERZ773075.14-NODE-14-length-191831-cov-39.6596_pt1 | contig 191831 bp, 187 predicted proteins | sample MGYA00580614_ERZ773075 | MGnify/ENA primary metagenome ERZ773075 (study PRJEB29015, sample SAMEA2738021) | human oral metagenome | biome: human oral; feature: human-associated habitat; material: dental | place: China | collected 2043 ...
ATCACAAGTCATTTCTGTTGGGGGATTGCTCATTTTTGGATTTACAGCATCTTGGATTTTTGGTAGAGAATATTCTGATAAAACGATGATAGACCTATTAGCACTCCCGATAAAAAGAGATACAATCGTATTATCCAAGTTTATCGTTATCGCTCTATGGAGTTATATTCTATCAATTTTTGCACTTTTATTGGGATTATTAACTGGCGATCTGATTGGACTTGAGGGTGGGAGCTTAACGGTGATTTTCAAAGGTATACTTACTTTTGGTTATTGCACCACTCTTACGATCGTACTCTCTACTCCAGTGGCCTTTTTTGCTTGTTTAGGTCGGGGATATTTGTCACCATTGGCATTTATTATTTTTACTATTATTTTTTCTCAGCTTGGTTCTGCTCTTAACCTTGGGAAATACATTCCATGGGCGATTCCTGCACTCGCAAGTGGTATTGCTGGAAAAGCACTATTGAATTTTGGGAGCATTGTCAGTTTATTTGGGGTCAGTATTCTAGGTCTTATCGCAACAATAGCTTGGTGGAGGTACGCTGATTACGATTAAAATGAAGTGATGAAAATGCTAATAACACAAAACTAAGCTATTCAAAACAACCCCTCCTGTTCAGATTGAAGAACAAGAGGGGTTATATTATGATAATCGAGAGTTCTGGGCGAGAGGAGACTATGTGAGTATCGTTGGTCTAAATGAAAAGATAGTTTCTAATATATATGCGATTGGGAAAAAATGACCTTGTCTTTGATAAGTTAAGAGTTAAAGTGTTCTCAGATGGTAGCTTTAGCACAAGGTAAAATCTCGTTACGGGCATCAGTCAAGTGAAGGACAAAATCCAAAAAAGATGCTTGGTCTGAACTTTTTCTAGCAGGGGCCGGATTAAAAAGAGGCTGAGGAGAAAGAGCAGGAGGATAGGATAGAAATACCAAGGATTACTGACGAATTGGACCCCTTCAGCAATCCTCAAAGGGATGTAAGTGTGGGACAGCAGACTCTGTCCAGATAGGAAAGGCAAGACAATCGCAGTCATGGTCAGAATCAGAAACTAGCCCAGGTTGAAGATAGTGTTAGAAAATTGCTTCATGAGGACCTGTTCTCCATCTTGATGAAATAACGGTCTTCTCCCAGCTCAATCAGCTCGACTGGCTGAGGATAGAAGCGATCCATGACCTCTTTTTGAAGTATGTCTCCTTTAGGACCTTGGGCAATAATTTCAGCTTCTTTTAGGAGTAGGACATGATCCATAGCAGCAGTGATTTCCTCAACATGGTGGGTGACATAGAGGATAGTTGGAGCTTTCTCCATCTGTGTAATCTTACCAATCTGATCCAGCAGGCGCTCGCGTGCAAAGAGATCCAGACCGCTGGTCGCTTCATCTAAGATAAGCAGTTCTGGCTTTTCCATGAGACTGCGCGCAATCAGCAAGAGCTGCTTTTCCCCTTGAGAGAGACTGATGTAGCTCCGGCCAATCAAATCTTGTCCGCCAAGGGAGACCAGCATTTCCCTAGCTTGACCCAGCTCTGCTTGCCCGTAAGGAGCATAGAGAATACTGCTTTTATACTTACCTGTCAGGACGATTTCTTCGGCAATGAGATGGCTAGGCAGGCGTTCAGCAATGAAGGAGCCAACTACTCCAATCTTAGTTCGCAGCTGAGGAATATCGCCAGCGCCAAATTCCGTACCCAGAACCGTCACCTTGCCCTGGGTCTTCCAATGTTCAGCCATAAGCAGGCGCAGGAGAGTAGTCTTTCCAGAACCGTTGAGACCGAGAATGGCCCAATGCTCCCCCTTTTTCACCTGCCAGTTGAGATCCTTTAAGATGGTTCGGCCTTGTTTAGCCAAGCTTACATTTTCCAGTTTGATAATCTTTTCCATTTTTACTCTCTTTCGTTAAATCTCCTTTATTATAACAAAATTTAGGAAAAAATAACCGATAGGAGGACGCAGATGTTTTATAAAAGTAAGCTGATGTAGGTCCTTTTGCTAATGATTATCTTCTTTATCTGGTGTTAGATGAGGTCCATCCTATTATCATCAGGGTGCTCTTGCTCTTATCCAGCAATATCCATGGCATGCTGGGGATGATTGTGGCAATCCCGACTCATTTTATCCTCAAAGAAATCGCCAAGTTCTTGGTAGATCGCTATGATAATCACAAGGAAACCCAGCAGAAGAAGAAGGAAGAGCTTGGAATCGATTGATTCCAGAGTCTCGATACCAGAAATAAGACGGAAGAAGGGTCTTCCGTCTTAGATTGAAGACAAACATTCCAAATGGTGTTTGTCTTTTTCTGTTTGTCAGGCTAAAATTCCATCTTTTGATAGAATAATGGTCATTTGAACAAAATAAAAAGGCTTGTCCACCCTCATTTTTACTAGTTTTTTGAGATTCAAACACGCTAAAGTAAGCCCAATCTTATCTTCCATCTTGGACTTGCCTTTCTCTCTTGTATAACGGAGGTTGTGGTATTCTTTGGCAGTCCCAAAGAGTCGCTCAATTGTTTCTTTGCGCTTCTTATAAAGCTCCTTCATCCCTCTTTGGTGTCGAATCTCTTCACAATATTCAAGGTCGTCTTTCCATACATGTCTTGTGATGACTTTCTGCTGATTCTGGCTCTGGGTACAAACGGATAATAGGGGACAGGCGATACATACTTTTGGATGACTCTTATACTCACGGTAGCCTGCTCGGGTCGTCGTGCGATAGCTTAACACTTGGTTCTCTGGGCAGAGGTAACAGTCATAGAAGACATCATAAACAAAATCACCGGGCCTTAAGTTTCCATTTACCCCCTTTGGACGAGTATAAGGGAAAACAGGAATGATGTTTCGCTCTAATAAATAATGAGCAATAGCTGGGGTCTTATAGCCTGAATCCGCAATAATGTAGCGTGGGGAGAAAGCTTCTAACTTTGAAAAAAGGGCAGGGAAAGCCTGACTATCATGAACATTTCCTGCCTCAACCGTATAAGCCAAGGCCCAACCATGCTTATCACACGCTACTTGGGCAGAATAGGCAAATACTTCCTTGTGTTCCCCCTTGTGGAACCAACCACTCTCAGGATCTGTCCTTGAGATTTTCTTTTCCTTAGCCTCGCTTTCTTTTGCGGGCTTTAAGGACTTTTTTTCGTGTTTTCTCCTATCTACATCAATCTCAACTTCCAATTGCTCACTCATAAATTTAGCTTGTTGGGCAACCATTTCCTTATGATACTTGTGACTGTTAGCTGCAGCTTTGATATGGGTACCATCCACAAATATCTCCGAAGGATCCATTAAACCAGCAAATAAAGCTTGATGGAGTACTTGTAAAAATATCTCGGTAATCAGTTCTTTATCTTGAAAGCGACGACTGTAATTCTTTCCATATGTGGTAAAATGAGGCACCTTGTCATCCAAGCTTAGTCCAAGAAACCAACGATAGGCTACGTTTACTTCAATGTCTTTAATGGTTTGGCGCATGGAGCGAATGCCATAAAAGCATTGAATCAAAGGAATTTTGACTAACATGACGGGATCGAGACTAGGACGACCATTATCTGGACTATAGGTATCTTCAACTAAGTCATAGATAAAGTCAAAATCAACCTCTGATTCCACTTGGCGAAGAAAGTGATCTCTTGGGACCAATTCGTCTATCGTATAGAAGCCATATTGGCAGCGATGATAATCTGGTTTTTCTTTGTGAAACATAGTTAGCACCTCACAACTTTTCTTACCTCTATGATACAACTTTACAAAAAGAAAAGCCCTTAGAAAAGTGTCTTCTAAGGACTTTGTCTTCAATCTGCAAGGAGCCACTAGGCTCCTTTTTGGTTTTTTAGTTACTTGCGCCAGAAGTAGCGTCTGCGCCACCACCGTGGCCTCCAGCGTCACCTGAATCAGAGGCGCCAGAAGTAGCATCAGCATCTCCATGTCCTCCAGCAGCAGGAGCAAATGGTCCGCTACCACCTACCAAACGTTGACCAGTTTCTTTTAGGTACCAGTCAAGCCATGGTTGGAAGTTAAAGACGATTTCATTGATACCAGCGTATGATCCGTCAGGATAGTACATAGCTTGGTAGTTGTGAGTGTTGATAACACCTGCAGGAGAACCTGGAACGATAGTACGAACGTATTCTTGGTTTCCGTTGCGAAGTGTTCCGATAACCCACTCTACATTCTTCATGCGTGCTGGTGGAAGAGAAGCATGCACAGTTGACATACGGTTACCTGATTGAGGTGGTACACGTTTAGCAAACATAGTGTCTGGATCTTGGTGAGCGTTGTTGTAGTAGAGGAATTGGTTGTTGTCATCAGCATATGTCAATTCAAATGGCATAGCTTTCAAGAACATATCGATTTGGTTAACTGTCAGGATACCGTGGTCCAATTTGACATAGGTATCACCAGAAACAGCACCAGTGATTGCTGCAACTTTTTCTACCCATTCTGGATCGTCAGGGTCAACTTCTGTAATGGTTGTAGCAATTGGTCTTCCACAATCCAAGTCTTCTGGTTCGATTGGTTTTGGTTTTTTCAATTTCGAAACGACTCCTACATATTTAACAAAGTTATCTAAGCAAGTTTCAAGGAATTTAACAGTTCCTTCGTTGGTGATGTTTCCATTGTTATCAAAAGCTTCCTTGGCTTTACCAAGAAGGAATTCGTTACCTGGAAGCGTGTAGGCATTGACACCTGGAGCGTCAAGAATCTTACGAAGATGAACTTGGGCACGTGATGTTCCTTGGTCATAGTATGATGCACCCACAATCATAACAGGTTTGTTTTCAAATGGATGAACTTCGTATGAAAGCCATTCAAGTACAGATTTGAGTGAAGCTGAGATAGTGTGATTGTGCTCAGGAGTTGCGATAATGACACCATCAGCACGTGTAATCTTGTTATACAAGAAGCGCAATTGGAAACTTTCGTCCCATTTTTCGTCTTGGTTAAACATTGGAACTTCGTCGATTTCAAGAACTTCTAATTCAAATTTGAATTTGAAGTTGCGACGGATAAATTCCAAGAGTTTGCGGTTATATGATTGATCGTAGTTTGATCCAACAAGTCCAACAAATTTCATTCTTTCGGTCTCCTATCTTACAAATTTTCCCAGTCGAATTCTTCTGCATCTTTGCGAAGCAATTCTTGTGCATTACGCAATTTTTCAGTAATTTTCACAAAGATACGGAAGTCATCAAAGATGGCATCCAATTTCTTGATGACGTCAAGGTCAACCAAGTCACCATTTGGGTTAAATGCTTGGAGAGAGTGTGAGAGCAAGAATTCATCTGGAAGAACGTTTGCCTTGATTTCAGGAGCGTTCAAGATTTGACGAAGTTGCAATTGGGCACGAGATGAACCAAGTGTGCCGTATGAAGCACCAGTAATCATGATTGGTTTGTTCAAAAGTGGGTAGATACCGTAAGATAGCCAAGCAAGAGCGCTCATCAAAACTGCAGGGATAGAGTGGTCGTACTCAGGAGTACCGATAATCACACCATCAGCTTCTTCAATTTTAGCTGCAATTTCAAGAATTTCAGCGGGAAGAAGTTTATCTGCTGGTTTGTTGAAAACAGGGATATCCTTGATTTCAACGAGTTCAATTCCAGCTTTATCAGCAAAGTGTTTTTGCATGTATTGGAGCAATTGGCGGTTTGTAGAACGTTTAGAGTTCGTTCCAACAATGGCAATAAGTTTTAGCATGAGATTTCCTTTCTCTTTTTACATAATACAATTTTGAAGGCCTGAAGAACAAGCAAGGTGTCCCTCTTTGTCGATGAGGATGGCTTCAATCCCATCTATACTTTCGACCTGCCAGAGGATAGAAGCGCTTCGTTCTCCGAAAAGGCGTGTTGTCCATATCTCACCATCAACGGATTTATCAGAGACAATCGTTAGGCTAGCAAGATCGGTTTCGACAGGAAAGCCTGTCTCACTATCAAAGATATGGTGATAGTCTTTTCCATCTACTGTCAGGTGGCGTTCATAGATACCTGAAGTGACAACGGATTTGTTAGAAGCAGGAATGGTTAGGAGATGGTTGCCACGAGGATTTCGCGGATCTTGAATCCCAATCTGCCAGGCTTTCCCGTCTTTGGCTTGGTTATTCCCGATGGTGAGGATATTTCCTCCGAGATTGATCAGGGCAGAGGTGACACCGTGTGCTTTTAAATACTGGGCAACCTTATCTGCACTATAGCCCTTGGCTAAACAACCTAAATCAAGCTTCATTCCTTTCTTCTCTAAAAAAACAGTAGAGCTAGTCGGATCTAACTTGATAAAATGAGGGTCAACTAGAGGCAAGACAGCTTCGATTTCTTTAGAGTCTGGAAGTCGTGCATCTGCAAATCCGATTCGCCAGGTTTGAATCAAGGGACCAATACTGATATTTAGATGGCTAGACGGAGCTAGGCTATGCTCAAGTCCAAGAGTAATCAGTTCAAATAGGTCAGGATGAACCTTGACAGGTGCGATTCCAGCCTGGTAGTTGATTTCCATCAGTTCGGATTCTTGACTATTGGCGTTGAAGCGGTATTCGAGCTTCTTGAGCAAGTCAAAAGCGCCCTGAAGTAGGCAATCAGCCTGTTCATCTACTAATGAAATCGTGATAGTTGTTCCCATTAGCCGTTCAGAGTGCGAACGAAGAGGCACGCTACCAACTCCTTTCTTCCTATAGGAAATCATTCAATATAAGATAGTTAGAGAAATTAAACCCCTTACATTTTCTTTCCATGTATCTAGCATACCATAAAGTCAGCGTTTTCACAAATAAATTTTAACAAAAGTCAAGAAATATGCTCAAAATTAATATGAAAACGATAGAAAAATTAGATTTATCAATGTTAAGTGTATTTTTTTCTGAAAAAAAGAGAATTCTGAGCAAATGCCTTGTAAACGCTAACAGTAAATGATATACTAGAAAGGTAAATCAAAAATTAAAGGTAGGAATTTTTCTATGAGTAAAATCGTTGTAGTTGGTGCTAACCACGCTGGTACAGCTTGTATTAATACCATGTTGGACAACTTCGGACATGAGAACGAAATCGTAGTATTTGACCAAAACTCAAATATTTCATTCCTTGGTTGTGGAATGGCGCTTTGGATCGGGGAACAAATTGATGGCCCAGAAGGTCTCTTCTATTCTGATAAAGAAAAATTGGAAGCAAAAGGTGCTAAAGTTTACATGAACTCGCCAGTACTTTCAATTGACTACGACAATAAAGTTGTGACTGCAGAAGTAGAAGGCAAAGAACACAAAGAATCTTACGATAAACTGATCTTTGCAACGGGTTCAACTCCAATCTTGCCTCCAATCGAAGGTGTGGAAATCGTTAAGGGTAACCGCGAATTTAAAGCAACTCTTGAAAATGTACAATTTGTTAAATTGTACCAAAACGCTGAAGAAGTTATTGAAAAACTTGAGGACAAGAGCAAACACCTTGAGCGCATTGCCGTTGTTGGTGGTGGTTACATCGGTGTTGAGCTTGCTGAAGCTTTCGAGCGTCTTGGAAAAGAAGTAGTGCTTGTAGATATCGTAGACACTGTCTTGAACGGCTACTATGACAAAGACTTCACTCAAATGATGGCGAAGAACTTGGAAGACCACAACATCCGCTTGGCTCTTGGTCAAACAGTTAAAGCCATCCAAGGTGATGGAAAAGTTGAACGCTTGGTGACAGACAAAGAAACATTTGATGTGGACATGGTTGTTCTTGCAGTTGGTTTCCGTCCAAACACAGCTCTTGCTGACGGTAAGATTGAACTCTTCCGCAACGGTGCCTTCCTTGTAGATAAGAAACAAGAAACATCTATCCCAGGTGTATACGCTGTTGGTGACTGTGCAACTGTTTATGACAATGCACGTAAAGATACAAGCTACATCGCTCTTGCATCTAACGCTGTACGTACTGGTATCGTGGGTGCTTACAACGCTTGTGGTCATGAACTGGAAGGAATCGGTGTTCAAGGATCAAACGGTATCTCTATCTACGGTCTTCACATGGTTTCAACTGGTTTGACTCTTGAAAAAGCCAAAGCTGCAGGCTATAACGCAACTGAAACTGGCTTTAACGATCTTCAAAAACCAGAATTTATCAAACATGACAACCACGAAGTTGCCATCAAGATTGTCTTTGACAAAGATAGCCGCGAAATCCTTGGTGCGCAAATGGTGTCTCGTGATTCTGCAATCAGTATGGGAATCCACATGTTCTCACTTGCTATCCAAGAGCATGTAACCATTGATAAATTGGCATTGACAGACCTATTCTTCTTGCCACACTTTAACAAACCATACAATTACATTACAATGGCTGCACTTACAGCTGAAAAATAAAAATTGATGAGCTATCTGGCCTTAAGTTAAGGTCAGATAGTTTTTTATGTTTCTGTACCCAGACAATTATTGTTTTTCTATCTTGTACTTCATTCTAATCTGGCTTAAAATGAAATGGTAGCTACCAATATAAATGATGAGGATTAAGAAATGACTGAAAATCGTTATGAACTAAATAAAAACTTGGCGCAGATGCTTAAGGGCGGTGTTATTATGGATGTGCAGAACCCTGAACAGGCTCGTATCGCAGAGGCTGCTGGTGCGGCAGCTGTCATGGCCTTGGAGCGGATTCCAGCTGATATTCGCGCAGTTGGTGGGGTTTCCCGTATGAGTGATCCAAAGATGATTAAGGAAATCCAAGAAGCGGTCAGCATTCCAGTGATGGCCAAGGTCAGAATCGGGCATTTTGTTGAAGTTCAGATTTTAGAGGCTATTGAGATTGACTATATCGATGAGAGTGAAGTGCTGTCTCCAGCTGACGACCGTTTCCATGTGGACAAGAAAGAATTCCAAGTCCCTTTTGTCTGTGGAGCTAAGGATTTGGGTGAAGCCTTGCGTCGTATCGCTGAGGGAGCTTCCATGATTCGGACAAAAGGAGAACCGGGGACAGGTGACATCGTTCAAGCCGTTCGTCATATGCGCATGATGAATCAGGAAATTCGCCGCATTCAAAATCTACGCGAAGATGAACTCTATGTCGCAGCAAAAGAACTCCAGGTTCCTGTTGAATTGGTCCAATACGTTCATGAACATGGAAAATTGCCAGTTGTAAACTTCGCAGCTGGAGGTGTTGCAACACCAGCAGATGCTGCGCTGATGATGCAATTGGGGGCAGAGGGCGTCTTTGTCGGTTCAGGTATTTTCAAGTCAGGAGATCCTGTGAAACGAGCAAGTGCTATTGTTAAGGCCGTAACCAACTACAAAAATCCTCAAATTCTGGCTCAAATTTCTGAAGACCTAGGGGAAGCCATGGTTGGTATCAATGAGAATGAAATCCAAATTCTCATGGCAGAGCGAGGAAAATAGATGAAAATCGGAATATTAGCCTTGCAAGGTGCCTTTGCAGAACATGCAAAAGTGCTAGAAAAGTTAGGTGTTGTTAGTGTCGAAATCAGAAATTTAGAGAATTTTCAACAATATCAGAGTGACTTGGCGGGTTTGATATTACCTGGTGGTGAGTCTACAACCATGGGCAAGCTCTTGCGTGACCAGCAGATGTTGATTCCCATCCGAGAAGTCATTCTATCTGGACTACCAGTTTTTGGAACCTGTGCGGGTTTGATTTTGCTGGCTAAGGAAATCACTTCTCAGGAAGAAAGTCATCTAGCGACTATGGACATAGTAGTTGAGCGCAATGCCTATGGACGCCAACTAGGAAGTTTCTATACGGAGACAGAATGTAAGGGAGTCGGTCAGATTCCCATGACCTTTATCCGTGGTCCGATTATCAGTAGTTTTGGAGAGGGTGTGGAAATCCTAGCAACAGTTGATGATCAAATCGTTGCTGCGCAAGAACAGAATATGCTGGTAACTTCTTTTCATCCAGAATTGACAGATGATGTTGGCTTGCACCAGTACTTTATCAATATGTGTAAAGAAAAAAGTTGAGAAAAGATTCTCAACTTTTTTACATGTAATAAACAATCGCGATATATTGGAGTGCAGACGCCGCTAGGATAAAGAGATGCCAAATCATGTGGAAATAAGGTTTTTTCTTAGCGTAAAAACTAGCTCCAACTGTATAACAAAGTCCGCCAGTTACCATGAGACTCCAGAAAATTGGCGTTGTTTGACTGATAATGGTAGGAATGATAGCCAGAACCAACCAGCCCATAATCAGGTAAAGGGCAAGGCTGAATTTCTCATTGACCTTTTTAGCAAAGATTTTATAGAGGATGCCAAAGATGGTCGTTCCCCACTGAATGGCAATAATGAGATAGCCAAACCAGTTATTCATCAAAGTCAATACGACCGGCGTATAAGAGCCTGCGATAGCCACGTAAATCATAGAATGGTCGATGATTCGCAAGACGTATTTGTGGGTCGAACCATAGGCCATAGAGTGGTAAATGGTTGACGAGAGGAACATGAGAAAGAGACTGATAACAAAGATTGAAACACCAAAAGATGATAAAAATCCATGTGCTTCATAACTATAGGTGGATGAAATAGGGAGCAAGATGAGCATGATAACGGCACCCACAGCATGGGTCACACTATTAGCAATTTCCTCTCCAAAACTGAGTTTTTTACTGAGTTTTAGACTGGTATTCATTGGATTTCCTCCTCTTCTTTGATAAGGATTAAGTCTAGAGTTTGATGATAGAGTTTAACCGTTTGACAGCTGGTTTGGATAATAGGATTTTCTGGATCAATCCCATGGTTCATGTAGTCCACAAAAGCATCGTAGAGCTGGTCTGAGCTCGCTTGAGTTTGTAGAGTATTAAGTGTCTGAGCGATTTCTTGGATTGAAAAGACAGACTTGAGAGTAGTGATGGTAATTAAACGGGCAATCTGTTTGCGTTGGTATTTTTTCTTGTCTGGCTTTGTCAGGTAACCATGTTTGACATAGTTATTGACCATGGATGCTGTTAGCCCCTTGTCCTTATCTGGAGAGATAGGGGCGCAGACTTGATTGACATAAAGTAAAACCTGATCCAGATAGAGGTCAATGTTTGGAATGTCTTCCCATTTTGGGTAGGAAAAGTTAGAATTCATTTCTAACTCCTTTTTATCTAGTTTTAATAACTAGATTATAAAATAATAAAAAACAAAAGTCAAGTTTCAACTGCTTGTAGAAAGCTTTAAATTATGCTATGATGAGAGAAAATAGTTAGAAATGAGGAGAAGATATGGAGATTCGTTTAGCTTTTCCAAACGAAGTAGATGCGATTATGCAGGTGATGGAGGATGCTAAAAAGTGCTTAGCCAAGTCTGGTAGTGACCAGTGGCAAAATGGCTATCCAAATGCTGACATTATTATTGATGATATCATCTCAGGCCAAGCTTATGTGGCCTTGGAAGAAGGAGAACTGCTAGCCTATGCTGCTGTGACCAAGAGCCCAGAGAAATCCTATGAAGCCATTTATGAAGGAAGTTGGCAGGGGGGAGAGTCAGAATATCTGGTCTTTCACCGTATCGCTGTGGCAGCAGATGTCCAAGGACAAGGTGTTGCTCAGACTTTCCTAGAAGGCTTGATTGAAGGTTTTGATTATCTAGATTTTCGTTCAGATACGCATGCAGAAAACAAGGCCATGCAGCATATTTTTGAAAAGCTAGGATTCCAGCAGGTCGGTAAGGTTCCAGTTGACGGGGAACGTTTGGCTTATCAGAAATTAAAAAAATGAAGCAGAAAAAGTACGCAAAAATGCTCTACCCGTCGCCAATTGGAACCTTATCCTTAGTTGCTGACGAGCAATATCTGTATGGAATTTGGGTGCAGGACCAAACTCATTTTGAGAGGGGGATAGATGCTGACATGGAAGTAGTTACAGAACACCCTGTCCTTGATCAAGTTATTTCCTATTTAGATACCTATTTTGAAGGCAGTGTTCAGGATCTATCTGACTTACCTTTGGCTCCTATTGGAACAGATTTTGAAAAGCGAGTCTGGACTTACTTACAGGCCATTCCTTATGGTCAGACAGTGACGTACGGACAAATAGCGCAAGACCTGCAAGTGGGTTCTGCCCAAGCGATTGGCGGAGCAGTGGGGCGCAATCCTTGGTCCATCCTTGTACCCTGTCATCGTGTGCTGGGGTCAGGCAATCGTCTGACAGGCTATGCATCTGGAGTCGAAAAGAAAGCCTGGCTCTTGCAACATGAAGGTGTAGCATTTCAAGAAAATAAAAAATAGAAAGAAAAGAAGATGTTAGAATTTATCGAATATCCAAAATGTTCAACTTGTAAGAAAGCAAAAAATGAATTGAATCAACTTGGACTGGAATACCAAGATATCCACATCGTAGAAGAAACACCAAGTGAAGACGTGATTTTGAAGTGGTTGGAAACTTCCGGTTTTGAAGTGAAACAATTTTTCAATACCAGCGGGATCAAATACCGTGAACTGGGCTTGAAAGATAAGGTGGGAAGTTTGTCAACACAAGAAGCAGCCAAGCTTCTAGCGAGTGATGGCATGTTATTGAAACGTCCAATTTTGGTGGAGAATGGTGCTGTTAAACAAATCGGCTATAGAAAGACCTATGAGAACTTAGGTTTGAGATAGTTTTTATTTATCTCCTTGATAGGTAAAATATATAGCCTCCCTGTTTTAAAGTGTGATAAACTAGAAGATAGACAAAGTCTGAGCAGCCCGTAGCAAATAATTTGCTTGCGAGCAGAAGTATGATAGAATGAATCATTATCAGGAGAGGATGTTTTTATGACTGTTACAACATTTTTAGCATCAGATTGGTACCAAAGTTTGATGCAATTCATTCCGGATGGTAAGCTCTTTAGTTTGCGTTCGGTCTTTGATGGAATTCCAAGGATTGTCCAACAACTGCCTACAACCTTGATGTTGACGCTTGGAGGTGCACTCTTTGGTTTGCTACTTGCCTTGATTTTTGCCATTGTTAAGATCAATCGTGTTAAGATTTTATATCCCTTGCAGGCCTTTTTCGTCAGCTTCTTAAAAGGTACCCCAATCCTAGTTCAACTTATGTTGACCTACTACGGAATTCCTTTAGCACTGAAAGCTATCAACCAGCAATGGGGCACTGGTTTCAATATCAATGCGATTCCAGCGGCACTTTTTGCGATTGTGGCCTTTGCTTTTAATGAGGCGGCTTATGCAAGTGAAACGATTCGTGCAGCCATCCTTTCTGTTAATCCAGGTGAAATTGAGGCGGCGCGTAGTCTGGGTATGACTCGTGCTCAAGTTTATCGTCGCGTGATTATTCCAAATGCGGCTGTTGTTGCGACTCCAACCTTGATTAATTCCCTAATCGGCTTGACCAAGGGAACTTCTCTAGCCTTTAGCGCAGGTGTTGTGGAGGTCTTTGCCCAGGCTCAGATTTTGGGTGGAGCTGATTATCGCTATTTTGAACGTTTCATCTCCGTTGCCCTTGTTTATTGGGTAGTCAATATCGGAATTGAAAGCCTCGGTCGTTTCATCGAGAGAAAAATGGCTATCTCAGCGCCGGATACAGTGTCTACAGATGTGAAAGGAGACCTTCGTTAATGATTAAGATTTCGAATTTAAGCAAATCCTTTTCAGGACAGACAGTCTTGGATCATCTGGACTTGGATATCCAAAAAGGGGAGGTAGTGGCCTTGATTGGTTCATCTGGAGCGGGGAAATCAACCTTTCTTCGTAGTTTGAACTACCTTGAAATTCCAGATAGTGGAACGATTCAGATTGACAATTTTACAGTTGATTTTTCTCAGATTAGCCAAGAAGAGATCCTAACCCTTCGTCGCAAGTTGTCCATGGTTTTCCAACAGTTTAATTTGTTTGAACGACGAACAGCCCTTGACAATGTCAAGGAAGGTTTGGTTGTCGTTAAAAAATTATCGGACGAGGAAGCAACAAAAATCGCCAAGGAAGAGTTGGCTAAGGTTGGACTTTCTGACCGTGAAAACCATTACCCTCGCCACTTATCAGGTGGACAAAAGCAACGGGTTGCCCTCGCGCGTGCGCTTGCTATGAAACCAGATGTCTTGCTCTTGGACGAACCCACTTCAGCCCTCGACCCAGAGTTGGTCGGTGAGGTAGAAAAATCTATTGCAGATGCTGCCAAGTCAGGTCAGACCATGATTTTGGTCAGTCACGATATGTCTTTTGTAGTCCAAGTGGCAGACAAGGTTTTATTCCTAGATAAAGGGAAAATCATCGAGTCTGGCACACCGGATGAAATCATCAATCATCCAAAAGAAGAACGGACAAAAGAATTCTTCGCTAGTTACAAACGGACTTATATTTGATATAATAGAAAAAGGAAAACTCAGTTAGTTGGACTAGCTGAGTTTACTCTTTAAAAAAGATAGAAACGAGAGAGATCATGCTACTGCATTTATTTTCTTTGTATTTCGAGAGTTTGATCTTAACGACCATCCTTGTCGTGATTTTTCTAGGGATTTGGATTGGATTGAGAGCCATGTCTGGTGTGGACAAGACAGCCAAAGCTCGCCAAGCTCATCTCTATGATATGATTATGATTGGAGTTTTGGTCGTTCCGGTGTTATCCTTTGCCGTCATGAGTTTGCTCTTGGTTTTCAAGGCATAATCCTTGCGTGACTAGCAAGAATGAGTTAGAATAAAGATAGTTACAACAAGAAAGAAGGAATCGAAATGTACGATACGATTATTATCGGTGCTGGACCTGCGGGAATGACCGCTGCCTTATATGCCGCTCGCAGCAATCTGAAAGTGGCTTTGATTGAAGGTGGTCTGCCAGGTGGGCAAATGAATAACACATCTGATATTGAAAACTATCCAGGTTATGCTAACATTAGTGGACCTGAATTGGCTGAAAAAATGTTTGAACCACTTGAAAACCTTGGAGTGGAGCATCTTTATGGCTATGTTGAAAATGTTGAAGACCAGGGTGACTATAAGAAGGTCATCACTGATGATCAAGTTTACGAAACCCGTACTGTCATCGTGGCAACTGGGTCAAAACACCGTCTCTTGGGTGTTCCCGGAGAAGAAGAACTGAACAGTCGTGGTGTTTCTTACTGTGCAGTCTGTGATGGAGCTTTCTTCCGTGACCAAGACTTGCTCGTAGTCGGTGGTGGAGATTCAGCGGTAGAAGAAGCTCTCTTCCTGACTCGCTTTGCCAAGACTGTTACCATTGTTCACCGCCGTGACCAACTTCGTGCCCAAAAGGTTTTGCAAGACCGTGCCTTTGCTAATGAGAAAGTCAACTTTATCTGGGACTCTGTTGTCAAGGAAATTAAAGGTGAAAACCGAGTAGAATCTGTCGTTTTTGAAAATGTAAAAACAGGTCAAGTAACAGAGCAAGCCTTTGGTGGTGTCTTTATCTATGTTGGTTTGGATCCTGTTAGTGATTTTGCCAAAGATTTGAATATCCAAGACCAGGCTGGCTGGATTGTGACAGACAATCACATGAAAACTGCCGTTGACGGTATCTTTGCAGTTGGGGATGTTCGCCAGAAAGACCTTCGCCAAGTGACAACGGCAGTTGGAGATGGGGCTATCGCTGGTCAAGAAGCCTACAAGTTTATCACAGAACATAGTTAATACACTTCGAAAATCTCTTCAAACCACGTTAGCTTCGCCTTGCCGTACTCAAGTACTGTCTACAGCTAGCTTCCTAGTTTGCTCTTTGATTTTCATTGAGTATAATCATAAAAAAAGTTTCCAATCAACTGATTGGAAACTTTTTTATAGTCGGTTTCGGAAAACTTCGTACATGAGAATAGCTGCAGCAACACTGGCATTGAGACTTTGAACATGCCCATTCATCGGAATGGTAATCATTTCATCGACCTGTTTTTTGATGTTGCTAGAGATGCCTTTTCCTTCATTTCCGATGATGAGGGCGATTTTCCCTTTTGTATTCCACTTGTGGCAAGGAGTACCGTTCATATCTGTTCCAAAGGTCCAGAAGCCTTCAGCCTTGAGTTTGTCTAGGGTTTGACTGAGGTTGGTTACTCGCGCAATCGGTACATGCTCAATGGCACCTGTGGCTGTTTTGGCAACGATAGGAGTCACTCCGACAGCACGGTGCTTGGGAATGATGACGCCTGAAACATTGGTCGCATCGGCTGTTCGCAAGATAGAACCTAGATTATGGGGATCAGTTAACCCGTCCAGAATCAACAGAAGTGGATTTTCTTCTTGGCGTGTTTTTGCAAGGATGTGATCAAGTTCGCTATAGGCAAATTCAGAGACTCTGAGAACAAAACCTTGGTGGACAGCGCCTTCGGTCATTTCAGAGAGGGATTTTTTTGAAGTCCAAGAGATGGACACCTTCTTTTCTGTAGCCAGTTCCTTGACTTTCTCAACGTTCTTACCTCGGAGATCTTCTTGGAGGTAGAGTTTGTTTCCTGTGTTTGCAAGGAGGGCTTCGGTAACGGCGTGGACGCCATAGACAATATCATTTGTTTTCATGCCTCTATTATAACACAAAACCCCGTCTTGCAACGGGATTTTCTTTATTCCAGAATCAGTAAACCATCTTTAACAGCAAATGGGTCTTTTTCATTGATACGATCATAAAACATGATTCCGTTTAGATGATCAATTTCATGTTGGACAACGATAGAGTTGTAACCTTTGAGCTTGATACGGTGTTTTTCTCCATCTTTGTCAAAATAGTCAACGGTAACGCGGGCATGGCGAACAACATAGCCAGGCACGTTGCGGTCAACAGACAGGCAGCCTTCTCCTTCGCCAAGAGCAGCGTCTTGAACAGAGTGAGAGACGATTTTTGGATTGTACATAATAGCTTGCAAGTCGTAGGCTTCCTGTGGAGTTTCACCTTCTTCTACAATATTTGGGACCAAGACGGCAATAACGCGTTTTGAGATATCCAGCTGGGGTGCGGCAAGTCCAACACCACCACGCAGCCCCATTTTCTCAGCCATAACAGGATCCTGAGAATGTTTGAGGAATTGCATCATTTTTTCACCAAGGATGATTTCCTGGTCAGACAGTGGGAAAGTGACCTCCTCAGCAACTGCACGTAGAGTTGGGTTCCCCTCGCGGATAATATCTTTCATATCAATTAAGTGAGCAGCTTTTGTAATACGTTCTATTGCAGACATTTTCTCTCCTTTCATTACCTCTACATGATAACACAAAATAGGCGAGAAAGAAAGTCGCAGAAGTTGCTAAAAAATAATATAATAAACGGTATTCCTCTTTTGTCTGTGATATAATAAAAGAAAAGACTTGTACCAAAAGGTAAGGGGGGATAAAGATGAAAAAGCGACAAGATCGACGGCCTCATGGTTCTATTTTTGGATTGTTGAAGAGTAGTATAGATTTCTTCCGGAATTATAAATCTTGGACAAATGCCCGGTTTATTATTGTGTTATTGCTTGCAGTTGCCTTGTCCATGGGATTGAACTTGCTAGTTCGAACAGTACAAGGTAACAAGGGAACAAGTTCTAACAGTCAGACTACGACATCTAGTCAGTCCAAGGAAAATCAGTCTGGTGAAACGACGGCGCGTATCATGGCAAATGGTGATCTTCTCTATCATATCCCCATCTACCGAACAGCTCTAAAAGAAGATGGAACCTATGATTTCCATGAAAATTTTGAATATGTAAAACCCTGGCTCAAGCAAGCGGATTTGGTGATTGGTGACTTTGAAGGAACGGTGAACAAGGACCACTATTTGGCAGGTTATCCTCTCTTTAATGCACCAGGGAAAGTCATGGATGCGATCAAGGATGCAGGCTATCAAGTTCTAGACTTGGCTCACAATCACATCCTAGATTCTCAGATAGAGGGAGTGGTTTCGACGGCTCAAGCTATTGAAAAGGCTGGAATGACACCAATCGGAGTTTATACAAAGGAACCACGTGACAAGTCTCCCCTTGTTATTAAGGAAGTCAATGGTATCAAGGTAGCTCTCTTGGCCTATTCCTACGGTTTTAATGGCATTGAGCAGTATATCTCTCAAGAGGACTATAATCGCTATCTTTCTGATATGAATGAAGATAAGATGAAGGCGGAAATCGAGCGTGCAGAGAAAGAAGCAGATATTACTGTTATTATGCCTCAGATGGGAATTGAGTACCAACTAGAACCAACGGAAGAACAGAAAACACTGTACCACAAGATGATTGACTGGGGAGCTGATATTATCTTTGGAGGGCATCCTCACGTCGTTGAACCTGCTGAAACGGTTGAAAAAGATGGTGACAAAAAACTGATCATCTACTCCATGGGAAATTTTCTCTCAAATCAACGCATTGAAACCATGCAAGACGAGGAAAATGCCAAGTGGACGGAGCGCGGTGTTCTCATGGATGTGACTATTAAGAAAAAAGATGGCAAGACAAGGATTGAAACTGTCAAAGCGCATCCTACTTGGGTCAATCGAACACCTAAAGGAACTTACTCTCCAGAAGGCTATCCGCTTTTCCTCTATCAGACCTATATCCTAGAGGACTTCATCGAGGGAGGCAGTCACCGTGACAAGTTGGACGAAGCGACCAAGGAACGAATTGACACAGCCTATAAAGAAATGAATGAACATGTAGGATTGAAGTGGGACTAGCTTGAATCCAGAGGAAGTAAAATGACGATTAAGATTATTGCGACAGATATGGATGGAACTTTGCTGGATCCGAGAGGCCAGCTGGATCTGCCCCGCTTGGAAAAGATTTTAGATCAGCTGGATCAAAGGGATATCCGTTTTGTCATTGCGACGGGGAATGAAATCCATCGCATGAGAGAACTATTGGGACACTTGGCTGAACGCGTAGTCCTAGTAGTTGCCAATGGGGCGCGAATTTTTGAAAACAATAAATTGATTCAAGCGCAGACCTGGGATGATGCCATGGTTGACAAGGCTTTAGTTCATTTTAAGGGGAGAGAGTGCCGAGATCAGTTCGTCGTAACTGGTATGAATGGTGGTTTTGTCAAGAAAGGAACTGTTTTTACAGAACTTGATAAATTTATGACTCCAGAGATGATTGAAAGACTCTATCAACGAATGAATTTTGTGGAAGAGTTACAAGCGGACCTCTTTGGTGGAGTATTAAAGATGAGCATGGTTGTTGGTGAAGAACGCTCTAGTTCTGTTTTGCAGGAAATCAATGACCTCTTTAATGGTCATATAAGAGCTGTTTCCAGCGGTTATGGTTGCATTGATATCCTACAGGCTGGTGTTCACAAGGCCTGGGGATTGGAAGAATTACTTAAGCGCTGGAATTTGAAATCAGAACAAGTTATGGCTTTCGGTGATAGCGAAAATGATGTCGAAATGTTAGAACTGGCTGGAATTGCCTATGCTATGGAAAACGCAGCTGATGAGGTCAAGGCCGTTGCGACTGCCCTAGCTCCAGCTAACAGCCAGGCGGGCGTTTATCAAGTCCTAGAAAATTGGTTAGAGAAAGAGGGATAAGGTGGCAGTACAGTTATTAGAGAATTGGCTCTTAAAAGAGCAGGAAAAAATTCAAACCAAGTATCGTGAATTGAATCAAATTTCTGTCCTAGAGCCAGATATCATTTTTATTGGTGATTCGATTGTGGAATATTACCCTCTGCAAGAGTTGTTTGGGACTGCCAAGACGATTGTCAATCGTGGCATCCGAGGCTACCAGACGAAACTTTTATTAGAGAATTTGGATGCCCATCTTTATGGTGATGCTGTGGATCAAATTGTTCTCTTAATTGGGACAAATGATATTGGAAAAGATATTCCCATGAATGATGCTTTGGATAATCTTGAGCGTGTGATACAATCAATTGCCCGAGAATATCCGCTGTCACAAATAAAGCTCCTTTCCATTCTGCCAGTCAATGAGGGAGAGAAATACAAGCAGACTGTTTATATCCGAACCAATGAAAAGATTAGAGAATGGAATCAAGCCTATGAGGCTCTAGCATCCGCCTATATGCAGGTAGATTTTGTACCGATTTATGATAGTTTGACAGATTCAGAAGGGCAACTTCAATCAGCCTATACAACGGATGGTCTCCATCTAAGTGTGGTAGGTTATCAAGCCTTATCAAAAGCCTTAAAAGGATATCTTTTCTAAAGAATCGGCTTAATTTTGCATTTTTGATTTAGATGAGGTATAATGGTTTTATTGTCTTTTGGGGTCGTTACGGATTCGACAGGCATTATGAGGCATATTTTGCAACCCGTGTGGCGACGTAAACGCTCAGTTAAATATAACTGCAAAAAATAACACATCTTACGCTCTAGCTGCCTAAAAACCAGCAGGCGTGACCTGATTTGGATTGCTCGTGTTCAATGACAGGTCTTATCATTAGCGAGATACGATCAAGCCTTGTCTAGTGGTTTGATAAGAGATTAATAGACTCGCAGTTCCTAGGCTTGAGTTATGTGTCGAGGGACTGTTAAAACAATACATAACCTATGGTTGTAGACAAATATGTTGGCAGGTGTTTGGACGTGGGTTCGACTCCCACCGGCTCCATTATTCTTTCACCAACCTTGGAAAAACGTTGTTAAATCAACGTTTTTTATTTTTGTCTTTGGTATTCCTGCGGAAAAAGGAGTCATAAAAGGAGTCCTTTTTGCAGTTGGTAAAAATCTTCTGAACACTGTTTTTAAAAAAGGAATACAAAAAAGGATACAACAGATGTCGTATCCTAGAAATCGTTTTGGTTTTTCTACGGAAGACATGGGATTCGAACCCACGCACGCTGTTACACGCCTACCGCGTTTCCAACACGGCCTCTTAAGCCTCTTGAGTAATCTTCCAATACTTACTCAAATAGTCTACCATAAAGCCACTTATCTTGCAATAAAAATTTTGGAAATAAGAAAAATGATAGATTTTGAAAGAAAATGATAAAAAATGCTTGACTTTGGTAGAGAATGTGCTAGAATGAATAGTGTAAACGATAACAGGAGGTGGTTTGGTGTTAAAAACTGAGCGGAAGCAACTGATTTTAGAGGAGTTAAATCAACATCATGTAGTTTCCTTAGAAAAATTGGTTAGTCTATTAGAAACATCAGAATCAACGGTACGAAGAGATTTGGATGAGTTGGAGGCGGAAAACAAGCTTCGCCGTGTGCATGGAGGAGCAGAATTGCCACACTCCTTGCAGGAAGAAGAAACTATCCAAGAAAAATCTGTCAAAAACCTTCAAGAGAAGAAGCTACTGGCTCAAAAAGCAGCCTCTCTTATCAAGGAACAAGATGTTATCTTTATTGATGCTGGAACGACAACTGCTTTTTTAATCAAGGAATTGGTTAATAAGAATATCACAGTTGTGACCAACTCCATTCACCATGCGGTTCAGTTGGTTGAAAAACAGATTTCGACTGTCATGGTTGGAGGAAGTGTCAAGATGGCAACAGATGCATGTATCGGGGGCGTTGCTCTTAACCAAATCAATCAATTGCACTTTGACCGTGCCTTTATCGGAATGAACGGTGTAGATGAAGGTTATTATACAACTCCAGATATGGAGGAGGGAGCTGTTAAGCGAGCTATCTTAGAAAATGCCAAACAAACTTATGTTTTGGCGGATTCATCTAAGATTGGTCAGTCTTGTTTCGCTAAGGTTGCGCCTATAAAACGAGCAATTGTTATTACAAGCAAGGGTCACGAACTCTTGCCAGCTATCAAAGAAAAAACGGAGGTTATCGAAGTATGATTTATACAGTCACGCTAAATCCATCTATTGACTATATTGTCCGTCTGGATAAAGTGGAAGTTGGTAGTGTTAATCGTATGGATAGTGATGATAAGTTTGCTGGTGGTAAGGGAATCAATGTCAGTCGTGTCTTGAAACGCTTGGATATTCCTAATACTGCGACTGGATTTATCGGAGGCTTTACTGGTAAATTTATCACAGATACTTTGGCAGAAGAGGAAATCGAAACGCGTTTTGTCCAAGTAGCAGAAGATACTCGTATCAATGTCAAGATCAAAGCAGACCAAGAAACAGAAATCAACGGGACTGGTCCTAATGTTGAACCGGCTCAGTTAGAAGAATTGAAAGCTATTTTGTCTAGTTTGACTGCAGAAGATACGGTTGTGTTTGCAGGTTCGAGTGCTAAGAACCTAGGCAATGTTATCTATAAGGATTTGATTGCCTTGACACGCCAGACTGGTGCGCAAGTCGTTTGTGATTTTGAAGGACAGACCTTGATTGATAGTTTAGACTACCAGCCACTTTTGGTGAAACCAAACAATCACGAGCTTGGAGCTATCTTTGGAGTGAAACTCGAAAGTTTAGATGAAATCGAGAACTATGCTCGTCAGTTACTGGCCAAGGGAGCTCAAAACGTCATTATCTCCATGGCTGGGGACGGTGCCCTTCTTGTCACATCCGAGGGAGCATACTTCGCCAAACCTATCAAGGGAACAGTGAAAAATTCAGTCGGAGCTGGCGACTCTATGGTTGCCGGATTTACAGGTGAATTTGTCAAATCCAAAGATGCAGTAGAAGCCTTCAAATGGGGAGTGGCTTGTGGGACAGCAACTACTTTCTCTGATGACTTGGCAACTGCAGCATTTATAAAAGAAACTTATGAAAAAGTTGAGGTAGAAAAACGATGAAGATTCAAGACCTATTGAGAAAAGATGTCATGTTGCTGGATTTGCAGGCAACTGAAAAAACAGCAGCTATCGAAGAGATGATTCATAGCTTGGTAGATCACGGTTATGTGACGGATTTTGAAACCTTTAAAGAAGGAATCTTAGCGCGTGAAGCTCTGACTTCTACTGGTTTGGGTGACGGAATTGCTATGCCTCACAGCAAAAACTCTGCTGTCAAAGAAGCAACGGTTCTCTTTGCTAAGTCAAACAAGGGTGTTGACTATGAGAGTTTGGATGGGCAACCAACAGACCTCTTCTTCATGATTGCTGCTCCAGAAGGTGCAAATGATACTCACTTGGCTGCCTTGGCAGAATTGTCTCAATACTTGATGAAAGATGGTTTCGCTGACAAACTTCGTCAAGTAACATCAGCTGATCAAGTTATCGAACTTTTTGACCAAGCTTCAGAAAAAGCTGAGGAGCCTGTTCAAGTACCTGCTAATGACTCTGGCGACTTTATCGTAGCTGTTACAGCTTGTACGACAGGTATTGCCCACACTTACATGGCCCAAGAAGCCCTTCAAAAAGTAGCTGCTGAAATGGGTGTTGGCATCAAGGTTGAAACCAATGGTGCTAGCGGTGTCGGCAACCAACTGACTGCACAGGATATCCGCAAGGCTAAAGCTGTTATCATCGCAGCAGACAAGGCTGTTGAGATGGATCGCTTTGATGGAAAACCTTTGGTTAACCGTCCAGTTGCAGACGGTATCCGTAAGACAGAAGAATTGATCAACTTGGCTCTTTCAGGAGATGCTGAGGTCTACCGTGCTGCTAATGGAGCAAAAGCTGCAACAGCATCTAATGAAAAACAAAGCCTTGGTGGTGCCTTCTACAAACACTTGATGAGTGGTGTATCTCAAATGTTGCCATTCGTTATCGGTGGTGGTATCATGATTGCCCTTGCTTTCTTGATCGACGGAGCTTTTGGTGTGCCACAGGATAGTCTTGGAAATCTCGGATCCTACCATGAGCTAGCTTCCATGTTCATGAAAATCGGTGGCGCTGCCTTTGGCTTGATGCTTCCAGTCTTTGCAGGATATGTAGCCTACTCTATCGCTGAAAAACCAGGTTTGGTAGCTGGTTTTGTGGCTGGTGCTATTGCTAAAGAAGGTTTTGCTTTTGGTAAAATTCCTTATGCCGCAGGTGGTGAAGCAACTTCAACTCTTGCAGGTGTATCATCTGGTTTCCTAGGTGCCCTTGTTGGTGGATTTATCGCAGGTGCCTTGGTTCTTGCTATCAAGAAATACGTTAAAGTTCCTCGTTCACTTGAAGGTGCTAAATCAATCCTTCTTTTGCCACTTCTTGGAACAATCTTGACTGGATTTGTCATGCTAGCTGTTAACATCCCGATGGCAGCAATTAACACTGCTATGAATGACTTCCTAGGCGGTCTTGGAGGTGGTTCAGCTGTCCTTCTTGGTATCGTTCTTGGTGGCATGATGGCTGTTGATATGGGTGGTCCAGTTAATAAAGCGGCCTATGTCTTTGGTACAGGTACGCTTGCAGCAACTGTTTCTTCAGGTGGTTCTGTAGCCATGGCAGCAGTTATGGCTGGAGGAATGGTGCCACCACTTGCCATCTTTGTTGCAACTCTTCTTTTCAAAGATAAATTTACCAAAGAAGAACGCAACTCTGGTTTGACAAATATTATCATGGGCTTGTCATTTATCACCGAGGGAGCAATTCCATTTGGTGCCGCCGACCCAGCTCGTGCGATTCCAAGCTTTATCCTTGGTTCAGCAGTGGCAGGCGGACTCGTTGGTCTTTCAGGTATCAAACTCATGGCACCACACGGAGGCATCTTCGTCATCGCCCTTACTTCAAATGCTCTTCTTTACCTTGTCTTTGTCTTGATTGGAGCAATTGTAAGTGGTGTGGTTTATGGTTCTCTACGCAAACCACAAGCATAAAATGGATTAGAATAGAAAGATTGTTACCATTTGGTGCAATCTTTTTCTCTATTCGAAATGGCTGTGAAATATGGTATAATAAAAGAATGGCAAACAAGAATACTACAAAAACAAGACGGAGACCGTCTAAAGCAGAACTTGAAAGAAAACAGGCTATCCAGAGGATGTTGATTTCCTTAGGAATTGCCTTATTGTTGATTATTGCAGCCCTCAAACTCGGCGCGGCAGGTGTCACACTTTACAATCTCATTCGACTGGTGGTCGGAAGTTTGGCCTATGTGGCCATTGGTGCCCTTCTCATTTATCTTTTTCTATTTAAATGGATCCGCAAGCAGGAAGGGCTTCTGTCAGGATTTCTCTGTATCTTTGCTGGCTTGCTCTTGATTTTTGAGGCCTACTTGGTATGGAAATATGGCTTGGAGCAGTCAGTTTTAAAAGGAACCTTGGCTCAAGTTATGACGGACCTGACTGGTATGCGGGTGACGAGCTTTGCTGGTGGAGGCCTGCTTGGTGTTGGACTTTATATCCCCATTGCCTTTCTTTTCTCAAATATCGGCTCCTACTTTATTGGAGTTCTTTTGATTCTAGTTGGGGCACTCTTGGTTAGTCCTTGGTCTATTTATGATGTTGCAGCCTTTATTGGGGCTCAGTTCAGATCGTTTATGGAAAAACAGGAACAGAGAAAACAGGAACGCTTCATCAAGAGAGAAGAAGAGAAGGCTCGTCAAGAAGCTGAAGAAGCAGCCAGAATTCAGCGAGAACAAGAAGAACAGGATGCGCTGCCGCTTCCTCCCGTAGATCCTGAAACGGGAGAAATCTTATCTGAAGTAGCAGACTACGATTTCCCCCCAATTCCTGAGGAGGAATGGATCGAACCGGAGATTATCCTTCCTCAAGCTGACGTTGAAGTTCCATTTGTGGAAGAAGGTTTTGAGGATGAAGAGGTACAGGTTGATTTTTCTGCTAAGGAAGCCCTTGAATACAAGCTACCAAGCTTGCAACTCTTTGCGCCAGATAAACCCAAAGACCAGTCCAAGGAAAAGAAGATTGTCCGAGAAAACATCAAAATCCTAGAAGAAACCTTTGCCAGCTTTGGGATAAAGGTAACGGTTGAACGGGCTGAAATCGGCCCATCTGTTACCAAGTATGAAGTCAAGCCAGCCGTTGGGGTACGGGTTAACCGCATTTCCAATCTGGCAGACGACTTAGCGCTAGCTCTAGCAGCTAAGGATGTTCGGATTGAGGCTCCGATCCCTGGGAAATCCCTAGTTGGAATTGAAGTGCCTAACTCTGAGATTGCGACCGTCTCCTTCCGCGAACTCTGGGAACAGTCTCAAACTAAACCAGAAAATCTCCTCGAAATTCCTCTAGGGAAGGCTGTCAATGGAACGGCTCGAACCTTTGATCTTTCCAAGATGCCCCACCTACTTGTTGCAGGTTCGACGGGATCAGGGAAATCAGTCGCAGTTAATGGTATTATCGCTAGCATTCTGATGAAGGCAAGACCCGACCAGGTCAAGTTTATGATGGTGGATCCTAAGATGGTTGAGTTGTCGGTTTACAATGACATTCCTCACCTTTTGATTCCAGTTGTGACCAATCCACGCAAGGCCAGCAAGGCTTTACAAAAAGTCGTGGATGAGATGGAAAACCGTTATGAACTCTTCGCTAAGGTTGGTGTGCGAAATATCGCTGGCTACAATGCCAAGGTCGAGGAATTTAATAGCCAATCTGAGTACAAACAAGTACCACTTCCTTTGATTGTTGTTATTGTGGATGAGTTGGCAGACCTCATGATGGTGGCTAGCAAGGAAGTGGAAGATGCCATCATCCGTCTTGGACAGAAGGCGCGTGCCGCAGGGATTCACATGATTCTCGCAACGCAACGTCCATCGGTTGATGTTATCTCTGGTCTTATCAAGGCCAATGTCCCATCTCGTGTGGCTTTTGCAGTTTCATCAGGCACAGATTCACGAACCATCTTGGATGAAAATGGAGCTGAAAAACTGCTTGGTCGAGGAGACATGCTCTTTAAACCAATTGATGAAAATCACCCAGTCCGTCTGCAAGGATCCTTTATCTCGGATGATGATGTCGAACGCATCGTAAACTTCATCAAGGCTCAGGCTGATGCGGACTACGATGACAGCTTTGACCCAGGAGAAGTTTCTGAAAATGAAGGAGATTTCTCTGATGGTGAAGCTGGTGGTGATCCGCTTTTTGAAGAAGCCAAGGCTCTGGTTATCGAGACACAGAAAGCCAGTGCTTCTATGATCCAGCGTCGTTTGTCTGTTGGATTTAACCGTGCGACCCGCCTTATGGAAGAACTCGAAATGGCGGGTGTCATCGGTCCAGCTGAAGGAACCAAACCACGAAAAGTATTGCAACAATAGAATAAACAGATATCAAGTCTTCTCATTAACTGTAGTGGGTGATGAAAAGCTATCAAAAAAGGGCATGCTTGTCCTTTTTTTGATAGTGAGAGCCATAAAAATATGTGAAAGTTTATAAAGATTCTAAATCCAAATCCACACTATTTCAGGTCTTTAATAAGCTTGTTAATTGCTTCGAATTGTAAAATATTAATATCCTTCTTATGTTTCATAAAGTTTTTCTAATGTAGTTTGAAATTGAAAATTGACAGAGTTTTAGGTTTTTCTCTGCCTGTTTAAAGAATAATTTCTTATTCTTCTTTTGAAAATGTAATAAAAGGAAGTACCCTTATCAAATCGGGTTCTTAGAGAAATTTTTCAAGGTGCTAGGTAATGTAGAAACGGATAGGGATGATTTTAGTATTGGCGAACGAAATAGTCTGGAGGATTGTTTTAGTTTGAGTCCAGATATTAGAAAACAAAGTTTTCTAGCAATACCCATTAAGAAAAGATTTTCAGTAAGGGATTAAGCCCCCCTTTTTGTCGAAGAAGGTTTGAAATATAGAGGGATAAGACACAAAAATCTTATGACGGTTCTTTCACTGAAAATGATATTTCTTGGACGAAGTGATGTGGATTATTCAACTTGTTCAAGGGGAGGAATTTTGGAAAGTTTTTGAATACCGTATTTAACCAATTTTTACTTTGTGATAAGGGGATAAAGAAGCAGGATAATCAAGTTTGCATGTTTCTCCATGTGAGTATTGATTTTAAAAATATAAGTAAGTTCTTAATAGATTGTATGATATTTTTCTATAGGAATATAATCCATAAGAACTATAGGGGATTTTCCTACTACAAATATTATAGAGTCTGTTTGTATCGGAATTTTTTAAAAAGTTCTAGAATTTAAGTGGAATAGCTTGTAAAAAATCCTAAAATCCTTTAAAATAAAAGAGTTGGAGGAAGCTATGAATGGAAATCAGATGATACAAATTATTCCGACTTTTAAGGTCAATAACCGAAGATTAAATGAAACATTTTACATTAAAACTCTTGGGATGAAGCCCTTGTTAGAAGAGTCTGCCTTTCTCTCGCTCGGTGATCAATCAGGTGTTGAGAAGATGATTCTTGAAGAAGCTCCAAGTATGCGAACTCGCAGAGTTGAAGGGCTTAAGAAGTTAGCTAGACTCTTGGTCAAAGTAGAAAATCCTTCAGAAATTGAGGCTCTTCTTTCTCGGATGGAGTCCCTTCCTCGCCTATTTAGAGGAAAACGTGGTTATGCTTTTGAGATTGTTTCTCCTGAACAGGATGTGATTTTTGTTCATGCAGAAAATCATATGGAAGATTTGGTTCCACTGGAAACTGTTCCCGAATTTTCTTCAAATACAGGTATAAAATATTTGAGTCAATTTGAGATTTCTATGGAGTTGCGCTTGCCTGAGGGAATGGAGAGTTTACTTGATCCCGAAGTGGTAGCCAAGGCAATTAGCTTTACCAAAGGGGAAGGTCCAGATTTGACTGTTGAAAACAACGTCACTTGGGATTTATCTATGATAAAATTTTTAGTGAAGGATTTAGATTTGACTAGTCTTCGTCAGAAATTTGAAAAGACAGGCTATTTTGTTCCCAAATCTGAAAAGTTCTTCCTTGGGAAAGATACCAATAACATCGAATTGTGGTTTGAAGAAGCATGAAGTGGGAAAAAATTCTAAGAAAAATAGAAGATCAAATTGAGGCAGGGGTATATCCCGGGGCCTCTTTTGCGTATTATAAGGATGGTGAATGGAAAGAGTCTTATCTGGGCTTGAGTGACCCAGAACGGGGCTTAAAGACAGAGAGCGGTTTGGTCTATGACCTGGCTAGTGTGAGTAAGGTCGTGGGAGTGGGGACGGTTCTTACCTTCTTGTGGCAGCAGGGCAAGTTAGATATTGATCGACCGGTGACGGATTTTTTACCTGAGTGTGATTATCCTGATATCACTATACGACAACTTCTGACACATGCTACAGACTTAGACCCCTTTATTCCCAATCGGAATCTCTTGACAGCCCCTGAATTAAAAGAAGCCATGTTTCACCTCAACAGACGAAATCAGTCTGCTTTTCTATATTCAGATGTTCACTTTTTACTCTTAGGCTTTCTTTTGGAAAAAATCTTTGACCAAGATTTGGATCAAATCATACAGAAGCAAGTTTTGGAACCATGGGGGATGAAGGAAACCAAGTTTGGCCCCGTTGAGCAAGCTGTACCAACAGTGAGAGGAGTGGAGCCCGGAATCATTCACGATCCCAAAGCTCGTCTTTTAGGAAAACACGCTGGAAGTGCTGGTTTATTTTCAACTGTTAAGGATTTGCAAATCTTTCTGGAACATTACTTGAAAGATGATTTTGCTACAAATCTGAGCCGCAATTTTTCTCCCTTAGATGATAAGGAGCGGTCCCTAGCCTGGAATTTGGAGGGAGACTGGCTGGACCATACGGGCTATACAGGTACCTTCATCATGTGGAACCGAGAGAAACAGGAAGCCGCTATCTTTTTATCCAATCGAACGTATGAGAAGGATGAGCGTGCCCAGTGGATAATCGATCGAAATCAAGTCATGGATATGATTCGTAGGGAAGAGTAGGGAGAAAGCATGTCAAAAACCGTAAAAGGAATGCTATTCACAGTAGTTGCAGGCATTGCTTGGGGCTTGTCTGGAACCAGTGGCCAATACCTGATGGCACACGGGATTTCTGCTCTAGTCTTGACCAATCTGCGACTCATCATTGCAGGATTGGCACTGGTATTCTTATCCTATGCGACTGCAAAGGATAAACTCCTTTCTTTTTTAAAAGATAAAAAAAGTCTACTATCTCTGTTGCTATTTGCAGTTTTCGGACTTTTCTTAAACCAGTTTGCTTATCTTTCTGCCATTCAGGAAACCAATGCTGGAACGGCTACGGTTCTCCAGTATGTATGTCCTGTTGGAATCTTGATTTATACTTGTATCAAGGACAAGGTGGCACCGACTCTGGCTGAGATTGTTTCGATTGTTTTAGCAATCGGAGGGACTTTTCTTATCGCGACGCATGGGGAACTTGACCAGTTGTCTGTCACACCTGCGGGTCTTTTCTGGGGGCTCTTTTCTGCCTTGACCTACGCCCTCTATATCATCCTTCCTATCGCTTTGATTAAGAAGTGGGGAAGTATTTTGGTGATTGGTGTGGGCATGGTTATTTCTGGTGTAGTGGCCATTCCCTTCACAGGGGTTTTGCAGGCCAGTATACCGACCAGCTTGGATTTTCTCTTTGCATTTGCTGGCATTATCATCATTGGAACAGTCTTTGCCTACACAGCCTTTCTAAAAGGAGCTAGTATGATAGGACCTGTTAAGTCCAGTTTATTGGCTTCCATAGAGCCTATATCTGCTGTTTTCTTTGCCTTTCTGATTATGAAAGAGCAATTCTATGCGATTGATTTTGTCGGTATGGCCATGATTTTACTTGCGGTAGCCATCATTTCTTTGAAAGATTTGTTGATAGAAAATAAACGGAAGGTTGAATGAGAAACTAGTTACTCGTAAAAAGTGGTTGATTTGAATATCCTATCGAAATATTGATTACGGCTAAGGAATGGGAGTGGAATTTTATAAAATTTTAAGGCTCTTTTCTTACAATAAACCAATCTTTAACTGCTAGAAGGAGGAGATATGAAAATTTTACAAAGTATTCACCCAACTAAGCCCCTGCGCTACTTGAGATGGTTTGATATTCTGATTATTACAGTTCTGATGTTTGGCCAGTTTATCATTCGGTCAACGGAGTTCTTTTTAGCAAGTATGTATCCGACAGGCCTGTCAACTACAATGGATACGGCAAGTAATACTGTCGGAGAGGGAGCAGCCTATTCGAGCAACTTCACCTTGCAAGTGATACTTCTGACCTTGGCCTTGCTTTACCTTTTGATTCGGAATTATGATTTCAAACAGCTTCCCATTCGTTGGACCTGGTCCCTTCTCTTTTGGGTTCCTTTTATATTTGCCATTGTGGGATTGTTTGGAGACTTGGTGACGACACTAACTGGTGAATACAATTACTTGAATCCAGCACTTTTTTCCCACATAGATCCCATGGAAGTTATACGGAAATTCCTAGCGCTTAGTCCGATGGCAATTGCCTATGCCTTGCTGAATGGCTTCTATGAAGAGTTTTTCTTTCTAGGGTTGTTGACCTCAGTGAAAGAAAAGCACAAGTGGTGGGTCTTGTTTTATTCTATCCTCGTTCGGATTTCTTTTCACACCTATCAAGGCCTAGTATGGGCGCTGGTTATTGGTGTAGTTTATGGTTTACTTTATTATTTCTTGTACAAGTATGTAATCAAGAATCTGCTCCCATTCTTCCTCATGCATGCTCTGGCAGACATGTTTGGGTCTAGTCTCATGTATCTCTTGATTGCCTGGAGAAGGTAAGAATCAGAAAAATCCACTCAGTTGAGTGGATTTTGTGTGTATAGATGACTAGTCTTTATTTTCGTGTGGTAAGATTAGGTTCAAGATAATTCCTGTCATAGCTGATAGAGCGGTACCTGAAAGCGTAACTGGTCCTACTTTGAGGATGGCACCACCAAGTCCGAGTACCAACATAGCACTAGCAATGATGAGGTTACGCATCTGACTGAAGTCAACACGTTCCTTAATCAAAACTTTCAAACCATTGCTGGCGATAACTCCGTAGAGAAGGATGGACATGCCACCAAGCACAGCATTTGGAATGGTTGAAATCAAGGCAGTGAACTTGCCTAGGAAGCTAAGAGCAATGGCGATGAAGGCTGCGTTACGGATAACTGAGACAGAAGCGATACGGGTCATCCCGATAACCCCTGTATTTTCACCGTAAGTCGTATTGGCTGGTCCACCGAGAAAAGCAGATACAGATGTCGCGATACCGTCACCGAGAAGCGTACGGTGAAGTCCTGGTTCTTTCAGGAATTGACGGCCACAGATTTGGCTCAAAACTGTGTGGTCTCCGATGTGTTCTGAAATTGTTACAATAGCGATTGGCAAGATAGCAATGGTTTCAGGACCGAAGTATAAGTTGTACTCTTTAAAGGCACCACCCGTGTTAAATGGCAAGTAGAAGCCAGGAATTTCAAACCAGTTGGCTTCTAAGACTGGAGTAAAGTCAACCAAACCAAGCATCATAGCGAAGATGTACCCACCGATGATGGCAAAGAGGAAAGGAATAATGCGAAGGAAGCCTTTTCCTTTTGTATTGATAAAGGCAGCAATTAAGAACGTAACAACTGCTACAAGGGCGTTCTTCCAGTTTCCATCAGCGACCAGTCCAGCATTCGTTACAGCAGAACTAGCAAGACCAAGACCGATAACGATAATCATAGGTCCGATAATGATTGGTGGCAAGAGTTTATCAATCCATTTCGTACCTGCAAAACGAACACTTGCTGCTACAAGGACATAGACCAAACCAGTCAAGATAACCCCAGTTTGAGCAGCAGATACATCGCCTCCCATTTCTTTCATGGCTAAAGACATAGCCGTGATAAAGGCGAATGAAGAACCTAGATAAACTGGAACCTTAAAGCCAGTAGAAATCATGTAGATAAGTGTCCCAACACCTGATGCAAAAAGGGCAACAGATACGGGCATTCCCAAAATTAAGGGAACGAGAATGGTTGCACCAAACATGGCAAATACGTGCTGGAAGCTGAGAAGAATGCCTTTACCAGCAGAAGGACGTTGATCAACGTCTAGTAATAAGTCAACAGTTGATTCCTGTTTCATAAAAACCTCACTTTTGGGCACCAAAAAAGAGCCCATTATTTTACAGCAATAGGCCCTCAGAGTAAGACTTTTTAAAAAATAGCTATCTTTTAAAAATTTATATAAATCTGCGCCTTCGTCACCTCACAGGATGACATTAAAAACCTTTGCTTAGGATAGTATAGCAGAAAAAAATGATTTTGTAAATCATTTTTTCCCGAGCCTGGAAATGCGAGAGCGAGGTTCGTTTTGTAAACGAATTTTTCCCGAGCTGAGAAACAAAAAAGCGAGGCAGATTTTGTAAATCATTTTATCCCGAGCCTAGAAATAAGAAAGCGAGATTGATTTTGTAAATTGTTTTCTGAATTTTAAACAAGGGGGCACTATTGTTTAAAGCGGGCGTTTGTTGGGCATGCCAGCCTTTCTTGGGTACTTCTTGGGTGTTTCTTTTTTCTTTTCGACGACTGTGATATAGCGTGGATCTCCATTTGGTAGGGCATAGCTGAGGTTGTCCTCTACCTTACTAAAGAGGAGGTTAAGGGCATTCTTGGCTTCTAGCAATTCCTCGGGCGCATTGCTGGCCTTGAGTGCCAATAGTTTTCCACCGACTTTAAGATAGGGAATGGTCAGTTCAGACAAGACCTGCATGCGGGCAACCGCGCGAGCCGTCACCATATCAAACTGGGCACGGAAGTTCTTGTCTTGGGCAAAGTCTTCTGCCCGTCCATGGTAGAAGTGAACACCATCCAAATTCAACTCTTGAGCCAAAAGTTGAAGGAAGTTGATGCGCTTATTTAGCGAATCAATGATGGTCACATCTAACTGAGGATAGAGAATTTTCATGGGTAGACTAGGAAATCCTGCCCCCGCTCCGATATCAAGAAGTTTGATATCTTCATTGGGAATCAAATCCTGCAAGATAGGCGCAATCGAATCGTAAAAGTGTTTGAGGTAAACTTCTTCCTTTTCTGTAATAGCGGTCAAGTTAATCTTTTCATTCCACTCGACCAAGAGTTCAAAATACCGTTTAAATTGCTCTTTTTGCTGGTCAGAAAGTGGAAGATTTTGCTCAGCTAGCAAGCTGTAAAATGTTTCTGGTTTCATAGTAATTTCCTTCTTTAGTCTAATCTTATTTTACCACAAATAATAGAAAATTTGATATACTAGTACTAATCTAAAAGTAGAAAGGAATAAGATTATGACATGGATTATTCTTGGAGTTTTGGCTCTGATTGTTATTTTTGTGATTGTTAGCTATAACGGTCTGGTTAAAAATCGTATGCAAACCAAGGAGGCTTGGAGCCAGATTGATGTTCAGTTGAAGCGTCGAAATGATCTTTTGCCAAACTTGATTGAAACAGTCAAAGGATATGCTAAGTATGAAGGTTCTACCTTGGAAAAGGTGACTCAACTTCGTAATCAAGTAGCAGCAGCAGCTTCTCCGGCAGAGGCTATGAAGGCCAGTGATGCTCTTACTCGTCAAGTCTCAGGTATTTTTGCAGTTGCTGAAAATTATCCTGACTTGAAAGCTAGTACTAACTTTATCAAGTTGCAAGAGGAGTTGACCAATACAGAAAATAAAATTTCTTACTCACGCCAACTCTACAATAGTGTTGTTAGCAACTATAATCTCAAGCTGCAAACCTTCCCAAGTAATATCATTGCAGGACTATTTGGTTTTAAAGCAGCAGACTTCCTTCAAACCCCTGAAGAAGAAAAACAAGTCCCTAAAGTTGATTTTAGCGGTTTAGGTGACTAAGATGCTGTTTGATCAAATTGCAAGCAATAAGCGAAGAACCTGGATTTTGTTGCTGGTTTTCTTCCTACTCTTGGCCTTGGTTGGTTATGCTGTTGGCTATCTCTTTATGCGTTCAGGTCTTGGCGGCATGATTATAGCCTTGATTATTGGTCTTATCTACGCTCTGACCATGATCTTTCAATCGACAGAGATTGTCATGTCTATGAATGGGGCGCGTGAGGTTGATGAGCAAACAGCACCAGACCTCTACCATGTAGTAGAAGATATGGCCATGGTCGCTCAGATTCCCATGCCACGTGTTTTCATCATTGAGGATTCTTCTTTAAATGCCTTTGCAACAGGTTCTAATCCGCAGAATGCGGCAGTTGCGGCAACGTCGGGTCTCCTAGCAATCATGAATCGTGAGGAGCTAGAAGCTGTTATGGGACATGAGGTCAGTCATATCCGGAACTATGATATCCGCATTTCGACGATCGCTGTTGCTCTTGCCAGTGCCATTACACTGCTATCTAGTATGGCAGGACGGATGATGTGGTGGGGTGGTGCAGGTCGCAGACGAAGTGATGACGATCGTGATGGAAATGGTTTGGAGATTATCATGCTTGTTGTCTCGCTCTTAGCCATTGTTCTGGCCCCTCTCGCTGCAACCTTGGTGCAACTAGCCATTTCCCGTCAGAGGGAATTTCTGGCGGATGCATCCAGTGTGGAGCTGACTCGCAATCCTCAAGGGATGATTAATGCCTTGCGCAAGTTGGACAATAGCGAGCCAATGCATCACCACGTCGACGATGCCAGCAGCGCTCTTTATATCAATGATCCTAAGAAAGGTGGCGGACTACAAAAACTCTTTTATACCCACCCACCTATCTCAGAACGAATCGAACGCTTGAAACACATGTAAAAAAATCCAGAGGAAATAATATACTCTCCTTATAGCGGACAGTGAAAAAATAAAAATTCACTGGAAACTATAGGGAGAGTTTTCATATGTCAAAAAGAAGTCCGAAATCAGTGGAAGAAAAGTTAGAAGTTGTTCATCTTTCTCTTGAACAAAGAAAATCAATAGCTACTTTAACAAAAGCGTTTGGAGTGAATGACTCCACCATCAGATATATTGGATTCGTAAGTATCAAAAGGATGGTGTAGAAAGCCCCAAGGAAAGTTAGAGTTTGAAGAAATATAGTTCAGAGTCAAAGGAAAAGGCTGTAACAGATTATCTTACAGTACAGTTTAGGATGTAAGGCTTATTTGAGCGCTATCAAGGATTTTTATGATGGTTCTGTGATTAACTATCATATCAGTAAACATAACGATACTCCCATAGTCATGGAAAACTTAAGAAGGATATGGAGATTAATCCAGGGGAGGCCCCGCTGATTCCTAGTGATCGTGGTGAACAGTATATCTCACGAGAATACCGCATGGTCACTATTCAATATCAGATGATACGCTCTATGTATAAGAGTTAGTAAATGTATTGATAATGCGCCGATTGAGAGCTTCTTTGGACGCTTTAAAACGGAGTGTTACGATTTGAAGAAGTACAAGACTTTTGAGGAACATGTTACTGATAGTGATGATTATATCTACTTTTATAATAATGAACGTTTTTAAGAGCGCAATAACAACCTTGTCCCTTTTGAAATGAGGAACAAGGTCGTTGCTTAATATTTTATTATTTCATTGTCCACTTGACAGGGAGCAGTTTGATCTAGAATAATGTCATTTTTTATCTTATGGTAATATTTAAATAGTGTGTGAATTTCATATTTTTCATAGATACGAAAAAACCAGCACTAGGCGCTGGTTGATGTCGAATTTAGGAGCTGCCATTACTTGCAGTTGTCCCAGTCTCACTTGTTGGGGTATTTGGTGAGGAAGTATCTTTTTGTTCAATTTTGGATGAGCTGTCTTCCTTTATTTTCTCCTCTTTGCTACTAGAAGTAGAAGGCTGAGTTTCCTCTTTTTGCGGTGTGTCTTGGTTTGGAGTTTGCTTTTGCGTAGGGCTATTTGTATCCGTAGGAGATTCCTTTTGGATTTCCTTGACAACAGTTGTTTGGGTTGTTGTAGGCTCTTTCTTATTGTTTTTGTTATTATCTATGGCGTTCATGATTGTGATACTAGCGGTGATTAGGCCAAGGATACTACCGATGGTAGCAATCGTTTTTTGAAAGACAGTAAATCCCTTTTTGATGTGTTCTGTTTTTGGTTTTGAAGTTCTACGATAGTTAGACATGATACTCTCCTTTAATTATGATTTATTATACCTCATTTCTTTAAAAAAATCTTAAAAAAAGAGGAATTGCCCTTTCTTGTCGCAGGTCTCTTTTCGTGATACAATAGAAGGAGTGATTTTAGAAAGCGTGAGAAAACATGATCTACTTTGATAATTCGGCGACAACCAAGCCTTATCCTGAAGCACTTGAAACTTACATGCAGGTTGCTTCAAAAATTGTAGGAAATCCGTCTAGTCTCCATCGTTTGGGAGATCAGGCAACACGAATTTTAGATGCTTCCCGACAGCAAATTGCAGATTTGATTGGGAAGAAGAGTGATGAAATCTTCTTTACCTCAGGTGGTACAGAAGGAGATAACTGGGTCATCAAGGGGGTGGCCTTTGAAAAAGCCCAGTTTGGCAAGCACATCATTGTGTCAGCTATTGAACATCCAGCAGTCAAGGAGTCAGCCCTCTGGCTGAAAGGTCAGGGTTTTGAGATAGATTTTGCTCCAGTTGATAGCAGAGGATTTGTGGATGTTGAAGCGTTAGCAGATTTGATACGTCCTGATACGACTCTCGTCTCCATCATGGCAGTTAACAACGAAATTGGCTCTATCCAGCCTATTGAGGCTATTTCGAAACTGTTAGTAGATAAGCCAACTATTTCCTTCCATGTTGATGCAGTTCAGGCACTCGCTAAGATTCCGACTGAAAACTATCTGACAGATCGAGTGGATTTCGCGACCTTTTCGAGTCATAAGTTTCATGGTGTCCGAGGTGTTGGCTTTGTCTATATCAAGTCTGGTAAGAAAATTACACCTCTTTTGACAGGTGGTGGTCAAGAGCACGATTATCGCTCGACAACTGAAAATGTGGCAGGGATTGCAGCGACAGCCAAGGCCCTCCGTTTGTCTATGGAAAAATTAGATATCTTTGCTAGTAAGACAGGGCAGATGAGATCAGTCATTCGCCAAGCCCTTCTGGATTATCCAGATATTTTTGTCTTTTCAGACGAGGAAGACTTTGCCCCTCATATCCTGACTTTTGGGATTAAGGGTGTTCGTGGAGAAGTCATCGTTCACGCCTTTGAAGACTATGATATTTTCATTTCCACAACCTCGGCTTGTTCATCCAAGGCAGGGAAACCTGCAGGGACCTTGATTGCTATGGGAGTGGACAAGGAGAAGGCCCAGTCAGCTGTGCGTCTAAGTCTGGACCTGGAAAATGATATGAGTCAGGTCGAGCAGTTTTTGACCAAGCTAAAATTAATTTACAATCAAACTAGAAAAGTAAGATAGGAGCATTCATGCAGTATTCAGAAATTATGATTCGCTACGGAGAGTTGTCAACCAAGGGCAAAAACCGCATGCGTTTCATCAATAAACTTCGCAATAACATTTCGGACGTCTTGTCCATCTATACCCAAGTTAAGGTAATCGCTGATCGCGACCGTGCTCACGCTTACCTCAATGGAGCCGACTATACAGCGGTTGCAGAATCTCTCAAACAAGTCTTCGGGATTCAAAATTTTTCTCCAGTATATAAGGTTGAAAAGTCTGTAGAAGTTCTGAAGTCTGCTGTCCAAGAGATTATGAAGGAAATCTACAAGGAAGGTATGACCTTTAAAATCTCTAGTAAGCGTAGCGACCACAACTTTGAACTCGACAGTCGTGAACTCAATCAAACGCTTGGCGGAGCTGTATTCGAAGCTATTCCAAATGTCCAAGCTCAAATGAAAAATCCCGATATCAATCTTCAGGTGGAGATTCGTGAAGAGGCGGCTTATCTTTCCTATGAAACCATTCGTGGAGCAGGTGGCTTGCCTGTGGGGACTTCTGGTAAGGGCATGCTCATGTTGTCAGGGGGGATTGACTCGCCTGTAGCAGGTTATCTAGCACTTAAACGTGGAGTAGATATTGAGGCCGTTCACTTTGCCAGCCCACCATACACTAGCCCTGGAGCTCTCAAGAAGGCCCAAGATTTGACTCGTAAATTGACCAAGTTTGGTGGCAATATCCACTTTATCGAAGTGCCTTTCACTGAGATTCAAGAGGAAATCAAAGCCAAGGCGCCAGAAGCCTACCTCATGACCTTGACCCGTCGTTTTATGATGCGCATTACCGACCGTATTCGTGAGGTACGAAATGGTTTGGTTATCATCAATGGGGAAAGTCTTGGTCAAGTAGCTAGCCAGACCTTGGAAAGCATGCAGGCTATCAACGCTGTGACCAACACTCCCATCATCCGTCCTGTGGTTACTATGGACAAGTTGGAAATCATTGACATCGCTCAGGAAATCGATACCTTTGATATTTCTATCCAACCGTTTGAGGACTGCTGTACTATTTTTGCGCCTGACCGTCCTAAGACTAATCCTAAGATTAAGAATGCTGAGCAGTATGAAGCACGCATGGATGTTGAAGGCTTGGTTGAGCGAGCAGTGGCAGGGATTATGATTACTGAGATTACACCTCAAGCTAAAAAAGATGAAGTCGATAACTTGATTGACAATCTCCTCTAATCAGAAAATCCAGAAGAATTCAGAAAAACAAATGAAAAAAGTTAGTTATTTATCCTTAAAATGGACATTTACTGACTTTTTTTCTATTTTTATGGTATAATGAGATAAAATTTTGAATATAGAGAGTTTTCTGACAATGAATCATTCCTACTTTTACTTAAAAATGAAAGAACACAAACTCAAGGTGCCTTATACTGGAAAAGAGCGTCGTGTGCGTGTTCTTCTGCCTAAGGACTATGAGAAGGACACCGACCGTTTTTATCCTGTAGTTTACTTTCATGACGGGCAAAATGTCTTTTACAGCAAGGAGTCTTATATTGGACACTCATGGAAGATCATTCCGGCTATTAAACGAAATCCTGACATCAGTCGTATGATTGTCGTTGCTATAGATAATGACGGCATGGGGCGGATGAATGAGTATGCGGCTTGGAAGTTTCAAGAATCTCCTATTCCAGGTCAGCAGTTTGGCGGTAAGGGTGTGGAGTATGCCGAGTTTGTCATGGAGGTGGTCAAGCCTTTTATCGATGAAACCTATCGTACCAAAGCTGATCGTCAGCACACGGCTATGATTGGTTCGTCACTAGGAGGCAATATTACTCAGTTTATCGGACTAGAGTACCAAGACCGAATTGGTTGTCTAGGTGTCTTTTCATCTGCCAACTGGCTCCACCAAGAAGCCTTTAACCGCTATATCGAGCGCAAGAAATTGTCGCCTGAACAGCGCATTTTCATCTATGTAGGAACAGAAGAAGCAGATGATACGGACAAGACCCTGATGGCTGGCAATATCAAGCAAGCCTATATCGACTCATCGCTTCGCTATTACCGTGATTTGATTGCGGGTGGAGTAGGCTTGGATAATCTTGTCTTGAAAGTTCAGTCTGGAGCCATCCATAGTGAGATTCCATGGTCGGAAAATTTACCAGACTGTCTCCGATTTTTTGCAGAGAAATGGTAAGTTAAGAAAGGAGAAAGCCAATGCATATTGAAAACCTCAGCCACTGGAGTGGCAATCTTAATCGTGAAATGTACCTCAACCGTTATGGACATGCTGGGATTCCAGTTGTGGTTTTTGCTTCATCTGGAGGTAGTCACAACGAATACTATGATTTTGGCATGATTGATGCCTGTGCTTCCTTTATCGAGGAAGGGCGTGTCCAGTTCTTCACTCTATCCAGTGTGGACAGTGATAGCTGGTTGGCCACTTGGAAAAACGGTCACGACCAAGCAGAGATGCATCGTGCCTACGAACGCTACGTGATTGAGGAGGCCATTCCTTTTATCAAGCATAAGACAGGTTGGTTTGACGGTATGATGACAACGGGTTGCTCAATGGGGGCCTACCATGCACTCAATTTCTTCCTTCAGCATCCAGATGTCTTTACCAAGGTGATTTCCCTCAGTGGTGTTTACGACGCACGTTTCTTCGTTGGAGATTACTACAATGATGATGCTATTTACCAGAACTCGCCTGTAGATTATATCTGGAATCAAAACGACGGATGGTTTATCGATCGTTACCGTCAGGCAGAAATCGTCGTCTGTACGGGACTTGGTGCCTGGGAACAAGACGGTCTACCATCTTTCTACAAGCTTAAAGAAGCCTTTGACCAGAAACAAATTCCAGCCTGGTTTGCTGAATGGGGACACGATGTCGCCCACGACTGGGAATGGTGGCGTAAACAAATGCCCTATTTTCTTGGACACCTGTATCTATAAAAGGAGTTGCCTATGAATTACCTTGTTATTTCTCCCTACTATCCGCAAAACTTTCAACAGTTTACAATCGAGTTAGCTAATAAAGGCATCACAGTTTTGGGAATTGGTCAGGAGCCTTACGAACAACTAGATGAACCTTTGCGCAATAGCCTAACCGAGTATTTCCGTGTAGACAATCTTGAGAACATAGACGAAGTCAAACGTGCAGTTGCCTTTCTTTTCTACAAGCATGGTCCTATCGACCGCATCGAGTCCCACAATGAATACTGGCTTGAGTTGGATGCAGCACTTCGTGAGCAATTTAATGTCTTTGGTGCTAAACCAGAGGATCTCAAAAAGACCAAGTTTAAGTCTGAGATGAAGAAACTTTTCAAAAAAGCAGGCGTCCCTGTGGTACCTGGTGCTGTTATCCAGACGGAAGCAGATGTGGATAAAGCTGTGAACGAAATCGGACTACCAATGATTGCTAAACCTGACAATGGAGTGGGAGCAGCAGCGACCTTTAAGCTTGAGACAGAAGACGATATCCATCACTTCAAACAAGAATGGGACCATTCAACCGTTTATTTCTTTGAAAAATTTGTCACTTCTAGCGAAATCTGTACCTTTGACGGGCTTGTGGATAAGGATGGCAACATCGTCTTTTCAACGACTTTCGATTATGCTCATACACCACTTGATCTCATGATTTATAAGATGGACAATTCCTACTATGTGCTTAAGGATATGGATCCCAAACTGCGCAAGTATGGGGAGGCCATTGTCAAGGAATTTGGTATGAAAGAACGCTTTTTCCATATCGAGTTCTTTCGTGACGGGGACGACTACATTGCCATTGAGTACAATAACCGTCCTGCAGGCGGGTTTACCATTGATGTTTATAACTTTGCTCATTCCTTGGATCTCTACCGAGGCTATGCGGCGATTGTCGCGGGAGAAGAGTTCCCTGCATCAGAGTTTGAGCCTCAATACTGTTTAGCTACATCACGTCGTGCAAATGCTAACTATGTTTATTCAGAAGAGGACCTTCTTGCCAAATACAGCCATCAATTCAAGGTCAAGAAAATCATGCCAGCAGCCTTTGCAGAGCTACAAGGAGACTACCTTTATATGCTGACCACTCCGAGTCGCCAAGAGATGGAGCAGATGATTGCAGACTTTGGTCAGCGCCAAGAATAACGATTAGGATGAAAGGAGTTTGACTGCTTTTGTCCTTTTCTTAAACATAGGTTAAATAAAGCGTTTTCCAGAGATTCTTTTAGAAAATCGGTTGCGAAAAGGCCTAAAAATTGATAGAATAAGGATTGTCTAAAAAAATTTAAGGAGAATCTATCAAATGGATTTTACATGGGCTATTAAATATGCCACAGAATTCTTGGGAACTGCTATTTTGATCATTCTTGGTAATGGTGCAGTTGCCAACGTTGAACTTAAAGGTACGAAAGGTCACCAAAGTGGCTGGCTCGTTATCGCTGTTGGTTATGGTATGGGGGTTATGATCCCAGCCTTGATGTTCGGTAATGTTTCTGGTAACCACATCAACCCAGCTTTCACTCTTGGACTTGCTGTTAGCGGACTTTTCTCTTGGGATCAAGTACCGTTTTACATTCTTGCACAAGTTTTGGGAGCAATCTTTGGTCAAGCTTTAGTTGTGGCGACTCACCGTCCTTACTACTTGAAAACAGAAAACCCTAACAATATCTTGGGTACCTTCTCAACGATTTCAAGCATCGACCACGGTACAAAAGAATCACGTTTCGCAGCAACGATTAATGGTTTCCTCAATGAGTTTGTAGGTTCATTTGTTCTTTTCTTTGCAGCACTTGGTTTGACTAAAAACTTCTTTGGTGCTGAATTGGTTGCGAAAGCTCAAGCTGTGATTAATGATCAAGTAGCTCAAGCAGCAGCACAAGGAACAACAATCCCTCAAGAACAAGTAACAGCAGCACTTGAGCAAGCAAAAAACCAAGCCGCTCCATTTTTGGAACCAGGTCTTGGAATTGCGCACTTGGCACTTGGTTTCCTAGTGATGGCCTTGGTGACTTCACTTGGTGGACCTACTGGACCTGGTTTGAACCCGGCTCGTGACTTTGGACCACGTCTTCTTCACGAACTCCTTCCAAAATCAGTTCTTGGTCAACACAAGGGTGATTCAAAATGGTGGTATGCTTGGGTTCCAGTTGTAGCTCCAATCGCAGCTGGTATTGCAGCAGTAGCACTATTCAAACTACTTTACCTATAAATAATAGAAATTATATAATTACAAAAGAGCAGTTGAGATGAAACTGCTCTTTACTTTATCTAACTAATGATTATTATTAAACCAGTTCGTCGATAGAAGTGTGATCCTTATCTAGGCCTTGAGCCACTGGAAGACTAGTCAAGTAACCTTGATAAGTTGTAACTCCTTCACGCAAACCTTGGTCTTCAGTGACTGCTTTTTGGAATCCCTTGTCAGCTAAAGCTTCGATATAAGGGAGAGTGACATTGGTTAGGGCGATGGTTGAAGTACGAGCAACCGCGCCAGGGATATTGGCGACAGCATAGTGGAGCACCCCGTGTTTTTCATAGACGGGTTCATCATGTGTTGTCACACGATCAGCTGTTGCGATAACACCACCTTGGTCCACGGCAACGTCAACGATGACAGAGCCTGGACGCATTTGTTTGACCATCTCGTCTGTCACCAATTTCGGTGCCTTGGCACCAGGGATGAGGACCGCCCCAATCACAACATCAGCGTCTTTCACACTTGCTTCGATGTTAAATGAATTGGACATAAGAGTCTGGATTTGGTTTCCAAAGACCTCTTCTAGGACTGAGAGACGTTTGGCACTGATATCAAGAATGGTCACTTGAGCACCGAGTCCCAAGGCGATGCGGGCAGCATGTGTACCAACGACACCGCCACCGATGATGGTTACTTTTCCTTTTGGAACACCCGGTACACCACCAAGTAGGACACCAGAACCACCAGCTTGCTTAGTAAGGAAGTGGGCTCCGATTTGAACGGCCATACGACCAGCAACCTCACTCATAGGAACGAGGAGTGGTAGATGTCCTTGGCTGTCACGGACAGTCTCATAGGCAATTCCTGTCGTTTTTGCTGCTAGCATGGCATCTGCTAACTCTGGTGCAGCAGCCATGTGCAAGTAGGTGAAGAGGAGCAGGTCGTCGCGCAAGTACCCATATTCAGAACTTAAAGGTTCTTTTACTTTCACGACCAACTCGGCAGCCCAGGCTTCAGCAGCAGTAGCGACGATCTCAGCTCCTTGCTTTTGATAGTCCGCATCAGTAAATCCTGAACCAAGACCAGCATTTGTTTCGATGAGGACATGATGCCCACGGGTGATCAAACTGTGGACGCCAGCAGGAGTGAGGGCAACGCGGTTTTCATTATTTTTAATTTCTTTTGGAATTCCAATTAACATAGAGAGAATCTACCTTTCAATTGACGGGATTGTTTTAGTAATCACATTGTTTGCTTAACTAATAAATGCGATGATTTTATTTTATATGAAACCGCTTCAAAAATCAAGAAAAACTTGTTATCTAATTTCATTTATGCTATTCTAGTGAGAATCAAGCTCTAATGGAGGGAAACAGTGTGGAATCAATATTTGTGAAATTTGCCCAGTATCCATCTATAGAAACGAAGCGTTTATTGCTCCGACCTGTAACCTTGGATGATGCAGAAGCTATGTTTGAGTATGCCTCGGACAGAGAAAATACACGCTACACTTTTCCAACAAATCAAAGCTTAGAGGAAACCAAGAACAACATTGCTCAGTTCTACTTGGCCAATCCCTTGGGACGGTGGGGGATTGAACTAAAAAGCAATGGTCAGTTTATCGGTACCATTGACCTGCACAAGATTGACACAGTCTTAAAAAAGGCTGCTATTGGTTATATTATTAATAAAAAATATTGGAAGCAAGGATTGACAACAGAAGCCACTCGTGCCGTGATTGAGCTAGCTTTTTAGAAGATTGGAATGAACAAGTTGACCGCCCTACACGATAAAGATAATCCCGCATCTGGAAGAGTCATGGAGAAGTCCGGTATGCGTTATTCTCATGACGAAGAGTATGCAGCTCTTGATCTGCATGAGGAAGGTCGAATCGTCACAAGAGTTCATTATGTCTTGACCAAGGAAAACTATTTTGCAAATAAATAAGCAGTTGAAAAGAAATTTTCGACTGTTTTTTCTTCCTCTTACGAATAATCAAAGAGAGGAGAAAATATGGAAGCAATTATCGAGAAAATCAAAGAGTATAAAATCATTGTCATCTGTGCAGGTTTGGGTCTGGCCTTAGGCGGCTTTTTCCTGCTAAAACCAAGTTCACAAACATCTGTGAAAGAAACAAATTTGCAGGCTGAAGTTGCAGCCGTTTCAAGTGATTCATCGTCTGAAAAAGAAGTGAAGAAGGAAGAAAAGGAAGAGTCCCCTGAACAAGATTTGATTACAGTGGATGTCAAAGGTGCTGTCAAATCACCAGGGATTTACGATTTGCCAGTCGGTAGTCGGATCAATGATGCTGTTCAGAAGGCTGGTGGCTTGACAGAGCAAGCAGATAGCAAGTCGCTCAATTTAGCCCAGAAAGTCAGCGACGAGGCTCTGGTCTACGTTCCGAGTAAGGGGGAAGAAGCAACTAGTCAGCAGACTGGTTCGGGAACGACTCCTTCTACAAGTAAGGATAAGAAGGTCAACCTAAATAAAGCTAGTCTGGAAGAGCTCAAGCAGGTCAAAGGACTTGGAGGGAAACGAGCTCAGGACATTATCGACCATCGTGAGGCAAATGGCAAATTCAAGTCGGTAGATGAACTCAAGAAAGTCTCTGGCATTGGTGCAAAGACCATAGAAAAGTTAAAAGACTATGTTACAGTGGATTAAGACTCTTCCTATCCCCCTAATCTATCTGGGCTTTTTGTTACTTTGGCTTTACTATGCCATTTTCTCAGCGTCCTATCTTGCTTTACTAGGCTTTGTTTTTTTGCTGATCTGCCTCTTTTTTCAATTTCCTTGGAAATCTGGAGGCAAAGTTCTAGCGATTTGTAGTTGTTTTGGAGTCTGGTTTCTATTTCAAACTTGGCACCAGACACAAGCTAGTCAAAACTTAGTCGCTTATGTTGAAAAGGTGAGGATTTTACCAGATACTATCAAAGTCAATGGAGATAGCCTGTCCTTTCGTGGCAAGTCTGATGGACGCATTTTTCAAGTCTATTATAAACTCCAGTCCGAGGAGGAGAAAGAGCAATTTCAAGCTTTGACAGATATTTATGAGATAGAACTAGAAGGAAAACTGTCCGAGCCAGAAGACCAGAGGAATTTTGGTGGATTTGACTACCAAGCCTATCTGAAAACTCAAGGAATCTACCAGACACTTACTATCAAGAGTATCCAGTCACTTAAAAAAGTTAGCAGTTGGGATATAGGAGAAAATCTGTCGGCTTTACGTCGAAAGGCTGTAGTTTGGATCAAGACGCACTTTCCAGGTCCTATGCGCAACTATATGACAGGGCTGTTGCTAGGACATTTGGATACTGACTTCGAGGAGATGAATGAGCTTTATTCCAGTCTTGGAATTATTCACCTTTTTGCCTTATCAGGTATGCAGGTGGGCTTTTTTATGGATGGGTTTAAGAAGCTCCTTTTACGATTGGGCTTGACTCAAGAAAATTTGAAGTGGCTGACTTATCCTTTTTCCCTTATCTATGCAGGGCTGACAGGATTCTCAGCTTCGGTCATTCGCAGTCTCTTGCAAAAGCTACTAGCCCAACATGGTGTTAAGGGCTTGGACAATTTTGCCTTGACGGTTCTTGTTCTCTTTATCATCATGCCCAACTTTTTCCTGACTGCAGGAGGTGTCTTGTCCTGTGCCTATGCTTTTATCTTGACTATGACAAGCAAAAAAGGGGAGGGGATTAAGGCTGTGTTTAGAGAAAGCTTGGTTATATCCTTGGGAATATTGCCCATTTTATCCTTCTATTTTGCAGAATTTCAGCCTTGGTCAATTCTCTTGACCTTTGTCTTTTCATTTTTGTTTGACTTAGTCTTCTTACCTCTTTTGTCCATCTTATTCATTCTGTCCTTCGTTTACCCAGTCACTCAGTTTAACTTTGTCTTTGAGTGGTTGGAGGACATCATTCGCTTGGTATCTCAGCTGGCAAGCAGACCTATGGTCTTTGGTCAACCCAACGCATGGCTTTTGATTCTTCTTTTAGTTTCATTGGCCTTGGTCTATGACATGAGGAAAAACATCAAAAGACTAGCAGGATTCAGTCTCTTTATTGTGGGTCTCTTTTTCTTGACCAAGCATCCGCTGGAAAATGAAATTACCATGCTGGATGTGGGGCAGGGGGAAAGTATTTTCCTACGGGATTTAACTGGGAAAACCATTCTCATAGATGTGGGCGGTAAGGCAGAATCTGATAAGAAAATTGAAAAATGGCAAGAAAAGGCGACAACCAGCAATGCGCAGAGAACCTTGATTCCCTATCTAAAAAGTCGCGGAGTAGCCAAGATTGACCAGCTGATTTTGACCAACATAGAGAAGGAACATGTTGGTGATTTGCTGGAGGTGACCAAGGCTTTCCATGTCGGAGAGATTTTAGTATCAAAAGGAAGTTTGACACAGAAGGAATTTGTAGCAGAACTAGAAGCAAGCCAAACCAAGGTGCGCAGTGTGACAGCAGGGGAGAATTTACCGATTTTTGGCGGTTACTTAGAAGTCCTATCTCCAAGGAAGATTGGAGATGGAGATAATGAGGATTCTCTAGTTCTTTATGGAAAACTTCTGGATAAGCACTTTCTCTTCACTGGAAACTTGAAAGAGAAGGGAGAGAAGGAACTTTTAAAGCAATATCCTAACTTAGAGGTGGATGTATTGAAAGTCGGTCAACAAGGTTCTAAAGCATCATCAAATCCAGTTTTCCTAGAAAAACTCAACCCAGAGCTTTGTCTCATCTCAGTTGGCAAGAACAATCGTGCCAAACTCCCCCATCAGGAAACCTTGACACGACTAGAAACCATCAAGAGTAAGATTTACCGAACTGACCAGAACGGAGCTATTCGCTTTAAAGGATGGAATAGTTGGCAAATCGAAAGTGTTCGTTAGGAAGAAATAATGTTATACATTAGTAATATAAACAAAAAATCTGTTGCATAATACCGAGAAAAATGATATAATTAAAGCGCTTTCAAGAAAAAATATAAATGCAATGAAAACATAAAAATCAGCAAAAGTCGTTTTATTAGCTAGTTTATTATCTATTGGTCTTTTTCAATCCAGTGTATCTGCTGTGACAGTCACTAAAAGTTATTGGTATGATTGGAATACCGCTTGGAAGTTTAGTATGAATTACCACGGACGTAAATATGTAAACATTCCAAGATGGTCTGCTTATTACTCTATAATGACTAAAAAGTTGGTCCGATTGATATTATGTTCGCTATGAGGTCATTAACTACTAGGCAGGAAACTATTAATCGTTAAAGAGTGAGAAAAAGGAGGGCTGGATATGTTAAATCTTACTCATGTTACCTTAAAAACGCGACAAGTCATATTGCAAGATGTTGATTTCACCTTTAAAAAAGGTAGGATTTATGGCCTTCTTGCTATCAATGGCTCGGGAAAGACGACCCTGTTCCGAGCTATGAGCAAGCTGCTTCCCCTTAGTAGTGGACATATCGCAGCTCCTCCTTCTTTGTTTTATTATGAGAGCGTTGAATGGCTGGATGGAAACTTAAGTGGGATGGACTACCTTCGTCTTATCAAAAACATCTGGAAGTCAGAACTGAACTTGATGGATGAAATTAATTACTGGGAAATGTCTGACTATATCAGCCTTCCTATCCGAAAGTATTCCTTAGGCATGAAGCAACGCTTGGTGATTGCCATGTATTTCCTCAGTCAGGCGAAATGCTGGCTCATGGATGAGATAACAAATGGCTTAGATGAGTATTATCGACAGAAGTTTTTTGATAGGCTGGCACAAATCGATAGAAAAGAACAGCTGGTTCTTTTGAGTTCCCACTACAAAGAGGAGTTAATGGAGATTTGCGATAGCATGGTAACCATTCATCAGGGGCAGATAGAAGAGGTTCCGTTATGAAAGATATTAGCCTATTTTTATTAAAGAAAGTTTTCAAAAGTCGTTTAAACTGGATTATCTTACTTTTATTTGCATCTGTACTCGGTGTTACCTTTTATTTAAATAGTCAGACTGCAAACTCACACAGCTTGGAGAATCGGCTGGAAACTCGTATTGCAGCTAACGAGAGAGCTATCAATGAAAATGAAGAGAAACTCTCCCAAATGTCTGACACCAGCTCGGAGGAATACCAGTTTGCTAAAGAAAATTTAGACATACAAAAAAATCTTTTGACTCAAAAGAAAGAAATTCTGACTTTATTAAAAGAAGGGCGCTGGAAAGAAGCCTATTATTTGCAGTGGCAAGCTGAAGAGAAGAATTATGAAGTTATGTCAAATCAACCGACTTCTAGCTCTGAATTAAAAATGGCAGTTGACCGCCAACGAAAGATTTACCAAGCCCTGTATCCCTTGAATATAAAAGCACATACTTTGGAGTTTCCGACCCACGGGATTGATCAGATTGTCTGGATTTTAGAGGCTATCATCCCAACCTTGTTTGTGATTGGTATTATTTTTATGCTAACACAACTGTTCGCAGAAAGATATCAAAATAATCTCGACACAGCTCAGTTGTATCCTTTTTCAAAAGTGACATTTGCCTTGTCTTCTCTTGGAGTTGGGGTGAGCTATGTAACCGTGCTGTTTATCGGAATCTGTGGATTTTCTTTTCTAGTGGGAAGTCTGATAAGTGGTTTTGGACAGTTAGATTATCCCTACCCGTTCTATAGCTTAACCAATCAAGAGGTAACTATTGGGAAGATACAAGATGTATTATTTCCTAGCTTGCTCTTAACTTTCTTAGCTTTTATTGTCATTGTGGAAGTCGTCTACTTGATTGCTTACTTTTTCAAGCAAAAAATGCCTGTCCTCTTTCTTTCACTCATTGGGATTGTTGGCCTATTGTTTGGTATTCAAACGATTCAGCCTCTTCAGAGTATTGCACATCTGATTCCCTTTACTTACTTGCGTTCAGTAGAGATTTTATCTGGAAGATTACCTAAGCAGATTGATAATGTCAATCTGAATTGGAGCATGGGGATGGTCTTACTTCCTTGCCTGATTATCCTTTTGTTAGTGGGAATTCTATTTATCGAAAGATGGGGAAGTTCAAGCAAAAAGGAAGTTTTTAATAGATATTAGCTTCTCTGCTTCTACTGAATCTATACTCTATGCAGTGACATGTCGTCAAGATAAATGGTCATTGATTATTACAACAATAAATGAATTAAAGCCAAACTCAAACTATTTTTCATCAAATATCTTGATATACTTGACAAATAGTAGAAAAGGATTTAGTCCTGTGTAATACAGAACTAAATCCTTTTTAATTTCTATTTATCTAACCTTTTGGCGTGATACGGGTAGGAGGCTTTTGTGCTAGTTTCTTATTTCTCAACACGTGATTTGTTGGCAATATCAGCTAGAATAGATTCTACAAATTCATCAACTGAGACAGTTTGTGTTTCTTTTTGACCGTAGCGACGGACATTGACCGTTCCGTCTTCCATTTCCTTATCTCCAACGATCAATTGGTAAGGAATCTTGCTAGTTTGTGAAGCACGGATCTTGAATTGCATTTTTTCATTGCGCTCATCTACATCTGCACGGACACCACGGTCACGGAGTTTTTTAGCTACTTCCCATGCGTAGTCCACGTGTTTTTCGTTTGAAACGGGGATGAGAGTTACTTGATGTGGTGCAAGCCATGTTGGGAAGGCACCCTTGTAGTTCTCAATCAAGATAGCTGTGAAGCGTTCCATAGTTGAAATAACCCCACGGTGAATCATAACTGGACGGTGCTCTTCACCATCAGCTCCGATGTATTTGAGGTCAAAACGTTCTGGCAACAAGAAGTCGAGCTGGATAGTAGAAAGAGTTTCTTCTTTTCCGAGAGCTGTCTTAACCTGGATATCCAATTTTGGTCCGTAGAAGGCTGCTTCACCTTCAGCTTCAAAGTAGTCAACACCCATTTCATCAAGTGCTGCACGAAGCATGGTTTGGGCATTTTCCCACATCTTATCGTTGTCAAAGTACTTGTGAGTATCTTGAGGATCGCGAAGAGAGAGACGGAAGCGGTACTCAGTCAAGTTGAAGTCTTCGTAAACATCGATAATCAACTGAAGGGCACGTTGGAATTCTTCTTGGATTTGTTCTGGAGTAACAAAGAGGTGACCGTCGTTGAGAGACATCTCACGCACACGTTGAAGACCAGTGAGGGCACCAGATTTTTCGTAACGGTGCATCATACCGATTTCAGCGATACGGATTGGTAATTCACGGTATGAGTGAACATGGTGCTTGAAGACTTGGATGTGGTGTGGGCAGTTCATTGGACGAAGGACAAATTCTTCCCCGTCACCCATATCCATGGTTGGGAACATGTCTTCTTGGTAATGATCCCAGTGGCCAGAAGTCTTATAAAGCTCTACAGAAGCAAGTGGTGGAGTGTAAACGTGTTGGTAGCCAGAAGCCAACTCTTTGTCGACGATGTAGCGTTCCAATTCACGACGGATAGTCGCACCGTTTGGCAACCAGAATGGTAGTCCTTGTCCGACTTCTTGTGAAATCATGAAGAGGTCAAGCTCTTTGCCAAGTTTACGGTGGTCACGTTCTTTGGCTTCTTCACGCATTTGAAGGTAGCTCTTCAAGTCTTTCTTGTCAAACCAAGCTGTACCGTAGATACGTTGCATCATCGCGTTGTCGCTATTTCCACGCCAGTAAGCACCTGCTACATGAAGAAGGTGGAAGATTTGGATACGGCCTGTTGATGGAACGTGAGGTCCACGGCAGAGGTCTACATATTCACCCTGACGGTAGATAGTCAAACCGCCTTCGTCCTCAGAGTGTTCTTCGATCAATTCCAACTTATAAGGGTCGTTCTTGAAGATTTCACGAGCCTCGTCTTTCGTAACTTCTTCACGGATTGATGGGAAGTTTTCTTTAACGATTTTTTGCATTTCTTCTTCGATACGAGGGAGGTCTTCGTTGGAGATTTGACCAGCTTGATTGTCCGTATCGTAGTAGAAGCCATCTTCAATAGCTGGACCAACTCCCAAGTGAATATCAGGGAAGAGGCGACGAGCTGCTTGGGCAAACAAGTGAGCCGCTGAGTGGCGCAAGATTGGAAGGGCATCTTCGTGATCAGGTGTCACGATTTCGATGCTTCCATCTTCAGTGATAGCACGAGTCGTGTCGATGAGTTTGCCGTTGAATTTACCAGCCAAGGCTTTTTTAGCTAAGGAATTGCTGATAGATTGGGCAATTTCAAAAGTAGTAACGCCAGATTCGAATTCACGAACAGCGCCATCTGGGAAAGTAATCTTAATCATGGTTTTCTCCTTATTTAATACAAATATTTTAAGAATCTATTCTTTTATTGTAATAGTTTATTTCTAGGATTTTTTGTAGTTCAGTTTTATGCCAGCCTGCACCAATCATTACCTTATTAACATTAAATTCAAAACTCTGTGTATCATTCATCGAAAACTTAAGTTTATATCCCATGAACAAGCGCTTCTTAAATTGATATGCTTGGATATCTTCTGCTGGAAATTCTCCTACAATAGCTCCTAATTTCCCCATAGGGGTAATAGAAATGATGTAGATTCCTGTCTCAGTAAAAACAATTAAAAAGTAGGCATTTGCAGTGCCTCCCAAGCGCTGAGTTCCATAGACCGCATGCAGCGACTCAGCTATGTTCGAATCTAAGCCATGTTTCATTAAACAAGCCTTAATTTCTTCGAATTTGAATCCCATACAGATCTCCTTTATTCATTTTATTTTTTATAATATTGTAGCAAAGAAAAAGCCATTTCTCGCCACCCAAAAAGTAACAAAAGAAAATAAAAACAAAAAACGACATCCTCGAAAGGACGTCGTAACGTGGTTCCACCTTCATTTATGCAAGTCGAAAAGACCTACACCTCTGATTGGCTCTAACGTAGCCACCGTTTTATGTTTTCATAAAAGTCAGTAGAGTAGTATCAGTTTAGACTCTCTATGCGTTTCCAGCAACCACGCACTCTCTAGTAGAAAGGGACTAAGTGACTTGTCTCTATGCTTTATTATAGCATGATTGCGAGAATTTTCAAGGATTTTGTGAAAGTTTTTTATTTTTTCCTTGCTGGAGCATGTATTTGATACCTGAACCTGAAGCCATACCAAGTAGGGCAAAGAGTTCATAAGCTAGGAAATAAACGAGAATGAATTCATTGAAAGTGATGATGGTAAAGCAATAGAGAAGAGCAATACCGAGCAGCCACCACAGTGAGAATTGGAAACGGTAGCTATAAAGAAGAGACACGATGAAGGTTGCCAAAGGTGAAAAGAGGATAATGTTATAAATGTAAAGTCCTTTCAGCGTATAAGGATCAGATATCAGCAGTAAAAGCAATTCATAGAGGGGCCAGTAAAAGAAGAAAATGACAAGGTAGTATGGGATATACTTAAGATATTTCTGCATGGCAATAGTCCTCCAATCTGCAAAAATTGAGAGATGTTGAAGACCACATAATTCTAAATGAAGAGGAGCTCTCTACCTATATTATAGCACGATTTGGAAGCTCTTACAAGTTAATCAGGTAAGCAGTGATAGTGATTTTTTGCAGTGTTTTCTGCTATAATACTAACAGAAGAAGTAAGAGGAAATGAGGAGAAAGAATGACGAAAATAGCAGTTCTTTCAGACATACATGGGAATACAAGCGCCTTGGAAGCTGTACTGGATGATGCAAAAGCGGAAACGGTAGATGAGTACTGGCTTTTGGGGGATATTCTTATGCCTGGAACAGGACGTAGAAGGATTTTGGACCTCTTGGCTGATTTGCCCATCACAGTAAGAGTTCTTGGAAATTGGGAGGATAGTCTCTGGCGAGGCCTGCATCGCAAGCTAGATCTAACAAAAGCGAGTCATCGCTATCTCCTACGCCAATGCCAGTATATCTTAGAAGAGATTAGCCCTGAAGAAATCGAAGACCTCCACAATCAACCCATGCAAGTTCATCGTCGGTTCGGTGATTTGACGGTAGGAATCACTCACCATCTCCCTGATAAAAACTGGGGTAGAGAATTGATCCATACGGGAAAACAAGAAGATTTTGATAGATTGGTGACGAATCCACACGCCTCTATCGCAGTATATGGCCATATTCACCAACAGTTGCTTCGTTATGGAAGTGATGGACAGTTGATTCTTAATCCAGGGTCCATTGGGCAACCCTTCTTTTTAGATGCGGGATTACGTAAGGACCTGCGTGCCCAGTATATGATCTTAGAGTTTGATGAAGCAGGTTTGTCTGATGTTGATTTTCGTCGAGTGGATTATGATGTAGAAACTGAGTTGCAGCTGGCTAAGGATTTAAAGCTCCCTTATTTTCAAGTCTATTATGAAAGTTTGGTAAATGGGATTCACCACACTCATAACCATGAATTGTTAGGTCAGATTAGTGAACAAGAAGGTTATGATGAGGATATTGAGTGCTGGATGGAAAGAGAAAAGAAGGATTGGTTTTAAGAGTACTTCTAGCTAGAAATAAGATAGTCTAGTGACTGCTGTTTCTAGAAAAATTAAACTGGAGATGAATTGACGGTGTATAAAATTTATGTTAGAATAACGGAAGTTAAATAATTTGAATACCATAGTAACTACTATTCAAAATAAAAGGGAGATTATTTATGAAACCAGAAGAGCTACATGCTATTGCCTCGGAGTTAGGCTTGCAGTTTGATGAGGAGTCTGGAAGCATTTATGGCGTGCAATCAGGCTACTTACTATTGCTACATGAAGCAGATGTAAAAAATCAGTTTCGGCTTAGTGTCAGTGTGAGTTTGGATGGCAATCCTGCGGATTCAGAAGAAAACGAGTTGGTGTGGGATGAATTTAAGAGCGAATCACTTCCAGACTTGTCAACCTTATCTATTGACCAGTACACTGTATCTATTGTTGTTAAAGGTGCGATGCGCAAATCAAAGACAATTGAAAAATTACAGACACTTATAAGAGATTTGGTAGCTTTCCTTGAATCCCATCACTTCGTTCAAGTTTGTGGCTACAGTGGTCAGGAGGGTCCAGTTGGTCTCTATCAATTAGGTGATTCAATTTTCCTTATTAACGAGGAAAGCTATCAATTGTTGAAGAGCAATCTTCAAATTGAGATGGATTCTTATCAAAATCAGAAGGAAAATGTTCTTCTTGGAACGGTTGGTGCGTTACTCGGAGCCTTGATTGGTGGGGCAGTTGCTCTTTTTATTGCTCGTCTAGGTTATGTAGCTATGCTAGCGGGTGTTGTTCTGGGAATTTGCACCATCAAAGGATATGAAATACTCGGGAAAAAGTTAACGAGAAAGGGTATTGTGATTTCCTCTATTTTGATGGTAATCACCGTTTTTCTAGTAAATCAAGTTGATTTGGCTATGGAAGTAGTTGCCAAACTAGGAATTGAGTTTGCTTTTGCTCTTCGATTGGTCAATGAAGTAATCTTTAGCGGTGATTTACCAGATAACTATTTTTATAATTTAGGCATGTTAGCTGTATTCACCCTAGTTGGTGCTTGGGTTTCGGTTAGTTCAGTTTGGTCAAGCCATAAAACAAAAGGGATTGCTCGTAAAATTGCATAAAAATAGAAGTCTTTGCACTCTTTCTAATGTTCTAGTTATTAGGGAGGTGCAAGACTTTTTTGTCTTGAATATACAATATAGGTGCACAAAAAAACTCATAAGATTTTCTAGTAAAATAGAATTGAACGAACTAGTTACGAAAGGAAATCTGATGAGCTACCATCATTTTGGTATAGATGAGAGCAAAAGTATTCTGATTTACCGTATGCAAGGCCTAAACTTTTCTCAAATTGTTAAGTTGCTTTATCGTCATCCGTCTAGTATTAGTCACGAGTGGAAATGACATCTAAGAGAAGGAAACTATTCTCCGAGTCATGCACAGGAATCTTACCGCAAAGCTAAATCACACTGTGGGTGGAAAATAGATTATCATTTAAGCAATACTGTCAAGCACCTTTTTCTCGATTGCCAATGGTCCCCTGAAGAAATAGAAGGTCGGTAATATAGAAAAGCTGTTATGAGTTATCAAATAATCTATAGAGCCATCTATTGTGGGAAAATACGTCATACGAAAGGTCATGTTGAAAACAGAGGAAAAATTTCTATTTCTCATACCATTCATGAAAGACCCGAAGAAGCAAACAAGCGAGCTAGGATTGGTGATTGGGAAGCAGACACGGTTGTAGGGAAAACTGGAAAGGCTTGTTTAGTAACTCTAACGAATCGCTATTCTCGTTTTCTAATAATCCAGAATGTAGTGGTCAAGTAGAGAAAAAGAATTCATGAATCATCAAGACTTGACGGACAAATTAAAGGTAGAGGTCTATTTTCTAAAAGGAAGTGATCTAACATTGGTTGATGATCACACCATTCAGCTGTGGGAGAACAAACTTCATAATAGACCACGAAAGTGTCTCAACTGGAAAACACCTTATGAAGTTTTCTATGAAGAAAATGTGCACTTCATTTGACAATTCAAGGGATAAAAAAACAAAGTTTGTAGTAATGATTGACATTACAACGTAAAAGGGTATAATGGGTATCAGATAGGATGTGAAAGGAGAAGAAGATGCAAATTTCAAGTCGATTTACGATTGCAACGCATATGTTGATTATCATCGCTCTAGAAGGGAAGAAAACAAAAGTTACCAGTGATTTTCTGGCTGCTAGTGTTGGGGTCAATCCAGTTATTATCCGTAAAACCTTGTCCCAACTCAAAAATGCAGAGCTGATATCGGTTGCGCGTGGAACAGGTGGCACCGAGATTATCAAAGACCTCCAAGATATTAGCTTTTTTGATGTTTATCAGGCAGTCGAATGTTTAGGAAAATCTGGTAAACTCTTTAGTTTTCATGAAAATCCGAACTCAAGTTGTCCAATTGGATCGAATATCCATGCGGTCTTAGATCAAAAACTACTAGATATCCAAGAAGCGATGGAAAACCAACTCCGTCAGACGAGTCTGGCTCAGGTTGTGGCAGATGCAGAAGCAAGAATAGCAAAATAAGAGGACTAGGCTCCTCTTTTTCTATTGCTATAATTATGGTACAATGTAGTCATCAAAGGAGAAGACTATGTACTTTATTACAGGATTTTTCGTCCTACTTTTTCTGATTTCATTTTTTAGGGACAATCGCAGTCTCTGGAATCCAGCTCTCTTGCTTTTATCTCTGCTCTTTTCTTACCTGTCTATTGCCAATCTTTTTTATGAAGCTGGACAGGAAGAAGTGCACATGATTTTCTTTGCAGTGATTTTTCTCTTGCTCCCTTTTTTAGTTTTTCTAAGTGGCTTTTTCCTGATTTATAACGGATTTGTGTTATTGAAAAAAGAAGGGAAATCCAAGGCGAATTATTTGTCTCTGGGGCTAGGGTGCGTGATTCTGTTCTTTTTTGTGATCATGGCGATTCGAATGAGTGATACCAATGGCTTGTTCTATACCAATCATCTAGTGAATATTTTCTTTTTCTTTCTGATCTACTCGTATTTGATTTTCGGCTTTGCCTTTGCAGGATTTCTGCTTTATTCTATTCTGTATCTTTTTATTCCTAAGAAAAAACATTATGATTTTATTATTATTCACGGGGCAGGCTTGTTGAATGGAGAAAAAGTAACTCCCTTACTTAAGGGCCGTATTGACAAGGCTGTAGAGGCTTATCGTCAGTCGTCCAATCCCAACGTTAAACTCATCGCCAGTGGAGGTCAAGGTGGGGACGAGAAAATTTCTGAAGCTCAGGCGATTTGCGACTATTTATTGGAAGAGACGGACATTCCGAGAGAAGCCATTCTTCTAGAGGAAGCCTCAACGACAACCTATGAGAATCTCCTCTTTTCAAAAGAAATGGGAGAGAAACTGGTAGCAAATCCACGTTTTCTCTTTGTGACCAATGATTACCATGTTTTTCGTACCAGTACCTATGCTCGCCGTATTGGGATGAAGGGAGATGGCCTTGGTTGCCGTACAGCTGCCTACTATATTCCATCGGCCTTTATTAGAGAATATATTGCTCTATGTGTGAAGATGAGATGGCTTTTTATAGCTTTCTATGTTTTGTTGATTTTAGCTCTGATTTTCTCTTATAGAGGTATTTTATGGTAATATGTGAAAAAAATCTCCGTTAGGAGATTTTTCGTAAAATTCATGTAGTCATTATTGTTCGATTTTGCTTATGGCAAAATGGCTTTTAGTTCCTTCAGGATAGTTTGCAAGGTTACGATCGCTTGTTCTCCTTGTTGTGGTTGATAGAGTAGCTGGAAATACTTGCGAATAGTTTCTTCAAATTGCTTAGGAAGGAGAGTACAATGGGCCTTTGCGTACTCCAACATTCGTTTTTCACCAGGATGGGTTTGCTCATTGAGCGCAAATAACAAGTCAAAGTAGGAAGCAAAAAATTCACTTGTACGATGATTCATGCTGAGAAGATCTTGGCGTTTGATAGCTTTTTCTATTTGGTGAGAGAAGGCAGGCATGGCCTGGTCTAGCAAAAGGAGTTGCCTTTCAATGATATGTTTTTTAAGTTCTTGTGGATAGGGAATCTGGTAGGTTCTTTGGAGCGAAGCATAGCGTCCATTCGGGTCGTATAGAATCTTGCTGTGGAGTAGATTATGCCACATGCAGGTTGTATAAGAGTTTTGGGCTTGATGCTGAAAAACGGTTAAGTTCAGTTCTTGTTCAAACGACTCCAGCGAACGATAAATCAACTCGATTTCGATACCGTTGTTTAGCACACAGTCGTCCTCTAGTTCCCAAAACTGGTTTCCAATTTCCATATAAGAACAGTACTTACTCAGAATGTTTTGGCGAATCGTCTCATCAATAGGAGAGTTGAGATAGACATAAACGTCGTAGTCAGAATTTTGATCGTAGGCTTGTCCTGCACGAGAACCACCAAGAGCAATGGCTTCTACTTGCTCCAATTGAGAGAATTCTTTGTAAAGTTCGTGGATCATGATTTTTCTCCTTGCTTTATGGTTTTAAAGTCATTTTATCAAAAAGTAAAACGTTTGCATAGCATTAAGTTGTTGCTTTTTCATTTATAGCAAAAAATGTGAACCCTTGTTTTGAGTTCACATTTCGTTTTTATTCCGCAGCTTGTTGCCAACGTTTTGCTAGCTTATGAGACAGGCTAGAAATGGCAAAGTTAAAGATAAAGTAAATCAAGGCAATCAGGATATAAAGACTGAAGACCTGCTCTGGTTCGAAATAACGGCCCATGAGAATTTGGCTGGCGCCAAAGAGTTCTTGTAGGGCGATAACAGAGTAGAGAAGGCTGGTATCCTTAATCACAGTTACAAATTGTGAAATGATGGCTGGCAGCATTTTACGGATCGCTTGTGGGAGAATGATATGGTAGAGGATTTGCACAGAGGTAAATCCTTGCGACATTCCTGCTTCGTATTGTCCCTTGTCTACGGCATTGAGACCACCACGGATAATCTCAGCCAAGGCTGCTGATGTAAAAAGAGTAAAGGCAGTAATACCTGCTGGTGTGGACTTCATCTTGAACACCAAAAAGATGGTGAAAATCCAGAGAAGGTTGGGAACATTACGTACAAACTCGATATAAATGCTGGAGATGATCCGTAAGACAGGATTTTTCCCATTTCTCATGATGGCTAGTACTATTCCGATAAGGGTCGAGAGGACGATAGCAATCAGAGAAATGTAGAGGGTTAAGCCAAATCCTTTAAAGATAAAGACTAGGTTATCTGGGGTCAAAACTTCTAAAATAGATTCCATAGTAACCTCCTAAAGTGAATAGGCTTTTTTGTTGGCTTGCTCCATCTTGCGACCAAACTGGGCAACAGGGAAGCATAGAGCAAAGTAGAGCAGGGCAGCTCCTAAAAAGGCTGGAATGTAGTTTCCGTTGAGAGCCGACCAAGATTTGGTCACAAACATCAAGTCTACTCCAGAGATGATGGCAACTGTCGAGGTATTCTTGATGAGGTTAACGATTTGATTGGTCAAAGGTGGGAGAATGATGCGGAAAGCCTGAGGCAAGATAATCAAGCGCATGGCACTGATATAGGTGAAACCTTGTGAGAGAGCAGCTTCCATCTGACCGCTAGGAATAGACTGAATCCCTGAACGAATCACCTCAGCGATATAGGCGCCGTGATAGAGTCCCACGCAGAGAACAGCTGTCCAATAAATCGGAATCATGATGGTGTGATCACTGATAAGAGGCAAACCATAAAAGACGATGACAAACTGCACCAAGAGGGGAGTGTTTTGATAAAACTCGACAAAGATACGAGCCAAAATAGGCAAGAATGGGCGTTTGCTGGTTGACATGGCTCCAAAGAAGATGCCCAAAACCATGGCGAGGATAAAGGAACCAATCGCTAGGGCAAGAGTGAAGAGGAAACCATTGAAAAATTGTCCAAAATCCTGAAAATAGGCTGTCCAAGATGATAAATCTGTCATGGGGTATCCCTCCTTAATCTGCGGTATGGCTAGATGGTTTGAGCTTGTAACGGTCATAAAGTTTCTGCAAACTACCGTCCTTGGTCCATTTAGTGACCAAGCTATCAAGATAGTCGTTTAGCTCGGTATTTGATTTCTTGGTGACGATACCGTAGTCAGATGGCTTGAAACTATCATCTAGCAGTTCTGTCCTTTTACTAATGTAGCCAGACAGGATAGAGCGGTCCACGGAAAAGGCATCAATACGGTGAGCGTGAAGGGAAGTAATCAATTCTGGGTAGGAACCAAGTTCGACGAATTTAAAGGTTAGACCTTTCTTTTTACCCAGTTCAGTAATCAGGCGTTGGGTGATGGAGCCTTGAGCAACCCCAATGGTTTTACCGTTTAGGTCCTCAATGCTTTTAATGTTGGCAGATTTATTGACCAAAAAACCAGAAGCATCCGTATAGTAGGGACTGGTGAAGTTGTATAATTTTTTACGTTCATCTGTGATGGTGAAGGTTGCGATATCCATGTCGACCTGTTCATTGTCTAGTAGTGGACCGCGGGTTTGAGCGGTAACAGGAACGTAGCGAACCTTGACCTTGAGTTCATCCGCAATCATCTTGGCCAGGTCTGTTTCGATACCAGAATAAGTCCCTGTCTTGGGGTCCTTGTAGCCAAAATTGGGAACGTCTTGTTTGACACCGACAACCAGTTCGCCTCTTTTTTGAATGTCTGCGACGCTGGTATCAGCCTGAACTGGTTTGGCAGCAGCAAGACCGAAAAGGCTAATCAATAATGCGGATAAAAAGAATTTCTTTTTCATAGGCGCCTCCTTATTTGACTTTGTCACTTTCGTGGTTGATAATTTTGCTGAGGAATTGTTGTGCACGAGGTTCGCTTGGATTGTCGAAAAAGTCATCGACATCTGTCGTATCCACCAAAACTTCTCCGTCGGCCATAAAGATGATGCGGTCCGCAACTTCACGGGCAAAGCCCATTTCGTGGGTAACGATGATCATGTTCATCCCATCATGCGCCAGTTTTTGCATAACTGCTAGAACATCTCCGATGGTTTCAGGGTCAAGAGCAGATGTTGGCTCATCAAAGAGGAGGAGCTCCGGATGCATGGCAAGACCACGTGCGATGGCGATTCTCTGTTTTTGACCACCAGATAGCATAGCTGGATAGGAATCTTTCTTGTCCCACATATTTACAAATTCCAGATATTTTTGGGCTGTTTTTTCAGCTTCTTTTTTATCAATTCCTAGAACTTTAACAGGTGCGAGTGTTACGTTTTCTAACACCGTTTTATGTGGATAAAGGTTAAAATGTTGAAAAACCATGCCGACTTCCTTACGAAGAGGAACTAAATCTTTCTGACTAGCACCTGCTACTTGGTGTCCATTGACTAGGAGACTTCCTTTGTCAACAGCCTCCAAACCATTGATCGTACGGATAAGAGTGGACTTCCCAGAGCCAGAAGGTCCAAGCAGGACAACAACTTGTCCTTTTTCAAAACGGAGATTGATGTCGCGGAGTGCGTGATAGTCTCCGTAATATTTTTCGACGTTTTTAAATTCTACTAAAGCCATGAGAGACCTCCTTTGTGTTAGATTTTATAACATAATTCTACAACAAAAGAATGTTCTTGTCAAATCATATCTGAAAAAAATTCACTAAAATGTTATAAAAAAGCAATCTGGATAGAGAAAATGCCTAAATCATGTTATAATGAAACGATAGAATTCTTAGAAAGAGTGGATGTTTTTTTGATAACTCCTACTTATGAATGGCAGTTTGCCCCGCAGGTTGAAGATGCGGATTTTACAAAGATAGCCAAGAAGGCTGGGCTGGGTCCTGAAGTGGCTCGGTTATTATTTGAAAGAGGGATTCAGGATGAAGAAAGTCTAAAGAAGTTTTTAGAACCTTCTTTAGAGGACTTACATGATCCCTATCTGCTCCATGATATGGATAAGGCAGTGGAACGGATTCGTCAGGCCATTGAAGAAGGGGAAAACATTCTCATCTATGGAGACTACGATGCGGATGGAATGACTTCAGCTTCGATTGTTAAGGAAAGTTTGGAACAGCTTGGCGCCGAGTGCCGTGTTTACCTACCCAATCGTTTTACCGATGGCTATGGTCCCAATGCCAGTGTCTATAAATATTTTATCGAGCAAGAGGGAATTTCCTTGATTGTGACAGTGGACAATGGGGTTGCTGGTCATGAGGCCATTGAATTGGCTCAGGCTATGGGAGTGGATGTCATTGTGACCGACCACCATTCCATGCCGGAAACCCTTCCTGAAGCCTATGCGATTGTCCATCCTGAGCATCCGGATGCGGACTATCCCTTCAAACAGTTGGCCGGATGCGGAGTGGCTTTCAAGCTGGCTTGCGCCCTTTTAGAAGAAGTGCAAGTGGAATTGCTTGATTTGGTTGCTATCGGTACCATTGCCGATATGGTGAGCTTGACAGATGAAAACCGTATCATGGTTCAATATGGTCTGGAAATGTTGGGACATACTCAGCGCATCGGTCTGCAAGAAATACTAGACATGGCTGGGATTGCTGCTAATGAAGTGACAGAAGAAACGGTTGGCTTTCAGATTGCCCCTCGTTTAAATGCCTTGGGGCGATTGGACGACCCCAACCCTGGCATTGATTTGCTGACTGGGTTTGACGACGAGGAAGCGCATGAGATTGCCCTCATGATTCACCAGAAAAACGAAGAGCGCAAGGAAATCGTTCAGTCAATTTATGAAGAAGCTAAGACCATGGTGGATCCTGAGAAGAAGGTCCAGGTTTTGGCCAAGGAAGGCTGGAATCCTGGCGTTCTGGGTATCGTTGCTGGTCGTTTGTTGGAAGAACTAGGGCAGACAGTTATTGTTCTTAATATAGAAGATGGTCGTGCCAAGGGTAGCGCTCGTAGTGTGGAAGCAGTCGATATTTTTGAAGCTCTGGATCCTCATCGAGACCTCTTTATCGCCTTTGGTGGCCATGCTGGTGCAGCAGGAATGACGCTGGAAGTGGAGAAACTTTCAGATTTATCTCAGATTTTGGAAGACTATGTCCGTGAAAAAGGTGCAGATGCTAGTGGTAAGAATAAGTTAAATCTAGATGAAGAGTTGGATTTGGAGACTCTTAGTTTAGAAACGGTTAAAAGTTTTGAACGCTTGGCACCCTTTGGGATGGACAATCAGAAACCTGTCTTTTATATCAAGGATTTTCAGGTCGAAAGTGCCCGTACCATGGGGGCAGGCAATGCCCATCTCAAGCTGAAAATCTCTAAGGGTGAAGCCAGTTTTGAAGTGGTGGCATTTGGACAAGGCAGATGGGCAACGGAGTTTGCTCAAACCAAGAATCTAGAGTTGGCAGTCAAATTGTCTGTCAACCAATGGAATGGCCAAACTGCCCTCCAGTTGATGATGGTGGATGCGCGTGTGGAAGGCGTTCAACTCTTTAATATTCGTGGGAAGAACGCAGTCTTGCCAGAAGGGGTTCCAGTCTTGGATTTTGCTGGAGAATTGCCAGATCTAGCGACCAGTGAAGCTGTGGTTGTGAAAAACATTCCTGAGGACATTACCCTGCTTAAGACCGTTTTTCAGGAACAACATTTCTCTGCTGTCTATTTCAAAAATAATATTGACAAGGCCTACTATCTAACAGGTTATGGTACTAGGGAGCAGTTTGCCAAATTGTACAAGACCATTAACCAGTTCCCAGAGTTTGATATTCGCTATAAGCTCAAGGATTTAGCGGCTTATCTCAATATCCAACAAATCTTGCTGGTCAAGATGATTCAAGTATTTGAAGAGCTGGACTTTGTGACCATCAAAGATGGTGTCATGACAGTTAATAAAGAAGCGCCGAAAAGGGCAATTGCTGAAAGTCAGATTTACCAAAATCTCAAACAAATCGTAAAAAATCAAGAAATCATGGCGCTAGGTACCGTGCAAGAAATGTATGATTTTTTAATAGAGAAATAGTAGAAGTTAGGAAAGAGTTGGGTAACCAGCTCTTTTTTAAAAACAAATCTTCATTTTGAAAATCATCAAAAAAATGATATAATGGTAGGAAAAGATTCGGCTGAAAGTTTTAGAACTTTTAGAATAAGAGGGTAAATCTACCCTATAATCAAGATGAATTAAGTTTCGGAGGGAAAATGAGTAATATCAGTTTAACAACACTAGGTGGTGTACGTGAAAACGGGAAAAATATGTACATCGCTGAAATCGATGAATCTATCTTTGTTTTAGATGCGGGGCTTAAATACCCTGAAAATGAACAACTTGGGGTTGATGTCGTCATTCCAAATATGGACTACCTTTTTGAAAATAGCGACCGTATCGCAGGGGTCTTTTTGACCCACGGACATGCGGATGCCATTGGTGCCCTGCCTTATCTTTTGGCAGAGGCTAAGGTGCCTGTGTTTGGTTCTGAGTTGACCATTGAGTTGGCCAAACTCTTTGTCAAAGGAAATGATACGGTTAAGAAATTCAATGACTTCCATGTGATTGATGAAGATACAGAGATCGACTTTGGAGGAACTGTAGTTTCCTTCTTCCGTACGACCCACTCTATCCCAGAAAGTTTGGGAGTAGTCCTAAAAACAACTGAAGGTAGCATTGTTTACACAGGTGACTTCAAGTTTGACCAGACAGCTAGCGAATCCTATGCGACGGATTTTGCCCGTTTGGCAGAAATCGGTCGTGAGGGTGTCTTGGCGCTTCTCAGTGATTCTGCGAATGCGGATAGCAATATCCAGGTGGCGAGCGAGAGTGAAGTTGGAGACGAAATTACCCAGACCATTGCGGACTGGGACGGTCGTATCATCGTTGCGGCAGTTGCCAGCAATCTCTCTCGTATCCAGCAAGTTTTTGATGCCGCTGCAGATACAGGTCGCCGAGTTGTTTTGACTGGTTTTGATGTTGAAAATATTGTCCGAACAGCGATTCGTCTCAAGAAATTGTCTCTAGCCAACGAAAGTCTCTTGATCAAACCCAAAGAAATGTCTCGATTTGAAGACCATGAATTGATTATCCTTGAGACTGGTCGTATGGGTGAGCCTATCAATGGACTTCGTAAGATGTCTATTGGTCGCCACCGCTATGTGGAAATCAAAGATGGAGACTTGGTCTATATCGTGACGACTCCATCTATCGCCAAAGAAGCCGTCATGGCGCGTGTTGAAAACATGATCTACCAAGCTGGTGGTGTGGTGAAACTCATTACTCAAAACTTGCGAGTATCCGGACACGGGAATGCGCGTGATTTGCAGTTGATGATCAATCTTCTGCAACCGAACTACCTCTTCCCTATCCAAGGGGAGTACCGTGAGTTGGATGCGCATGCCAAGGCTGCCATGGCAGTTGGAATGTTGCCAGAGCGTATCTTCATCCCTAAAAAGGGAACGACCATGTCCTACGAACACGGAGACTTTGTTCCAGCTGGAGCTGTTTCTGCAGGTGATGTCTTGATTGACGGAAATGCCATCGGAGATGTTGGAAATGTCGTCCTTCGTGACCGTAAGGTCTTGTCAGAGGACGGAATTTTTATCGTGGCGATTACTGTCAACCGTCGTGAGAAGAAAATTGTGGCCAAGGCCCGTGTTCACACGCGTGGATTTGTTTATCTCAAGAAGAGCCGTGATATTCTCCGTGAAAGTTCAGAATTGATTAACCAAACGGTAGAAGAGTATCTTCAAGGTGATGACTTTGACTGGGCAGATCTCAAAGGCAAGGTTCGTGACAATCTGACCAAGTACCTCTTTGATCAAACCAAGCGTCGTCCAGCAATCTTGCCAGTCGTGATGGAAGCAAAATAATAAGCAGAATACCTACAGAAAAAGTCGAAATTCGGCTTTTTCTTATAGAATAGTAAAAGGAGAAAACCATGGCAGTTATGAATATTGAGTATTACTCAAAAGTTTTGGATGTGGAGTGGGGAGTTACCGTACTCTATCCAGATGGCAGTCGGGTGACTGAACCAGATTGCACAGATATTCCTGTCCTTTATCTTTTGCACGGAATGTCAGGAAACCAAAATAGCTGGCTCAAACGTACCAATGTCGAACGCTTATTGCGTGGAACCAATCTCATTGTTATCATGCCCAATACAAATAATGGCTGGTACACAGATACTCAATATGGCTATAACTACTATACAGCTCTAGCAGAAGAACTCCCCCAAGTCATGAAACGTTTCTTCCCCAATATGACCAGCAAGCGAGAAAAGACCTTTATAGCTGGTCTCTCCATGGGAGGATATGGTTCCTTTAAGCTGGCTCTCGCAACCGATCGTTTTTCTCATGCGGCTAGTTTTTCTGGTGCGCTCAGTTTTCAAGAATTTTCTCCTGAAAGTCAGGATCTGGGATCGCTTGCCTACTGGCGAGGAGTTTTTGGAGAGATTAAAGACTGGACAGTTAGTCCTCATTCGCTTGAAAGTATGGCAGCAAAATCCGATAAAAAGACCAAACTATGGGCTTGGTGTGGGGAGCAAGACTATCTCTACTCTGCCAATAATCTCGCAGTGAAAAACCTCAAAAAGCTTGGTTTTGAGGTGACCTATAGTCATAGTCCAGGTAAGCACGAGTGGTACTACTGGGAAAAACAGTTGGAGCGTTTTTTGGCTACACTACCAATTAACTTTGTTTTGGAAGAGCGCTTATCTTAGTTTTAGGTTTCTTTCAGCTTTCTTCAGTAAAATAGAGAATCTATCTTGATCAAGGAGAATGTGATTTCAAGATAGGTTCTTATTTTTATGAAAGGTGGGGCGTCATGTTCTGGATTATTCGATTATTCTTCCGATTTCTGTTGGGAATTTGGCGTTTCTTCTGGCGTCTGGTTTGGACTGTAGTTATTCTACTGCTCATTGCTTTTGGAGTGGTTTGGTATCTGACAGGTGATTTTCATTCTGCGGTCAATCAGGTTGAAAAAATGAGCCAGATTGGTCAAGATGGTTGGAATCAATGGCAGGAGACTGGAACGCTGGAAGTCTTGTCTCAGACAGACAGTCACCAACATGCAGAAGGCAAGTGGGCTCAGGCCTCAGCTCGCATCTATATTGAGCCTCAAATGGATGAGACCTTCCAAGGTGCCTATGCAGAAGCTATAAAAAACTGGAATCAAACGGGAGCCTTTACTTTTGAGGTGGTTGCGGATCCTAGCCAGGCAGATATTGTGGCAAGTGAGATGAATGATGGATCGACCGCTGTGGCTGGCCAAGCCGAGAGTCAAACCAATTTGTTAACCAATCAATTTATATCTGTAACAGTTCGCCTGAATCACTATTATCTATCCAATCCAAGTTATGGTTATTCTTATGAACGGATTGTGCACACGGCGGAGCACGAGCTGGGGCATGCCATCGGATTGGATCACACCAGCGAGATTTCTGTCATGCAGCCGGCAGGTTCCTACTATGGAATTCAGCCTCGGGATGTGACAGCTGTTCAAGAACTCTATACCAGTAGCGACTAGATGAAGTCGGTGTAATCTGAAAAAGAATCAAAGCTCCTCCATCAAGCGGTGGGTGGGGCTTTTTGTTCGTCCTGTTACAGCCTTTTTGCTATAATGGAACTATGAATAACTTGATCAAATCAAAACTGGAGCTCTTGCCGACTAGTCCTGGATGCTACATTCACAAGGATAAAAATGGCACCATTATCTATGTAGGAAAGGCTAAAAATTTGCGTAACCGTGTGCGCTCCTATTTCCGTGGAAGTCATGATACCAAGACGGAGGCTCTGGTGTCTGAAATTGTGGATTTTGAATTTATCGTCACTGAGTCCAATATTGAGGCACTTCTCCTAGAAATCAACCTGATTAAGGAAAATAAGCCCAAATACAATATCATGCTCAAGGATGATAAGTCCTATCCTTTCATCAAAATCACCAATGAGCGTTATCCTCGTTTGATTATCACCCGTCAGGTCAAAAAGGACGGTGGTCTCTACTTTGGTCCCTATCCAGACGTGGGGGCAGCCAATGAAATCAAGAGACTACTGGATCGTATTTTTCCTTTTCGTAAGTGTACCAATCCGCCGTCTAAAGTCTGTTTTTATTACCATATCGGCCAATGTATGGCTCACACCATCTGTAAGAAAGATGAGACCTATTTCCAGTCCATGGCTCAGGAGGTTTCTGATTTCCTAAAAGGACAGGATGACAAAATCATCGATGGTCTCAAGGGGAAGATGGCAAAGGCGGCTCAAAGTATGGAATTTGAACGTGCGGCGGAATACCGTGACCTGATTCAGGCCATTGGAACGCTTCGGACCAAGCAACGGGTCATGGCGAAAGATTTGCAAAATCGGGATGTCTTTGGCTACTATGTGGATAAGGGCTGGATGTGTGTTCAGGTTTTCTTTGTCCGTCAAGGCAAGCTCATCGAGCGCGACGTCAACCTCTTCCCTTATTACAATGATCCGGATGAGGACTTCTTGACCTACGTGGGACAATTTTATCAAGAAAAATCTCATCTAGTTCCCAATGAGGTATTGATTCCGCAGGATATTGACGAAGAAGCTGTCAAGGCCTTGGTGGATAGCAAGATTCTCAAACCTCAACGTGGGGAGAAAAAACAACTGGTCAATCTAGCCATAAAAAATGCTCGTGTTAGTCTGGAGCAGAAGTTCAATCTGCTAGAAAAATCTGTCGAAAAGACCCAAGGAGCTATTGAAAATCTGGGACGCTTGCTTCAAATTCCGACCCCAGTCCGTATCGAATCCTTCGATAACTCTAATATCATGGGGACCAGTCCTGTTTCAGCTATGGTGGTCTTTATCAATGGCAAACCAAGTAAAAAAGATTACCGAAAGTACAAGATAAAAACGGTTGTCGGTCCAGATGACTATGCTAGTATGCGTGAGGCTATTCGCAGACGTTATGGTCGAGTACAACGTGAGGGCTTGACCCCGCCAGATTTGATTGTCATCGATGGGGGACAAGGTCAGGTCAATATCGCCAAGCAAGTCATCCAAGAAGAGCTAGGTTTGGATATTCCCATTGCAGGTCTGCAAAAGAATGACAAGCACCAAACCCATGAACTGCTCTTTGGAGATCCGCTGGAAGTGGTGGAGCTGTCTCGCAATTCTCAGGAATTTTTCCTCCTCCAACGCATCCAGGATGAGGTGCACCGCTTTGCCATCACATTTCACCGCCAACTGCGCTCAAAAAATTCCTTTTCTTCACAACTGGATGGGATTGAAGGATTGGGACCTAAACGCAAGCAAAATCTCATGAAGCATTTCAAGTCTCTCACTAAGATCAAGGAAGCTAGTGTGGATGAGATTGTCGAAGTTGGTGTGCCAAGGGCAGTCGCAGAAGCTGTACAGAGAAAGTTGAACCCGCAGGAAGAAGTGGAGTTGGCTCAAGTGGCGGAAGAGAGAGTAGATTACCAAACAGAAGGAGAGTATCATGAACCATAAAATCGCAATTTTATCAGATATTCATGGCAATGTGACTGCACTAGAAGCAGTGATTGCAGATGTTAAAACTCAAGGAGTCAGTGAATATTGGCTTCTGGGAGATATTTTTCTTCCTGGTCCAGGGGCTCATGACTTGGTCGCTCTGCTAAAGGATCTTCCTATCACGGCAAGTGTTCGAGGCAATTGGGATGATTGTGTCCTTGAGGCTTTAGATGGGCAATATGGCTTAGAAGACCCACAGGAAATCCAACTCATGCGATTGACTCAGTTTTTGATGGAGCGAATGGATCCTGCAACGATTGTCTGGCTACGAAACTTACCTATGCTAGAAAAGAAAGAAGTTGATGGACTGCGCTTTTCTCTTTCTCATAATTTGCCAAATAAGAACTATGGTGGTGACTTGTCTGTTGGGAATAACACAGATAAATTTGACCAACTCCTAGATGAGGAAACGGACGTGGCAGTCTATGGTCATGTCCACAAGCAGTTGCTTCGTTACGGCAGTCAAGGGCAACAAATCATCAATCCGGGTACGATTGGCATGCCCTATTTTGATTGGAAGGCGTTAAAAAATCACCGTGCTCAGTATGCCTTGTTAGAAGTTGAAGACGGGGAACTGGTAAATATCCAATTCCGAAAAGTCGCCTATGACTACGAAGCAGAGTTAGAATTAGCCAAAGAAAAAGCTCTTCCTTTCATTGAAATGTACGAAGAATTACGTCGAGATGACAACTATCGAGGGCACAATCTAGAACTCTTAGCTAGCTTAATAGAAAAGTATGGGTATGTAGAGGATGTGAAGGAATTTTTGGAGGCTATAAAGTCAGAATATAAGATAGACTAGTTTCCTTAAGCAACTGAAAATTAGTTGGAACTAGATGGGGGACTTGATTGAAATGAAGGACTTCGTTTGGTGGCTCATCCTTGTTCCAATTTCTTTCCATGAAAAATCTCTGCAAGCTCTTTCAAAATATGGTAGAATGGAAGTAGTAGAATTAGAAAAGGAAATCGATTATGAAATTTCTTGAATTAAATAAAAAACGTCATGCGACTAAGCATTTCACTGATAAACCGGTTGATCCCAAAGATGTGCGTACGGCTATCGAAATTGCAACTTTGGCCCCAAGTGCCCACAACAGCCAGCCTTGGAAATTTGTGGTTGTTCGTGAGAAAAATGCTGAATTGGCAAAATTGGCTTATGGTTCGAACTTTGAGCAGGTATCATCAGCACCTGTAACCATTGCCTTGTTTACAGACACAGATTTGGCTAAACGTGCCCGCAAGATTGCCAGAGTTGGCGGTGCTAATAACTTTTCTGAAGAACAACTTCAATATTATATGAAGAATTTGCCTGCCGAGTTTGCACGTTACAGTGAGCAACAAGTCAGTGACTACCTAGCCCTCAATGCAGGTTTGGTTGCCATGAACTTGGTTCTCGCTCTGACAGACCAGGGAATCGGTTCTAACATTATTCTTGGTTTTGACAAATCAAAAGCCAATGAAGTTTTAGATATCGAAGACCGTTTCCGCCCAGAACTCTTGATTACAGTAGGTTACACAGATGAAAAATTGGAACCAAGCTACCGCTTGCCAGTGGATGAAATCATCGAGAAAAGATAGAAAGAAGAAAAAATGACAGCAATTGATTTTACAGCAGAAGTAGAAAAACGCAAAGAAGACCTCTTGGCTGACTTGTTTAGCCTTTTGGAAATCAACTCAGAACGTGATGATAGCAAGGTAGATGCGCAGCATCCATTTGGACCTGGGCCGGTAAAAGCCTTGGAAAAATTCCTTGAAATCGCAGACCGTGATGGCTATCCAACTAAGAATGTTGATAACTATGCAGGACATTTTGAGTTTGGTGAAGGAGAAGAAGTTCTCGGAATCTTTGCCCACATGGACGTGGTGCCAGCTGGTAGCGGTTGGGACACAGATCCATACACACCAACTATCAAAGACGGTCGCCTTTATGCGCGTGGAGCTTCAGATGACAAGGGACCTACAACAGCTTGTTACTATGGCTTGAAAATCATCAAAGAATTGGGCCTTCCAACTTCTAAGAAAGTTCGCTTCATCGTCGGAACAGACGAAGAATCAGGCTGGGCAGATATGGACTACTACTTTGAACATGTAGGACTTGCGAAACCAGACTTTGGTTTCTCTCCAGATGCTGAATTTCCTATCATCAATGGTGAAAAAGGAAACATCACTGAATATCTTCACTTTGCAGGTGAAAATGCAGGCACTGCCCGTCTTCACAGCTTCACAGGTGGATTGCGTGAAAACATGGTACCTGAATCAGCAACAGCAGTCGTTTCAGGTGACTTGGATGACTTGCAAGCTAAACTAGATGCCTTTGTTGCAGAGCACAAACTTAGAGGAGAACTCCAAGAAGAAAACGGTCAGTACAAGGTGACTGTGATTGGTAAATCAGCTCATGGTGCGATGCCTGCTTCAGGTGTTAATGGTGCGACCTACCTTGCCCTTTTCCTCAGTCAGTTTGACTTTGCAGGACCTGCAAAAGACTACCTTGACATCGCTGGTAAGATTCTCTTGAACGACCATGAGGGTACAAATCTTAAGGTTGCTCATGTGGATGAAAAGATGGGTGCCCTTTCTATGAATGCCGGTGTCTTCCGCTTTGATGAAACAAGTGCTGACAATACGATTGCTCTTAACTTCCGTTATCCAAAAGGAACAAGTCCAGAACAAATCAAGTCAATCCTTGAAAACTTGCCAGTTGCTTCTATTAGTCTTTCTGAACACGGCCACACCCCTCACTATGTACCAATGGAAGATCCACTTGTGCAAACCTTGTTGAATGTCTATGAAAAACAAACTGGACTTCAAGGCCATGAACAAGTCATCGGTGGTGGAACCTTTGGTCGCTTGCTGGAACGTGGGGTTGCCTACGGTGCCATGTTCCCAGACTCTATTGACACCATGCATCAAGCCAATGAATTTATCGCCTTGGATGATCTCTTCCGAGCAGCAGCAATCTATGCCGAAGCTATTTATGAATTGATCAAATAAAACGATAGAAGTCTGAGATTTTATGCTTGGACTTCTTTTTGGAGGGAAAACAGATGTCTCAAATCGAAAGAATAAAGCAGGCCATTATGGCGGATCCACAGAATGCCAGCTATACAGAACGCGGAATCGAACCTCTCTTTGCGGCGCCAAAGACTGCTCGCATCAATATTGTCGGACAAGCTCCGGGCTTTAAAACGCAAGAAGCTGGAATTTACTGGAAGGATAAGAGTGGTGATCGTCTGCGTGAGTGGTTAGGTGTTGATGAAGACACCTTTTACAATTCAGGTTATTTTGCAGTTCTGCCAATGGATTTTTACTTTCCTGGACATGGCAAGTCAGGCGACCTTCCACCTCGTACAGGTTTTGCCGAAAAATGGCACCCACAACTCCTCAAGGAATGTCCCAATATTAAATTGACCCTCTTGATTGGCCAATATGCCCAAGCTTACTATTTACATGAGAAAGTTAGTGGCAAGGTAACAGAGCGGGTAAAACGCTACAAAGACTATCTACCAGAATTTTTCCCTCTGGTGCACCCGTCACCACGAAATCAAATCTGGATAGCTAAAAATCCTTGGTTTGAGGCAGAAGTGGTGCCAGAATTGAAAAAAAGAATTAAAGCTATTTTAGGAGAAAAAGAATGAAAGAAATTACCTTTGACGCATTTTACCAGCTTTATCAAAATGAGAAACTTTCTCTAGTGGACGTGAGAGAAGTAGAAGAGTTCGAGACGCTTCATTTAGAAGGTGCTCAGAACCTACCACTTAGTCAATTAGCTGATATCTATGATCAATTGGACAAAGACCACTTGCATTATGTCATTTGTAAATCAGGGATGAGGTCAGCGCGTGCTTGTCAATTTCTAGCTGAACAGGGTTATGACGTTATCAATGTCCAAGGTGGCATGATGGCCTTTGAAGAACTTTAAACCTATATGGCGATAGATCCTAATCTTCCCTTGCTCGGTTCTAACTGAGTGAGGGCTTTTGTTTTTAGACAATTCTTATTTTTAAAAATATTGAAAACATTCAATGATTAATTTTGGATACTTTTTTCAGAGTCTTAATCATGGTATACTAGGTCAGTATTTTAGAAATATGAAGGAGATTTTTATGGCTAAAAAAGGTGCTCTAACAGGCTTGCTCCTGTTTGGAATATTTTTTGGTGCGGGAAACTTGATTTTTCCACCTTCTCTAGGTGCTTTATCTGGAGAACAGTTTCTTCCTGCCATCGCAGGTTTTGTCTTTTCAGGTGTTGGTATTGCCGTCTTGACACTTATTATTGGAACTCTAAACCCTAAAGGATACATTCACGAGATTTCTAAGAAAATCTCACCTTGGTTTGCGACGCTTTATCTTGCAGTCCTCTATCTATCGATTGGACCCTTTTTTGCTATTCCGCGTACAGCTACAACAGCTTACGAAGTTGGGATTAGCCCCCTCTTGTCTGAAGCAAATAAAGGTCTAGGATTGATTGTTTTTACCGTACTTTACTTTGCAGCAGCCTATCTGATTTCGCTCAATCCATCAAAAATTTTGGATCGAATCGGACGTATCTTAACGCCAGTCTTTGCTTTGTTGATCGTTATCTTGGTTGTACTAGGTGCCTTCAAATATGGTGGAACTAATCCTCAAGTAGCTTCAGCAGCCTATCAATCTTCTGCTTTTGGGACAGGTTTCCTAGAAGGTTATAACACCTTAGATGCCCTAGCCTCAGTGGCCTTCAGTGTAATCGCTGTTCAAACCTTGAAACAACTTGGATTCTCAAGTAAGAAAGAGTATATTTCAACTATTTGGGTTGTTGGTATTTTTGTAGCTCTTGCTTTTAGTGCTCTTTACATCGGTTTAGGATTCCTTGGAAATCACTTCCCTTTACCAGCTGAAGTGATGAAGGGTGGAACACCAGGTGTTTATATCTTGTCACAAGCAACTCAGGAAATCTTTGGCTCAACAGCTCAACTCTTCCTTGCTGTTATGGTGACTGTAACCTGCTTTACAACGACAGTTGGTTTGATTGTGTCGACAGCAGAGTTCTTTAACGGACGTTTCCCACAAATCAGCTACAAGGTCTATGCCACTGCCTTTACCTTGATTGGATTTGCCATTGCAAATCTTGGTCTTGATGCAATCATTAAGTATTCAGTGCCAGTACTGGTAATCTTGTACCCAATCACCATTGCCATTGTGATGATTGTGATTGTCAATAAATTTGTCGCCCTATCAAAACCGGGCATGCAGTTAACGATAGGAGTAGTTACAGCAATCGCTGTTGCAAGTGTTCTTGGAAGTTCCTTTAAGATTGAGTTTCTAGAAAATCTGGTTAATGCACTTCCATTTGCATCAGCCTCTCTTCCATGGCTAGTGCCAGCTATTATCGGAATCTTGCTTTCCTTGGTTCTACCAAACAAACAAGAGAGTGATGTTTTTGAGATGGAATAAAAAAATCCTTGGCTTGAGCCAAGGATTTTTATTTTTGTAAAAGACACTTAGTTAGTTTTTTCAGTATATCCAAGATCTTTTAACATTTTCTTAGAAGCAGTATAGCTAACATTGTTACCTACGCCTGAGTATTCTTGTGGTAAGGCTTTTCTAAGTTCGTCAATACTTGCGACTGTGAAGTCGACTTCAGCATCTTGAACGACCTTTCCATCTTTGATTTCGATGCTATGAGTAACACCTTTGAGGCCTTGATATCCTTTATAAGTTTCTTCAACAAATGCTTTAAGAGTTTCAGCGGTAGTATCAAGAGCCTCTGGATCATAGACATTATGACCTGATTGTTTCAATACTTTGTCTCCATTTACAGTGTAGGTTAAAGTAGAATTAAAGCCAGTACGAGTATCATTTACAAAGGTCACAGTTTTTACTTCAGATTTGTTTTCTGTAGTTTGCTGGCTAGTAGATTCTACCTGAGTAGTTTCACTTTTTGCTGAACTAGTTAATGAGGTTGTTGATTGTTTTGAACATCCCAACAAGATAGCTAATGGTAGAGCTATACAAAGAGTCATTTTAAAATATTTGTTCATGTCTTTTCCTTTCATAATTAAGAACTAATTTCATTATATCACAGCTTACTTTTACAATCAAATTATCGAAGTTTTTCCTTTTTGCTCATCCTAAAAAGGGAAAAGTGATATAATGTTAGGAAGAGGTGAAGAAATGAATCAGACTATAAACTATATCAAAGAACTAACCGCTATTGCATCTCCAACAGGATTTACTCGTGAGATTTCAGACTATCTAGTCCATACTTTAGAAGAGCTTGGTTACCAGCCAGTTCGTACAGCCAAGGGGGGTGTCAATGTAACCATTAAAGGTCAAAACGATGAGCAACAGCGCTATGTGACTGCCCATGTGGATACGCTGGGTGCTATTGTTCGTGCAGTCAAACCGGATGGCCGTCTCAAATTGGATCGTATCGGTGGTTTTCCTTGGAACATGATTGAGGGAGAAAACTGTACAGTCCATGTGGCTAGCACAGGTAAAAAGGTATCTGGGACCATCCTCATCCATCAAACTTCTTGCCATGTCTACAAGGATGCAGGAACTGCAGAACGCACTCAGGACAATATGGAAGTGCGTTTGGATGAAAAAGTGACCAATGAAAAAGAAACCCGTGCCTTGGGCATCGAGGTCGGTGATTTTATCAGCTTTGACCCGCGAACTGTTGTGACAGAGACTGGTTTTATCAAGTCACGTCACTTGGATGACAAAGTCAGCGCAGCGATTTTGCTCAATCTTCTTCGTGTTTATAAGGAAGAGGGGATTGCATTGCCAGTAACAACTCATTTTGCTTTTTCAGTCTTTGAAGAGGTGGGCCACGGTGCCAACTCCAATATTCCAGCTCAGGTAGTGGAATATCTAGCTGTGGATATGGGAGCTATGGGAGATGACCAGCAGACGGATGAGTATACAGTGTCTATCTGTGTCAAGGACGCTTCAGGTCCCTATCACTATGACTTCCGTCAACATTTAGTGTCTTTGGCAAAGGAGCAAGATATTCCATTTAAATTGGATATCTATCCATTTTACGGTTCGGATGCTTCAGCAGTTATGTCTGCAGGAGCAGAGGTCAAGCATGCCCTCCTTGGAGCTGGTATTGAATCCAGTCACTCTTACGAACGAACACACATTGATTCGGTAGTGACGACTGAGCGTATGGTTGATGCCTATCTTAGAAGTGAGTTGGTGGGCTAATATGTGCTTGATTTGTCAAAGAATTGAATGGATCAAGGCAGGGGAAAATCCCTACTTTGTAAAAGAACTAGAAACAGGCTATGTTGTTATTGGAGACCACCAATACTTTAAGGGCTATACCTTATTTCTGGCAAAAGAGCATGTCACAGAACTTCACTATATGGAGACTTCTGAAAAACTTCGTTTTCTAGAGGAAATGAGTTTGGTCCAAGAAGCTGTTGCCAAAACGTTTAAAGCTGAAAAGATGAACATCGAACTGCTAGGAAATGGAGATGCCCACGCTCACTGGCATCTCTTTCCAAGACGGTCAGGTGATATGAAGGGTCATGGGCTTAATGGTCGTGGTCCAGTCTGGTGGGTGCCCTGGGAAGAAATGGCGGCAGAGGATTGCCAAGTGCAATCCCCTGAACTGGAACAAATGATTGAAGCCTTATCAGATGAATTAGAGAAGCATGTGGTTTAAGAGAGGAAGAAAAAATGAAAAAAAGATACATCGTTTTATCTGGTTTGCTGGCAGTAACCCTAGCAGCATGTTCTCAAGAAAAACCTAAAAATGAAGAAAACACTCAAAAAACGGAACAAACTAGTCAACCTGAAGGAACTGTAGGGAGCAAATCTCAAACCTCTAGTCAGAAGAAGGCAGAAGTTGTCAATAAGGGAGACTACTATAGTATTCAAGGGAAGTACGATGAAATCGTCATAGCTAATAAGCACTATCCTTTGTCAAAAGACTATAATCCAGGAGAAAATCCAACAGCCAAGGCAGAGTTGGTCAAACTCATCAAAGCAATGCAAGCAGCTGGCTACCCAATCAGCGATCACTATAGTGGTTTTAGAAGTTATGAAACCCAAACCAAACTTTATCAAGACTATGTGAATCAAGACGGTAAGGAAGCAGCAGATCGCTACTCAGCTCGCCCTGGATACAGTGAACACCAAACAGGTCTTGCTTTTGATTTGATCGGGACTAACGGAGAATTAGTGACAGAGGAGAAGGCTGCTCAGTGGCTCTTGGATCATGCGGCTGACTATGGCTTTGTTGTCCGCTATCTCAAAGGCAAGGAAAAAGAGACTGGCTACATGGCAGAAGAATGGCATCTTCGCTACGTTGGAAAAGAAGCCAAAGAAATTGCTGCGAGTGGACTCAGTTTGGAAGAATACTATGGCTTTGAAGGTGGAGATTATGTCGATTAAAAAAGTAATTTTTCTCTTGCATTTTTAGATAAATAGTGTATAATAGAAAGGTATGTGTAAAGCATACTTGTGGGAGGTAAAAATCTCTAATTACCGCCAAAACCACAAAGGAGGATTTAAAAATGGCTAAAAAAGTCGAAAAACTTGTAAAATTGCAAATCCCTGCTGGTAAAGCTACACCAGCTCCACCAGTTGGACCTGCTCTTGGTCAAGCTGGTATCAACATCATGGGATTCACAAAAGAGTTCAACGCTCGTACAGCTGACCAAGCTGGTATGATCATTCCAGTTGTTATCTCAGTATACGAAGACAAATCATTTACTTTCGTTACGAAAACACCACCAGCTGCTGTTCTTTTGAAAAAAGCTGCAGGTGTTGAAAAAGGATCAGGTACACCTAACAAAACTAAAGTTGCTACAGTTACTCGTGCACAAGTACAAGAAATTGCAGAAACTAAGATGCCAGATTTGAACGCAGCAAACATTGAGTCTGCAATGCGTATGATCGAAGGTACTGCTCGTTCTATGGGATTCACTGTTGTTGACTAATCAATAACACCCCCAATATAACCCGCAAGACTTCATCATTTCGAGAAGTGACGTGGGAGATGAAAATCGATTGAACCACTTACAAGGAGAATAGAAAATGGCTAAAAAAAGCAAACAACTTCGTGCTGCACTTGAGAAAATCGACAGCACAAAAGCGTACAGCGTAGAAGAAGCTGTAGCACTTGCAAAAGAAACTAACTTTGCAAAATTTGACGCAACTGTAGAAGTTGCTTACAACTTGAACATCGACGTTAAAAAAGCTGACCAACAAATCCGTGGCGCAATGGTATTGCCAAACGGTACTGGTAAAACTTCACGCGTTCTTGTTTTCGCACGTGGTGCAAAAGCTGAAGAAGCAAAAGCTGCTGGTGCAGACTTCGTTGGTGAAGATGACCTTGTTGCGAAAATCAACGACGGTTGGTTAGACTTCGACGTAGTTATCGCTACACCTGACATGATGGCTCTTGTTGGACGTCTTGGACGTGTCCTTGGACCACGTAACTTGATGCCAAACCCTAAAACTGGTACTGTAACAATGGATGTTGCTAAAGCAGTTGAAGAGTCTAAAGGTGGTAAAATCACTTACCGTGCTGACCGTGCGGGTAACGTTCAAGCAATCATCGGTAAAGTATCATTTGAAGCTGAAAAATTGGTTGAAAACTTTAAAGCTTTCAACGAAACAATCCAAAAAGCAAAACCAGCTACAGCTAAAGGAACTTACGTAACAAACTTGACAATCACAACTACTCAAGGTGTTGGTATCAAGGTTGACGTAAACTCACTTTAATTAACAGATTTTTAAAAACGAGTACGAATGTGCTCGTTTTTTTGATGATAAGTTCATTCCAGGGAAAATAACTCTATTAATAACCTGATGGAGCAATAGAATAGTGCTTTTCCTCTTCTTCTTTCACAGAAAATGTGGTATAATAGAGAGTAAAAAACTTTGAAAGAAAGAAAAAGATGAATTTAAAAGATTATATCGCAACGATTGAAAATTATCCTAAGGAAGGTATCACCTTCCGTGATATTAGCCCATTGATGGCAGATGGAAATGCTTATAGCTATGCTGTTCGTGAAATTGTTCAGTATGCAACAGACAAGAAGATCGACATGATCGTGGGTCCAGAGGCTCGTGGATTTATTGTTGGCTGTCCAGTTGCTTTTGAGTTGGGAATTGGCTTTGCACCTGTTCGTAAACCAGGGAAATTGCCACGTGAAGTCATTTCTGCTGACTATGAGAAAGAGTACGGTATTGATACCTTGACTATGCACGCGGATGCGATTAAGCCAGGCCAACGCGTTCTCATCGTAGATGATCTCTTGGCAACAGGTGGAACTGTCAAGGCAACGATTGAGATGATTGAAAGACTTGGCGGAGTTGTAGCAGGTTGTGCTTTCTTGATTGAGCTGGATGAGCTTAAAGGCCGTGAAAAAATCGGAGATTACGATTACAAGGTACTTATGCATTATTAATGAAAAACAGTCCTTGGGGCTGTTTTCTCTTCTTTTGCTATATAAATTAACTATAGCTAGTTAGAGAAAAACTATAATTGAAAACTATATCTTCATACAGTATAATAAAGGGAAGAAGTATTTGGAGGTTTTTACTTTCAAACAGACAACATCATTCCCGAAATAGAGAACTGTTAGGAGGGTATTATGCCGATTCGAATTGATAAAAAATTACCAGCTGTGGAGATTTTAAGGACAGAAAATATCTTTGTTATGGACGACCAACGGGCCGCTCATCAGGATATTCGCCCCTTGAAGATTTTGATTTTAAATCTTATGCCTCAAAAAATGGTAACAGAAACGCAACTCTTACGGCATTTGGCTAATACCCCTTTGCAATTAGATATTGATTTCTTATATATGGAAACACATCGTTCCAAGACAACTCGTGCCGAACATATGGAAACCTTCTATAAGACCTTTCCAGAGGTCAAGGATGATTTTTTTGATGGAATGATTATCACAGGAGCACCAGTGGAGCATTTGCCTTTTGAGGAGGTAGATTACTGGGAAGAATTCAAGCAGGTCATCGAATGGTCCAAGACGCATGTTTTTTCAACCCTCCATATCTGTTGGGGAGCGCAAGCAGGTCTTTATGTTCGCTATGGCGTTGAGAAGCACCAGATGGATCGGAAACTATCAGGAATTTATCCACAGGACACCTTGAAAGAGGGGCACCTTCTTTTTAGAGGTTTTGATGATCGCTATGTAGCTCCTCATTCTCGTCATACTGAGATTTTAAAAGAAGAAATCTTAAATAAGACCAATCTGGAGATCCTGTCAGAAGGTCCTGAGGTTGGGGTTTCTATCCTGGCTAGTCGAGATTTGCGTGAAATTTATAGTTTTGGTCATTTGGAGTACGATCGTGACACTTTGGCAAGAGAGTATTTTCGTGATTATGAGGCGGGACTCGACCCTCATATCCCAGAGAACTACTTTAAAAATGATGATGTAAATGAGATACCATGTCTCTGTTGGTCTTCATCAGCTGCCCTCTTTTTCAGCAATTGGGTAAACTATGCAGTTTATCAAGAAACCCCTTTTGACTGGAGAAAGGTAGAGGATGATGCGGCTGCATTTGGATATTTATAAGAGGAATTATGACATATTTTGACGCTTTTAAAACAGGGAACTTGGTTTTGCCAAGTGCCCTGCTCTTGCATTTTAAGGAACTCTTTCCTTCCAGCGAAGACTTTCTCGTCTGGCAATTTTTCTATTTACAAAATACCACAGCCTTAGGAGATATTTCGCCTAGTCAGATTGCTGAAATCATTGGGAAAGAGGTGGCAGATGTCAACCAATCTATTTCGAATTTGACTGAAAATGGTTTGCTGCAATATCGGACCATTGAACTAAATGGAGAAATTGAGCTCATTTTTGATGCTAGTTTGGCTTTTGAACGCTTGGATAGCTTGCTAGATACCCAAACCCCAGCTGCAACTGCCCCAAACTCGCAGAATCAGTTGAAGGATCTGGTTGAAACTTTTCAGCAGGAATTGGGGCGCCTGTTAACGCCATTTGAAATCGAAGATCTTTCCAAGACTGTCAAAGAAGACGGAGTTAAGGCGGATTTGATCAAGGAGGCTCTCCGAGAGGCCGTTCTCAATGGTAAGCCAAACTGGAAATATATTCAGGCAATCCTACGAAACTGGCGCCATGAAGGCATTCAGTCTGTGGCTCAGGTAGAGGCCAAACGAGCAGAGCGAGAAGCGAACAATCCCAAACAAGTTCAGGCTTCGGCTGATTTCCTCGATGCCATGAATTTGTGGCAAGATTAGTTGCTTGAAAAATCTTGAAAATTAGAGTAAGGTTTGCAAGCTCCTTATAAATATGATAGAATAGTAGTGAATAAAATGAAAAAAGAGGTATGTGAAATGTCACGTAAACCATTTATCGCTGGTAACTGGAAAATGAACAAAAATCCAGAAGAAGCAAAAGCATTCGTTGAAGCCGTTGCATCAAAACTTCCTTCATCAGACCTTGTTGAAGCAGGTATCGCAGCTCCTGCAGTTGATTTGACAGCTGTTCTTGCTGCTGCTAAAGGTTCAAACCTTAAAGTTGCTGCTCAAAACTGCTACTTTGAAAATGCAGGTGCTTTCACTGGTGAAACTAGCCCACAAGTTTTGAAAGAAATCGGTACTGACTACGTTGTTATCGGTCACTCAGAACGCCGTGACTACTTCCATGAAACTGACGAAGATATCAACAAAAAAGCAAAAGCAATCTTTGCAAACGGTATGCTTCCAATCATCTGTTGTGGTGAGTCACTTGAAACTTACGAAGCTGGTAAAGCTGCTGAATTCGTAGGTGCTCAAGTATCTGCTGCATTGGCTGGATTGACAGCTGAACAAGTTGCTGCATCAGTTATCGCTTATGAGCCAATCTGGGCTATCGGTACTGGTAAATCAGCTTCACAAGACGACGCACAAAAAATGTGTAAAGTCGTTCGTGACGTTGTAGCAGCTGACTTTGGTCAAGAAGTTGCGGACAAAGTTCGTGTTCAATACGGTGGTTCAGTTAAACCTGAGAACGTTGCTTCATACATGGCTTGCCCAGACGTTGACGGTGCCCTTGTTGGTGGTGCGTCACTTGAAGCTGAAAGCTTCTTGGCATTGCTTGACTTTGTAAAATAATCTAGTTTTTTCCAGACAGTCTTCTAAGACTGTCTTTTTTATAGTGGCCGTATATTTTTCTTAAATTATCAGTCTATTGCAACTTTTCTCAGATAGTACACTTTCCTTGCTATCGTTTTATGATAGTAGTATACTTATACTATAACCACTAATAAGAAGGTTATAAAAAATGAAAAGAGGTAAGAAATATGGTTGAATTGAAAAAAGAAGCAGTAAAAGACGTAACAACATTATCTAAAGCAGCGCCAGTAGCATTGGCTAAAACAAAGGAAGTATTGAACCAAGCAGTAGCGGACTTGTATGTGGCTCACATCGCCCTTCACCAAGTTCACTGGTATATGCGTGGCCGTGGCTTCCTCGTTTGGCATCCAAAAATGGATGAATACATGGACAGTCTTGATGGCTATCTTGACGAAATTAGCGAACGCTTGATTACTCTTGGTGGCAAACCTTACTCAACTTTGACAGAATTCCTTCAACACAGTGAAATCGAAGAAGAAGAAGGAGAATTCCGTAACGTCGAAGAAAGCTTGGAACGTGTTCTAGCTATTTATCGCTACCTCATCACTCTTTTCCAAAAAGCTTTGGATGTAACTGACGAAGAAGGCGATGATGTTACAAACGATATCTTTGTTGGGGCTAAGGCTGAACTTGAGAAAACAGTCTGGATGCTTACAGCAGAACTTGGACAAGCTCCTGGTTTGTAAGATATAGTTGCTACCCCTTTTATCATGAGGTGCTTGATAAGTGCCCATGACAAATCATCTTTTAAAAGTCATGTAACTGTAAAAAGGTGCATGACTTTTTTTGTCTGCTGGACTTCGGACACATTGTCAAAAGTAGGATTTTACGGTATAATAGTTGCTGTTCAATAATATATGAATTTCAAAGAATAATTGATAGTTTAAGGAGGACTTATGAACAACTTACCAAATTGCCCAAAATGTAATTCAGAATATGTCTATGAAGACGGAAGTCTCTTGATCTGCCCAGAGTGTGCCTATGAGTGGAACCCTGCTGAAGTCGCAGAAGTAGAAGAAGGTGTTATCGCTATCGATGCCAATGGAAATAAATTGGCTGATGGTGATACTGTAACCCTCATCAAGGACTTGAAAGTAAAAGGTGCGCCAAAGGATTTGAAACAAGGAACTCGTGTTAAAAATATCCGTATCGTAGAAGGTGACCACAACATCGACTGTAAGATTGATGGTTTTGGAGCTATGAAACTCAAGTCAGAGTTTGTTAAGAAAATCTAGCCATGAAACTGAATTACAAATTTATCTTTTATAGTCGTGTGCTCTTGTTCTTAGCGGCATTTACAGGAGTTTATTTGGAGATTACCAAGCATGGTGGTTTTGGTATGCTCCTTTACTACACAGTGTTGTCTAATCTTTTGGTAACGATTTTCACGGGTTATCTGCTCCGTGTGATGAGCCGTTCAGGTGAAAATTGGCAAAGTCCGACCTTGCTTCGTCTCAAGGGTGGCGTTACCATGAGTATCATGATTACCTGTGTGATTTACCATTTTATGCTTGCTCCGATTGCGACAGACTTTTACCGTGTGGAAAATTTCCTTTGCCACTATATCGTTCCACTCTGGTTTTTAGCCGATACCCTCTTCTTTGATAAGCAAGGTCAATACAAGATCTGGGATCCAGTCTTGTGGACCATCTTGCCCTTGGTTTATATGATTTTTGCCCTTTTTAATGGCTTAGTATTGAAACTACCGGTACCAAATTCCAAGGTTAGTCCTTTCCCTTATTTCTTTTTAGATGTGGCAAAAGGTTGGGACGTGGTTATTAAATGGTGTTTAATTATCTTTGTGGCCTATATGGTTGCAGGATTTATCTTCTACCTGATCAAGCAAATCAAGCGAAAATAGTCTTCCTATTAGGAAAGTTAGAACGGAGTCTCTAGTTCAAACAGGCTCCTTCTTTTCTTGCCATCTTCCTTTTAAAAAGGTCAACAGTGAGAAATATATAGAAAGAAAATTCATGAAACAATATTTAGAACGGGCTAGTATCTTGGCCCTCTCCCTCGTTTTGATTACCTCCTTTTCCATATCAAGTGCTCTGCCAGCCATGTTTGACTACTATCAAGGCTATCCCAAAGAACAAATTGAGCTTCTCGTTAGCCTTCCTTCTTTTGGAATTATGATCATGCTGGTCTTAAATGGTGTTTTGGAGCGTTTGTTTCCTGAACGTCTTCAGATTAGTCTAGGGCTTCTCATCCTCTCTATCGGGGGAACAGCCCCTTTCTGGTATCAGGATTACAATTTTGTCTTTGCGATGCGGATTTTATTTGGTTTGGGCGTTGGAATGATCAATGCTAAGGCTATTTCCATCATCAGTGAACGCTATCATGGAAAGACACGGATTCAGATGCTGGGTCTCCGCGGATCAGCAGAAGTTGTCGGGGCATCGATTTTGACTCTAGTGGTTGGTCAACTCTTATCCTTGGGATGGACAGTGACCTTCTTGGCTTATAGCGCTGGATTTTTAGTTTTGATCCTTTATTTGCTCTTTGTCCCTTATGGGAAAGAAAAAAAAGAAGTCAAGAAAAGAGAGGCCGAAACGACTCGTTTGACAGGACAGATGAAAGGCTTAATTTTTCTATTGGCTGTCGAAGCAGCTGTTGTTGTCTGCACTAATACAGCTATCACCATTCGTATTCCAAGCTTGATGGTGGAAAGAGGGTTAGGGGATGCCCAGTTATCGAGTTTGGTTTTAAGTACCATGCAGTTGATTGGTATCTTGGCTGGTGTGAGTTTTTCTTTCTTTATCTCTCTTTTTAAAGAAAGGTTGCTCCTGTGGTCAGGTATTGCCTTTGGATTGGGGCAGATTGTAATTGCCTTGTCTCCGTCATTGGGTGTGATGATTGTTGGAAGTATTGTGGCAGGCTTTTCTTACAGTGTGGCCTTGACTACTGTCTTTCAGCTTCTTTCTGAAAGAATCCCAGCCAAACTCCTTAATCAGGCAACGTCTTTTGCGGTGCTAGGATGTAGCTTTGGGGCCTTTACCACACCTTTCATTCTTGGAGCGATTGGTTTGGTCACTCAAGACGGTATGTTGGTCTTCACCATTCTAGGATGTTGGTTAATTGTCACTTCCATTTTTGTTATGTATGCACTTCAAAAGAGAGCTTAGGATGGTTTCCTAAGTTTTTCTTTTTAGGGATTGTACCCAGACAATACTTGTTTTAGGACCTTGTTTACAGACTACTTTCTTGATAAAATAGAAGCTATGACAAGATATAAAGCAATCATTTCCTATGATGGTTATGCCTTTGCTGGTTTTCAGCGCCAGCCTCATGCGCGTAGTGTTCAGGAAGAAATCGAAAAAACCTTAACGAGACTCAATAAAGGACAGGCAATCACTGTTCACGGTGCGGGTAGGACAGATAGTGGGGTTCATGCTCTGGGACAGGTCATTCATTTTGATCTGCCTTATCAGATGGATGAGGAAAAACTCCGTTTTGCTCTGGATACCCAATCTCCGGAAGATATCGACGTAATCTCGATGGAGCTTGTGGCGGATGATTTTCACTGTCGTTACGCCAAGCATAGCAAGACCTATGAGTTTATCGTGGATAGAGGACGTCCCAAAAATCCTATGCGCCGTCACTATGCCACTCACTTTCCCTACCCACTCGATGTGAAGCGGATGCAGGAGGCCATCAAAAAATTAGAAGGAACCCATGATTTTACCGGCTTTACAGCTTCTGGAACTAGTGTGGAGGATAAGGTTCGTACCATCACAGAAGCGAGTCTAACAGTCGATGAGACAGGACAGTTTTTGACCTTTACCTTTTCTGGAAATGGTTTTCTTTACAAACAGATTCGCAATATGGTGGGGACTCTTCTCAAAATCGGCAACAACCGCATGCCAGTTGAGCAGATTGACCTCATCTTGGAGAAAAAGGACAGGCAACTTGCTGGTCCCACTGCAGCACCAAATGGCTTGTATTTAAAGGAGATTCGTTATGAAGAATAATCGTATTTTAGCACTTTCTGGAAATGATATTTTTAGTGGTGGTGGTTTGTCAGCTGATTTGGCGACCTATACCTTGAATGGTTTGCATGGTTTTGTAGCGGTGACTTGCTTGACAGCCTTGACAGAAAAGGGATTTGAAGTCTTTCCGACGGACGATACTATTCTTCAACATGAGTTGGATAGTTTGCGTGACGTGGACTTTGCAGGGATCAAGATTGGTCTTCTCCCTACTGTCAGTGTGGCTGAGAAGGTCTTGGACTTTATCAAGCAACGTCCGGGAGTGCCTGTGGTATTGGACCCCGTTTTGGTCTGCAAGGAAACGCATGATGTGGCAGTCAGCCAACTCTGTCAAGAGTTGATTCGCTTTTTCCCTCATGTCAGTGTGATCACGCCTAATCTCCCAGAAGCAGAATTGCTAGCAAATCAAGAGATTAAAACCTTGGAAGATATGAAGACAGCAGCGCAGAAATTGCATGACTTGGGAGCGCCAGCAGTCATTATCAAGGGAGGCAATCGTCTCAGACAAGACAAGGCTGTGGATGTCTTTTATGATGGACAAAATTTTACAGTTCTAGAAAATCCCGTCATCAAAGGGCAAAATGCAGGGGCAGGATGTACCTTTGCCTCAAGCATCGCCAGTCACTTGGTTAAAGGGAATGAACTATTAGCAGCGGTAGAGAGCTCTAAAGCTTTCGTTTACCGTGCCATTGCACAAGCAGATCAATATGGAGTAAGACAATATGAAGCAAACAAAAACAACTAAAATCGCCCTTGTATCTCTATTAACCGCCCTTTCTGTGGTTCTAGGTTATTTCTTAAAAATTCCAACGCCAACAGGCATTCTAACTCTCTTAGATGCGGGTGTCTTCTTTGCAGCCTTTTACTTTGGCAGTAAAGAGGGGGCCGTCGTTGGAGGACTAGCAGGTTTCTTGATTGACCTCTTATCAGGCTATCCACAGTGGATGTTCTTTAGCTTGGTAAACCATGGCTTGCAAGGATTTTTTGCAGGCTTTAAAGGGAAATGGCAATTGCTAGGCCTTGTCTTGGCTACTGTCGTCATGGTAAGTGGCTATGCTCTGGGCTCTACCCTAATGAATGGGTGGTCCGCAGCCTTGCCAGAAATCCTTCCAAACTTCCTGCAGAATACCTTGGGGATGGTTGTAGGGTTTGTAGTCTTTCAGAGTGTTAAGAAGATAAAACACAATTTGTAAAATTAAGCTAGTCAGAAAAAGTCATCTATGTAAGGCTCAGATAAACTACCACATTTGTCTGAAAGGAACTATACACATCTTACCACAAACGAACTTGTAATGATAGGGGCTTACTACAAAGAAAGTCTAAAAGTTACATATATTGTAAAAGCTCTTGGAAGATCAAAACAGACAACCTACAATGTGCTCAACTATCTGAAAGAGGGGCACTCTGCTTATGATTACTATAACCGATATAAAATCAATAAGAAACGCTGTGGCAGGAATAAAACCAGTCTTACGCAAGCAGAAAAAGATTTTATCCAAACTCATTTAGAAAAAAATTGGAGCCTTGATGTCATTAAAGGAACTTATCCAGATAGGGTTTCTTGTTCTATGAGAACTCTCTATCGACTAGCAGACCGTGGTATTCTAAAGAAAGAGGATCTACCTTGGAAAGGCAAAAGAAAACCAAATGGTCATAGCGAAAAACGAGGAAAACAAGCATTGCGCAGAGATTTACGTGAGAGAGCAGACAGTTATCCTAATTTTAAGACGGAATTTGGTCATCTAGAAGGGGATACAATTGTGGGAGAAAAACACAAAAGTGCAGTCATTACCTTAGTAGAACGCCTCTCAAAAGCCATCATCACACTGAAAACCAATGGACGCAAAGCAAGTGATATTGAGGCCTCCATCAATCAATGGTTGTCTCAAGTTCCCAGTCATCTCTTTAAGTCGATAACGTTTGATTGTGGGAAAGAATTTTCTAATTGAAAATCTATTTCGAATGCACATGACATTGATATTTTCTTTGCGGATCCAGGATGTCCTGGTCAACGAGGTCTCAATGAACATTCTAATGGCTTATTAAGACAAAATGGATTACCGAAACAAATGGATTTTACTACTATTTCTCAAAATTATTTATCAGCTATAGCTGATAAAAGAAATAGAATTCCTAGGAAATCATTGAATTATCAATCACCCTACCAAGTTTTTCTGAGTTACTTGAAAAGTCTAGCTTAATTTGACAATTTAGGAAATAAAAAAGTCAGCTATTTAAGCTGACTTTTTGCTTGTCTAGATTTAATCAAAATAAAGCAAATCTTTGCTGGTGCTGGTAAAGAGGTCAAATCCATCTTTAGTGACAACACCGCAGTCTTCGATACGAACACCGACTTTACCAGGGATATAAATACCTGGTTCAACAGAGAAGCACATGCCTTCTTCGATGACCATGTCGTTCCCTTCCATGATAGAAGGGAATTCGTGAACATCCATACCGATACCGTGCCCGAGACGGTGGTTGAAGTACTCACCGTAGCCAGCTTTTTCGATGACTTCACGGGCGGCGCGATCCACTTCGTGAGCAGTTACACCTGGCTTGATAAAGTCAAGAGCCGCTTGTTGGGCTTCAAGAGTCAAGTTGTAGATATCTTTTTTGAATTGGTCTGGTTTGCCGACAGCGACTGTACGAGTCATGTCAGAAGCGTAGCCATTAACCATAACACCGAGGTCAAAGAGGAGAAGGGCATCCTTTTCGACTTTGTTTGCTCCAGGGATACCGTGTGGATTTGCAGCGTTATCACCAGTCAAGACCATGGTATCAAAGCTCATTTCATAGCCTTCACGCTTCATGGCAAAGTCGATTTGTGCGATGATATCTGTCTCAGTCTTATCAAGAGAAATATTGTCAAAACCAACATTAACAGCCTTGTCCGCATAGAGGCCTGCAACCATCATTTTTTGCACTTCATCAGCTGATTTGATGAGGCGCATGCGTTGGATGCGAGGAGTGAGGTTTTCAAACTCAGCGGCTTCAAAGACCGTTTTCAAACCATGGTATTTAGTCAAGATGAGATTGTCAAACTCAACTGCTACACGTTTGAAATCAAGTTGTGGAAGAGCATGTTTCATTTTTTGCCATGGATTTTCAGAGTCTACGTAGCCCACAACTGGGAAGGAAACAATGCTGCTTGCACGCTCAACTTCAAGGGCTGGAACGAAGAGAAGCGGTTCCTGATCCGCTAGGACAAAAAGGAACATTTGGCGTTCATGGGGGTCACTGTAAAAGCCAGTGAGGTAATTGATAGTGACGGGGTCAGATACGACAGCGACGTCTAGTTTTTCTGATTCAAGATATGTTAGGATTTGTTGTAATTTAGACATATGCTACCTTCTTTCTACCCCTCTATTTTGGCAAAAAATGAGAGAAAATGCAAGGGAGAAGGGTAAAAGAAAAGACAAAAAGAACCCCGACAAGATAGGGGAGTTCTTTGGTTTACTTTTCCTTAGTTTAAGAAAAATCAGCCTTGCTTTTGACGTCGCTGTATTCTTCAGCGATTTCTTGGCTAAGAATATCCTCGTAAGTTGGTAGAACAATGTCCTGTCCGTATTTTTTCTTGAGGGCAGTGGTGACTAGGCGATAAGCTAGATTGGCATTGCGAGAGAGGATAGGTCCGTGGAAGTAGGAACCAAAGACATTCTTGTAATGAACCCCTTCGCCGATCTTTTCTTCGTTGTTTCCATTTCCATAAATAACCTGACCCAGTGGTTTTTGGTCATCTGAGAGGAAGGTACGGCCCTGGTGATTCTCAAATCCATAGTAAGTTTCATCGAATTCGTCATTATGAATCTTAATATCACCGATAAAGCGGTTATTAGTCTGGTTGAGCGTGTAGTGGCCCATGACCCCTAGACCTTCGATGCGTTTGCCTGAAGCTTCAACATAATATTGCCCCAACAATTGGAAACCACCGCAGATAGCTAGAACGACACCGTCATTTTGGATGTAGTTGTCAATGCTCTCTTTTTTTGCAGGTAGGTCGCCAGCGATAATGCTCTGTTCAAAGTCTTGACCGCCACCGAAAAACGCGATATCGTAGTGATTTTCGTCAAAGTCATCATGGAGAGAAACGATGTCAACCGTCACATGAGCTCCCAGTTTTTCAGCCACATACTTGAGCATGAGGATGTTTCCATTGTCCCCATAAGTATTCATGAGGTTTCCATAGAGGTGGGCGATGTTGAGCTGATAAGGGTAGTTGCCAGCTTTTGAGGAAAGTGAAGTATAAACCATTAGTTCATCTCCTTTCTAACAATCTGACGACTAGCCAGCAGTTCGCGGAATTCCAGCATGGCAGTATAGGTTGCTAGGATATAGGCATGCTTGCAGTCTTGGTTCTCAATGGTCTTGAGAACTTGCTCCAGATTGCTTGTCTCAGTGATTTTATCAGCTGGGTAGCCAGTCACTCGAAGACGGCGTGCGATTTCAGAATGACGAACACCGCCAGCGTTGATTTCAGGAATGTCCATGTCAGTGATTTGTTCAAAGTCAGCATCCCAGATCCAGCTAGTATCAATCCCATCAGCATAGTTGGCGTTGAGAAGGACAGAAAGGCTAAATGGATAAGGAGCTAGTTTGATCATCTCGATAGCTTGGGTCGCACCGACTGGATTTTTAATCAAGACAAGGGTGCATTCCTTGTCACCGATATGGAAGGTTTCCTGACGACCAAAGACAGCACGGCTCTTGTCAAATCCCTGCTTGATCAGTTGTGAATCAGCCCCGAGAAAACGGGCAATGGCAACTGCAGCTAGGGCATTGTAGATGTTATAGAGTCCACCGATTTGGATGCCGTATTCTTGTCCGTCGATGACAAAGCGAGAGCGATTGTTGGTCCACTCAACCAGTCCTGTCAAACGATAGTCTAGATCAGGACGTTTGCAGCCACAATTTTCACAGATATAGGCCCCCAAGTTGGCATAAGTATTGAGTTCATATTTCAGAATACTTTGACAGTCGGGGCAGAGAATACCTTCGGTATTGTAGTGAGCCAGTTTGGCAGGCCCTTTTTCCAAGTCAAAACCAAAATACTGTACAGGATTTGGAATAGCTGGTTTGTAGAAAAGCGGGCTATCACCGTTAAGGAGGACAGTAGCAGTAGGCACCTTACGGATGGCATCCAAAATCATGTTATAAGTCGTGTAAATCTCACCGTAGCGGTCCATCTGGTCACGGAAAATATTAGTGATGACAAAAAGGCTTGGCTGGATATAGTCACAAATACGAGATAGGCTGGCTTCGTCAATTTCGAGGACGGCAATGTTTTTCCCAGTTTTAGACGATTTGGCAGTCAAGAAGGTCGTTACAATCCCTGTGATCATGTTGGCACCGCTTGGATTGGTCAGAACCTGACCATAAACCTCTTTTAAAATGCCGACAGTGAGGGCAGTTGTCAGGGTTTTTCCATTAGTTCCAGTGACCACGACAATCTCGTAGTTCTTAGCTAAATTTTGTAAAATATCTTTATCAAATTGAAGGGCAAGTTTTCCTGGGAGCGTACTTCCACGGCCAAGACGGCTCAAGATGAAGTGAGATGAACGCCCAGCAAGAAGGCCCAAAGTAGTTTTTAATTTCATGTTTCTATTATATCATACTGCGCCCAGCAGTCCAATAACTAAAGTAACCTCTAAGATCAACTAAAGAAGTAACCTTAGAAGCGCTTTTTAGGTTCTGATTAAACCAAACCAATCAAATACAATATCTTTGGATTTGATAACTTTGGCAACTTTAAGAAATAAATCTTTCTTACTCTGAACATAAGAAAGGAGAGGACATCGATTATCCCCTACAGGTTTTAAAATTTCATTAATCCATTATAACTGACAAAGATACCTAACTTTTGGGATTTAGATCATTTTTTGGAAAGTCTCTTTTATAATAAATTACGAATTTTTTCTTTTATAAATGCGTTAAGAGGATAGTGTTTATCAAGATATTCTAGGAGTGCCTGAGCAGATTCAGAAATTCGTTCGTAACCTTGCAAGAAGTGAGGCAATTGTTTGGACTCATTTGGATAACCTTTTTCAAATCTTCTGTTGCTGTTAAAAATATCTATAAAATCAGATTTAGAAGTTTTTTCCAAATTGATTAGTTCGGTCCAAAGCTTGACGGATCTGTTTTGAATGAAATCATAAGCAGCCAATTTTTCGCCTCGTTGATAGCGACCTAGTCCTATATATAGATTGCATAAAATTTCTCCCAACAGCCATTCACGGTCTCTATTTTCTTTTGATGGCAATCTTTGTGGCTGGCAGATTGTTTCATCAAAACCGACCTCCTTCCAGACAATCTTGCCTTCAGCGAAGGGAATGTTTACTAGTTCATGAGCTTCAAAGACAGCAAATTCACAAAAAACATCATCTTTAAATAGAACTTTATGTCCGTCCACTGTATTTTGGTAGTGAAATGCAATTGGTTCTAGATTACTTAACCAAGTTAGATCCTGTATATAGGCCTGCTTGTAGCCATCTTTTACAATAACAAAAAAATCCAAATCTGAGTATTGATCCAATCGGTCTCTTTCTACTCCGCAAGAACCAAGTGCCAGCAAAGCTAGTGCTTGTCTAGAATCTTTTAGAGACTGACCAATATCATCTAGTCTTTGTAACAGTAATTCTGTTTTATTCATAATCGTTACCTCATTATTTCTTGTTTACAGACATTATATAGTTAATGTTTTCGAAAGTCAATTTCATCCCATACCAAATATATACTAATGTAATATGGAATTTCTTTCGATATTTTTTACAATGATAAAGTTTAAACATTTTGCAGGGTATTGCTCATATTATCAAGAATGAAGAAATTTGAAGTATCCTTTGATTGATTAGAAAATGATTCTTATCTTTAAAAAGATTAAATGATTTGGAAAATATTTAAGAAGAAAAAATATATCGACTTAACCATCAATTTGCAAACGGTAAAGCCTTTCCACAAACGATGAAAATACACATACGACCCGCGCAAAGAGTGGATAATTTACTAATTAGGCATGAAACAATCATTGCAAAATATATTTTTTAAATTACCCATAAAATGATGAGTTGAAGCGAGTTATTCAAAGTCATATGTATTGCTGATATTTGAAAGAGTGACCTGAGACTCAATATATAATTAGGACTGCTAAGTAAAGTTTGGACATTATATCATAAAAGAGGGAAAAGATAGATTTGAGATTTCGCAGAAACAAAAACAGCCCGATGAGGGCTGTGAGATACCAAGAAGTCTCAACTTAGATCGCAAACAAGTCATTCAAGTTCTCAGCCAAGGTTGGGTGAGTGAAGATTTGTTTTGTGAAGTAAGTGTAAGGAATCTTGTTGTCCATTGCAACAGTGATGATGTTGATGATTTCTTGAGAGCCTTCTGAGAAGATGCTTGCTCCAAGAATTTCTTTTGTTTCAGTGTTAACAACAGCTTTGAAGGCACCACGAAGGTCTCCATTTACGTGACCACGAGGCATTGCTGCAACAGGGATTTCCTTGACAGCGTATGGGAGTTTCAAATCAGCTGCTTGGCTTTCCGTCAAACCAACTTGTGAAAGTGCAGGTGTGATGAACATGGTATTTGGCACATTGAGACGGTCTTCAAGTGTGTAGCTGCCATCTCTAACAAGGTAGCTGTAGACAACGCGGAAGTCATCAAGTGAAATGTAGGTAAATTGAAGTCCACCGTTGACATCTCCAACTGCAAAGACACCAGGAACGTTTGTTTGACAGTGTTTGTCGACCTTGATAGCACCACGCTCAGTTAGTTCAATATCCGTATTCTCAAGTTGAAGTGGTTCGACATTTGGTTTACGTCCAGTTGCGTAGAGAAGAGCATCGAAACGGTAAGTTTCGTTTTCAGTTACGACGAGAACTTGGTCACCGTCGTTTTTGATTTCAGTAGTACGGATGTTTTGAAGCAATTCAATACCGTCTTCTTCCATGTATTGTTTAGCAAGAGCTGCGATGGAAGGTTCTGCACGAGGTAGGAAAGTATCCAAGGCATCTAGGACTGTAACTTTGCTTCCAAGTTTGTTGTAAAGACCTGCAAATTCAAGACCGATATTTCCGCCACCAAGGACACCGAGTTTTTCTGGCAATTTGTCCAAGTTTTGGATACCTGTTGAGTCAAAGACGTTTTTGCTTGTAGCAAGTCCTGGAATTGGCAAGACGTTTGAAACAGCACCAGTGTTGATGACAATAGTTTCAGCAGTCAATTCTTGTTTTTCATCACCAGCTTGGATTTCGATGACTTTATTTGAAAGGAAGTGAGCTTCCGCATCAAAGATATCCACACCTGTACCAGCAACAGTAGCATAGTTTTTACCATTGAGGCGACTAGTGATAGTATTTTTGGTAGCAATGACTTCTTCAAAAGACAAATCTTTCTCAGCAGCAACTAGCAAGGTTTTAGTCGGGATACAACCGATGTTGATACAAGTTCCACCGTACATAGCTTTGCTACGTTCAACGAGAGCAACTTTTTTGCCAGCTGAAGCTAATTTACCAGCTAATGTTTTCCCAGCTTTACCAAATCCAATAACGATCAAATCATATGTTAACATTTATAGTCCTCCTATTCGATTTTCATTCTAGCATAAGAAAACACTTTTTGCACAAATCTGCTACGGGAAATGATTTCCGGTCAAAAAGTCTATCAAAAACTTCTATAATTCTAATTCAATAGATAATAAATCGTTTACATAGTTTTACTAAAGGATTCCACTATCTTTTGCCCTGGTCTTGTGTTATACTAGATAGGTTGCAAAGAAACTCGTACTTTTCTTTCGTGGAAAAGAAGCAACACGGTATCTCGTTTTTGTTGAAGATACGTCATGAAAAGAAAAGTATAAACTAAAGCCCTATAGGGTGGCTTCGCACCACCTTTAGAAAGAAGAATAACGTGAAATTTAATGAATTTAACTTGTCTGCTGAATTGCTAGCAGAGATTGAAAAAGCTGGATTTGTAGAAGCCAGTCCCATCCAAGAACAGACCATTCCCTTGGCTCTCGAAGGAAAAGACGTTATCGGTCAAGCTCAGACTGGTACAGGGAAAACTGCAGCCTTTGGCTTGCCAACCCTTGAAAAAATCCGTACAGAAGAAGCGACCATCCAAGCCTTGGTCATCGCTCCAACCCGTGAACTCGCTGTTCAAAGCCAAGAAGAACTCTTCCGATTTGGCCGTAGCAAGGGAGTGAAAGTTCGCTCAGTTTACGGTGGTTCAAGCATTGAAAAACAAATCAAAGCCCTTAAATCGGGTGCCCATATCGTGGTAGGAACACCAGGCCGTCTCTTGGACTTGATCAAACGTAAGGCTTTGAAATTGCACGATATTGAAACCCTCATCCTTGATGAAGCGGACGAAATGCTCAACATGGGCTTTCTTGAAGATATCGAAGCTATTATCTCTCGTGTTCCTGAAAGTCGTCAAACCTTACTCTTTTCAGCAACCATGCCAGATGCTATCAAACGTATCGGTGTTCAGTTTATGAAAGAACCTGAGCATGTGAAGATTGCTGCCAAGGAATTGACAACAGAGCTGGTTGATCAGTACTATATCCGTGTCAAGGAACAAGAGAAATTTGATACCATGACACGTCTCATGGATGTGGAACAACCAGAGCTTGCTATTGTATTTGGTCGTACCAAACGCCGTGTAGATGAATTGACTCGTGGACTTAAAATCCGTGGTTTCCGTGCAGAAGGAATTCATGGTGATTTAGACCAGAACAAACGTCTTCGTGTCCTTCGTGATTTTAAAAACGGCAATCTCGATGTTCTGGTTGCAACAGACGTGGCAGCACGTGGTTTGGATATCTCAGGTGTGACCCATGTCTACAACTACGATATTCCGCAAGATCCTGAAAGTTATGTTCACCGTATCGGTCGTACAGGTCGTGCTGGTAAGTCAGGTCAATCTATTACTTTCGTAGCACCAAATGAAATGGGCTACCTTCAAATCATCGAAAACTTGACTAAGAAACGCATGAAAGGCTTGAAACCAGCGACAGCAGAAGAAGCCTTCCAAGCTAAGAAACAAGTAGCGCTCAAGAAAATCGAACGAGACTTCGCGGATGAAACTATTCGTGGGAACTTTGAGAAATTTGCTAAAGATGCTCGTAAGTTAGCTGCAGAATTCAGTCCAGAAGAATTGGCTATGTATATCTTGAGTCTGACAGTTCAAGATCCAGACAGTCTTCCTGAAGTGGAGATTGCGCGTGAAAAACCACTGCCATTTAAACCATCAGGTAATGGATTCGGTGGCAAAGGTAAGGGGGGTCGTGGAGGCCGTCGTGGGGACGACCGTCGAGACCGTGATCGCCGCGGCAATGGTCGCCGTGATGATTTCAAAAAAGGCAGTCGTGGAAACGATCGTTTTGATAAAGATAGACGTTACCGTAATAAAGACAATAAAAAACCTCGCAACACTTCAAGCGAAAAGAAAACCGGCTTTGTTATTCGTAACAAGGGCGATAAATAGAAAAAAGCGATTCACACTGTGAATCGCTTTTATATATAAGGAGACCGATAGTAAAAGAAGATGGTGATAGTAAAGGATAGGTGAAACGGAAAGGGATTTATCATGTCATCTTCTTATAATGTTATAATATCAAAAACAAAATAGGATGTCAATAAAAAAATCGCTTTTTTTTCTAAAATATTTTTGCTGTTCAAAATTGCAATTCAATAAGCAATTTTCAGATAATTATTGAAATAAAGACTTTTCTATGTTATAATGGAAGCGATTATATGCGAGGTGAAAAATGGCACATTTATTAGAAAAAACAAGAAAAATTACATCAATTTTAAAACGCTCAGAAGAGCAAATGCAGGATGAACTTCCATACAATGCCATTACACGTCAACTAGCAGACATTATTGATTGCAATGCCTGCATTGTCAATAGCAAGGGGCGTCTCTTGGGCTACTTTATGCGCTATAAAACCAATACAGATCGTGTAGAGCAGTTTTTCCAAACCAAGACTTTCCCAGATGACTATGTTCAAGGGGCAAACATGATCTACGATACGGAGGCCAATCTTCCTGTTGAACATGATTTGACCATTTTTCCAGTAGAGAGCCGTGCAGATTTTCCAGATGGTTTGACAACCATCGCTCCCATTCATGTATCAGGGATTCGCCTAGGTTCGTTGATTATTTGGCGCAATGATAAGAAATTTGAAGATGAAGATTTGATCCTTGTCGAGATTGCGAGCACGGTTGTGGGGATTCAACTGTTGAACTTCCAACGTGAAGAAGATGAGAAAAATATTCGCCGTCGTACCGCTGTTACCATGGCGGTCAATACCCTTTCCTATTCAGAACTGCGTGCCGTATCAGCTATTTTAGCTGAATTGGATGGAAATGAAGGACAGTTGACTGCATCAGTTATTGCAGACCGTATTGGCATTACACGCTCAGTGATCGTCAATGCGCTTCGTAAATTGGAGTCGGCGGGAATTATTGAGAGTCGTTCACTCGGAATGAAGGGGACTTATCTCAAAGTTTTAATTGGTGATATTTTTGAGGAAGTGAAAAAGAGGGACTACTAATGGCAAAGGCTTTAATCTCGATTGACTATACAGAGGATTTCGTAGCAGACTATGGAAAGCTAACTGCTGGAGCACCCGCTCAAGCAATATCAAAAGCCATTGATCAGGTAACCAGATTAGCTTTTGAACGTGGGGACTATATCTTTTTCACCATTGATGCCCATGAAGAGAAGGATACATTCCACCCAGAAAGCAAGCTCTTTCCACCGCATAACATCATCGGGACTAGTGGCCGCAACCTCTATGGTCCCCTAGCTGACTTTTATGCTGAACATGAGGGGGATAGCCGTGTCTTTTGGATGAACAAGCGTCACTATTCAGCGTTTTCAGGAACAGACCTAGATATTCGTTTGCGGGAACGTCGGGTTGATACAGTCATTTTGACCGGTGTACTGACTGACATTTGCGTTCTTCATACGGCTATTGATGCCTATAATTTAGATTATCAAATTGAGATTGTCAAGCCCGCAGTTGCCTCTATCTGGCCGGAAAATCACCAGTTTGCTCTTGGGCATTTTAAGAACACGTTAGGAGCCAAATTGCTGGATGAAAATCTTGCTGAAATTCAAGAATAATCCCCTTGAAAAAATGAAAAAAATCTGAAAAAAGTGTTGACAAAGACTTTGAAAGTTGATATACTAGTAAAGTAATCGACGCGGGGATGGCGGAATTGGCAGACGCGCAGGACTAAGGATCCTGTGACCGCTTTAGGTCGTGAGGGTTCAAGTCCCTCTCTCCGCATAGGATAAGAGTTAGCTTTGGCTGGCTCTTTTTTGATTCTTTATCAATTGTAGTGGACTGATGCTAGCCAAGATCTGGAGAGGATAATTGCTGTCCTCTCTGTTTTATGTTTAGAGTGATAAAAATCAGTTTCTTAAACTGGTCAAAGTTCGAGAAAATAAAGACCTTGTGCTGAATCAGTTTAGTAGTATGATAACAAAATAGACTTCATAATATCTGTGAGGATGTTTGCTACAAATATCGTGAAATTACTCCTAAAAAGAAGAGAATTCCATTCTGATTATTTTTATCTTTTATTCAGCAGGGTTTGTAATGTCAATTTTTTGATTATACTTTTACTAATTTTACCTATTAAGCTATTGATTTTTTAAGTTGTTTTTGATATATTAAATTGGAATAGAAAATATTTGTTTAGGAAGTAGTGTTTAAAAATGGAGGAGGTTATTTTTTTATAGAAATATGCAAACGCTTACTTTCTGAGCTAGGAGGAACAAAAATTTATGAACAAAGAATCATTTGAAAAACGTTGCAAATATAGTATTCGGAAATTTTCATTAGGTGTTGCTTCTGTTATGATTGGAGCTGCATTCTTTGGGACAAGTACAGTTCTTGCAGACAGTACGCAGTCTGGCTCCACGGCGAATTTACCAGCGGATTTAGCTACTGCTCTTGCAACAGCAAAAGAGAATGATGGGCGTGATTTTGAAGCGCCTAAGGCGGGAGAAGATCAAGGTTCTCCAGAAGTTACGGATGGACCTAAGACAGAAGAAGAACTATTAGCACTTGAAAAAGAAAAATCAGCTAGTTCAGATAAGTTGCCGGAAGGCTTAGGGGGCAAATTAGATAAGGCTGAAGATAAAGGGAAAGAAGTTGATAAGGATCAATTAGCTAAAGATACTGGGAATCTCGTTCCAGAAGATGTAGCTAAAACCAAGAATGGTGAATTAAACTACGGAGCAACTGTCAAAATCAAGACACCATCAGGTGAAGGAAGTGGGATAGTCATTGGCGAAAATCTTGTTTTAACTGTTTCCCATAACTTCATAAAAGATGTCCCAGATGGTAATAATCGTAAGGTCGTTGACAATGATAATGGTGATGGGGATATCTATAGCATCTCTTATCCAGGCTTACCAGATGTTAAATTTAGTAAAAAAGACATTATTCACTGGGATCGTGAAGGTTTCCTAAAAGGATACAAGAATGATTTAGCCCTTGTTCGATTGCGAACAGTTCTGGAAAATACGCCTGTTGAAGTAACTAAAAAGCCAGTTGTTAAGAAAATCGGAGATAAACTCCATGTCTTTGGTTATCCAGAAGGGAAATTGAATCCGATTGTCAACACTACAGTTGATTTTGCAGAACCATATGGAGAAGGTGTTCAAGGGATCGGTTATCAAGGAGGAAAACCAGGTGCTAGCGGTGGCGGTGTCTTTGACACAGAAGGCAAACTAGTCGGTGTTCATCAAAATGGAGTTGTTGGTCAACGTAGTGGTGGCATTCTCTTCTCACCTGCCCAATTGAAATGGATCCAAGATCACATGAAGGGAATTTCAAGTGTCAAACCTGCAGACTTGGAAGAGAAAGAAAAACCAGCCGAAGACAAACCAAAAGAGGACAAACCAGCTGCTAAACCTGAAACACCTGAAACACCTGAAAAAGTAACAGCTGAATGGCAAACAGTAGAGAAAAAAGAACAACAGGGAACAGTCACTATCCGAGAAGAAAAAGGTGTCCGCTACAACCAACTATCCTCAACTGCTCAAAATGATAACGCAGGCAAACCAGCCCTGTTTGAAAAGAAGGGCTTGACCGTTGATGCCAATGGAAATGCGACTGTCGATTTAACCTTCAAAGAAGATTCTGAAAAGGGCAAATCACGCTTTGGTGTCTTCCTGAAATTTAAAGATACCAATAATAATGTTTTTGTCGGTTATGACAAGGATGGCTGGTTCTGGGAGTATAAATCTCCAACAACTAGCACTTGGTATAGAGGTAGTCGTGTCGCTGCCCCTGAAACAGGATCAACCAACCGTCTATCAATTACCCTCAAGTCAGATGGTCAGCTCAATGCAACGAATAATGATGTGAAGCTCTTTGATACAGTAACTCTACCAGCTGCGGTCAATGACCATCTTAAAAATGAGAAGAAAATTCTTCTCAAGGCGGGTTCTTATGGCGATGAGCGAACAGTTGTTAGTGTTAAAACTGATAACCAAGAGGGTGTAAAAACAGAGGATACTCCTGCTGAAAAAGAAACAGGTCCTGAAGTTGATGATAGCAAGGTGACTTATGACACTATTCAGTCTAAGGTCCTCAAAGCAGTGATTGACCAAGCCTTCCCACGTATTAAAGAATACAGTTTGAACGGGCATACCTTGCCAGGACAAGTCCAACAATTCAATAAAGTATTTATCAACAAACACGAAGTCACACCGGAAGTTACTTACAAAAAAATCAACGAGACAACTGCAGAATACTTGATGAAGCTTCGCGATGATGCTAATCTTATCAATGCAGAAATGACAGTTCGTCTGCAAGTTGTGGATAATCAGTTGCACTTTGATGTGACCAAGATTGTCAACCATAATCAAGTTACTCCAGGTCAAAAGATTGATGATGAAAGAAAACTGCTTTCTTCCATTAGTTTCCTTGGCAATGCTTTAGTATCTGTTTCAAGTGACCAAGCTGGTGCTAAGTTTGACGGGGCAACCATGTCAAACAATACCCATGTCAGCGGAGATGATCATATCGATGTAACCAATCCAATGAAAGATTTGGCCAAGGGTTACATGTATGGATTTGTTTCTACAGATAAGCTTGCTGCAGGTGTTTGGAGTAACTCTCAAAACAGCTACGGTGGAGGTTCTTATGACTGGACCCGCTTGACAGCCTACAAAGAAACAGTCGGAAATGCCAACTATGTCGGAATTCATAGTTCTGAATGGCAATGGGAAAAAGCTTATAAGGGCATTGTCTTCCCAGAATATACGAAGGAACTTCCAAGTGCCAAGGTTGTTATCACCGAAGATGCCAATGCGGATAACAAAGTCGATTGGCAAGATGGAGCCATTGCTTACCGTAGCATTATGAACAACCCTCAAGGTTGGGAAAAAGTCAAGGATATCACTGCTTACCGTATCGCGATGAACTTTGGTTCTCAAGCACAAAACCCATTCCTTATGACTTTGGATGGTATCAAGAAGATCAATCTTCATACAGATGGTCTTGGCCAAGGTGTTCTCCTTAAAGGATATGGTAGCGAAGGCCATGACTCTGGTCACTTGAACTATGCTGATATTGGTAAACGTATTGGTGGTGTTGAAGACTTCAAGACCTTGATTGCGAAAGCGAAGAAATATGGAGCTCATCTAGGTATCCATGTTAACGCTTCTGAAACCTATCCTGAGTCTAAGTACTTTAATGAAAAAATTCTCCGTAAGAATCCAGATGGTAGCTACAGCTACGGATGGAACTGGCTAGACCAAGGTATCAACATTGATGCTGCTTATGACTTGGCGCATGGACGCTTGGATCGCTGGGAAGACTTGAAGAAAAAACTTGGTGACGGTCTCGACTTTATCTATGTAGACGTTTGGGGTAATGGTCAATCAGGTGATAACGGTGCCTGGGCTACCCACGTTCTTGCCAAAGAAATCAATAAACAAGGCTGGCGCTTTGCAATCGAGTGGGGCCATGGTGGTGAGTACGACTCTACCTTCCATCACTGGGCAGCTGACTTGATCTACGGTGGCTACACCAATAAAGGTATCAACAGTGCCATCACGCGCTTTATCCGTAACCACCAAAAAGATGCTTGGGTAGGAGATTACAGAAGTTACGGTGGCGCAGCAGACTATCCACTTCTAGGTGGCTACAGCATGAAAGACTTTGAAGGCTGGCAAGGACGAAGTGATTACAATGGCTATGTAACCAACTTGTTTGCTCATGACTTGATGACCAAGTATTTCCAACACTTCACTGTAAGCAAATGGGAAAATGGTACACCAGTTACCATGACCGATAATGGTAGCACCTATAAATGGACTCCAGAAATGAAGGTTGAGCTAGTCGATGCCGCAGGTAACAAGGTTGTTGTGACTCGTAAGTCAAATGATGTCAATAGCCCGCAATATCGCGAACGTACAGTAACGCTAAACGGACGTGTCATCCAAGATGGTTCAGCTTACTTGACTCCTTGGAACTGGGATGCAAATGGTAAGAAACTTCCTACTGATAAGGAAAAAATGTACTACTTCAATACGCAAGCTGGTGCAACAACTTGGACACTTCCAAGCGATTGGGCAAATAGCAAGGTTTACCTTTACAAGCTAACTGACCAAGGTAAGACAGAAGAGCAAGAACTAACTGTAAAAGACGGCAAGATTACACTAGACCTTTTAGCGAATCAACCATACGTTCTCTACCGTTCAAAACAAACCAATCCTGAAATGTCATGGAGCGAAGGCATGCACATCTATGACCAAGGATTTAACAGTGGAACCTTGAAACACTGGACCATTTCTGGTGATGCTTCCAAGGCAGAAATTGTCAAATCACAAGGCGCAAATGAAATGCTTCGTATCCAAGGCAATAAGAGCAAGGTCAGCCTTACTCAGAAACTGACAGGCTTGAAACCAAATACCAAGTATGCTGTTTATGTCGGTGTTGATAACCGTAGTAATGCTAAGGCAAGTATCACTGTGAATACTGGTGAAAAAGAAGTGACTACTTATACCAATAAGTCTCTCGCTCTCAACTATGTTAAGGCCTACGCCCACAATACACGTCGTGACAATGCTACAGTTGACAATACAAGTTACTTCCAAAACATGTACGCCTTCTTTACAACTGGATCGGACGTCTCAAATGTTACTCTTACTTTGAGTCGTGAAGCTGGTGATGAAGCAACTTACTTTGATGAAATTCGTACCTTTGAAAATAATTCAAGCATGTACGGAGAAAACCATGATACAGGTAAAGGTACCTTCAAACAAGACTTTGAAAATGTTGCTCAAGGTATCTTCCCATTCGTAGTGGGCGGTGTCGAAGGTGTTGAAGACAACCGCACTCACTTGTCTGAAAAACACGATCCATATACACAACGTGGTTGGAACGGTAAGAAAGTCGATGATGTTATCGAAGGAAATTGGTCATTGAAGACAAATGGACTGGTTAGCCGTCGTAACTTGGTTTACCAAACCATTCCACAAAACTTCCGCTTTGAAGCAGGTAAGACCTATCGTGTAACTTTTGAATACGAAGCAGGATCAGACAATACCTACGCCTTTGTAGTTGGTAAGGGAGAATTCCAATCTGGTAACCGTGGTACGAAAGCAAGCAACTTGGAAATGCATGAATTGCCAAATACCTGGACAGATTCTAAGAAAGCCAAGAAGGCAACCTTCCTCGTGACTGGTGCAGAAACAGGTGATACTTGGGTAGGTATCTACTCAACTGGAAATGCAAGCAATACTCGTGGTGATTCTGGTGGAAATGCCAACTTCCGTGGTTACAACGACTTCATGATGGACAATCTTCACATCGAGGAAATTACCCTAACAGGTAAGATGTTGACAGAAAATGCTCTGAAGAACTACTTGCCAACGGTTGCCATGACCAACTATACGAAAGAGTCTATGGATGCTTTGAAAGAGGCGGTCTTTAACCTCAGTCAGGCAGATGATGACATTAGCGTGGAAGAAGCGCGTGCAGAGATTGCCAAGATTGAAGCCTTGAAGAGTGCTTTGGTTCAGAAGAAAACAGCCTTGGTAGCAGAAGACTTTGAAAGTCTCAATGCCCCTGCACAAGCTGGTGAAGGCTTAGAAAATGCCTTTGATGGAAATCTATCAAGCTTATGGCATACATCTTGGAGCGGTGGAGATGTTGGAAAACCTGCCACCATGGTCTTGAAAGAACCTACTGAAATCACAGGACTTCGCTATGTTCCACGTGGCTCAGGATCGAATGGTAACTTGCGTGATGTAAAACTGGTTGTCACAGATGAGTCTGGCAAGGAGCATACTTTCACCGTTACGGACTGGCCTGATAACAATAAGCCAAAAGATATTAACTTTGGTAAGACAATCAAGGCTAAGAAAATTGTCCTTACGGGAACCAAGACATACGGAGATGGTGGAGATAAATACCAATCTGCAGCGGAACTCATCTTTACTCGTCCACAGGTAGCAGAAACACCACTTGATATGTCTGCTTATGAAGTGGCTTTAGCCAAGGCTCAAAAATTGACAGACAAAGAAAATCAAGAGGAAGTAGCTGGAGTTCAGGCGAGCATGAAATATGCGACGGATAACCATCTCTTGACGGAAAGAATGGTGAAATACTTTGCAGATTATCTCAATCAATTAAAAGATTCTGCTCCGAAACCTGATGCTCCGACAAGCAGTAAGGGTGAAGAGCAACCACCAGTTCTTGATGTACCTGAGTTCAAAGGTGGCGTCAATGGAGCAGAAGCAGCTGTACATGAAGTCCCAGAGTTCAAGGGCGGCGTCAATGCAGTTGAAGCTTTGGTAAATGAAATGCCAGAGTACACTGGTGGTGTGAATGGAGTTGAACCAGCCGTACATGAAAAACCAGAGTACACAGATCCACTAGGTACAGCAGATGATGAACCAGTACCAACTGTTGAGAAACCAGAATATCAACTCGCTTCTAGTTCAGTAGTAGATGTTCAAGCCTCAGAAGCTAAAGATGTCGAAAACCTTCCGTCTACAGGGGAACAAAACTCAACTGCTTTAGCTTTGTTCGGTGGTCTTGGTTTAATTTTCTCGGCTGCTTTCATCAGAAACAGAAAGAGAAAATAACTTTTAGGATTTTGTACTGACTTCAAAAAGTTAGACAAATAATTATTTAAAGGACTTAGTTCTATATTGCACAGGACTAGGTCCTTTAAAGTAGGTTCCCATATGGGAGAAGAATCTAAAACTACCTTTGAAAAATATGTTGGGATTGTCAATTTCATCATTTTTGCAATATGCTCTTTTTTGAAATCGTTGTTTAATCTTTTAGTATTTCAGTGAGTGCAGTTCGAAGCTAGTAATTTTCCTCCTTTCTTTTTTTGTGCTATACTAGTTAAGACTACAAAAGAGGTAAGCGTAAATGACAAAAGCAGATACGATTTTTAAAGAGAATATTGAACGAATCCTCAAAGACGGTGTCTTTTCTGAGCAGGCTCGTCCTAAGTACAAGGATGGGACTGTTGCCAACTCCAAGTACATAACGGGTGCCTTTGCGGAGTATGATTTGTCTAAGGGGGAATTTCCCATCACAACCTTGCGCCCGATTGCTATCAAATCTGCCATCAAGGAAGTACTCTGGATTTACCAAGATCAGTCTAATAGCTTAGAAGTGCTGAATAGCAAGTACAATGTTCACTACTGGAATGACTGGGAAGTTGGCGATACGGGAACCATTGGTGAGCGCTATGGGGCGGTCGTTAAGAAGCACGACATCATTAATAAGATTCTCAAGCAGTTGGAAGCTAACCCTTGGAATCGTCGCAATATCATCTCTCTATGGGATTATCAAGCTTTTGAGGAGACGGACGGCCTCCTTCCATGCGCCTTTCAGACCATGTTTGATGTCCGTCGCGTTGATGGGGAGATCTATCTGGATGCGACTTTGACCCAGCGTTCTAACGATATGCTGGTGGCCCACCACATCAATGCCATGCAGTATGTGGCTCTTCAAATGATGATTGCTAAACACTTTGGCTGGAAAGTAGGGAAGTTCTTCTACTTTATTAATAATCTCCATATCTATGATAATCAGTTTGAACAAGCAGAGGAATTGCTCCGTCGTGAGCCGTCAAACTGCCAACCACGTTTGGTCTTGAATGTACCAGATGGGACCAATTTCTTTGATATCAAAGTGGAGGACTTTGAGTTAGTTGACTATGATCCAGTCAAGCCACAACTGAAGTTTGATTTGGCTATTTAAGAAAATAAAAAGAAGTTGAGATTTCTCAACTTCTTTTGTTGCTTAATGTGATACGCGTCGGCGAGCTGCTTTTTTGCGGTTTTCTTCGATGAAAGCTGCTTTTTGCTCTTCTGGCTCAATCACTTTCTTTTTAATTGCGTATACTGCACCTGCAACGGCAGCGACAGTTCCTGCGACACCTGTTACAAGACCTTTAGCGAATCCTTTAGCCATGAGTCTTCCTCCTTTATCTTCCCGATCAGCCAGGCTCCTCAAGTGGTAGCATTTTTCTGACTGACCTTTTTGTGATATAATAATAGTAACGAAAAAATGGAAATTTTTCAAGGAAAAAAGATGAAAACAAAAATAATTGTGATTGTTGGACCGACTGCTGTTGGGAAGACAGCCCTTGCTATTGAAGTGGCCAAGCGCTTTGGTGGAGAGGTCGTAAGTGGTGACAGTCAGCAAGTATACAGAGGGTTGGATATTGGAACAGCTAAGGCTAGCCTAGAGGAGCAAGCTGTTGTTCCTCATCATTTGATTGATGTCAGAGAGGTGACCGAGTCTTACTCGGCTTTTGATTTTGTTTCAGAAGCTAAGAAGGCTATCGAGAATATTCAAAGCTGTGGTAAGCTTGCTATTATAGCGGGAGGTACAGGGCTTTATATCCAGAGCTTGTTGGAAGGCTACCATCTAGGTGGGGAAATACCTCATGAGGAGATTTTAACTTATCGGGCTAGCTTGGACCCTTATACAGATGAGGAATTAGTTCATCTTGTGGAGCAAGCAGGCCTTGAAATTCCTCAATTTAATCGTCGTCGTGCTATGCGTGCCTTGGAGATTGCCCATTTTGGTCAGGATTTGGAAAATCAGGAAAGTCCTTATGAACCACTGATTATCTGCTTGGATGATGAACGTCGTCAGCTTTATGAACGCATCAACCACCGAGTGGATTTGATGTTTGAGGCTGGCCTTTTGGATGAGGCTAAGTGGCTCTTTGACTATTATCCAGATGTGCAGGCAGCCAAAGGCATTGGCTACAAGGAACTCTTTCCTTACTTCCGTGGGGAGCAGACCTTGGAGGAAGCTTGTGAGAGTCTCAAACAGGCGACTCGCCGTTTTGCCAAGCGTCAGTTGACCTGGTTCCGTAATCGCATGCAGGTCACCTTTTATCAGATAGGAGAGCCTGGAGTTCAAGACCGCATTTTAAGCCAGATTGAGGAGTTTTTAGATGATTGAAACGGAGAAAAAAGAGGAGCGAGTCCTGCTAATTGGTGTGGAATTGCAGGGCATGGACAATTTTGACCTCTCCATGGAAGAATTGGCCAGCCTGGCTAAGACAGCAGGAGCAGTCGTAGTAGATAGTTACAGACAAAAACGGGAAAAGTATGACTCCAAGACCTTCGTTGGTTCTGGTAAGTTGGAAGAGATTGCGCGGATGGTGGATGCAGAAGAAATTACTACTGTCATTGTCAATAATCGCTTGACTCCACGGCAAAATATCAATCTAGAGGAAGTTCTGGGTGTCAAGGTTATTGACCGTATGCAGTTGATTTTAGATATCTTTGCCATGCGGGCTCGAAGCCATGAAGGGAAACTCCAAGTGCATTTGGCTCAGCTCAAGTATCTCTTACCTCGCTTGGTTGGTCAAGGGATTATGCTCAGCCGCCAGGCAGGGGGAATTGGTTCCCGTGGACCTGGTGAAAGCCAGCTGGAACTGAACCGTCGTAGTGTTCGCAATCAAATTACAGATATCGAGCGTCAGCTCAAGGTGGTTGAGAAAAATCGGGCGACAGTCAGAGAAAAACGTCTGGAGTCAAGCACCTTTAAGATTGGTTTGATTGGTTACACCAATGCTGGGAAATCAACCATCATGAACACCTTGACCAGCAAGACCCAGTATGAGGCAGATGAGCTCTTTGCGACTCTGGATGCGACAACCAAGAGTATTCATATAGGGGGCAATCTTCAGGTGACTTTAACTGATACGGTTGGCTTTATCCAAGATTTGCCAACAGAATTGGTGTCCAGTTTTAAGTCAACCTTGGAAGAAAGCAAGCATGTAGACCTTCTGGTTCATGTCATCGATGCCAGCAATCCTTATCATGAGGAGCATGAAAAAACGGTTCTATCTATCATGAAAGACTTGGATATGGAGGATATTCCTCGTCTGACCCTTTATAATAAAGCGGATTTGGTGGAGGATTTCACGCCGACCCAAACGCCGTATGCGCTCATTTCTGCCAAGTATGAGGATAGTCGTGAGAACTTGCAAGCTTTATTGCTAGATAAGATTAAGGAAATTTTTGAAGCCTTTACCCTGCGCGTGTCCTTTTCTAAGTCTTACAAGATTCATGATTTAGAAAGTGTAGCGATTTTGGAAGACCGCGATTATCAAGATGACGGGGAAGTGATTACAGGCTACATTTCTGAGAAAAATAAATGGAGGTTAGAAGAATTTTATGACTGATATCAAAACCTTAGCTTTAAAATATGGGGGCTATACAAGTCTGGATAAGATCTATCTAGATCAACTTCTAGCTGGCAAAACAGAGCAAGAGCAGTTAGCTCTCATCACACCTCCTCCGAGTGTAGTCAATGCTTACTTTGCAGAACTTTATCAGAAAAAGAGCCCTCAGGCTGCGACAGATTACTTTGCGGAACTCAGTCAGGAACTGAACCTCTACAATGTTGAACCAAGTTTCACTCTAGAAAATAAGCCTTTTATTCGCCTTAACCTGTCGGGTAAATCTTTTGGATTTTGCTATGAGAGTAAGGACCTAGGTCGAATTTTCTCTGAAAATGAAGAGGTGATTTCGGATGACTTGCTCTTTGAAATTGCGCAAATTTTCCCCCATCAACTAGTCTTTGAAGAGTCTGGCAAGATTTACTTGAAAGCTGTCGGGGATGAGGAAGTTGTTAGTGTGGAAAGTCTCACAGCTTTGACAGATTTGGAAAGTTTGGCTGATGGTCGTAAACGTCTCAAAGGTTATAGTCAAGAGGATTTACTGCAAGAAGCTGTTGCTTTTTCTGGAAAGCGCTATTTCCGATCGGAAAACCGCACAGCTATGTTATATATTGATTAATTAGAAAGTATCGAATGGATATTCAATTTTTAGGAACGGGGGCTGGTCAGCCCTCTAAAGCCCGCAATGTTTCAAGTCTCGCTCTGAAACTCTTGGACGAGATTAACGAAGTCTGGCTTTTTGACTGTGGAGAAGGAACGCAAAATCGTATTCTGGAAACCACGATTCGACCACGGAAGGTCAGCAAAATCTTTATCACCCACCTGCATGGAGACCACATCTTTGGCTTGCCAGGATTTCTCTCTAGCCGTGCTTTTCAGGCTAATGAAGAGCAGACAGATTTGGACATCTATGGACCTCAAGGGATCAAGTCCTTTGTCTTAACTAGTCTTCGTGTATCAGGTTCTCGCCTGCCTTACCGCATTCATTTTCATGAGTTTGATCAAGATTCTCTAGGTAAAATCCTTGAAACAGATAAATTCACTGTGTATGCAGAGGAGCTAGACCACACTATTTTCTGTGTCGGCTATCGTGTCATGCAAAAGGACCTAGAAGGTACCTTGGATGCTGAAAAACTCAAGGCTGCTGGTGTTCCGTTCGGCCCACTTTTTGGAAAAATCAAAAACGGTCAGGATGTTGTCCTAGAAGACGGCACTGAAATCAAGGCAGTTGACTATATCTCAGCTCCTCGTCCGGGTAAGATTATTACTATTCTTGGTGACACCCGAAAAACCAATGCCAGCGTGCGTCTAGGCGTCAATGCTGATGTCCTGGTCCATGAATCGACTTATGGCAAGGGCGATGAGAAAATTGCCCGTAATCATGGTCACTCTACTAACATGCAGGCTGCGCAAGTAGCAGCAGAAGCCGGTGCCAAACGCCTCCTACTCAATCATATCAGTGCTCGTTTCCTTTCAAAAGATATCAGTCGGCTCAAGAAAGATGCGGCAACTGTTTTTGAAAATGTCCATGTGGTTAAAGATCTGGAAGAGGTTGAGTTATAATGTTTCAGGTTCGTTAAGAGGGAAATAAGATGACTGTTGAAAATCGTTTATTGGATAAAGCGGATTGGTATTTTGAGAATGCCTTAACCAACTATCTTTACAGCTACCAATTACAAAATGAGGAATTGGCACAAGATGATTACCGAGAGATTCATCGTTGGGCTGCGAATCATATTGGCTTTTTCGTTACTTGGCTCATCCAGCATGATGCAAAGGAAATGATGTCTCCTGATGAAGAAACGGTATTTCAAAGTGTGAAAAACGAGCAAACTTTGGGTGTTGATTATCTTTTAGACTGGTGCGATGGTAAACTGGGAACAATGGATATTACAAAGGATTTTCAGGCTTTTGTAAATGACTATTATGAACATCAGTATATGGATGATTACTCCGAATTTGTAGTCAATGACTTGTATGACTTGCCTTTAGAATTTTTAGGTAGCTGGGAGGATTATCATCTGTTTGCTCCTGTCATTGACCAAGCTTATGCTCATTATTTAGCTGGAAAAAGATTTCATTAAATTGACCAATACTTTGAAAGGAATAGAGATGCGCACCATCATCATAACTGGGGCTAGCGGTGGCTTAGCCCAAGAAATGGTTAAACTCTTGCCAAATGACCAACTCATCTTACTAGGTAGAAACAAGGAAAAACTGTTGGAGCTATATGGAAATCATCCCCATGCAGAATTGATTGAAATCGACATTACTGATGACTCAGCCCTAGAAACTCTGGTAGTTTATCTCTATCTCCGTTATGGCAAGATTGATGTCTTGATTAACAACGCTGGCTATGGAATTTTTGAAGATTTCGACCAGATCTCTGTTCAAGACATTCACCAGATGTTTGAGGTCAATACCTTTGCTCTGATGAATCTGTCTCGTCGTCTTGGAGCTCGTATGAAGGAAAGGGGAAAGGGCCATATCATCAATATTGTCAGCATGGCAGGCTTGATAGCGACTAGCAAGTCCAGTCTCTATTCAGCAAGCAAGTTTGCGGCTATTGGTTTTTCAAATGCTTTGCGCCTCGAACTCATGCCCTATGGTGTTTATGTGACGACAGTCAATCCAGGACCGATTCGTACTGCCTTTTTTGACCAGGCTGACCCAGATGGCAGCTACCTCCAGTCTGTGGACCGTTTTCTCTTGGAACCAGATGCAGTCGCTAGAAAGATTGTCAAAACCATAGGAAAAAACAAACGGGAACTCAATCTCCCAGTTTTATTGAAGCTAGCCCATAAGCTTTATACCCTCTTCCCCAAATTAGCCGATAAGTTGGCAGGGGGAATCTTTAATTATAAGTAAAAGGAGTTCCTTACAAGAGGAACTTTTTATAGTATTTAACTGAGTGTCAAGAAATGTTTGATTTTGTTTTAAAACTACATTCATATTTTTAAAATCCTCTACAAATTTTAGAAAAAACAATCAAAATTATGATTTTTTGTGTTTAGGGTATTGAAATTTCCTATATTGTTTTATAAAATAGAACTAAAAGGCTATGAAAAAAGTAATGCGCTTACAAATAAATGAAAGCGGTTGCTAAAGGAGGATTTTATGGAAAAAGGCCATTGGAATCGTAAAAGAGTCTACAGTATTCGTAAGTTTGCTGTAGGAGCTTGCTCTGTCATGATTGGAACCTGTGCGGTTCTATTTGGAGGAAGTGTCGTTGGAGAATCACCAGTTTTCGCGGATGAAACTCCTATTACTCACACTGTGGAAAGTCCGGCAGTAGAGGAAAAAGAGGATCAAGCTGTAGCAGAGCACAAGGATGCTGCAAGTGTCGATCAAAGTCAAGCTGCTCCAATTGAAGCAAGCAAACCAGAGCAGAAAGAAGATGAAACTGTAGCTCCAAAAGAGGAGAAAGCATCTCTAAAACCTGAAGAAACAGCTCCAAAGGTAGAATCCCAAGCTTCAAGTCAAGAAAAGCCTGTCAAGGAAGATTTGAAAGCTGTGACAAATGAAGAAGTGAATCAAATGATTGAAGATAGAAAAGTAGATTTTAATCAAAATTGGCACTTTAAACTCAATGCGAATCCTAAAGAAGCTGTGAAACCAGATGCAGATGTATCGACATGGCAAAAATTGGATCTCCCACATGACTGGAGTATCTTTAACGATTTTGACCATCAGTCACCTGCCCAAAACGAAGGTGGACAGCTCAATGGTGGTGAAGCTTGGTATCGTAAGACATTTAAACTTGATGAAAAAGATCTCAAGAAAAATGTTCGTGTGACCTTTGATGGTGTCTACATGGACTCTCAAGTCTATGTTAATGGCCAGTTAGTGGGACATTACCCAAATGGTTACAACCAGTTTTCATACGATATCACCAAATACCTTCATAAAGATGGTCGTGAGAATGTGATTGCTGTCCATGCGATCAACAAACAACCAAGTAGCCGTTGGTATTCAGGTAGTGGTATCTATCGTGATGTGACCTTGCAAGTTACTGATAAGGTTCATGTTGAGAAAAATGGGACAACCATCCTAACGCCAAAACTTGAAGAACAGCAACACGGCAAGGTTGAAACTCATGTAGCCAGCAAAATTGTCAATACAGATGATAAAGACCATGAACTTGTGGCAGAATATCAAATCGTTGAACGTGGTGGTCAGGCTGTAACAGGTGTGGTTCGTACAGCAAGTCGTACCTTGAAAGCACATGAATCAACAAGTCTTGATGCGATTTTAGAAGTTGAACAACCAAAACTCTGGACAGTTTTGAATGACAAACCTGCTTTGTATGAACTGGTTACGCGTGTTTACCGCGATGGTCAGTTGGTTGATGCTAAGAAGGATTTGTTTGGTTACCGTTACTATCACTGGACTCCAAATGAAGGTTTCTCTTTGAATGGTGAACGCATTAAATTCCATGGTGTTTCCTTGCACCATGACCACGGAGCGCTTGGAGCAGAAGAAAACTATAAGGCAGAATACCGTCGTCTCAAACAAATGAAGGAGATGGGCGTTAACGCCATCCGTACAACTCATAACCCTGCAAGTCCACAGACCTTGCAAATCGCAGCAGAACTTGGTTTGCTCGTTCAGGAAGAGGCCTTTGATACTTGGTATGGTGGTAAGAAACCTTATGACTACGGACGTTTCTTTGAAAAAGACGCTACTCACCCAGAAGCTAGAAAAGGTGAAAAATGGTCTGACTACGATCTTCGTACCATGGTCGAAAGAGATAAAAATAACCCAGCTGTCTTCATGTGGTCTATCGGGAATGAAATTGGTGAAGCAGATGGAAAGGCTCACTCTCTTGCAACAGTTAAACGCTTAGTAAAAGTGATTAAAGATGTTGATAAGACTCGTTATGTTACCATGGGAGCAGATAAGTTCCGCTTTGGAGATGGTAGTGGTGGCCATGAGAAGATTGCCGAAGAACTGGATGCAGTTGGTTTCAACTACTCAGAAGACAACTACAAGAAACTTCGTGCGAAACATCCAAACTGGTTGATTTACGGTTCAGAAACATCTTCAGCAACCCGTACACGCGGTAGCTACTATCGTCCTGAAAGTGAATTGAAACATAGTAACGGACCTGAACGTAACTACGAACAGTCTGACTATGGTAATGACCGAGTTGGATGGGGTAAAACGGCAACAGATTCATGGACTTTTGACCGTGACAATGCTGGCTATGCTGGACAGTTTATCTGGACAGGTACGGACTATATCGGTGAGCCTACGCCATGGCACAACCAAAACCAAACTCCCGTTAAGAGCTCTTACTTTGGTATCGTAGATACAGCTGGTATTCCAAAAAATGACTTTTATCTCTACCAAAGCCAATGGGTTTCTGCCAAGAAGAAACCGATGGTGCACCTCCTTCCTCACTGGAACTGGGAAAATAGAGAATTGGCATCGAAAGTCGAAGATGCAGACGGAAAAATCCCAGTTCGCGCCTATTCAAACGCTGCAAGCGTAGAATTGTTCTTGAACGGTCAATCTCTCGGAGTTAAGACCTTCAACAAGAAACAAACTAGTGATGGCCGTACCTACCAAGAAGGTGCGAATGCTAAGGAACTCTATCTTGAGTGGAAGGTTGCTTACCAACCAGGTACCTTGGAAGCTGTAGCTCGCGATGAAGCTGGAAAAGAAATTGCACGTGACAAGATTACCACTGCAGGCCAACCAGCAGGTGTTCGTCTTGTCAAGGAAGAACACGCAATCGCAGCAGATGGAAAAGACTTGACCTACATCTACTACGAAATCGTTGATAGTCAAGGAAATGTAGTGCCAACTGCCAATAATTTGGTTCGTTTCCAATTGCATGGACAAGGTCAACTGGTCGGTGTCGATAATGGGGAACAAGCCAGCCGTGAACGCTATAAGGCGCAACCAGATGGCTCTTGGATTCGTAGAGCCTTTAACGGTAAAGGTGTTGCCATTGTCAAATCAACTGAACAAGCAGGCAAATTCACGCTGACAGCTCATTCAGATCTCTTGAAATCTGGTCAAGTAACAGTCTTTACTGGTAAGAAAGAAGGACAAGAAAAGACAGTTCTAGGAACAGAGGTACCAAAAGTACGTACTGTTATCGAGAAAGAACCAAAAATGCCGAAGACCGTCGCTTTTGTCTATAGTGATGGCAGTCGTGAAAAACGTCCAGTAACATGGTCTTCTGTTGATGTGAGCCAAGCTGGAGTTGTGACAGTTAAAGGCATGGCAGACGGACGTGAGGTAGAGGCTCGTGTCGAGGTTCTAGCAATTGCCAAAGAACTACCAACTGTTAAACGTGTTGCTCCAGGAACAGATTTAAATGCTGTTGATAAATACGTTTCTATCGCTGTAACAGATGGAAGCGTTCAAGAATACGAAGTGGATAAGTGGGAGATTGCGGCGTCAGATAAAGCCAAACTTTCAGTCGCAGGATCACGTATTCAAATGACTGGTCAATTAGGAGGCGAAACTGTACATGTTACTCTTGTAGTAGAAGAAGGCAATCCTGCAGCACCTGTAGTGCCAACTGTAACTGTTGGTGATGAAACCGTTACAGACCTTACTAGTCAACATCCAATGCAATACCGCACTCTTGCTTATGGAGCTCAATTGCCAGAGGTCACAGCAAGTGCTGAAAATGCAGCTGTTACAGTAGTGCAAGCAAGCGCAGCAAACGGTATGCGTGCAAGCATCTTTGTTCAACCAAATGATGGTGGCCCTCTTCAAACTTATGCAATTCAATTTCTAGAAGAAGCGCCAAAAATTGACCGCCTGGGCCTACAAGTGGAGCAAGCTGACGGTCTCAAAGAAGACCAAACAGTGAAATTGTCTGTTCTCGCTCACTATCAAGACGGAACGCAAGCTGTATTACCAGCTGATAAAGTGACCTTCTTTACAAGTGGTGAAGGGGAAGTCGCAGTTCGTAAAGGAATGCTTGAGTTACATAAGCCAGGAGCAGTCACTCTCAAAGCAGAATATGAGGGGGCTACAGGCCAAGTTGAACTCACTATCCAAGCCAACACTGAGAAGAAAATTGCGCAATCTATTCGTCCAGTAAATGTAGTGACTGACTTGCATCAGGAACCAAGTCTTCCAGCAACAGTAACGGTTGAGTATGACAAAGGTTTCCCTAAAGCCCACAAAGTCACTTGGCAAGCCATTCCAAAAGAAAAACTCGACCACTATCAAACCTTTGAAGTTCTAGGTAAAGTTGAAGGCCTTGACCTTGAAGCGCGCGCTAAAGTCTCTGTAGAAGGCATCGTTTCAGTTGAAGAAGTTAGTGTGACTACACCAACTGCAGAAGCACCACAATTACCAGAAAGTGTTCGTACCTACGATTCAAATGGTCATGTTTCATCAGCTAAGGTTACATGGGATGCGATTCGTCCAGAGCAATACGCCAAGGAAGGTGTCTTTACAGTCACTGGTCGCCTAGAAGGTACGCAATTAACAACTAAACTTCATGTTCGCGTATCTGCTCAAACTGAGCAAGGTGCAAATATTTCTGACCAATGGACAGGTTCAGAATTACCACTTGCCTTTGCTTCAGACTCAAATCCAAGCGACCCAGTTTCAAATGTTAATGACAAACTCATTTCCTACAATAACCAACCAGCTAACCGTTGGACAAACTGGAATCGTAAGAAAGACGCATCAGTAGGAGTTCTCTTTGGTGACTCTGGTATTTTGAGCAAACGCTCTGTTGATAACTTAAGTGTTGGATTCCACGAAGACCACGGAGTTGGTGTACCGAAGTCTTATGTGATTGAATATTATGTCGGTAATACCGTTCCAACAGCACCTAAAAACCCTAGCTTTGTTGAAACTGAAAATCATGTCTTTAACGATCCAGCTAACTGGAAACCTGTTACCAATCTCAAAGCACCAGCTCAATTAAAAGCTGGAGAAATGAATCATTTCACCTTTGACAAGGTTGAAACCTATGCTGTCCGTATTCGTATGGTAAGAGCAGACAACAAACTTGGAACCTCTATCACAGAAGTACAAATCTTTGCGAAACAAGTCGCAGCGGCTAAACAAGGACAAACAAGAATCAAAGTTGACGGTAAAGACTTAACAAACTTCAACCCTGATTTGACAGACTACTACCTTGAGTCTGTAGATGGAAAAGTTCCTGCAGTAACAGCAAGTGTTAGCAACAATGGCCTAGCTACTGTTGTTCCAAGCGTTCGTGAAGGTGAGCCGGTTCGTGTCATCGCGAAAGCTGAAAATGGCGACATCCTAGGAGAATACCGTCTACACTTTACAAGCAATAAAGACTTGCTCTCTCGTAAACCAGTTGCTGCGGTTAAACAAGCTCGCTTGTTGCAACTAGGGCAACCGCTTGAATTGCCAACTAAGGTTCCTGTTTACTTCACAGGTAAAGATGGCTATGAGGCAAAAGACTTGGCAGTGGAATGGGAAAAAGTTCCAGCAGAAAATCTGACAAAAGCAGGTCAATTTACCGTTCGAGGTCGTGTCCTTGGTAGTGACCTCGTTGCGGAGTTCACTGTACGAGTGACGGACAAACTTGGTGAGGCTCTCTCAAACAATCCTAACTATGATGAAAACAGTAACCAAGCCTTTGCTTCTGCAACCAATGATATTGATCCAAGTTCACATGACCGTGTAGACTATATCAATGATGGAGACCACAATGAAAATCGTCGTTGGACAAACTGGTCTCCAACACCATCTTCTAATCCAGAAGTATCAACAGGTGTAATCTTCCGTGAAAATGGCAAGATTGTTGAACGGACTGTTGCGCAAGCCAAACTCCACTTCTTTGCAGATAGTGGTACGGATGCACCATCTAAACTTGTTTTGGAACGCTATATCGGTCCAGACTTTGAAGTGCCTACCTACTATTCAAACTATCAAGCCTACGATGCAGCCCATCCATTCAACAATCCAGATAACTGGGAAGCTGTTCCTTATCGTGCGGATAAAGATATTGAAGCTGGTGATGAAATCAACGTAACATTTAAAGCCGTGAAAGCCAAAGCTATGAGATGGCGTATGGAGCGCAAGGCTGATAAGAGTGGTGTTGCGATGATTGAGATGACCTTCCTTGCACCGAGCGAGTATGCTCAAGAAAGCACTGCATCGAAGATTCTAGTAGATGGAAAAGAACTTCCTGATTTCGCTGAAAACCGTCAAGATTATCAAGTAACTTATAGCGGACAGCGTCCAAAAGTGACCGTTCAAGAAAGCAATCAAGTGGCTTCAACAGTTGTAGATAGTGGCGATGATAGTCTTCCAGTACTTGTTCGTCTCGTTTCAGAAAGTGGAAAACAAGTCAAGGAATACCGTATCCAGTTAACCAAGGAAAAACCAGTTTCTGAGAAAACAGCCCCTGCTATTCAAGAAGAGAATCCAAGTCTTGAGGTTGTCGAAAAAGAACTTGCCTTCCAGACTGTAGAAAAAGAAGATTCAAGTCTATATGTTGGTGAAAGCCGTGTAGAACAAGAAGGACAAGTTGGTAAGGAACGCATTCTTACATCTGTTAGTTCAGACGGAACTCGTGAAGAGAAACTCCGTGAAGTGATCCAGGCTCCTGTTAACCGGGTTCTTCTCGTTGGAACTAAGCGAGGTACAGCCCAACCACTTGATGGAGCTGCAGGTTTGGTTCATGAAAAACCAAAACTTCTGGTTGAAGAAGAGGCAATTGATTTCAAAGTTCAAGAACGTAAGAACGATAAACTTCCAGTAGGGCAAACTCGTGTGATCCAAGAAGGCCAAAAAGGTGTACGTGTTCATCTCATCGAAGTGGACAATGGGAAACGCACTCTAAAGGAAACCTTTGATAAGCTAGCATCGCAAGATCGCATAGTAGAAGTGGGAACTGCTGTAGCACAAGAAGAACCAAATTCACAAGTTCCTGTCAATCCAGATGCGCACCAACTGGCTCAAACAGGAGAACAATCTCAAGAAGAAAAAGCGACACAAACTGAAAAAGGTCACCTTCCAAATACAGGAAGTGAGTCTCAGGTGTCAGCTTTAGCAGCAGGATTGGCTCTTTTGGGCTTAGGTGCAGGACTTGCAGCTACTACTCGCAAAAAAGAAGACTAAGTTTAGTTACAAACTAAACTGAACAGGAAAAGGCCAGAGTGACGCTCTGGTCTTTCTATCTGTTACATGAATACATAAACAGAGTTTAGAGACGTTTGAAGAAAGACGCTAAATATGCTATACTAAAAAGAATAACTCTAGCAAAAATGGGTTAAGTTTTGGAGGACTATATAGTGTTGAACCACAGAAAAACACTACAAAATTGACTGATCCATTTTTAGGATTGATTTCGTCTTATGGCTCGTTAAAGTATCTCTGAAGGAAGAGGCTCTTATTTTTGATTGCGACTATCTTCATACGGATATTGTATACCTTAAGAGTTAAAACTGATTACAATGAAGAATTGAATGTTAAGGAGAATAGAGGGAAATGTTTTACTTTGTACCATCTTGGTATTGTCAAGGCAGGAAATGGTATTCTACAGCTTTGCCTTTTTATTGTTCATCAAACCAGATGATGTTTGATGATACTATGAATTTATTACAGATGTTTCAACCAGAGAAAAAAGATAGCACAATTCTAATTTTGAACTATTCACCCCATATTCGAACCTTTTTTTATCAAGAGAGAATTGAGCCAGCTAGTATGTGGAATCTATTTGATAGTCTGCAAGGTTTGACAGATGTATTGCCTCGAAAGCTTCGTTTGTACGACTTGAAATGGCCTCAGGGAGTGGAATTTTTTTATACCCCCTTTCTTGTGGATGTTTATTTAGACCAAAAACATTATGCTCAGATTAATTTTTCTCAGACTGGCAATATTTTCGACATTATCTATTTTAAGAATGAACAGACGAACCATCGTTTAATCTTTGATGATCGTGGTATAGTTTCCAGCGTGATTTATTTTGAAAATAACCAACCAAATTATCAAGATTACCTCAATTTACAAGGTAAATGGCAATTTAGAGAATTCTTGACGACAGATAATCGTCAGGTGCTTATCAATCCTGAAGTCCAAGAAGTATTTGCAAAGGCTACTTATCGTGACATTGAAGAATTAATCAAGGAAAAGCTAGAGCAATACTTAGCCTCGTTCCTAGAAAGTGATGATATGGTTATTGTTTCAGCAGATCCTCAGCATAACCATCTTTTCCAAAAAATTAAGATGGCGCACAATGTTATTTTCTCTTTCTTTGGTGAACGCTATCCGATTGAGGAGAAAGAAGAAATACTTGAGGAACTGCAAGATACTCCATTCTTTATTATTGATAGTTTCAACAAGATTCAAAAAATGTATGGGATGGTCGGAGAAGTCCAACTTCCGCCATATTATGAGTTAGCCCCTTATGATATCCATTTACATATTGAAGATGGGCAGCAGGAAAAGCAGCCAACGGTCTATATCAATGTTGATACTTTATCTGAAGAATATCTTCAAACTGTCTTTACGACCATGTTTGATATGATGGTAGAGAATGAGTGGATGAAGTTACTGATTGGAACCCAAAGTTTGGAGTCTGAAAGAGTAGTATTTATCAGACAATTTGTCAAAGAATATTTGTTAAACAAGCTAGCTTCAGAAGAAAAGACATCAATTAATGAAGGAATAAACTCCATAGATAAAGAAGCTACTTTGGATAATGAGAAGAGTTTCAGAGAGCGAATGGAGTTTAGGATGTTCCACAGTGCAGCTGAACTGGCAAAAATGATGAAAGATGTTCGCGTCATTCTTGATTTGGGAAACCCAGCAGATAAATTCACACAAATTGTTGGGATAAGTGGGGGGATACCTCAGATTAATTTATATAATTCTTCTTATGTCAAGCATGGAGAAAATGGATCTATTATAACAGATATTTCTGACCTAAAAAATGTAGTCTTGTATTATTTGACGGATATAGAATCTGTACATAAATGCAAGGCGCATTCATCTAGTAAGATCGAGCAGTACAAAAAGGGAGAAATTATCGAAATGTGGAAAAACACAATAAAGGAATTAAAGGAAAATGAGAGAGATTAGTGTTCTACAAATTGCTGATGAAAATTGGCAAGAACAATATGATATTCCAAGTAATATAAGGTGGACATTTGTTAAGCCAGAAGACATCGTATCACTTTTGCCTACTGATATTGAGATGCTGAGTAGAAGTAGAGAAGATAGAGATAGACTCGCAAAGATTTATGACCTTGTATTGGTGGATACGGCAGAGCATTTCGAATACATCACTGTCATGGATATCCTGATTCAACCTTATCGTTTGTTTTACCATGAACGTTGTCAGATTACTACGAAAGATTTGGAAATATTCTTGTTTCGTAAGAAAGCAGTCAAGTTTAACTTTGAAAATCCTGAGCAGATCTTGTATAGTTTTTCTCGAGCTTTTTTTCCTCATCAAAGTGGCTCCAAGCTCAAAGTGAATCATTTGGCAGTTCATCCTCTCTTCAGTGGTCAGACTAACTATGAAGGAAACAATTATCTCAGCTTGGCTGGACAATTTGGAGAGGATTATCAAACACTAGCAAACTATCAGTATAATATTTATCTGGATGCAGATACCCCTTTGGACTTGTGGCCAGAATTTAGGGTCTCAGGAGACTGCTCAGTCCGCTATGTTATCAAAGGTTATCCTGTCGCGTTTTCTCCAATGCAAGAATGGATTTATGATGAAACGGTCTATGACAAACCTCTAGTTTTAGACACGCAGGATTCCTACTATCTAAGCATTAGTATTCAAGCTAAGGGACAAGGCATCGTGAAAATAGGTCCCCTTCATCATCGAGATTCTCATTTAGGCTATGGTGACTTGTTAGTTGGTGGGAATCGCATTATTGATAAAAATAGAGAGGAACTGATTTATTTCTTCCATCCAGGTGATTTGAAACCACCTCTCAATGTATATTTTTCAGGTTATCGTCCAGCAGAAGGCTTTGAAGGATTCGATATGATGGCTGGTATGGGAGCTCCCTTTTTATTAATTGGAGATCCGCGTTTAGAGGGTGGTGGTTTTTATCTTGGGTCAGATGAGTTAGAGCAAAAGCTTATTCAAGTGATTCACCATTGTTTGGATGAATTAGAATTTACAGTTGATCAGCTAGTTTTGTCTGGTTTATCAATGGGGACATTTGGCGCTCTCTATTATGCTTCTAAACTAGAACCTCACACCGTTATTGTCGGTAAACCCTTGGTAAATTTAGGAGATATTGCTGAAAATGAGTCTTCTCTCCGTCCAGGCGGCTTCCCAACATCTTTAGACATCCTTTATCGTACGATGGGCAAGCTATCTGATGAAACAGCGACAAAACTAAATGAGTATTTTTGGAAATCCTTTAGAGCTGCTGATTTTTCAAGAACAAAATTTATCATAGCATATATGAGTCAGGATGATTATGATGGTCGTGCCTATGCTACCTTGGAGGAAGAACTAAAAAATCGTGACTATAAGGTTAGCATCATTAGTAAGAGTTTTGCTGGACGACATAATGATGATACACAAGGTGTTGTCGAATGGTTTTTTAATCAATACATAGCACTACTAATGAATAGTTTTGAAAGGAAGTTTAATTCGTGAGATACAAAGAGGAAGTCTATTTTGCTTATTGGGATGTGCAAAGTGTATCTCAGTATTTATATGGTTCATCTGTCAGGATTTTAGAAGATGGCCGAGTTTTATATGAGAATCAATTTATGCCGTCTGGAACAGTTATTCACGAATGGTACTCGAAAGCCAATTATCAGGATTTGAGAAATACAAGCCAACTTCCTGATTTGAAACGGGGAGAGAAATACATCATTGGAAGCTACATAGAAACTCTTCCTGAGAGCTCTACTTACTTAAAAGTTATTTTTATGGATTCGAGTGATAGGGAGATTTTTTCTCATAGTGTGAAACAAGGGGAGACAGTAAGTGTTTATGTGCCAAATGATACCCATCACTATAAAATTCAATTAGTGAGTGGTGGTTGCCATCGGTTCTTGTTTGAAGGAATCTATATTGCTCAAGAAGGGATAGCAGACTATACGGTCGATCGTTATTGGATTTCAGATTTACTTTATAAGGATAATGAGAGAGATACTATTTACGTTTGCTTTACAGAGCCTGATCTCAATCGGACAGGTTTTGTTCCAGAAAGAGTGCAAAAACATTTTCCAAATTTAGTGATGGTGAATTCTTCCTACAAAAATGCACTTTTATATATGGAAAAAGATTTTTTCAGAATCCTACTCGAAAAAATTGAGGATTTGTCAGGACAGTATGCTTTTAAAAAAGTGGCTTTTATTGGCTATGGGCCTATTTCAAATATTGCAGCCCTGTTTTACTCAAAACAATTTTTAACTTCTTATGCCTTGGTAACGGATAATTTTCTAGCTGAATTAGACTATCATCACCTACTGGAACGTCATCGAAAACGAGTGCATTATCCGATTTTTAGGGATTTATTGCTATATCGATTTGATTCAACAAGAGTTAAGGAATATGCAAATTTGAAAATGGCAACTCAGGAATTATCCAATTTTGTCCATCTATTAGATCAGTCACTTTTATTACAGAATATAAATCTAGAGACAACAGAAGAGTGGATGAGGAGAAATATAAACTGAAAATAACTTTCTATGGATCACTTGCCTAAAATTTATAGCAAATTTTAGCTAATGTATGATAGATTTTAGCGAAATGGAATAATTAGAAAGCATCACAGTCCGGCTTGCTATAAAAGTTTCTCACATTTTGGTTTAAAAAATTTGGGGAACATTCTATGTGAAAAAATCATAAACTGAAACTTGCGCATTGTATATGATAAAGCCTATTTCTATATTGATATGAATAACAAAAGAAAATTAGCGGTCTTTTCTGGGTAATGCTTTGACAGATTGAACTTCAAACCTTATAATAGTAGTGATAAATAGTTTTTGGGAGAAAAAATAATATAATGAGTAAAAAAGAAGAGTTATCAGGATTTCAGCTCCTTTTATCGAAGATCAAGCGATTGGTCAATGAGGAAGAGAATGACTATGATGATTACCATTCGGATGAAGTCGAAGTGAAACCTGTTAGCAAAAAGATGAGGGAACAAAAAGAAATGGTGAGGAAAGCTAGTGAGAGTTTTGAATTACCATTAGAGTCTGTTTCAGTTATGGAAGTTCTAGAAGCTTTCCAAGAAAAAAATAGTTTAAACATGGCTGAATTGATAAAAAATGTCAGCTTGAGTTTATCGACTAGTGCACTCGCTTCACTGAGTGATTTCATCGCAGTTTCTTATAGTGAATCTTATAGTCAAAGTATTTCTGAAAAGGGCTACTCTTTGCGTAATTCGATGTCTGCTTCTTACTCGATTAGTGATTCTTTTTCAGTGTCAGAATCTCTCTCAGTTTCTTCTGTTGAAGAATCTATGAGCCATAGTTTATATGTCTCTGATTCAGAAAGCTTATTGTCTAGCCAAAGTGCTAGTGTAGCAGAGTTAGAATCACTTAGTGTTTCGCAGTCTTTGTCAGTTAGTGCTTCTTTGTCAGAAAGTGAAGAAACGAGCACCTTAGAATCGAAAGAAACCTCTGTTTCTGCCTCTATCTCAGATGGCAGTTCAGCCCCTGTCTCAGAAAGCGAAAGCTACAGTGATTCAGCCTCACAAGAACTTATCGCCTCTGTTTCCATCAGCACTATGGATTCTGTTTCCGAGAGTGAAGAATTAAGTATTTTAGAATCAGAATCGCTTTCTGAAAGTTCTTCAGAACATGTTTCAGAAAGCGAAAGCTACAGTGATTCAGCCTCACAAGAACTTATCGCCTCTGTTTCCATCAGCACTATAGATTCTGTTTCCGAGAGTGAAGAACCAAGCATTTTAGAATCAGAATCGATTTCTGAAAGTTCTTCAGAACATGTTTCAGAAAGCGAAAGCTACAGTGAATCAGCTTCACAAGAACTTATCGCCTCTGTTTCCATCAGCACTATGGCTTCTGTTTCCGAGAGTGAGGAAACAAGTATTTTAGAATCAGAATCCATTTCTAACAGTGTTTCCGATTTTGTCTCAGAAAGCGAGAGTCATAGTGAATCAGAATCGCATCAAGTTATCGCCTCTGTTTCAATCAGTACCTCAGACTTTATTTCAGAGAGTGAGGAAACAAGTATTTTAGAATCAGAATCGATTTCTGAAAGTTCTTCAGAACATGTTTCAGAAAGCGAAAGCTACAGTGAATCAGCTTCACAAGAACTTATCGCCTCTGTTTCCATCAGCACTATGGCTTCTGTTTCCGAGAGTGAAGAACCAAGCATTTTAGAATCAGAATCTATTTCTGAAAGTACTTCTGATTTTGTCTCAGAAAGTGAAAGCTACAGTGAATCAGCTTCACAAGAACATATCACCTCTGTTTCCATCAGCACTATAGATTCTGTTTCCGAGAGTGAAGAACCAAGCATTTTAGAATCAGAATCTATTTCTGAAAGTACTTCTGATTTTGTCTCAGAAAGTGAAAGCTACAGTGAATCAGCTTCACAAGAACATATCACCTCTGTTTCCATCAGCACTATAGATTCTGTTTCCGAGAGTGAGGAAACAAGTATTTTAGAATCAGAATCGATTTCTGAAAGTTCTTCAGAACATGTTTCAGAAAGCGAAAGCTACAATGATTCAGCCTCACAAGAACTCATCGCCTCTGTTTCAATCAGTACCTCAGACTTTATTTTAGAGAGTGAGGAAACAAGTATTTTAGAATCAGAATCGATTTCTGAAAGTTCTTCAGAACATGTCTCAGAAAGTGAGGGTCATAGTGAATTAGCCTTACAAGAACTCATCAACTCTGTTTCCATCAGCACTATGGATTCTGTTCCCGAGAGTGAGGAAACAAGTATTTTAGAATCAGAATCTATTTCTGAAAGTTCTTCTGATTTTGTCTCAGAAAGTGAAAGCTACAGTGAATCAGCTTCACAACACTTCAGCGCCTCTGTTTCGTTCAGTGCCTCAGACCTTATCTCAGAGAGTGAGGAAGCTAGTGTTTCAGAAAGTGAGGAAATATTTATTACCGAATCTATCTTTGATAGCTCTTCAGATGAAGTGGATTCAAAACATCTAGTTAATTTAGTAGAAGTTGAAGATAATGTAGGTGAGTTTGTGGATGAGACAAATCCCCCGGCAGCTCTGCCAACGGAGGATTTGGAGAATGAGAATTCATGGATGGGGCAAGAGAGTGAAGAGGATATGCAAAAATCAGCTTCTCAGCAGCTATCTCGTGAGTTTAAAAATGTCGTAAGTGGATTATCTGGTTTGAGCTCTATTATTCATAACAAGGGCGGAAAGAATCATTCAATAGATAATAATATTTTTGAATAATAACAATCTAAATTATAAAGAAAAAATAAAAGGAGTCGTCATGATTAGAAATTTTTTGTCAAATAGCGGGAAAGGTTTAGGAACAACAGATGTTCTTCCAGTTGGTGAATTTCGTGGAGGGGTATTGCACGGGAAAATCGACTATAAAACAGTGCCACTGGGTTTTTATGATTTATTAGAGCAAGCTAAGCCGATTAGTTCAAGAGACTATAATGAAGATTTAAATTTGATTCAATCCATGGGCTTTAATGCTTATCGCCTCTCTATCTCTTGGGCTCGCCTATTTCCAACAGGAGAAGAGTTAGAACCAAGTGAGGAAGGATTGAAGTACTATGAAACAATCATTGACGAAGTTCTGAAAAAAGATATCGAACCAATTGTTACGCTCAGCCATTTTGATATCCCTCTTAATCTACATGAAAAGTATGGTGCTTGGAGAAATCGTAAGATGATTGAACTTTTTGAGCGCTATGCAGAAGCTGTTTTCCATCACTTTAAAGATAAGGTGAGATACTGGATTACATTCAATGAGTTTAATATTTTGCACCATTTACCATTTTTAGGTGGAGGATTATTATTTGAAAATAGAGATAATCGTGAACAGCTGATTTGGCAAGCGGCTCATTATCAATTGGTTGCTTCTGCTCGTGTCGTTCAATTAGGTAAAACAATCAACCCAGAGTTTCAATTTGGCGGAATGCTTGTTGTCAGTCAAAACTATAGCCAGCAAATTGACAATGCTATAGATGCTATGGAAGCTGAAGTTAAGAATCGTGAAAATTATTTATTTACGGATGTTCAAGTTCGTGGTTACTATCCGAACCATTTCTTGCGTCGCTTGGAGCGTGAACAGATTTCTTTAGATATTACAGACGAAGACCTTTCTAGCTTAAATAGAGGTACAGTTGATTTTATAAGCTTTAGTTACCATGCATCTAATAACTCTGAAGAAGTTTTTGCTGATAAGTATGTAGCTGAGACTAGCACAAAAAAATCAGCTGATCCAGTTGGCCTTCGTTTGGTTATGAATGGTTTATATGACCGTTACCAAAAAGCATTGTTTGTCGTAGAAGATGAATTAGTTTTAGGCGGTCCAGATAACTCTGTTATGGAAGAATTGCAAACAAATATTCAAGAAATCGTTAAAACAGTAGAGTTTGATGGTGTTGAACTCTTAGGTTATACACCTCTCAGCTGGGTGGAACTTGATTTTTAAAGTAAAATTGAAACTACACTATTGAATGTTACCTCGAAAATTAGAGGATCTTTGTCAACTGTAGTAGGTTGAAGTCAGCTAAGATTTAGAAAGGACGAATTTCGTCCTTTCTTTTTTGATGTTTAGAGCAATGAAGATTCTAGTTTTAAAGTTTTCAAAGTTCCGAAAACCAAAGGCATTTCGTTTGATGAGTTTAATGAGATTATTAGTCGCTTCTAATTTTGCGTTTGAATAGGGTAATTGAAGGGCATTGACGATTTTCTCTTTATCCTTGAGAAAGGTTTTAAAGACAGTCTGAAAAAGAGGACGAACCTGCTTTAGATTGTCCTCAATGATTCCGAAAAATTTCTCAGGTTCCTTATTCTGAAAGTAAAAAAAGCAAGAGTTGCTAGAGCTCATAGTGGGATTTTAGATCTTTGGAATAGCTCAAAAGCTTGTCTAGAATCTCTTTATTCGTCAAGTGCATGCGAAAAGTAGGACGATAAAACGTTTATCGCTGAGTTTATGGTTATTCTGTTGAATGAGCTTCCAGTAGCGTTTGATAGCTTTGTTGTTTCAAAAAATAAATCAAAAAAATTTTTTGATTTCATAAACATTTCATATTTGGATTTTATAATAGTCTTACAAATATGGAGGTGACAAATGAATCCAATCCAAAGAGCTTGGGCTTATGTCAGCAGAAAACGACTGAGAAGTTTTATTTTATTTCTGATTTTATTTGTCCTTTTAGCAGGAATTTCAGCCTGTTTGACTCTGATGAAGTCCAACAAAACAGTAGAAAGCAATCTTTACAAATCACTCAATACTTCTTTTTCTATCAAAAAGATAGAAAATGGACAGACCTTCAAATTGTCTGACCTAACATCCGTGAGCAAGATTAAGGGACTGGAAAATATCTCTCCTGAGCTCGAGACGGTCGCAAAACTGAAAGACAAGGAAGCGGTGAGTGGTGAGCAGAGCGTAGAACGTGATGATTTGTCAGCCGCGGACAAGAACTTGGTTAGCTTAATGGCTCTCGAGGATTCATCCAAGGATGTCACCTTTACCAGCTCGGCTTTCAATCTAAAAGAAGGGCGACACCTTCAAAAAGGGGACTCCAAGAAAATCCTCATCCACGAGGAGTTGGCCAAGAAGAATGGTCTTTCGCTTCACGACAAGATTCGCTTGGACGCTGGTCAGTCTGAAGCTGGAAAAGGACAAACAGTTGAGTTTGAGATTGTCGGCATCTTTTCTGGTAAAAAACAAGAGAAATTCACAGGCTTGTCTTCTGACTTTAGTGAAAACCAAGTCTTTACAGACTATGAAAGTAGCCAAACTCTTTTGGGAAATAGTGAACCTCAAGTCAGTGCAGCGCGCTTCTATGTAGAAAATCCTAAGGAAATGGACGGACTCATGAAGCAGGTGGAAAACTTGGCCTTGGAAAGTCAAGGCTACCAAGTCGAGAAGGAAAACAAGGCCTTTGAACAAATCAAAGACTCAGTGGCAACCTTCCAAACCTTCCTCACCATCTTCCTTTATGGGATGTTGATAGCAGGAGCGGGAGCCTTAATTTTGGTCTTGTCCCTCTGGTTGAGAGAAAGGGTCTACGAAGTGGGAATTCTTCTGGCACTTGGAAAAGGCAAGAGTTCGATCTTCCTCCAGTTCTGTTTAGAGGTAGTTTTGGTATCACTTGGAGCTTTGCTTCCAGCATTTGTTGCAGGAAACGCCATCACATCCTATCTGCTCCAAACCGTACTAGCCAGTGGAGATCAGACAACCTTACAGGACACGCTGGCCAAAGCAAGTGGTCTATCAACCAGTCTCCTATCCTTTGCAGAATCCTATGTCTTTCTGCTCCTGATTGGTTGCTTGTCTGTAGTCCTTTGTTTCCTATTCTTATTTAGAAAATCACCTAAGGAAATTTTATCATCTATTAGTTAATACTCTTCGAAAATCAAATTCAAACCGCATCAGCTTCGCTTTGCCGTACTCAAGTACAGCCTGCAACTAGCTTCCTAGTTTGCTCTTTGATTTTCATTGAGTATAAGAAGGAGAAATCATGACTTTATTACAAATGCAAGATGTTACCTACCGTTATAAGAACACTGCTGAAGCAGTTTTATATCAGATCAAGTATAATTTTGAACCCGGAAAATTTTATAGTATCATTGGTGAGTCAGGAGCAGGAAAATCCACTCTCTTGTCTCTACTGGCTGGTCTAGATAGCCCTGTTGAAGGTTCTATCCTTTTCCAAGGAGAGGACATTCGGAATAAGGGGTATTCTTACCATCGCATGCACCATATTTCCCTGGTCTTTCAAAATTATAACTTGATAGATTATCTTTCTCCGTTGGAAAATATCCGCTTGGTCAACAAAAAAGCAAGCAAGGATACACTTCTTGAGCTTGGTTTGGATGAAAGTCAGATCAAGCGGAACGTTCTCCAGTTATCAGGTGGTCAACAGCAACGTGTAGCCATCGCTCGCAGTTTAGTCTCAGAAGCTCCAGTTATTCTAGCTGATGAGCCAACAGGAAATCTGGACCCTAAAACTGCTGGAGATATTATCGAACTGCTCAAATCACTTGCCGAGAAAACAGGTAAATGTGTAATCGTCGTTACCCACAGTAAAGAAGTGGCACAAGCATCAGATATTACACTTGAATTGAAGAATAAGAAACTTACTGAAACTCGCAATACTACAAAATAAGATGAGCTTGTTTTGATAGAATTATTAAATCAAATCTAGAAAGGGAACCTATGTTACACAACGCATTTGCCTATGTTACAAGGAAGTTTTTCAAATCGATTGTTATCTTCCTAATTATTCTCCTCATGGCGAGCTTGAGTTTGGTCGGCTTGTCGGTCAAGGGAGCTACTGCCAAGGCTTCTCAGCAGACCTTTAAAAATATCACCAACAGCTTCTCCATGCAAATCAATCGTCGCGTCAATCAAGGAACGCCTCGTGGTGCTGGGAATATCAAGGGTGAAGACATCAAAAAAATCACCGAAAACAAGGCCATCGAGTCTTATGTTAAACGTATCAACGCCATTGGAGATTTGACTGGATATGAACTCATTGAAACGCCAGAAACCAAGAAAAATCTCACTGCAGACCGTGCCAAAAGGTTTGGTAGCAGCTTGATGATTACAGGTGTCAATGACTCTTCCAAAGAAGATAAATTTGTCTCTGGGGCTTATAAACTAGTCGAAGGAGAGCACCTAACCAACGACGACAAAGACAAGATCCTCATGCATAAGGACTTGGCAGCTAAACACGGTTGGAAAGTCGGAGATAAGGTCAAACTGAACTCTAATGTCTATGATGCAGACAATGAAAAAGGTGCCAAGGAAACAGTTGAAGTAACCATCAAGGGTCTCTTTGATGGTCACAATAAGTCAGCAGTAACCTACTCACAAGAACTATACGAAAATACAGCTATCACAGACATCTATACAGCTGCTAAACTATATGGATACACAGAAGACACAGCTATTTACGGGGACGCAACCTTCTTTGTAACAGCAGACAAGAACTTGGATGATGTCATGAAAGAGTTGAATGGTATCAGCGGTATCAACTGGAAGAGCTACACACTTGTGAAGAGCTCCTCTAACTACCCAGCTCTTGAGCAATCCATCTCTGGTATGTACAAGATGGCCAACCTCCTCTTCTGGGGTAGCTTGAGCTTCTCAGTTCTTCTCCTTGCCCTCTTGCTCAGTCTTTGGATCAATGCTCGTCGCAAGGAAGTGGGAATCCTCCTCTCTATCGGTCTCAAGCAGGCAAGTATTTTGGGTCAATTCATCACTGAATCGATCTTGATTGCCATCCCTGCTCTCGTTTCTGCTTACTTCCTAGCTAACTACACAGCACGTGCAATCGGAAACACCGTCCTTGCCAATGTCACTTCAGGTGTTGCCAAGCAAGCCAGCAAGGCTGCTCAAGCCTCTAATCTTGGTGGTGGTGCAGAAGTAGATGGCTTTAGCAAGACCTTGTCGAGCCTAGACATTTCCATTCAGACATCAGACTTTATCATCGTCTTTGTCCTTGCCTTAGTTCTAGTGATTCTCGTTATGGCGCTTGCTTCAAGCAATCTCCTCAGAAAACAACCAAAAGAGCTCTTGCTCGATAGCGAATAAAAAACTTGCTACCTATTCTCCCCTAAATGGGGTATAATATAGGTAGCATTTTTATGTATTTCATCTCCCTAATACTCAATGAAAATCAAAGAGCAAACTAGGAAACTAGCCGCAGGCTGCTCAAAACACTGTTTTGAGGTTGCAGATAGAACTGACGAAGTCAGTTACATATATATACGGCAAGGCGACGTTGACGTGGTTTGAAGAGATTTTCGAAGAGTATAAAGCCTTTCCTTTCAGGATGAAACAGGGATGATTTAAAAGAAAATTAAAGAAATGTGAAAGGTTTTTCTATGAAAATTCTAATAGTAGAAGATGAAGAGATGATCCGTGAGGGGATCAGTGACTATTTGGCGGATTGCGGCTATGAAACCATTCAGGCAGCGGACGGACAAGAGGCCTTGGAACAATTTTCCAGCTATGAAGTAGGCTTGGTTTTACTGGATATCCAGATGCCCAAGCTCAATGGTTTAGAAGTCCTAGCTGAGATTCGTAAGACCAGTCAGGTTCCTGTCTTGATGCTAACTGCCTTTCAGGATGAAGAATACAAGATGAGTGCCTTTGCTTCGCTAGCAGATGGCTATCTGGAAAAACCCTTCTCCCTCTCCCTCTTAAAAGTGAGGGTAGACGCGATTTTCAAGCGCTACTACGATACGGGACGAATCTTCTCCTATAAGGATACCAAGGTAGATTTTGAGAGCTACAGTGCAAGCCTAGCAGGTCAAGAAGTGGCTATCAATGCCAAAGAGTTGGAAATTTTGGACTATCTGGTAAAAAATGAGGGACGGGCCTTGACTCGATCTCAGATAATCGATGCCGTTTGGAAGGTGACAGATGAGGTTCCTCTTGACCGTGTTATTGATGTTTATATCAAGGAACTGCGGAAAAAGCTAAACTTGGATTGTATCCTCACTGTGCGCAATGTTGGTTATAAATTGGAGCGAAAATGAAACGAACAGGTTTATTTACAAAGATATTTATCTATACCTTCTCGATTTTTAGTGTTCTGGTCGTCTGTCTTCATTTAGCCATTTATTTTCTCTTTCCGTCAACTTATCTGAGCCATCGTCAGGAAACCATTGGTCAGAAAGCGACAGCCATTTCCCAGTCCCTAGAAGGAAAGGATAGGCAAAGTATCGAGCAAGTGTTAGACTTGTATTCCCAGACTAGTGATATCAAGGGGGCAGTCAAAGGAGAGATGACCGAGGACAAGTTAGAAGTCAAGGACAATCTTCCTCTGGACACAGACCGCCAGACCACCTCTCTCTTTATCGAGGAGCGTGAGGTGAAAACGCAAGATGGTAGCACCATGACTCTGCAATTTCTAGCTTCGATGGATTTACAAAAGGAAGCAGAGCAGATTAGTCTTCAATTTCTTCCCTATACTCTGCTGGCATCCTTTCTAATTTCCCTTTTGGTGGCCTACATCTATGCTCGGACCATTGTTGCCCCGATTTTGGAAATCAAGCGGGTGACCCGTAGAATGATGGATTTGGATGCCCAAGTGCGATTGAGCGTGGACTCTAAGGATGAGATAGGTGATCTCAAGGAACAAATCAATAGCCTTTACCAGCATCTTTTGACAGTTATTGCGGACTTGCATGACAAGAATGAAGCCATTCTCCAGCTGGAGAAGATGAAGGTTGAGTTCCTACGAGGGGCTTCTCATGAATTGAAAACTCCACTGGCTAGTTTGAAAATCCTAATCGAAAATATGAAAGAAAATATCGGTCGTTATAAGGATAGAGACCACTATCTTGGAGTTGCCTTGGGGATTGTGGACGATCTCAGTCACCACGTTCTCCAGATATTGTCTCTTTCTTCTGTACAGGAATTGCGAGAGGAGAAAGAAGAGGTTGACCTCCTTCAGATGACACAAAGTCTAGTCAAGGATTATGCTTTGCTCGCCAAGGAGAAAGAACTTCAGATAGACAATCGCTTGACCCATCAGCAGGCTTACATAAACCCATCTGTCATGAAACTAATCCTATCGAATCTCATCAGTAATGCTATCAAGCACTCCACTCTAAGCGGCTTGGTCCGCATTGGAGAAAGAGAAGGAGAACTCTTTATCGAGAATAGCTGTAGTCCTGAAGAACAAGAAAAACTGGCTCAGTCTTTTTCTGAAAATGCTAGTCGCAAGGCCAAGGGTTCAGGAATGGGGATCTTTGTGGTCAAAAGTTTATTAGAACATGAGAAATTACCTTATCATTTTGAGATGCAAGATGATCGCTTGACCTTCTTCATACGTTATCCCAAAGTCACTCAGGACTAAGAAGAAGAAAGGGTTTACATTGATTGGATTGGAAGAAATTCAATCTAAAGTATGGGAAAAACTAGCTTTTTTTATCAAAAAGTGATAAAATGAACAATGTAAATGGGATGTCCCAAAAAATATATAGGAGGCCTGACAAATGGCAATCGTTTCAGCAGAAAAATTTGTCCAAGCAGCTCGTGACAACGGTTATGCAGTTGGTGGATTTAACACAAACAACCTTGAGTGGACTCAAGCTATCTTGCGCGCAGCAGAAGCTAAAAAAGCTCCAGTTTTGATCCAAACTTCAATGGGTGCTGCTAAATACATGGGTGGTTACAAAGTTGCTCGCAACTTGATCGCTAACCTTGTTGAGTCAATGGGTATCACTGTACCAGTAGCTATCCACCTTGACCACGGTCACTACGAAGATGCACTTGAGTGTATTCAAGTTGGTTACACTTCAGTCATGTTTGACGGTTCACACCTTCCAGTTGAAGAAAACCTTGAAAAAGCTCGTAAAGTTGTAGAATTTGCTCACGCAAATGGTGTGTCAGTAGAAGCTGAAGTTGGAACTATCGGTGGTGAAGAAGACGGAATCATCGGTGATGGTGAATTGGCTCCAATCGAAGATGCTAAAGCAATGGTTGCAACTGGTATCGACTTCTTGGCAGCTGGTATCGGTAACATCCACGGTCCATACCCTGCAAACTGGAAAGGTCTTCACCTTGACCACTTGCAAAAATTGACTGAAGCTGTACCAGGATTCCCAATCGTATTGCACGGTGGTTCAGGTATTCCTGATGACCAAATCCAAGCAGCTATCAAACTTGGTGTTGCGAAAGTTAACGTTAACACTGAATGCCAAATCGCATTCGCTAACGCAACTCGTAAATTTGCTCGTGACTACGAAGCAAACGAAGCAGAATACGACAAGAAAAAACTCTTCGACCCACGTAAATTCTTGGCTGACGGTGTAAAAGCTATCCAAGCATCAGTTGAAGAACGTATCGACGTATTCGGTTCAGAAGGTAAAGCTTAATCTAGCTGAACAATACAAATCAGAAACCTGCCCATGAGGGTGGGTTTTTTGTTTTGTTTTGTTTTGTTTGGTTTGGTTAAACGAATGTTATTATCGTACAAATAAAAATAAGCGAAAAACGATAAAATAATTGTTCGTCTTTTGCTTATTGTTTTAATTTTACGAAATAAATATTATTTCTTGTCTTTTGAGTTCATTAAGGCTGCAACAACCGGAGCACCAATTATTGCTGCAAGTGGGCCCATGATTTTAGCAGCAAGTTTTACAGTAGATGAAGCAGCAATTAATGAAGATACTTCACTAATTTGCTCTAAATCTATAGATTTGTTCTCAGATGCTGCATATTTTTCTGATTCATCAAAAAAATTTAGCAACAACTCTGCTCTATCAGCTCTGTCTTGATCTGTCGTTTTTAAATTTTCAATTTCAAAATCTATTACGGTACGTAATGCAATATAGTGGAGTTTCGTTAATCTATTATTTTGATTTTCAAGATTACTGATGGTTTGTTTAGTAACTCCTATAAGGTTGCCTAGATCTGAACTTGTCCAATTTAAAATCAGCCTAATAGCTTTTAAGTTATTTTGTAGAATTGCTCTTGTATCTTCTGTTGAAGGATATTTTTCTTTTAACATATCTTCTTACCTATAATTTTCTAATTCTATTATAACAAAAATAAAATAAAATTTAAATAGTTGACCTCTTTAAAAATTTTTAATCTGACAAAAATAAAATATTTGTTAAAAATACTTGACAAGTATAATAATCTGTATTATACTGTATATAATAAAACTAGAAGGGACTTAAATTATAAGATTGGTTGTTACAAAGGATAAAATAAAGAGGAATTTTTAATATTGTCTTCTTTATGATTAACAGTAAAACTATTTATAAAAAATAAAGAGGAGTGTTTTTATGGATATTCAATTGGCGTTTATCTTATTGTTAATTTCTTTGTGTTTCTTTCTAATGGTTAGAAAGAACATAATCACTAAAAAGTTTACAGAATTTTTGATAAACAATAGAGCTCCAGAAATAGATTTCTTAGAGTCTGGTGAATTCAGTGTTCTAGAATGTGCAAAAATTTTGAATAAAAAATATAAAATTGGATTAATTAATTCATATATTGTGGTTAATTCAATAAAAGTAGGTTAATATAAAATAAAGGGGAGTTATAATGGATGAACTTGTAAAAAAAATAGCAGCTTTTGGTTTACCTGCAGTAGTACTAATGATAGCTATTAGTGCGACAGGGTTAGCAGGAGGTGCGGCGCTTACAACAGCTTTAGCCGCTCTTGGACCTTTTGGTATGTTCGGAGGAATAGCTCTTTTAGGAATTTTGGGTTTATCAGCTGATAAAATAACTGAGATAAGTTGGGAAAAAATTACTAAGCTTGTTGTTAAAGAACAACTTAAAACATCTTCTAAGGAAGAAGTTATTGAATATGTAAAAAAATCTCTAATCACAAAATCCATGAAATTAAAAATAATTGACTACATTGAAAATTTTAATGAAAATTAAAAAGAGGTAATATTATGGCAAAACTATACGAATGTAGAGAGTGTTTACAACAGTTTACAAAAAAAGAAATTGATTGGGAAGCTAGTGATGAAAGATATGAAGATTACTACTGTCATGACTGTTCCAGATTTCTAGAACAGTGTGGGATTGATGCAATGGATCCTGATGGATTTGGGTACGATGAGTATGGAAATTGGGATCAAGAATGTTTAGGTTTTTAGATTTTTGTGAGTTTTGATTTACTACATTAGATATATTTTTAATTAATTTAATCAACCAACCTGCCCATCGGGCAGGTTTTTTGGTGTTTTAAAGAAATTATCAAACCAGAATTTTTGATTCAAAAGCATTATTTTAAGAGCAAAATCTCTAATTTCATAATCTGTAGGCAAACGCTTGCATTCCATTTTTTATTGGACTATAATAGGTTGGTATAAAGCTTTCTGTAATAATAAAATGTAGAAGGTGTAGAAAGTAAGGATTTAGAATATTTGTAGTCAAAAATACAATATTGTTATTCCTTGCGACAGGGAGATAGATATGGCAATGATAGAAGTGGAACATCTTCAGAAAAATTTTGTGAAGACAGTAAAGGAGCCAGGTTTGAAGGGGGCTTTACGCTCCTTTATTCATCCTGAAAAGCAGACCTTTGAAGCGGTCAAGGATTTGACCTTTGAAGTTCCAAAAGGCCAAATTTTAGGCTTTATCGGAGCTAATGGTGCTGGGAAGTCGACGACCATCAAAATGCTAACTGGGATTTTGAAACCGACATCTGGTTTTTGTCGGATTAATGGCAAGATTCCGCAGGACAATCGCCAAGACTATGTCAAGGATATTGGTGTGGTCTTTGGGCAACGAACCCAGCTATGGTGGGATTTGGCACTGCAAGAGACCTACACGGTTTTGAAAGAGATTTACGATGTGCCAGACTCGCTCTTCCACAAGCGTATGGATTTTTTAAATGAAGTCTTGGATTTGAAGGACTTTATCAAGGACCCCGTGCGGACTCTTTCACTTGGTCAACGGATGCGGGCGGACATTGCAGCTTCCTTGCTCCACAATCCCAAGGTTCTCTTTTTAGATGAGCCAACCATTGGTTTGGACGTTTCGGTCAAGGATAACATTCGTCGGGCTATTACTCAGATCAATCAAGAGGAAGAAACAACCATTCTCTTGACTACTCATGACCTGAGTGATATTGAGCAACTTTGTGATCGGATTTTTATGATTGACAAGGGGCAGGAGATTTTTGATGGAACGGTGAGCCAGCTCAAGGATACCTTTGGCAAGATGAAGACTCTTTCCTTTGACCTAGTGCCAGGGCAAAGTCATCTCGTCTCTCACTATGAAGGCTTGCCTGATATGACCATTGATAGACAAGGAAACAGTCTCAACATTGAATTCGATAGTTCCCGCTACCAGTCGGCTGATATTATCAAGCAAACCCTGTCTGATTTTGAAATTCGCGATTTGAAGATGCTGGATACGGATATTGAGGATATTATCCGTCGCTTCTACCGAAAGGAGCTCTAAGATGGTCAAATTGTGGAGGCGTTATAAACCCTTTATCAATGCAGGGATTCAGGAGTTGATTACCTATCGAGTCAACTTTATTCTTTATCGGATTGGCGATGTCATGGGGGCTTTTGTGGCCTTTTATCTCTGGAAGGCGGTCTTTGATTCCTCGCAAGAGTCTTTGATTCAGGGATTCAGTATGGCGGATATCACCCTCTACATCATCATGAGTTTTGTGACTAATCTTTTGACCAGGTCGGATAGCTCCTTTATGATTGGTGAGGAGGTCAAAGATGGCTCTATTATTATGCGCTTGTTGAGACCAGTGCATTTTGCAGCTTCTTACCTCTTTACAGAGCTTGGTTCCAAGTGGTTGATTTTTATCAGCGTTGGCCTTCCATTTTTAAGTGTCATTGTTTTGATGAAAATCTTATCTGGGCAAGGAGTTGTAGAAGTACTGGGATTAACTATCCTTTACCTCTTTAGCTTAACGCTCGCCTACCTGATCAACTTTTTCTTTAATATCTGCTTTGGATTTTCAGCCTTTGTCTTTAAAAATCTATGGGGGTCCAATCTACTCAAAACTTCAATAGTGGCTTTTATGTCTGGAAGTTTGATTCCCTTGGCTTTCTTTCCAAAGATCGTTTCAGATATTCTGTCCTTCTTGCCTTTTTCATCCTTGATCTACACTCCAGTTATGATTATTGTTGGAAAATACGATGCCAGTCAGATTCTTCAAGCGCTTTTGCTACAGTTCTTCTGGCTCTTGGTGATGCTTGGCTTGTCTCAGTTGATTTGGAAACGGGTTCAGTCATTCATCACCATTCAGGGAGGTTAGTATGAAAAAATATCAACGCATGCATCTGATTTTTATCAGACAATACATCAAGCAAATCATGGAATACAAGGTGGATTTTGTGGTTGGTGTCTTGGGAGTCTTTCTGACTCAAGGCTTGAACCTCTTGTTTCTCAATGTGCTCTTTCAACACATCCCTTCTCTAGAAGGCTGGACCTTTCAGGAGATTGCCTTTATTTATGGTTTTTCCTTGATTCCCAAGGGATTGGACCATCTCTTTTTTGACAATCTCTGGGCTCTAGGTCAGCGCTTGGTGCGAAAGGGAGAATTTGACAAGTATCTGACTCGTCCCATCAATCCTCTCTTTCACATCCTAGTAGAGACTTTTCAGATTGATGCCTTGGGCGAACTCTTGGTTGGTGGAATCTTGCTAGCGACAACGGTATCTAGCATTACTTGGACTCTTCCAAAATTTCTGATTTTCCTAGTCTGTATCCCCTTTGCGACCTTGATTTATACTTCCTTGAAAATCGCGACAGCCAGTATCGCTTTTTGGACCAAGCAGTCAGGCGCCATGATTTACATTTTCTATATGTTTAATGACTTTGCCAAGTATCCGATTTCCATTTACAATTCGCTTCTTCGCTGGTTGATTAGCTTCATCGTGCCTTTCGCCTTTACGGCCTACTATCCTGCCAGCTATTTCTTGCAGGACAAGGATGGACTCTTTAACATTGGTGGGTTAATTGTGATTTCCCTTGTTTTCTTTGTCATTTCTTTGAAACTATGGGATAGGGGATTAGATGCTTACGAAAGTGCGGGTTCTTAGGATAGAAGTTATCAAAGCCTTGTCTTGGGACAGGCTTTTTCTAATGGAGATGAAAATTTCTTGACATCTATTCTCAGAGTGCTATACTATAATTGCAATCGCCGATTTAGCTCAGTTGGTAGAGCAACGCACTCGTAACGCGTAGGTCACAGGTTCGATCCCTGCAATCGGCAAAATCAAGAAGTCCATTAGGGCTTCTTTTTTTGTAACTATAGGAAAGGTGGAACGTTTGAGATAGGTTCTATTTAACGTCTGAAACTCCTGCTTATAAATAAAAACTAAAATTTATATTTTGTGGTATAATATATTTTAATAAGCGCTTGCTTTGATACCAATCTAGAGATGATTTTATAGTTAATTATTTTAGAATTTTTTGCATAGGTTTTCTAAAAATTATAAAAATCCATGGATAATAACGGATGAAGTCTCGCAAGCTTGGCTGAATATAAATCAAAAAGGAGAAAATTATGAATAAGAAAGAATGGGTAAAACAATTTGAGGAGGCGAATGGCCGCAAGCCGACTGCATCAGAATTAGCAGAGGCGCAGTCAACTAAAAAGTTTGCGAGAGGAACTAGAAACATTAAAATCTATATTGGGTTAGTCCTCGGTATTTTGGTTGCTATAATCCTAGTAAGTGTTTTCTCGCATTCTCTGATTGGAAAGAAAGAATCAAATCAAGCATCGTCTGCCGTTTCAACTACAGAGTCAACAAGTCAATCGTCTACAAGCCAAGGAAAAACAGATGAGACTGATAAGGATAAGCAAGAGGAAATTCAGAAACTCAAGGATCAACTGACTGCTTTAGATACCAAAATTACGGAAGCAGAAGCACTTGTTAGCAAGTTCAAGAAAGAAACTGCTGTTCCAAAATTAGATATTGAAGCAATTAAGAACAATGACTTGTCTAGTTTAGAAGGTACTTGGCGTAGTCAATCTGGTAATGAATACATTATTAATGATTCTGGAGAAGTACGTGCGACTTGGTTTACAAATGATCAAAAGTACGAATCTCTAGTTGGATTAAAGGTATCAAAAGGACAAGATAGTCGTAACCCTGAGACAGCGTCTATCAGTGCATGGGTAAAAGATTCTGTTGCTGGAGGATTTGTAGTAGTAGCTGTGCCAAGTGGAGTTGTTATGCAACCTGCTGATGACGGAAAGATTACGGATAAAAGCAACCATGCTGAGGAAAGACTACTTTCTGGGCAAGAGTATGGAGCGATGTTAATGAAACCAGAAGATGTTTATTATCGTGTGAAACCAGATACCAGCAAACTTGAGGAAGCAGAAAAGAACTTAGCTCAGCTACAAGCAGACCGTGAATCAATCAAATCTTCTCTAGAGTCAAAGGAAAAGAAAAACTAGATGGTATTCGTTCAAAAATACTGTTACAATCGGCAGAATCAAGAAGCCCATTAGGGCTTCTTTTTCTTTTGTTACAAATACTCAACCACTTAGACAGAGATATTGACCAGATAGGCAAAAGGGCTTGTTCTTGAAAAATTCCTCTGCTATAATGGTTCATGTAAGGGACATGAGGGATCAGTATCAGACAACTCAAGTCAATAAAAAAGAAAATGGAGACATAAAAATGAAAAAATTATTGGGACTTGTATTTTTAGTAGCAGCAGCGCTAGTATTGTATTTCGGTTCTGTTGGATGGCCAAGCTTGGATGTCAACCTCTGGTCACTCATTCCGGTAGGATTGTTCCTTTATTTCACGCTAGAAAACTTTTTGAAAAAAGACTACAAGGCTAGCTTGATGTGCTTGATCATTGCCTTTATCATTGCAAATGCTATTTTTGATCTCTTACCAATTTCAAGTGGTTTGGTGATTGGAGCCGGTGTGCTAGCTTGTGTAGGACTTGGCTACCTCTTCCCTGATAAAGATAAAAAATAAGGCAAATAAAAAGTCTCGAGATTTCTCGAGACTTTTTTTACTGACCAGCATAATATTTTTGGATCCCCTTTACGATGCCTGCGACCAGTTTATCTTGGTAGTGGCTATCTCTGATTTGTTGGTTTTCGGAGAAATTATCCATATAACCAAGCTCTAGGAGAACGGCTGGTTTGGCTGTTTCGCGTAGTACGGCATAGCTGCTTTCCAATAAGCCAGCATCCTTGGCCCCTGTTTCTGCTAGGAGAGAGGAGTGGATGGCAGCGGCGAGGCGTTTGCTTTCACTCATACGATCAGGGTGATTGTGCCAGTATTTATTAATCTTACTTGGATAATCAGGTTCATCGCTATAGGAGTAGGTTTGAATACCGCTCGCTTTTGAGTATGCGCTACCAGTTGCATTGAAGTGAATACTGATAAAAATATCAGAGTTGGTCTTATTAACCATACGAGAACGTTCGGTAACAAAATCAACGTCAATATCACTATCACGAGAGGTGAGGACCTTGTAGCCCAGTTCTTCTAACTTAGCACGAAGTTTACGGTAAATCTGCATGTTGAGATCTTTTTCAGCGACATTGTAGTAAAAGGCACCAGAATCCCGGCCACCATGCCCAGGATCTAGGAAGATAGTATTGCTGTATTGACCTTTTGTAAATCCACCTTCTGTTGAAACTTCAGAAATCCATTGGCCGTATTTTTGGAACAAATGTTCCTTTCCGTCTATCTTGTAGGTCCCTGATACATAATGTCCGCTATCGTCCAAATAGTAACGAGCCTTGTAATAGTCGTCGTAAATCCACTCATTCTTGGCCATGTAACCACCTGACTTGAGGTAGTATGCTCCAATCCACTCCTGATTTGCATAACGGCCATCCGCTTTTAGATAGAACCAGCTGTTGTAGGCCTTGTCAAAGATCCACTCTTTTTCGGCCATGGCTCCACTAGATTTGAGGTAGTAGCTTCCTTTCCATTTATTGGAAAGCATGACACCATTTTGTTCAAAAGCATACCAAGTTCCTTTTATTTTCTCCCATTTGTCTTGGCTGTATTTTCCATATTCATTAGCGTAATACCAATTTTCATTGATTCTCACCCAAGAGTTTTCAGCCATGGCCCCGCTACTGCCGAGCAGGTAAGTACCAACGGTCGTTTTGCTGAGCATCACGCCGTTTTTGTCAAAATAATACCATGAACCATTAATTTTCTCCCATTTGTCTTGCGAGATTCTGCCAGATGGTGTGACATAATACCAATTTTGGTCAATCTTTACCCAGCCATTCTCCGCCATAGCCCCGCTTTTAGTAAGGAGATAACCATCAACGATTGTCTGACTGAGCATGACACCATCTTTGTCAAAGTAGTACCAAATTCCTCCGATTTTTTCCCATTTTTGTTGGATGATTTTTCCAGACTCACTGGCATAGTACCATTTACCCTCAAGAGCTACCCAGCCATTTTCTACCATGACCCCGTCTTTATTGAGAACATAGCCATCAAAGATGGTATCATTGAGTCGGTTCCCATCGTTGTCAAAATAGTACCACTTATCTTGAATTTTTTTCCATTTGAGGACAGGTTGATTGTTTTCATAGAAACGCCAGTGTTTGTTTTCTTCCTGCCATCCTTCTTTTTTAGGGGCTTCTTCTGCCTTGTCTTTTGGAAGTGCTGCAATCTCCTCTTCAGTTTTAGTTGAAAGATCTTTCTTATCTTCCTTAGAGTTGCTTTGCTCGGTGGTGGCAGGAGGATTGGCATTACTTTCCTCTGCGTAGATAGGTGCTTGGGCAAATCCTGCCATTGAAAGGACAACAGCACTTGCCAATATAAACTTTTTCAACGATATTCTCCAATCATTATTTTCTAAGAAATATTATAAAATATGTCTGGCAGTTTATCAATTATCAAACTGAACTTCTTCTAGTAAATATTCGATAAAGCGTTCGCCCATCTTGGATAGGCTAGTTTTTTCATGCTGGATATAGACTAGTTCAATCGGATCGTCAATGTCTAGTGGAATGGAAACGATATTGTCTCCGTTGAGGTTGCTGTTCAAAATCCCTGTTGCAATGGTGTACCCATCCAAACCAATCAGGAGGTTAAAGAGGGTTGCGCGGTCACTAACCACGATGGATTTCTTGTGGTGCTCTTGTGAAAGAATCTCTTCTGAAAAGTAGAAGGAGTTGTGCGTCCCCTGGTCGTAACTGAGGTAAGGAAAATCTTCCAAATCAGCCAGTTTGACCTTGTCTTTTTTGGCCAGAGGGTTGGTCTTGCTAACAAAGATATGGGGTTGAGCGGTAAAGAGGTGGTGCGCTAGCAGGTGGTTGTCATCCAGCATTTTAGTCAGTACGTCACGGTTGTAGCTGTTTAAAAAGAGGACACCGACCTCACTGCGGAAGTTCTTGACGTCATCGATAATCTCCCAAGTTCGAGTTTCACGAAGGAAGAGCTCGTATTTCTCCATATCACTTTTCTTGAGCAAAGAGACAAAGGCATTGACTACAAAGGCATAGTGCTGAGAGGAAACGCTGAAAAGTTCGCGGTGGGCGACAGGATTTTTATAGCGTTCCTCCAAAAGCTGAGTTTGCTCGACAACTTGACGAGCGTAGGAGAGAAACTCCATCCCATCACGGGTCAAGGTAATGCCCTTGGGATTGCGGATAAAGATTTCAATGCCCATTTCATTTTCCAAGTCCCGAACGGCATTAGAGAGACTGGGTTGGGTGATAAAGAGTTGCTTGGCTGCCTCATTCATAGAGCCAGTTTCGACGATTTTGATAATATAGTGTAGTTGTTGAATTCTCATGTTTTTATTGTACCACACTTGCGGAAGAATGGGCAATGAAGACGAAGAAAATGGGGGAAAGAGCTGGTCCAGTATTGAAAAAAAGTCTAGAATTTGCTAAAATGGAAGCTATGAAAACATTCTATGATGTGCAGCAATTTCTCAAACAGTTTGGCATTATTGTTTACATGGGGAAGCGCTTGTATGATATTGAACTGATGAAGCTCGAACTCTCTCGGATCTATGATGCAGGTCTGATGGACAAGCTAGACTATCTAGAGGCGGAAGCTGTTCTTCGTAGAGAGCACAAGATAGAATTAGACTACATAGAGAAAAATGGAGATAAGAACTTATGACAATTTGGATTGTTTGGGGAATCGTTCTGGCAATGGTGGCCTGGATGGGTTATAACTACCTTCGTATTCGTCGTGCGGCTAAGATTGTAGACAATGCAGAATTTGAAGCCTTGATTCGGAAAGGGCAGTTGATTGATGTCCGTGAACCAGCAGAATTTCACAGAAAACATATCCTCGGAGCTCGCAATATTCCTTCAAATCAGTTGAAGTCAAGCCTTGCGGCCCTTCGCAAGGATAAACCTGTCCTTCTCTACGAAAACCAACGTGGACAACGAGTGAGCAATGTAGCACTCTATCTGAAAAAACAAGGTTTTTCTGAGATTTATATCCTTTCTTATGGATTGGATTCTTGGAACGGGAAGGTCAAGACTAGCTAACATTCTATTAAAAACTGTTGAATGATAGATAAAGCTAGCATTTTATGGTATCATCATTTATATTAAATTTAAGGAGATTTTATAATATGAGTTCACAACAAAAGAAAAAGCCCTCACTTATTTTAGGTATCTTATCTATCGTCCTTGGTTTGCTATCTCCAATAGTAGGTCTGGTTTTGGGTATCATAGGATTGGTCTTGGCTAATGTATATCAAAAAGAATCTGGACTAGACTATAAAACAGAAAGAATTCTCAATATCGTAGGACTTGTAGTTTCTGTACTTAACTGGATTGTAGCCATCGCACTAATTTTTGGATAAGCAAAAAACAGAAAAGCTTTAAATTTAAAGCTTTTTTCTTTTATCCACTTTTCTCTAAATAGTTTTTAATGATTTCCAATTCCTCTGGATTCAAGGGGCGGTATTGCCCTTCTGCTAGTTCTGGGTCTAATGTAAAGTCACCGAATTGGATTCGTTTTAGGGCAGTAACCTTGACACCAACTGAGAGAAACATCTTCTTGACTTGATGAAACTTGCCCTCAGAGATAGTGATGGAGGCCCAGCTCTCTGTTGGGCTTGAGGACAAAATTTCGAGCTGAGCAGGTTTACAAGTGGTCCCGTCTAGAAAGACGATTCCATCCTTGAATTTTTGGATATGGTCTGGTGTGAGAAGTCCATTGACCACCACTTGATAGGATTTATCGACATGGTACTGGGGATGAAGGAGCTGAAAACCAAGAGGTCCATTGTCTGTCAAAAGGAGCAGTCCCGTCGTATCACGGTCTAGTCTGCCGACAGCATAGAGCTGGTCAGACTGGATGTCAGGTGGAAGGAGAACCATGACGGTTGAAAGTTTCTTATCCTTGCTAGCTGTAACGACTCCGTTTGGCTTATGAAGCATGAGGTAGTTGTGCTCGTACCCTTGGATTTGCTGTCCTTGAAAGACTAGTTTTTGCAATCCAGTGTCGACATTTTGAGCGAGTGAGCTGGCTGGACAATCGTCCACTAGGATTTCTTTTTTTAATAGAGCCTGTTTCATAGCCTTGCGACTGACCTTTTCTTGGGCTAATAATCTATCTAAACGCATACCAGCTTATCTTATCATAAGTCTCTGACTTTGAAAAGAGTTGCCTTGACTAGAAAAGCAGAGTGAAAACATTTACACTTAGCTGAACTGTGATTTTTGAATGAGACTGTGGTATAATTGTTCAGTTAGAAATAAAAATTTAAATATTAGAGGAAATCATGACAAAATTAAGAGAAGATATCCGTAACATTGCGATTATCGCCCACGTTGACCACGGTAAAACAACCCTCGTTGACGAATTATTGAAACAATCTGAAACTCTTGATGCACGTACTGAATTGGCAGAGCGCGCTATGGACTCAAACGATATCGAAAAAGAGCGTGGAATTACCATCCTTGCGAAAAACACTGCCGTTGCCTACAACGGAACTCGTATCAACATCATGGACACACCAGGACACGCGGACTTCGGTGGAGAAGTTGAGCGGATCATGAAAATGGTTGACGGGGTTGTTTTGGTCGTAGATGCCTACGAAGGAACCATGCCACAAACTCGTTTCGTATTGAAAAAAGCCTTGGAACAAGACCTTGTCCCAATCGTGGTTGTTAACAAAATCGACAAGCCATCAGCTCGTCCAGCAGAAGTAGTGGACGAAGTCTTGGAACTTTTCATCGAGCTTGGTGCAGACGATGACCAGCTTGATTTCCCAGTGGTGTATGCTTCAGCTATCAACGGAACTTCTTCATTGTCAGACAATCCAGCTGATCAAGAAAAAACAATGGCACCAATCTTTGATACCATTATCGACCATATCCCTGCTCCAGTGGACAACTCAGATGAACCTTTGCAGTTCCAAGTCTCACTCTTGGACTACAATGACTTCGTAGGACGTATCGGTATTGGTCGTGTCTTCCGTGGTAGTGTGAAAGTTGGGGACCAAGTTACCCTTTCTAAACTAGATGGTACAACGAAGAACTTCCGTGTTACAAAACTCTTCGGATTCTTTGGTTTGGAACGTCGTGAAATCCAAGAAGCTAAAGCAGGTGACTTGATTGCTGTTTCAGGTATGGAAGATATCTTTGTTGGTGAGACGATTACACCGACAGATGCAGTTGAGCCTCTTCCAATCCTTCACATCGATGAGCCAACGCTTCAAATGACTTTCTTGGTCAACAACTCACCATTTGCGGGTAAAGAAGGTAAATGGGTGACTTCTCGTAAGGTAGAAGAACGCTTGCAAGCAGAATTACAAACAGACGTTTCCCTTCGTGTTGACCCAACTGATTCACCAGATAAATGGACTGTTTCAGGTCGTGGAGAATTGCACTTATCAATCCTTATCGAAACCATGCGTCGTGAGGGTTATGAACTTCAAGTATCTCGTCCAGAAGTTATTGTAAAGGAAATCGACGGTGTTAAATGTGAGCCATTTGAACGTGTGCAAATCGATACTCCAGAAGAATACCAAGGATCTGTTATCCAAAGCCTTTCTGAACGTAAGGGTGAAATGTTGGATATGATTTCAACTGGTAATGGTCAAACTCGTTTGGTCTTCCTTGTTCCAGCGCGTGGTTTGATCGGATACTCAACTGAGTTCTTGTCAATGACTCGTGGTTACGGTATCATGAACCATACCTTTGACCAATACTTGCCATTGATTCCAGGAGAAATTGGTGGACGTCACCGTGGTGCCCTTGTTTCCATCGATGCTGGTAAGGCAACAACCTACTCAATCATGTCTATCGAAGAACGTGGAACCATCTTTGTCAACCCAGGTACTGAGGTTTACGAAGGAATGATCATCGGTGAAAACTCTCGTGAAAACGACTTGACAGTTAACATCACTAAGGCCAAACAAATGACCAACGTTCGTTCAGCTACTAAGGACCAAACAGCGGTTATCAAGACACCTCGTATCTTGACCCTTGAAGAGTCTCTTGAGTTCTTGAATGACGATGAGTACATGGAAGTAACGCCTGAGTCTATCCGTTTGCGTAAGCAAATCCTCAACAAGGCAGAGCGCGAGAAAGCCAACAAAAAGAAAAAATCAGCTGAATAAGAGCTAGAAAGAGATAAAGATGGTCTATTTAATCATAGGGATACTCTTATTACTACTCTATGTATTTGCGACACCCCAAAGTATCAAAGGAACAGTCAACATCGTTATCTTGGTCTTTGTAGTTGTTGCACTCTTGATTTTGCTGATGTTGTCCATCTTGCAAATCTTCCAATTACCGACAGAATTCTTTGTCACAATCGCCATGCTGGCTCTAGCCTACTTTAGCTTGAGAGACATTACGCTCATGCCTGTAAAAAAGAGCAGAAGAAGATAAATAGAAAGAGAGCTACGGCTCTCTTTTTTGATGTTAGAATGAGGGTCAGAGCATTTTCGTTTAGTAATATTTCCATAAAAATGGTAAAATAGTAGGAGTAGAAATGGAGTTTGAGACATGAAAGTAATCGATCAATTTAAAAATAAGAAAGTACTTGTTTTAGGTTTGGCTAAGTCTGGTGAGTCTGCAGCCCGTTTGCTAGACAAGCTAGGTGCTATTGTGACAGTAAATGACGGCAAGCCTTTTGAGGAAAATCCTGCTGCTCAAAGCTTGCTAGAAGAGGGAATCAAGGTTGTCACTGGTGGCCATCCTTTGGAGCTCTTGGATGAAGATTTCGCTCTGATGGTGAAAAATCCAGGTATCCCGTATAGCAATCCCATGATTGAAAAGGCTTTGGTAAAGGGGATTCCAGTTTTGACTGAGGTGGAGTTGGCTTACTTGATCTCAGATGCGCCAAATATCGGTATCACTGGTTCAAATGGGAAAACAACCACAACGACCATGATTGGGGAAGTTTTAACTGCTGCCGGACAACATGGTCTATTGTCAGGGAACATCGGCTATCCTGCTAGTCAAGTGGCTCAAACTGCGACAGCCAAGGACACGCTTGTCATGGAACTTTCTTCTTTCCAACTGATGGGCGTTCAAGAATTCCATCCTGAGATTGCAGTCATTACCAACCTCATGCCAACTCATATCGACTACCATGGTTCTTTTGAGGAATATGTAGCGGCCAAGTGGAATATCCAGAACAAGATGACAGCAGATGATTTTCTTGTTTTGAACTTTAACCAAGACTTGGCAAAAGAATTGGCTACTAAAACACAAGCCACTGTTGTTCCATTTTCAACACTTGAAGAGGTTGATGGAGCTTATCTGGAAGATGGTCAACTCTACTTCCGTGGCGAAGTGGTCATGCCAGCTGATGAAATCGGTGTTCCAGGTAGCCACAATGTAGAAAATGCCCTTGCGACTATTGCTGTTGCCAAGCTTCGTGGTGTAGACAACCAAACCATCAAGGAAACTCTTTCAGCCTTTGGTGGTGTCAAACACCGTCTCCAATTTGTGGATGAGATCAAGGGGGTCAAATTCTATAACGATAGCAAGTCAACCAATATCTTGGCTACTCAAAAAGCCTTGTCAGGATTTGACAATAGTAAGGTTATCTTAATCGCAGGTGGTTTGGACCGCGGCAATGAGTTTGACGAATTGGTGCCAGATATTACTGGGCTCAAGAAGATGGTCATCCTCGGTCAGTCTGCAGAACGTGTCAAACGGGCAGCAGAGAAGGCTGGTGTGGCTTATGTAGATGCGACAGATATTGCTGATGCGACTCGCAAGGCTTATGAGCTAGCGACTCAAGGAGATGTGGTTCTCCTCAGTCCTGCCAATGCCAGCTGGGATATGTATGCTAACTTTGAAGTACGTGGCGACCTCTTTATCGACACAGTTGCGGAGTTAAAGGAATAATATGAAAAAAATTGTCTTTACAGGTGGGGGGACGGTTGGACACGTCACCCTCAACCTTTTGTTAATGCCCAAGTTCATCGAAGACGGCTGGGAAGTTCACTATATTGGTGATAAACACGGAATCGAACACCAAGAAATTCTCAAGTCAGGCTTGAATGTGACCTTCCACTCCATTGCGACTGGGAAATTACGTCGCTATTTCTCTTGGCAAAATATGCTGGACGTGTTTAAAGTTGGTTGGGGAATTGTCCAATCCCTCTTTATCATGTTACGACTGCGTCCACAGGCTCTTTTTTCAAAGGGGGGATTTGTCTCTGTACCGCCGGTTATCGCAGCGCGAGTGTCAGGAGTGCCTGTCTTTATTCACGAATCGGACCTGTCTATGGGCTTGGCCAATAAAATTGCCTATAAATTTGCGACCAAGATGTATTCGACATTTGAGCAGGCTGCTGGTCTCGCAAAAGTCGAGCATGTGGGAGCAGTGACAAAGGTTTCAGATCAAAACACTCCTGAACCAGATGAATTGGTGGATATCCAAACCCACTTTAATCCTAAATTGCCTACAGTATTGTTTGTCGGTGGTTCTGCAGGAGCTCGTGTCTTTAACCAATTGGTGACAGACCATAAAAAAGAGCTGACCGAACGCTACAATATCATTAATCTCACTGGAGATACTAGTCTGAACGAGTTGAGTCAAAATCTCTTTCGTGTTGACTATGTGACGGACCTCTATCAACCCTTGATGGAGATAGCAGATGTGGTGGTGACGCGTGGCGGTGCCAATACGATTTTTGAGCTCTTAGCCATGGCGAAACTCCATCTCATCGTACCATTGGGTCGTGAAGCAAGTCGAGGAGACCAGATTGAAAATGCAGCCTATTTTGTTAAGAAAGGTTATGCAGAAGAACTTCAAGAAAGTGACTTGACCTTGGAAAGTTTAGAGGAGAGACTCAATCACTTGCTTAGTCACAAGGAACAGTACCAAGCTCGCATGAAAGCTTCGACTGAATTGAAATCTCTTGCAGATTTTTACGATCTACTAAGAAAAGACCTAGCATAAGGAATATCAATGTCAAAGGATAAGAAAAAAGAATCAAACCAGAAGCAAGAATTGTCTGAATGGCAGAAACGAAACCAGGAATACCTGAAGAAGAAGGCTGAGGAAGAAGCTGCCCTAGCTGAAGAGAAGGAAAAGGAAAAACAAGCTCGTAAGGAAGCCAACTCGAAACTATTGGAGGAATCCAAGAAATCATCGAGTGAATCAGATGAGGAAGCCTCAAGTCCAAGCAAGGAACCATCCGAAAAAGAAGAAAAATCTCAAAAGGATGACCGGAAAGTCAAAGAGGAAAAAGAGAAGAAGAAACCAGAAAAACCTGCCAAGCCTAAAATTGCGCCTGTTCATATTTGGCGAGCTGTGAGTATCTTGGTACCCAGTGTCCTGGTCCTCCTTTTTTCAGTCTATCTGTTGACTCCGCTGTCGACCATCAAAAATATCGAGGTTAAGGGAAATAGTAACACCCAGACGGATGACATCAAACAGGCTTCTGGAATTCAAGATAGCGACTATACCTTGTCTCTATTATTGGATAAGGAAACATACGCTGAGAGAATCAAGTCTAACCATTGGATAGAGTCTGCGAAGATTGACTATCAATTTCCGACTAACTTTACGATTGAGGTTAAGGAATTTGATATTGTCGGTTATTATGTGTCTGGTGAAGAACATTATCCTATTCTGTCTAGTGGTACAGTAGAGTCAAGTCCTGTAAATCGCTTAAACTTGCCTGAGACTTATCTGACAGTTACCTTTAACGATGAGCAGCAGGTGAAAGAGCTGATAACGGGATTGTCTACTATTAGTGAGGATATCAAGAGTCAAATCCAGAAAATCGAATTAGCGCCAAGCAAGGCAACAGCAGATCTTTTAAAAATTACCATGCTGGACACAGATGAAATTTTGGTTCCCTTGTCAGAATTGAGCAAGAAATTGCCTTATTACAGCAAAATCAAGCCACAATTGACGGAACCGAGTGTGGTCGATATGGAAGCTGGCATCTATAGCACTAGTCTGGCTGATAAACTTTTGGAAGAAGCTGAGGAAAAAGCTAAAAAAGAGGCGTTGGAAGCTGAGAAGAAAAAACAGGAAGAAAAAGAAGCTGAAGAAAAGAAGCAACAGCAATAAAGCTCGGTTTTTGCTTGACAAGTCCTACTATAAATAATAGAATAGAAAAAAACCTTTAAAGCAGTCCAGAGAGGCAGCTAAGGTTAGACGGTGAAAGGGTGGATACTACCCATTTTTCGTGGAACCTTGCTGTTGGCAGGTTCCTTTTTTCATGCTCTCTAGCTTACAAAGGTAAAAGGAGAAAGGTATGCGTGAACATCGTCCAGTTATTGCTCTTGATTTTCCTAGTTTTGAGGCGGTCAAGGAATTTTTATCTCTTTTCCCAGCAGAAGAAAGTCTTTATCTAAAAGTGGGGATGGAGCTTTATTATGCGGAAGGTCCAGAAGTTGTCCGTTATTTGAAGTCACTGGGGCATAGTGTCTTTTTGGACCTCAAGCTACATGACATTCCAAATACAGTCAAATCGGCTATGAAGGTCTTATCTCAGCTTGGTGTGGACATGACTAACGTTCATGCTGCAGGTGGTGTGGAGATGATGAGGGCTGCGCGTGAAGGTCTTGGAAAAGAAGCAAAATTGATTGCTGTGACCCAGCTGACATCAACGTCGGAAAGCCAAATGCAAGATTTTCAAAATATCCAAACCACTCTGCAAGAGTCTGTGATTCACTATGCCAAGAAGACAGCTGAAGCGGGCTTGGATGGTGTCGTTTGCTCAGCTCAGGAAGTCAAGCTTATCAAAGAAGCAACAAGCAAAGATTTTATCTGTTTGACACCGGGAATTCGTCCAGCGGGAGCTGCGGTAGGAGACCAAAAACGTGTCATGACGCCAGCGGATGCCTATCAAATCGGTAGTGACTATATCGTAGTGGGACGTCCTATTACCCAAGCTGAGGATCCTGTTGTAGCTTATCATGCTATCAAGAATGAATGGAACCAAGACTGAAATTAAAGAAATAGATTATAAAAACAAAGGAGAATACTATGACACTTGCTAAAGATATCGCTAGCCACCTCTTGAAAATCCAAGCCGTTTACCTCAAACCAGAGGAACCTTTCACTTGGGCATCTGGTATCAAATCGCCGATTTATACTGACAACCGTGTGACGTTAGCCTATCCAGAAACTCGTACCCTAATTGAAAATGGCTTTGTGGAAGCTATTAAAGCAGAATTTCCAGAAGTAGAAGTGATTGCAGGAACTGCGACAGCAGGAATTCCTCACGGAGCTATCATCGCTGACAAGATGAACTTGCCTTTTGCCTACATTCGCAGCAAACCAAAAGACCACGGAGCTGGTAACCAAATCGAAGGTCGTGTAGCTCAGGGGCAAAAGATGGTTGTTGTTGAAGACCTCATTTCAACTGGCGGTTCTGTTCTTGAAGCTGTTGCAGCTGCAAAACGCGAAGGAGCCGATGTTCTTGGTGTCGTAGCGATTTTCAGCTACCAATTGCCGAAAGCAGATAAGAATTTTGCGGATGCTGGTGTCAAACTTGTGACGCTTTCTAACTACAGTGAACTGATCCACTTAGCCCAAGAAGAAGGTTACATCACACCAGAAGGACTCGCTCTCCTAAAACGTTTTAAAGAAGACCAAGAAAATTGGCAAGGATAATTTATAAAAAGACCAGACAAGTTTGAGCGAGTTTATCTGCCCAACTTTTAAAATGAAAATCAGACTAAAGAAAAGGTCTCGATTAGTGAATTGATTTCCTTTTCTCTTCATAGTCAATTACAGTAAAACTCCTAGAACGATTGGAATATCCATCTTTCTAGGAGTTTTTTTATTATGTATTTAATTGAGATTTATTTGGAATGATTTTCATTCAAATCAGCTTTTCTTTTTAATTGATAGCTGCAAGAAGGTCGTCAGCTTGTTTGGCAAGTGATGAGGCAGTTGCTTCTTCTAACACCAATTTTCCGTCTGCCCAAGCAGAGTCATTGATACGAGCGGCAGTAAAGTCACCAACGACTTGTGTACGGATAAATGGCAAGAGGTCTTTGTAAATAGCAAAGAGTTGTTCGTGACCTGCATTGGCTACAGATGAGACAGTGACAAACTTGTCTTGGAGGGCAGAAGCGCCACGTGTGTCAGACAAATCAAGGGCACGAGAGAGCCAGTCGAGCAAGTTTTTCACTGTTCCAGGGATGGAGAAATTGTAAACTGGAGAGAAGATCCAGATTGCATCCGCAGCAAGGACTGCTTCACGAGCAGCAGCTACAGCTGGATGAGTTGGAACTTCCAAATCTTGGCTGAAGAGAGGAACAGCAGAGTAATCAAGATAGCTAACTTCCGCTTTTCCAGCAAGTGCTTTTTCAGCTTCGAGGGCCATTTGGTGGTTGAAAGAACCTTGACGTAGTGATCCGACGATAAATAGTACTTTTTTAGACATGATGTGTCTCCTTTAGTTAAAATTTAAAGAGCAAACTCTTTTGTTGCTATCTATGTTACAACAAATAATACTAATTAGCAATAATTTTGCTCACAAATCTTTAAATTTTTTTAAAATCCGAATCAAATCTTCCTTTTCCTCATCTTCCAAGATACTAAAAGCATCTACAATAGAGTTAATGTGGTCAGGAAGAACCTCTTCGATTTTTCTGCGTCCAGCTGGTGTTAGTTTCAGGAAAAAAGAGCGACGATCCTTGGGGTCGCAAGTTCTAGAAATCCATCCATCTCGAACCATATTTCGAATGACAACAGTCATGTTTCCAGAAGTGGCCAACATTTTTTCAATCAAATCCTGAATGCGTAGTTCCCCCTTGCTATAGAGGGTTTCCAAAACTGAAAATTGAGTGGGTGTTAGCCCGTGTTCTTTAGCAGCCTTGGCTTCATATGGTTTAAAGGTTCGTATGGCTTTGTTGAGGATGATAGCTGTTTTTAAGTCTAATTGATTATCGGAAATTTTCTCTTTCAAATATTGTTTCATAAGGTTATTTTATCAATAATGAGAGAGAAAAACAAGAATTTATATTTTATAGGAAAAGAATCTTAGAATGTTCCTGTCTTCACTTGTAATAAAGAAGGAGAGATGGTAAAATAGACGAGTGAAACTAAGACAGAAAAAAGCAAAAAACAAGCTACTTTTACAGTATGGAATCGGCATTGCTCTGGTAGTACTAGTCATGACCACTTCCTTCCTTTATCTGATATCACTCAGCATGAAACCCTATCAAGATGCTAGAGTTGAGGGAGAAAAACTAGCCAAGCAGTATGCAGAATTGGAAAAGGCAGATCAGGTTGATTTCTACAATGGTCTAGAGGGCTATTACAGTGTTCTGGGACATAATAAAAAGCAAGAGGCTATTGCCGTACTGATTGAAAAGAATGACCACAAGATTTATGTTTATCAGCTAGATAAGGGGATTTCTCAAGACAAGGCAGCGACGATTTCGAGGGAAAAAGGAGCTAGCGACATTGACAAGATCACCTTTGGTCGTTATCAGGATAAGCCGATTTGGGAAGTCAAGTCAGGAAACCAGTACTATCTGGTCGACTTTGAAACAGGAGCAGTGATCCAATAAGGAGGGCATATGAAACTATCCAAACGTGTACTAGAGATGGAAGAAAGCGTCACTCTAGCCAGTGATGCAAGAGCCAAGGCATTAAAAGCTCAGGGAAAGGATGTTCTTTTCTTAACCTTGGGACAGCCTGATTTTCATACTCCTGAAAACATTCAGGATGCAGCGGTAGAAGCGATTCGAGATGGACGAGCTTCCTTTTATACAGTTGCTTCAGGCCTACCAGAGTTAAAAGCGGCGGTTAATACCTATTTTGAACGCCACTATGGGTATTCCGTAGCGGCTAACGAGGTTACCTTTGCCACTGGTGCTAAGTTCTCTCTCTACACCTTCTTTATGGCTGTGGTCAATCCAGGTGATGAGGTCATCATTCCTACACCATACTGGGTCAGCTATGGAGACCAGGTCAAGATGGCAGAAGGTGTGCCAGTCTTTGTCCAGGCAAAGGAAGACAATCACTTTAAAGTAACAGTAGAGCAGCTAGAAGCAGCCCGAACAGATAAGACCAAGGTCTTGATTCTCAATTCGCCATCGAATCCGACTGGTATGATTTACTCTCGTGAGGAACTCATGGCTATCGGAAATTGGGCTGTTGCGCATGATGTCCTTATCCTAGCAGATGATATTTATGGACGTCTGGTTTATAACGGGAACGAATTTGTTCCAATTTCTAGTCTGTCAGAAGCCATTCGCAAGCAAACCATCGTGATTAACGGTGTATCTAAGGCCTATGCTATGACTGGTTGGCGAGTAGGTTATGCAGTAGGAAATCCTGAAATCATTGCTGCCATGAGCAAGCTAACAGGACAAACAACCTCAAACCTGACTGCTGTATCACAATATGCTACCATTGAAGCCCTAACTGGACCACAAGACTCTGTCGAAACCATGCGTCAAGCATTTGAGGAACGTTTGAACACTATTTATCCTCTCTTGTGCCAAGTACCAGGATTTGAAGTTGTCAAACCACAAGGAGCCTTCTATCTCTTCCCAAATGTTAAAAAAGCGATGGAGATGAAGGGCTATACCGATGTGACGGACTTTACAACAGCTATCCTTGAAGAAGTCGGTCTGGCTTTGATTACAGGAGCTGGATTTGGAGCACCAGAAAATGTTCGTCTCAGCTATGCCACAGACTTAGATACACTAAAAGAAGCTATTCGCCGTTTGCATCAATTTATGGAAAAATAAAACTTAGAATCTTCGCCTTTTTAGCGAGGATTTTTTGTAACGAAAATCTCTCGAATTTTCTCTAGTAGAACCTAGCTATCGCAGTCTATTTATGGTAAAATAGTGGATAATGACGTCTTCGGACAAGTTAAACGAAAAAAGGAAGATAGATTATGACAAAACGTGTAACAATTATCGATGTAAAAGACTACGTTGGTCAAGAAGTAACCATCGGAGCCTGGGTTGCCAACAAATCTGGGAAAGGGAAAATTGCCTTCTTGCAATTGCGTGATGGAACAGCCTTCTTCCAAGGTGTAGCCTTTAAACCAAACTTTGTAGAAAAATTTGGTGAAGAAGTGGGACTTGAGAAGTTTGATGTCATCAAACGATTGAGCCAAGAAACTTCTGTTTATGTGACAGGAATTGTCAAAGAAGACGAACGTTCTAAGTTTGGCTATGAGTTGGATATTACAGACATCGAAGTTATTGGTGAATCTCAAGACTACCCAATCACACCAAAAGAACATGGAACAGACTTCTTGATGGACAACCGTCACTTGTGGCTCCGTTCTCGTAAGCAAGTAGCGGTGATGCAAATCCGTAACGCAATCATCTATGCAACTTATGAGTTTTTTGACAAGAACGGCTTCATAAAATTTGATAGCCCAATTCTTTCAGGAAACGCGGCAGAAGATTCAACTGAACTCTTTGAAACAGACTACTTTGGAACACCAGCCTACTTGAGCCAATCAGGTCAGCTTTACCTAGAAGCAGGAGCTATGGCTCTTGGCCGTGTCTTTGACTTTGGTCCAGTATTCCGTGCTGAAAAATCAAAAACGCGCCGTCACTTGACTGAGTTCTGGATGATGGACGCAGAGTACTCCTACTTGACACACGATGAATCACTTGACTTGCAAGAAGCTTATGTAAAAGCTCTTCTTCAGGGTGTTCTTGACCGTGCGCCTCAAGCCTTGGAAACCTTGGAACGTGATACAGAACTCTTGAAACGCTACATTGCAGAGCCATTCAAACGCATTACTTACGATCAAGCCATTGATCTCTTGCAAGAGCATGAAAACGATGAAGATGCTGACTACGAGCATCTTGAGCATGGAGATGACTTTGGTTCACCACATGAAACATGGATTTCAAACCACTTTGGTGTACCAACTTTTGTCATGAACTACCCAGCAGCTATCAAGGCCTTCTACATGAAACCAGTTCCTGGAAATCCAGAGCGCGTGCTTTGTGCAGACTTGCTTGCTCCAGAAGGATACGGAGAAATCATCGGTGGGTCTATGCGTGAGGAAGACTACGATGCTCTTGTCGCTAAGATGGAAGAACTTGGTATGGACCGTACAGAGTACGAATTCTACCTTGACCTTCGTAAATACGGTACAGTACCACACGGAGGATTTGGTATCGGTATCGAGCGTATGGTAACCTTCGCAGCTGGAACAAAACACATCCGTGAAGCTATTCCATTCCCACGTATGTTACACCGTATCAAACCATAAACTAGTAAAAAGAAGATAATTTCATCTTCTTTTTTTCACTTTTATCTTTTTTACTTGCTATCTATTAATTTTTCTAGTATAATAGTTTATTGTGAGCAAACCTCACTTACCCCTTGCAAAGACTAGGGGTCATTAGACCAAAAGGAGGAACATATCAATGGCTAAATACGAAATTCTTTATATCATTCGTCCAAACATTGAAGAAGAAGCGAAAAACGCTTTGGTAGCACGTTTTGACTCTATCTTGACTGACAACGGTGCAACTGTTGTTGAATCAAAATCATGGGAAAAACGTCGTCTTGCATACGAAATCCAAGATTTCCGCGAAGGACTTTACCACATCGTTAACGTTGAAGCTAACGACGACGTAGCTCTTAAAGAGTTTGACCGTCTTTCAAAAATCAACGCTGACATTCTTCGTCACATGATCGTCAAACTTGACGCGTAAGAAGGTAAATTATGATTAACAATGTTGTACTTGTAGGGCGTATGACACGTGACGCTGAGTTGCGTTATACCCCATCAAATGTAGCAGTTGCGACTTTTACTCTTGCAGTAAACCGTACATTCAAGAGTCAAAATGGCGAACGTGAGGCTGATTTCATCAATGTCGTTATGTGGCGCCAACAGGCTGAAAATCTTGCTAACTGGGCTAAAAAAGGCTCTCTTATCGGGATTACCGGTCGTATTCAGACTCGTAGTTACGATAACCAGCAAGGACAACGTGTCTACGTAACAGAAGTCGTGGCTGACAATTTCCAAATGTTGGAAAGCCGTAGCGTGCGTGAAGGACATACAGGTGGAGCTTATTCTGCACCAACTGCTAGTTATACAGCACCTACGCAATCAGTACCAGACTTTTCACGTGATGAAAATCCATTTGGAGCAACCAATCCGTTGGATATTTCAGATGATGATTTACCATTCTAATGGACAATTAAAACTATAAAGGAGAAAAAACATGGCTCAACAACGTCGTGGCGGATTCAAACGCCGTAAAAAAGTTGATTACATCGCAGCAAACAAAATTGAATATGTTGATTACAAAGATACTGAGCTTCTTAGCCGTTTCGTTTCAGAACGTGGGAAAATCCTTCCACGTCGTGTAACTGGAACTTCAGCTAAAAACCAACGTAAAGTAACAACAGCTATCAAACGCGCTCGCGTAATGGCTTTGATGCCTTTCGTAAACGAAGATTAAAAAAGAGGTCCAGTGGACCTCTTTTTCATGTTCGGGTGGACCTCTTTTTCAGACCCGAGTGGGTCTTTTTCAGGTCATGGGAACCTCTTTTTCATGAGCGTGGAAATAAGAGAGCGAGTTAAATCTGTACTGACCCTAAAAGTTAGATCTCTGTCTAACTTTTGGGGTGCAGTTCATACGTCCGTGTAAGTTTTTTTAATAGATAAACATGGCATCACCGAAACTAAAGAAGCGGTAGTGTTCTTGGATGGCATGGTGATAGGCATCTAGAACTAAGTCACGACCGGCAAAGGCAGAAACTAGCATAACAAGAGTTGACTTGGGTAGGTGGAAGTTGGTTGAGAAGGCATCCACGACCTTCCATTCGTAACCTGGTTTGATAAAGATATTGGTCCAGCCAGAATCTGCTTGGATTTGCCCATCAAACTTGGAACCGATGGTTTCCAGTGTGCGGATAGAAGTGGTTCCGACAGCGATGACGCGACCTCCATTTTCCTTAACAGAGCGAAGGGTGGTAGCTGCTTCCTCAGAAAGTTGGTAGAATTCTGAGTGCATTTCATGTTCGTCCAGATTGTCAACAGAGACAGGTCTAAAGGTTCCGAGTCCGACGTGAAGAGTGAGATAGACTAGATGAACACCTTTGGCTTGGATTTCTGCCAGCAGTTCTTTGGTGAAGTGCAATCCAGCAGTCGGTGCAGCAGCAGAGCCACTTTCTTTAGCGTAGACCGTTTGATAACGTTCACGGTCATCTAGTTTTTCGTGGATGTAGGGTGGTAGTGGCATTTCACCGAGACTTTCCAAAACTTCTAGGAAAATTCCTTGGTATTCAAAGCGGACAATGCGGCCGCCGTGGGTCAATTCTTCCGTAACGACAGCGCTGAGGCGACCATCGCCAAAGTTGACACGAGTGCCAACCTTGAGGCGTTTGGCAGGTTTAGCGAGAACCTCCCACTCATCACCACTAGTATTTTTGAGCAGGAGAAGCTCCACGTGGCCACCTGTTTCTTCCTTTTGACCATAGAGGCGGGCTGGCAGAACACGGGTGTCGTTCATGACAAGGGCATCACCTGGTTCCAACATATCAATAATAGAGTGGAAGTGTTTATCCTGAAATTCTCCCGTATCACGATTGACGATGAGGAGTTTGGAGGCATCTCGTTTCTCAAGGGGTGTTTGGGCAATCAATTCCTCAGGCAAGTGGAAATCAAAATCAGCTGTATTCATTTTTTTCATCATTCTTTCTAACTTCTAATCTTATCCATTATAACACGTTTCAAGTTTGGACGCTCTTTTTTTGGAAATTAAATCGTTTTTACTTGACAAAAATTGGTCTATACCATATAATAAATATAGAAAGATGGAGGATATAAAATGAAAGTTATAAAAGTTGAAAATCAAGTCGAAGGTGGAAAAGTAGCTTTTGAGATTTTGAAGGAAAAGTTGGCCAATGGTGCTCAAACATTAGGACTTGCGACAGGAAGCAGCCCGCTTGAGTTTTACAAGGAAATTGTGGAGAGTGACCTTGATTTTTCAAATCTAACCAGTGTAAACCTTGATGAGTATGTGGGACTGGATGGAGACAATCCTCAGTCTTACCGTCACTTTATGCAAGAACACTTATTCAACCAAAAACCATTTAAGGAAAGCTTTTTGCCACGTGGTGTTAAGGATAATGCTGAAGAAGAAGTAGAACGCTACAATCAAATTTTGGCTGATCATCCAGTTGATTTGCAAATCTTGGGGATTGGTCGCAATGGACATATCGGATTTAATGAGCCAGGAACTGCTTTTGATAGCCAGACACACCTTGTAGACCTAGACCAGTCTACTATCGAAGCCAATGCTCGTTTCTTTGACAAGATTGAAGACGTTCCAACTCAAGCCATTTCAATGGGGATTAAAAACATCTTGGATGCCAAGTCAATTATTCTCTTTGCTTACGGTGAGTCGAAAGCAGAGGCCATTGCTGGCACAGTATCAGGCCCAGTGACTGAGAATCTCCCAGCAAGCAGTCTACAAAACCACCCTGATGTGACTATTATCGCTGATGCAGAAGCGCTCAGCTTGCTTGAAAAGTAAAATGACAAGAACCACTTGCTCTTTGGAGTGAGTGGCTTTTTACTTCAAATGTTCACTATCCTGCTAAAGTGGTATAATATAGCTATACGGGGAGGCTCGAACTTTGATTTATATAATCGGTTTTATTTGTTTTTTACTTTTAATGTTACTATTTAGTCGCTTAATTCAGCAATCAAAGAACCCTTCGGGCTTTTTAGGAAAACGAATGATGAAATTGTGGAATCGAGCCTATCTCCCCATGTTTGTATGGGCAATTCGTCATCTGGATAGGACATTTTACCCTGTAATCTTAGATGTAGGAGTTGGGAATGGTCGTTCAACCATCCTGCTGAAAGAAACTTTTCCGCAAAGTACCATAACTGGAATCGATATTTCAGATACTGCAATAGCTCAAGCCAAACAGATAGAGATGACTAATCTAAATTTTGAACGAAGAGACGTTAGGGAGACAGGTTTTTCTGATGAAAGTGTTGATTTAATCACAGCTTTTCAAACTCATTTTCATTGGCAGGATTTAGAGGCTTCTTTTATGGAACTTCGAAGAATACTCAAATCAGACGGGATGCTCTTACTGGCTTGTGAATATAACAAGTTGTCTTACTTTTTACCAGAGGTTCAAAGCGAAGAAGCATTTAGACGATTCTTGTTATCAGTAGGGTTTGAGCTCGTAACTAGTCAAAGAAAGGGATCATGGATTCTTTATAAAATTGTTAAAAATTAATGGAGGTACATCATGAAACAATTATTTTTATGTTCATACTTTGCTGGAGTCAAAAAGCTTTTTAGCGATTATGCAAAGGAAAAGAATCTAGAAAATAAGGTTTTATTTATTTCTACCGCTGGGAACAAAGAGGATTATACTGCCTATATCGATGAGGCTCAGCAAACATTCAGGGATTTAGGATTTGAGATAGAGGTTTTAGATATTGCTTCTTGTGATCGAGAAACTGCACAGGCAAAGATTTTCCAAAGTAAGATTCTTTATATCTCAGGCGGGAATACCTTTTATTTATTGCAAGAATTAAAGAAAAAGCAACTCCTATCTCTCATCAAAGAGCAAATAAGAGATGGGTTGGTCTATGTGGGAGAATCAGCAGGGGCTATCATTACAGCCAAGGATATTGACTACAATAAACTCATGGACGACAAGACGGTAGCGACAGAGTTATCTGATACAGCGGGATTGGATGAAGTGGATTTTTATATCCTTCCACATTATGGTGAGGAACCTTTTACTGATAGTAGTCAGAAGACCTTTGAAACCTATAAAAAGCAGCTTGAATTGCTACCGCTTCATAACCACCAAGCAATTATCGTTAACGATGAGCAAATAGATATCTTGACAATAGAATAACAGCGTGGTAGAATAACAGCGTGGTTGGGAGAACATTAATATTTTACCAATAAAACGATTAGCGGTTGATAATTCACTTAGTGGGAATCTGCCATGGATAGATTAATCTTATGAATTCAAGAAGGGAAAAGTTATGAAAATAAAAACGTTAGATAAAATAGGTGGGATTGTTTTCTTGTTTCTAACGATTGCTACCATTGTCGTTTTTTTATCAGATACGAGCTTTTTTGAGTGGGCATTTACTAGACACCAGAATACTCTGAGTTGGTATATTCGCCCTCTCTTTATTATTCCAATTGTAATGGGAGCTTATAAAAAATCCTATAGCCTGATTTTCTTTTCTATATTTTGCCTATTTACTAGCATGTTTTGGTTCCCAAAGCCGGAAATAGTTGATGTAAAAGTAATTGAGTTTTTGAATTTTGAGAAGACTTATTTTACGAGCGGATGGAGTATTGAAAAAGTTATCATTCTGGCAACGATTCTAGCATTTTTTACGGCGATTATATCCTTAACATGGAGTAGACGTTGGTATGGATTATTAGCAACGGTAGTAATTGGAGCGTTTCTGAAGGTTGCCCATAGTCTTTTATTTAGTGGAGGAAGTGGCATATCGATTGTAAAACCAGCTGTTTTGGGATTGATTCTCTGCATCTTAGTGATTTATTTCATCTTCAAAAGAAGAAAGTAAAAATAATAAAAGTTTATGGTTGCTTTTCTCTTGACAATTATTCACTTTGTGTGTAAAATGGAATAGATCTTGAACTTGAAGGGAGTGAAAAAAATGTCTAAAACAGTAGTACGTAAGAATGAATCTCTTGACGATGCACTTCGTCGTTTCAAACGTGCGGTTACTAAAGCTGGTACTCTTCAAGAAACACGCAAACGTGAATTCTATGAAAAACCTTCTGTAAAACGTAAACGTAAATCAGAAGCAGCTCGTAAACGTAAAAAATTCTAATTTGAAATGAAAGGCTAGACTTGTCTAGCCTTTTTTCTTTCCAAATAAATACTGTAAATCCTGCAAAAAAAGGAAACTTCCTACCACAATTTGATATAATAGTAGGGAGAACTCGATTGAAGGAGGAAATTATGTCGGTTTTAGTAAAAGAAGTCATTGAAAAGCTCAGATTAGACATTGTTTACGGTGAAGGCGATTTACTTGAAAAAGAAATCAATACTGCGGACATTTCTAGACCAGGTCTGGAAATGACGGGCTATTTTGATTACTATACTCCGGAGCGGCTTCAACTGTTGGGAATGAAGGAATGGTCTTATTTAGTCTCCATGTCTTCTCACAACCGTTATAAGGTATTGACCAAGATGTTTCAACCAGAAACACCAGTGGTTATTGTTGCACGTGGTTTAGTAGTTCCAGAAGAAATGTTGAAAGCTGCCAGGGAATGTAAGATTGCGATTTTAACCAGTCGAACAGCTACTAGTCGCCTGTCAGGAGAATTATCTAGCTATTTGGATTCTCGTTTGGCAGAACGGACCAGTGTTCATGGCGTCTTGATGGACATTTATGGCATGGGTGTCTTGATCCAAGGGGATAGTGGTATCGGTAAGAGTGAAACTGGTTTGGAACTTGTGAAACGTGGACACCGTTTGGTGGCAGATGATCGTGTAGATATTTTTGCAAAAGACGAAATGACCCTTTGGGGAGAGCCAGCTGAAATTTTGAGGCATTTACTTGAGATCCGTGGAGTGGGGATTATTGATGTGATGAGTCTCTACGGAGCAAGTGCAGTTAAGGATTCTTCACAAGTTCAACTAGCAGTTTATTTGGAAAACTACGATACGCATAAGACCTTCGATCGCTTAGGAAATAATGCTGAAGAAATCGAAATTTCTGGTGTAGCCATTCCGCGTATCCGCATTCCGGTAAAAACAGGACGCAATATTTCTGTTGTTATTGAAGCAGCTGCCATGAACTACCGTGCTAAGGAAATGGGCTTTGATGCGACGCGTTTATTTGAAGAACGCTTGACAAGTCTGATTGCTCAAAATGAGGTGAAAAATGATTAATCCAGTCGCATTTGAAATCGGTCCCTTTGCTATTCGTTGGTATGCTTTGTGTATTGTAGCTGGTTTGGTTCTGGCAGTTTATCTTGCCATGAAAGAAGCTCCTAAAAAGAAAATTCTATCAGATGATATTTTGGATTTTATTCTGATTGCTTTTCCGGTAGCTATTTTAGGTGCTAGACTATACTACGTACTCTTTCGCTTAGATTATTACCTGCAAAATCCAGGTGAAATCATTGCTATTTGGAATGGTGGTTTGGCCATTTACGGAGGATTGATAGCGGGCGCTATTGTCCTTTATATCTTTGCAGATAGAAAGCTGATTAATACTTGGGATTTCTTAGATATTGCAGCACCGAGCGTCATGATTGCCCAGAGTCTAGGGCGTTGGGGAAACTTCTTTAACCAAGAAGCCTATGGTGCAGCGGTAGATAATCTGGATTATTTGCCAGGCTTCATTCGTGACCAGATGTACATTGATGGTAGCTACCGTCAGCCGACCTTCTTATATGAGTCGGTTTGGAATCTGATTGGATTTGCTTTGATTCTGATTTTTAGACGAAAATTAAAAGGAATCAGACGTGGTCAGATCACGGCATTCTACTTGATTTGGTATGGCTTTGGTCGTATGATCATCGAAGGCATGCGGACGGATAGTCTCATGTTCTTTGGTCTGCGAGTTTCCCAATGGTTATCAGTTGTCCTTATCGGACTCGGTATTTTTATCATACTTTATCAAAATCGAAAGAAAGCCCCTTTCTATCATACTGAGGAGGAAAAATAAATGTTAGAAGTTGCATATATTCTTGTTGCGATTGCTTTGATTGTCTGTTTAGTCTATTTGACAATCACGATTCAAAAAGCAGGTCGTATGATTGATGAGACAGAGAAAACCATCAAAACATTGAGCTCAGATGTGAACGTTACCTTGCATCAGACCAATGAATTGTTGGTTAAGGTTAATGTGTTGGCAGATGATATCAATATCAAAGTTGCGACGATTGATCCACTCTTTACGGCGGTGGCTGACTTGTCAGAGTCAGTATCTGATCTCAATCAGCATGCGCGTGTCTTGGGTAAAAAAGCCTCATCAGTTGGTTCAAAGACCATTAAGACAGGTGCAGGCTTGTCAGCTCTTCGTTTCGCAAGTAAAATTTTCAAAAAATAAAAAGGGAGAAATCTTATGGGTAAACTATCCTCAATCCTTTTAGGAACGGTTTCAGGTGCAGCTCTTGCCTTGTTCTTAACCAGTGACAAGGGCAAGCAAGTTTGCAGTCAAGCACAGGATTTTCTAGATGATTTGAGAGAAGATCCAGAATATGCTAGAGAGCAAGTTTGTGAAAAACTGACAGAAGTGAAGGAACAGGCAACTGACTTTGTACTGAAAACAAAGGAACAAGTAGAATCTGGTGAAATTACTTTTGACAGTGTCCTTGACCAAGCCAAGACCTGTGCTCGACAAGCGACAGAAGCGTCAAAGGAAACCTTTAACAACCTCAAGGAGCAGTGGCAGGAGCAGTCAGAAACTCCAGACGTTGCTGAAGACCAAGAAGAAATCATCATCGATATTACTGAAGTATAAGGTATCACCATCTCTGGTTTTTGGAGATGGTGATTTTTATCTGCAAGTCTGTCTTTGTGGTATAATAAGTACTATGCAGAAAAAACCAACGTCCGCCTATGTGCATATTCCCTTTTGCACACAGATTTGTTATTATTGTGACTTTTCAAAAGTATTTATCAAGAATCAACCAGTAGATAGTTACCTGGAGCATCTGCTAGAGGAGTTTCGTTCTTATGATATCCAAAAGTTGCGAACTCTCTACATCGGAGGTGGGACGCCAACGGCTCTGTCCGCTCCGCAATTAGAGCTGCTCTTAGATGGCTTGTCTAAAAACTTGGACTTGTCTGTCTTGGAAGAGTTGACCATTGAGGCCAACCCAGGCGATTTGGACGCGGATAAGATTGCGGTTTTGAAACAGTCGCCAGTCAATCGTGTTTCCTTAGGTGTGCAGACTTTTGATGACAAAATGCTGAAAAAGATTGGGCGCAGTCATTTGGAGAAGGATATTTATGAAAATATCGACCGTCTTAAATTGGCTGGTTTTGACAATATCTCCATCGACCTAATCTACGCTCTTCCAGGTCAAACTATGGATCAGGTCAAGGAAAATGTCGCTAAGGCTATCTCGCTTGATATTCCTCATATGAGCCTTTATAGCTTGATTTTGGAGAATCATACGGTCTTTATGAACCGCATGCGACGAGGGAAGTTGCCCCTACCCAAGGAAGAGTTAGAAGCGGAGATGTTTGAGTACATCATCGCAGAACTGGAGCGAGCTGGTTTTGAGCATTATGAGATTTCCAATTTCTCCAAACCCGGTTTTGAAAGTCGCCACAATCTCATGTACTGGGACAATGCCGAGTATTATGGTATCGGTGCGGGTGCTTCAGGTTATGTGAATGGGGTACGTTATAAAAATCATGGTCCTATCCGCCACTATCTCAATGCGGTAGAGGAAGGAAATGCTCGGATAACAGAAGAACACCTGAGTCAAAGGGAGCAGATGGAAGAAGAAATGTTCCTAGGCCTCCGGAAAAAATCCGGGGTTTCCATGGCGCGATTTGAGGAAAAATTCGGACGTTCCTTTGATGGACTTTATGGCGAAATCATCAGAGACTTGGTTCAACAAGGTCTCATGCAGATCGATGGTGATCGTGTCCGAATGACAAAGAGAGGTCTCTTTTTAGGAGACACTGTAGCAGAACGATTTATTTTGGAGTAGAACAATGGGCTTAACTTATCAGATGAAAATGAAAATTCCTTTTGATATGGCGGACATGAACGGTCATATCAAACTTCCAGATGTGATTTTGCTGTCCCTGCAAGTATCAGGGATGCAATCGATTGAGCTAGGAGTCAGTGACAAGGATGTGTTAGAACGTTACAATCTGGTCTGGATTATTACAGACTATGCGATTGACGTGGTTCGCTTGCCTCGCTTTGCTGAGGAGATTACGATTGAAACGGAAGCATTGACTTACAATCGTCTTTTTTGCTACCGCCGTTTCACTATTTATGATGAAGCAGGTCAAGAAATCATTCGCATGGTAGCAACCTTTGTTCTCATGGACAGAGACAGTCGTAAAGTTCATGCTGTCGAATCTGAGATTGTTGCTCCTTATCAGTCTGAGTTTGATAAAAAACTCATCCGTGGGCCAAAGTATGCAAACCTAGAAGACCCGGTCAGTAAAGACTACCATGTTCGTTTTTACGACTTGGATATGAATGGACATGTCAATAATAGCAAATATCTGGATTGGATTTTTGAAGTCATGGGAGCAGACTTTTTGACCAAGTATATTCCAAAGAAAATCAATCTCAAATATGTCAAAGAAGTGCGACCAGGTGGCATGATTGCTTCAGCTTATGAACTCAAGGGACTAGAAAGCAAGCATGAGATTATCAGTGATGGCGAGATTAATGCCCAAGCTATGATTACGTGGCAAGAAATCAAAGGCAATTAGAAAGGACGATATGGCTTATAAAGGTTATTTAATTGATTTAGACGGAACCATTTACAAGGGGAAAGACCGAATTCCGGCGGGTGAGGCTTTTGTCCATGAGTTGCAAAAGCGAGAAATTCCCTATCTCTTTGTAACCAACAATACAACTCGTACTCCTGAGAGTGTACAAGAGATGTTAGCTAAGAATTTTAACATTAATACGCCTCTATCAACTGTCTATACAGCGACTTTGGCAACCATCGACTATATGAACGACTTGGGACTGGAAAAGACAGTCTATGTCATCGGAGAAGCAGGACTCAAGGATGCCATTCAGGCGGCTGGTTATGTCGAAGACAAGGAAAATCCTGCCTATGTGGTAGTTGGACTGGACTGGCAAGTCGACTATGAAAAATTTGCCACAGCAACTCTAGCTATCCAAAAGGGTGCTCACTTTATCGGAACCAACCCTGACCTCAATATCCCGACGGAGCGTGGTCTTTTGCCAGGTGCTGGTTCACTAATTACACTTCTTGAAGTAGCAACACGAGTAAAACCAGTTTATATTGGGAAACCAAATGCTATCATCATGGACAAGGCGGTTGAACACTTAGGTTTGAAAAGAGAAGAATTGCTCATGGTTGGGGACAACTACCTGACAGATATCCGAGCAGGGATTGACAATGGCATTCCAACGCTCTTGGTGACGACAGGTTTTACCAAGGCAGAAGAAGTGGCGGACTTGCCGATTGCACCAACTCATGTGGTTTCTAGCCTTGCGGAGTGGAATCTTGATGAAAACTAAACTGACCTTTTGGGGAAGTACGCTCTTTCTCCTCTCCATTTCTATTCTCTTAACCATTTATCTGGCTTGGATTTTCTATCCTTTGGAGATTCAGTGGCTGAACTTAGCGGATCGAGTCTATCTAAAGCCCGCAACCATTCAGTACAACTTTCATATCTTGATGAATTACCTGACCAATCCCTTTAGTCAGGTCTTAGAGATGCCAGATTTTCGTTCGTCAGCGGCTGGTTTACACCACTTTGCGGTGGTGAAGACTCTCTTTCACCTAGTTCAGCTAGTTGCCCTAGTGACACTTCCAAGTTTCTATTTCTTTGTTAGAAAAATTGTAAAAAAGGATTTTCTCCCTCTATATAGTAAAAGTATCCTGACTCTAGTGCTATTGCCTCTGGTCATTGGGCTTGTAGGAGTGTTGATTGGTTTTGAGCAATTTTTTACTCTCTTTCATCAGATTCTCTTTGCAGGAGATGATACCTGGCTTTTTGATCCAGCAAAGGATCCCGTTATTTGGATTTTGCCAGAGACCTTCTTCCTCCATGCTTTCCTTCTCTTCTTTGGACTCTATGAAAGTTTCTTTGGTTTTCTTTATTTGAAAAGTCGTAGAATACTTTAATGTGTTGCATTGATAAAACAATGATGAAGTTAAAAATTCTTACGAGGGGTGAATTAACTTCATCGTAATTGAGTAATTCGTTCGCATACAGTCTATTTTTCTAGAAAAAAATAGGCTTTTTTCTAGAAATTGCTAGTCAAGCGCTTTATTTTTTTGTATAATAAGAATAGCAAAGTATAGATAAAGAAGAGAAAAGCATGATTACACTATTTTTATCACCGAGCTGTACATCATGTCGTAAGGCAAAGGCCTGGTTAGAGACGCATAAAGTTCCTTTTGAGGAGCACAATATTATGACCAGTCCTTTAACAAGAAAAGAATTGCAACACATTCTTTCCTTGACCGAAAATGGTACTGATGACATCATTTCAACTCGTTCAAAAATTTTTCAAAAATTGGATATTGATGTAGAGAGTATTTCGGTATCGGAGTTGCTTCAGTTGATTGAGCAATATCCTAGTCTTTTGCGTCGCCCAATTATTATTGATACCAAACGCATGCAGATCGGTTTTAATGAAGATGAGATTCGTGCTTTTCTCCCTCGTAGTTACCGTAAACAAGAACTAAAAGAAGCAACATTGAGAGCTGGTATTGGATAGATGAACAAACAGTATAGTTACCCACTAGATTTGTCGTGGAGCACTGAAGAACTTGCTTCAGTGCTTTCTTTTTTTAATGATGTTGAAGCTGCCTATGAAGGTAAGGTGGAGGCTAAAAAACTGCTAGAGTCTTACAAGGAATTCAAATTGGTCGTGCCAAGCAAGAGTGAAGAGAAACGTTTGGGACGAGAATTTGAAACAGTTAGTGGTTATTCGCTTTACCGAGCAGTTCAGGCTGCCAAGGAAAAAAGAGAAGGGAAGATTTCTCTTGGAAACTAAATTTGAATTTGCCAAGCAGATTGTGCAGGAAGCTGCTGAGTACATTTTGGCTCACATGAAAGAAGATTTGCAGGTTGAGCGCAAGTCTTCGCCTACAGACTTGGTGACGCGTTTGGACAAGGAGGTCCAGGAACTCTTGGTTGATCGGATTAAGTCCACCTATCCTGAGGATTTGATTTGCGCGGAAGAGGGCTGTTTGCGTGCTGGAGTTGGTCAAGGTTCTGTTTGGGTGATTGATCCCATTGACGGTACCAATAATTTTGTTGCTCAGCAGGAAGATTTTGCCGTGATGTTGGCTTATTTTGAGAATGGTGTGGGCAAATTTGGCATTATCTATGATGTCATGAAAGGCGATTGTTACCATGGTGGTGGTGCCTTTCCTCCTTGTCGCAATAATGAGCCCTTACCGCCTTTTAAAAAGAAAACTCTTCAAGAATTTTTAGTTGCCGGTAACTCAGCTATGTTTGAAACCAATGAGTGGGGCTTGGCAGATTTGGGCCGAGCAGCATTGGGAGTCCGTGTCTATGGTAGTGCGGCCATTAGTTTTGCCAAGGTTTTATCGGGTCGTCTTCTGACTTATATTACCTACTTGCAGCCATGGGATTACGCTGCGGCCAGTATCTTAGGGGAAAGTCTGGGTTATCGCCTTCTTACGGTATCAGGTGAGCCTGCTGATTTTAAAACTCGTCAGCCGGTCATGTTGGTGCCAATCGAGATGCAAGAAGAGATTCAGTCTTATATCTACGAAAGGAAAGAGAACTAAATGCAATTTCCAGAAGGATTTGTTGAAAAATATGAAGCGATACTAGAAGATGAGGCAAGAGACTTTCTTGCCTCTTTTAAACAAGAAGCAGTTTCGGCTTTTCGGGTCAACCCATTAAAAGAAAGTCAGCTATCGTTTGCTGATGCCATTCCCCATACACCTTGGGGGCATTATGGTAAAGTTTCTGGGAAATCTCCAGAGCATGTGACGGGTCTCGTTTATTCGCAAGAGCCTGCAGCCCAAATGGTGGCCCAGGTAGCTCAACCAAGCCCTGGTATGAAGGCCTTGGACTTGGCGGCAGCACCAGGTGGAAAATCCACTCAACTAGCAGCTTATCTGGCCAATCAAGGAGTCCTTGTCTCCAACGAAATTTCAAGCAAGCGGGCTAAGATTTTAGTGGAAAATATGGAGCGGTTTGGAGCTACAAATGTAGTTGTGACCAATGAGTCTGCTGACCGCTTGGCCAAGGTTTTTAAAGGTTACTTTGATGTGATTGTCCTTGATGCACCTTGCTCGGGTGAAGGGATGTTCCGTAAGCAACCCGATGCCATGGATTATTGGAGTACGGATTATCCTAGCCAATGTGCTAGTCTCCAAAGGGAAATTTTAGAAGATGCAGTGACCATGCTTGCAGAAGGAGGGCGTTTGGTCTATTCGACCTGTACCTGGGCACCAGAGGAAAATGAAGAAATCGTCCACTGGTTGCTGGATACTTATGATTTTGAACTGCTTCCAGTCGAGCATGTGAACGGTATGGTAGCAGGAATTGCTCTTCCTGAAACGTCTCGAATGTACCCTCACCATTTCAAGGGAGAAGGCCAGTTTGTTGCCCACTTGCAGTTTAAGGGAGAAAATCCCGCACCTAAGTTCAAAGCTAGCAAGAGCAATCTCAGTCGTGAACAGCTGGCCTTGTGGCAAGAATTTGCCCAAAAACATTTGCGGGTCAATTTAACTGGTATCTTGCAGACTTTTGGAGACCAACTTTATCTCTTGCCAGAGATGCTACCTGATCTCGGGAAACTCAAAATTGCCCGAAATGGACTTCATCTGGGTACTTTTAAGAAGAAACGTTTTGAACCAAGCTTTGCTCTCGGATTAGCCTTGAAACCAAGTCAAGTAAAACAAAGTGTCGAAATCAATGATGAGGACTTTATAAAATATGTGGCTGGTGAGACTGTTCAATTGGCTGAAGATCGACCAAATGGCTGGTACCAAGTTGTGGTTCAAGGTAACGGACTAGGCTTTGCCAAGGTAACGGGAAATGTTTTGAAAAATTATTATCCAAAAGGGCTCAGATTCAGGTGAAAAAGCTAGTCAAAGAGCCTATTCTATGTTATAGTGGAAGTATGAGTTTTTTCTGATAGTCTTTCATTTTTACTTATATTATATGATGAACTGACTGGTCCCCAAGGGAGCTTCCAGCCTATAAATCGTAAACCAAATCTTATCATCACTGATTGAAATGATAGGAACTGAAAGATATCAGAACATTCATCATTATGTTCAAGGAGAATAACAGTGAAAAAAAGAAAAAAGCTTGTCATGTCTCTTGCAGCTCTTTTGATGGCAGGTTCTCTAGCAGGATGCGCTAGCTGGATTGATCGTGGAGAATCCATGACAGCTGTTGGTTCAACTGCTCTTCAGCCTCTTGTCGAAGCGGCAGCAGATGAATTTGGTTCTAGAAACATCGGAAAAACAGTTAATGTTCAAGGTGGTGGATCGGGTACAGGACTATCTCAAGTCCAGTCTGGAGCAGTTGACATCGGGAACTCTGACGTCTTTGCAGAGGAAAAAGAGGGAATCGATGCTTCGGCTCTAGTAGACCACAAGGTTGCAGTGGCTGGTCTTGCAGTGATTGTAAACAAGGAAGTGGATGTTGAAAATCTCACAACCGAGCAACTTCGCAAAATCTTTACAGGTGAAGTGACTAACTGGAAAGAAGTTGGGGGCAAAGACCTGGCAATTTCAATCATCAACCGAGCAGCAAGTTCTGGTTCACGAGCGACGTTTGATACGGTGGTTATGAATGGCCAAGCGGCAATGCAGAGTCAAGAGCAGGATTCTAACGGGATGGTCAAGTCGATTGTATCCCAAACTCCTGGAGCCATTTCTTACCTGGCCTTTGCATATGTAGATGATTCCGTGAAAAGCATGAAACTAAATGGGTATGAACCTACGTCTAAAAATGTAACGACCAACAACTGGCCTTTGTGGTCTTATGAACATATGTACACACTTGGTCAGCCAAATGAGTTAGCTGCTGAATTCCTGAATTTCGTCCTCTCAGATGAAGCCCAAACTGGAATTGTTAAGGGCATGGGCTATATCTCTATCAATGAAATGAAAGTCCAAAAGGATGCTTCAGGTACCGTTACAGCAGTAGAAGGAGGTCAATAATGAATCAAGAAGAATTATCTAAAAAATTACTCTCTCCTTCAAAGAACTCTCGCCTTGAGAAGTTTGGTAAAGGTTTGACCTTCACCTGCCTTTCTTTGATTGTTATCATTGTGGCAATGATTTTGATTTTTGTAGCCCAAAAAGGCTTATCGACCTTCTTTGTCAATGGGGTCAACATCTTTGATTTCCTTTTTGGACAAACTTGGAATCCTTCAGGGAAACAATTTGGTGCCCTTCCGATGATTTTGGGTTCCTTTATTGTGACGATTTTATCAGCCCTCATCGCAACACCCTTTGCTATTGGTGCGGCAGTCTTTATGACCGAAGTCTCACCAAAGGGTGCAAAAATCTTGCAACCAGCCATTGAACTCCTCGTTGGTATTCCTTCAGTCGTCTATGGATTTATCGGTTTGCAAGTTGTGGTGCCTTTTGTCCGTAGCGTTTTTGGTGGAACTGGTTTTGGGATCTTGTCAGGGATTTTCGTTCTCTTTGTCATGATCCTACCAACTGTAACCTTTATGACAACAGACAGCTTGCGTGCTGTTCCTCGTCATTACCGTGAAGCCAGTTTAGCTATGGGAGCCACTCGTTGGCAAACCATCTGGCGTGTGACCTTGAAAGCAGCACGTTCAGGTATTTTCACTGCAGTGGTCTTTGGGATGGCGCGTGCCTTCGGTGAAGCCCTTGCTATTCAGATGGTGGTCGGAAACTCAGCAGTTATCCCAACCTCGCTAACAACACCAGCTGCGACCTTGACATCTGTATTGACTATGGGTATCGGAAATACCGTCATGGGAACGGTTGATAATAACGTTCTCTGGTCACTGGCCCTAGTCTTGCTCTTGATGAGTTTGGCCTTTAACAGTGTGATTAAATTGATTACGAAAGAAAGAGGAAAGAAAAACTATGCACGCTAAGAAATTAGATAAACTTGCAACAGCTGTCCTCTATACCATCGCGGGTATCATCGTGACCATTTTGGCATCTTTGATTCTCTATATCTTGGTGAGAGGGTTACCGCACATCTCTTGGTCCTTCTTGACTGGGAAATCCTCCTCTTACCAAGCAGGTGGGGGTATCGGGATTCAGCTCTATAATTCCTTCTTCCTTTTGGTCATTACCTTGATCATTTCTGTTCCCCTGTCTATGGGAGCTGGCGTTTTCCTCGCTGAGTATGCCAAAAAAGGACCTGTGACCAATTTTATTCGTACCTGTATTGAGATTTTGTCTTCTCTACCATCAGTCGTTGTGGGTCTCTTTGGTTACTTGATCTTTGTGGTCCGGTTTGAGTATGGATTTTCAATCATTTCAGGTGCCTTGGCCTTGACGGTCTTTAACCTCCCTCAGATGACTCGAAATGTTGAGGACAGTTTAAAACACGTTCACCATACGCAACGTGAGGCTGGTTTGGCTCTTGGAATTTCTCGTTGGGAGACTGTAGTCCATGTCGTCATTCCAGAAGCCCTTCCAGGTATCGTAACGGGTGTTGTCTTGGCATCTGGACGTATCTTTGGTGAGGCCGCCGCTCTTATCTATACGGCAGGACAATCCGCTCCAGCTCTTGACTGGTCTAACTGGAATATCCTCAGTGTGACGAGTCCTATCTCAATCTTCCGTCAAGCAGAAACCTTGGCTGTCCACATTTGGAAGGTCAACAGTGAAGGAACTATTCCTGATGCTACCATTGTATCTGCTGGTTCTGCCGCCGTGCTCCTCATCTTTATCTTGATTTTTAACTTTGGAGCACGCAAACTCGGAAGCTACCTACACAAGAAATTAACCGCTGCCTAAAGGAGAAGCCATGTCAAAATATAACTGGGATGAAAAGCATATCATCACCTTCCCTGAAGAAAAAGTGGCCCTCTCTACCAAGGATTTACATGTTTACTATGGTAAAAATGCATCCATCAAGGGCATCGATATGCAATTTGAAAAAAATAAAATTACAGCCTTGATTGGTCCATCTGGATCAGGGAAATCTACTTATCTTCGCAGTCTCAATCGGATGAATGATACCATTGATATTGCCAAGGTCACAGGTCAAATCCTCTACCGAGGGATTGACGTCAACCGTCCAGAAATCAATGTCTATGAGATGCGTAAGCATATCGGAATGGTCTTCCAACGTCCAAATCCATTTGCTAAGTCTATTTACCGCAACATCACTTTTGCTCATGAACGTGCAGGTGTTAAGGACAAGAAAGTCCTTGATGAAATTGTAGAAACCTCTCTAAGACAGGCTGCCCTATGGGACCAGGTCAAAGATGACCTCCACAAATCAGCCTTGATGCTTTCTGGTGGTCAGCAGCAACGTCTCTGTATCGCTCGTGCTATCTCTGTCAAGCCAGATATCCTCTTGATGGATGAACCGGCTTCAGCCTTGGATCCGATTGCGACAGCCCAGCTGGAAGAAACCATGCTGGAATTGAAGAAGGATTTTACCATCATCATCGTTACCCACAGTATGCAGCAGGCTGCGCGTGCGAGTGACTACACAGGATTTTTCTACTTGGGTGATTTGATTGAGTATGATAAGACATCCAATATTTTCCAAAATGCTAAGTTACAGTCAACCAATGACTATGTAACGGGACACTTTGGTTAGAAAGGAAACGGTATGTCAGAAGCGATTTTACAGGTGTCAGACCTGTCCGTTTATTACAATAAAAAGAAGGCCTTGAATAGTGTTTCTCTTTCTTTCCAACCTAAGGAAATAACGGCCTTGATAGGTCCTTCTGGATCAGGAAAGTCCACCCTGCTCAAAGCCATCAACCGCATGGGCGATCTAAATCCTGAGGTGACAACAACTGGATCAGTGGTCTATAATGGTCACAATATCTACAGTCCCCGCACCGATACGGTTGAATTGCGTAAGGAAATTGGTATGGTCTTTCAACAGCCCAATCCCTTCCCTATGTCTATCTACGAAAATGTTGTCTATGGGCTACGTATCAATGGAGTCAAGGACAAGCAAGTCCTTGATGAAGCAGTAGAAAAGGCCTTGCAACGTGCTTCTATCTGGGATGAAGTAAAGGATCGTTTGCATGATTCGGCCATTGGTCTCTCAGGTGGACAACAACAACGTGTTTGTGTTGCTCGTGTCTTAGCAACCAGTCCGAAAATCATCCTCTTGGATGAACCAACTTCAGCTTTGGATCCTATTTCTGCAGGTAAGATTGAGGAAACCTTGTATGGTCTGAAGGATAAATACACCATGCTCTTGGTAACGCGTTCGATGCAACAAGCCTCTCGTATCTCTGATAAAACAGGATTTTTCCTAGATGGGGATTTAATCGAGTTTAACGATACGAAGAAGATGTTCCTTTCCCCTCAAAACAAGGAAACAGAAGATTATATTACAGGAAAATTTGGATAAGGAGTTGAAAGATGTTACGATCTCAATTTGAAGAAGATTTGGAGAAATTGCACAACCAGTTCTATGCTATGGGACAAGAAGTGCTCTCGCAGATCAATCGTACAGTACGTGCCTTTGTCACTCATGACCGTGATTTGGCAAAAGAAGTCATCGAAGACGATGCAGAAGTAAATGAATATGAAGTGAAGTTGGAAAAGAAATCATTTGAAATGATCGCCCTCCAACAACCTGTTTCGCAAGACCTTCGTACCGTCTTGACCGTTCTCAAGGCCGTATCAGACTTGGAACGCATGGGAGATCATGCAGTGTCTATCGCTGAGGCGACCATTCGTATGAAAGGAGAGCAACGTATTCCTTCTGTTGAAGAAGAAATCAAAAAGATGGGACGCGACGTGAAAAACTTCGTCGAAGCGGCTCTAGATCTCTATCTCAACGGTTCTGTGGATCAAGCCTACGAAGTAGCGGCTATGGATGAAAAAATCAACCATTACTTTGATAGCATCCGTGATTTGGCTACAGAAGAAATTAGGAAAAATCCTGAAGCTATCGTTACAGGCCGTGATTACTTCCAGGTCATTTCTTTCTTGGAACGTATCGGAGACTACGCAAAAAATATCTGTGAATGGGTTGTTTACTTTGAAACAGGTAAGATTGTCGAACTATAAGAAACGGTTTAAATATACAGAAGAAAAGGCTGATTAAAATAAATCAGTCTTCTTTTTTATGAAAAGAATTGTTTTACAATCAAAATCTCTAAAAGGGTTGACAACTATTTTTAAAAGAGTTATAATTATTCAGAATTAACAGAAAGGTCGTTTATTTATGAAATTTAAGAAATGGATATTAGTTGTGTGTAGTATGCTTGCCAGCATGATTTTAGTAGCTTGCCAGTCAGGAACGGATAGTTTCCAGTCTGCTGTGGAGGCTATCAAACAAAAAGGAAAGCTAGTCGTTGCGACCAGTCCAGACTATGCACCGTTTGAATTCCAAGCCTTGGTAGATGGTAAAAACCAAGTGGTTGGTGCAGATATTGATATGGCTCAAGCAATTGCAGATGAGCTCGGGGTTAAACTTGAAATCTCTAGCATGAGTTTTGACAATGTCTTGACCAGTCTTCAGACTGGAAAGGCTGACTTGGCCATTGCAGGTATTAGTGCTACAGATGAGAGAAAGGAAGTCTTTGACTTTTCAATCCCTTACTATGAAAACAAAATGAGCTTCTTGGTTAGAAAAGCCGATTTAGACAAATACAAGGATCTTTCAAGCCTTGCAAGTGCCAATATCGCAGCTCAAAAGGGAACTGTGCCAGAAACCATGGTAAAGGAACAATTGCCAAATGCGCAGTTGACATCCTTGACCAATATGGGGGAAGCCGTCAATGAATTGCAGGCTGGAAAAGTGGATGCTGTTCATATGGATGAACCAGTTGCTCTTAGTTACGCAGGTAAAAACGCAGACCTTGTCGTTGCGACAGCTACTTTGACAATGAAAGATGGTGAAGCCAATGCCGTTGCTATCAAGAAGGATCAATCAGACTTGAAAGCGGTAGTCGATAAGGTTATCCAAAAACTGAAAGATGACGGAACCTATCAAACTTATCTTGAAAAGGCAGCGAAACTAACAGAAGTTGAACAATAAGAAAAAGCAGAGTTGGACTTTAATCCAATTCTGCTTTTATGTATTCTAATAGCTCTTCTAGATTCTCAAGAGTGACTTTGGCAAACTGATAAGGGCAGGCGTCCAAATAAGCCTTCTCAAAAAAGTCTAGTTTGAGTGAGCTGTGTTTCAAACTGGCAATTTTAGGATAGTTTCTCAAATCAAGCAGAAGGCCATCGTGTAGAGGATAGTGGGGCAAGGGACAGGTGTTTTCTTCAAGCACTTTCTTTATCCGAGCCTGATAGTTCTCTTGAAGGGTCAGTCGAGCCAGTCGATTTTTTTCAAATAACTGGCTATCGATGTAAAGAGAAAGAGCCTTTTGCATGATGAGATTGCTGTCATAGTCCAAGATATTTTTGTAGGAAACAAAGGCCGCTTTTAGAGTATTTGGAAGAATGAGAGCGGTAATACGAAGGGCTGGAAAGAGACTGGTTGAGAAGGATTTGATATAAATGACCCGATCCTCAGTATCCAGATAGTGGAAGGTTTGGCCCTTTTTAGAGTCTAAGTCACCTAGATAATCATCCTCGACGATATATACACCATACTGGTTTGCTAGATCCAGAATAGCCCTCTTTTCCTGATCAGAATAGGAATGACCTAGGGGATAGTGGAAGCGAGGAATGGTGTAGAAAAACTTGATTTTCCCAGATTTAAACTGTTCTTCCAGTTCTTCAAGGTCAATGCCATCAATACGGCGTTCAATGGTCTGGTAGGCCAATCCCTGAGCAACTAAGAGACGATTCATCCTGTGGTAGGTCGGCTGTTCAACTAGAATCTCCGCTCCCTTGCTCGGGAAGTCAATCTGAGAAAGGATAAAGAGAGCTTGCTGGGTGCCAGATGTTAGAACTAGTTGGTCGGGTTTGCAGTAGAGGGCTTGGTTGAAAAGGAGTTGATGGACAGATTGTCTGAGTTCCTCAAGGCCTTCTTGGTTGTCATAGTAGTTGAAGAGGTAGTTTTCTCGGCCTATCAGGGTTTCGTTGACGCAGAGTCGGAAGTCGTCATAGGCACTGGCATGTTCGTCAGTGACTTCGATTTCCAAGTCCTGATGCTGGCCTTGTTCTAGAACATAGTAACCACTTTGGGGTTTGGCATAGAGGTATTGTTCATGGCGTAATTCCAGCAGGGCTCGTTGGATAGTGTCCTTGCTACAGCTGAAGTCTTGGCTCAATTGACGGATGGAGGGAAGCCTGCTACCTGTTGGAAATTTTCCTGATTCGATACCTTTTTTGAGAAAGGAAACGACTGCTTGGTATTTACTTTCTTTCTTCATTCCAGACCTCCGTTGATTTTGTTACATTGTACCTTTTTTTTGCCTCCTTTGCAATGGGAAAAGCATTTCTCCCTTTCACAACTAGGAGCAAATGTGGTATACTTAGAAAGTATGATGATTCATTGTAAAGAAGATAAGAAAGAGAATGGATAGAAAAGTGCAGGAACCGGTTAAATTATTTCAATACAATACTCTAGGTGCCCTAATGGCAGGTCTCTATGGTGGAACCATGACAGTAGGAGAGTTGCTGGAACATGGTGACCTCGGCTTGGGAACTTTGGATTCGATTGACGGGGAATTGATCGTCCTTGATGGCAAGGCTTATCAAGCCAAGGGGTCTGGTCAAACGCCTGAAATCGTTGAGGTAGCAGCGGATGCTCTTATTCCCTATGCAGCAGTGGTTCCTCATCAGGCAGAAGTGATTTTTCGTCAGCGCTTTGAGATGACGGACAAGGAATTGGAAAAGCGAATTGAGTCCTACTATGATGGGGAAAATCTTTTTCGTTCCATCAAGATTCATGGCGAATTTTCACAAATGCACGTACGGATGATTCCTAAATCCACACCTGATACTAAATTTGCTGATGTAGCGACACACCAACTTGAATATAGCCGTGAAAATGTATCGGGAACTATTGTTGGATTTTGGACACCGGAGATTTTCCATGGGGTGAGTGTTGCAGGCTACCATTTGCATTTTATCTCAGATGATTTGACCTTTGGTGGTCATGTGATGGACTTTGTTATCAAAGAAGGAATGATTGAGGTTGGGGCAGTCGACCAGTTGGACCAACGTTTTCCAGTCCAAGATCGCCAGTATTTATTTGCCAAATTTAACGTTGACGAGATGAAGAAAGATATTGATAAGTCAGAATAGGAGAAAAAGATGACAGTACATATTATCCTTACCATGATCGCTTTGGTTCTCATTCTAGTAAGTGGGACTTGGTATGCCAAAAAACGGTTTAAAATCTCTCTTGCAGTGATGGGCTTGGGGGCAATCGCATTTTTTGTTTCTTCTCAAGTGTTAGAGAAGATGGTTCACCTTCTGATACTCCATCCGCAAAAAGATGGAACCATTCCGCTTATGCAGGAGCAGCCTTTCTTATATGTCCTTTATGGGATTGCCATGGCGGCCCTCTTTGAGGAAACAGCTCGTCTTGTCTTTTTTAAATGGTTGGAGAAAAAGAGAAAGCTAGAAGATCGAGATGCTTTGGCCTATGGTTTGGGACATGGGGGCTTGGAAATGCTCTATCTCGGAATGGGAAGCTTGATCAGTCTTTTGATTCTCTTTTCACTCATCCAGTCTTCAAATACTGATGTAGCCAATCTCCTTCCAAAGTCTACACTCGAAACGGTTCAGTCTCTTTCTGTATGGCAGGTTTATTTACTAGGAGTTGAACGTGTGCTTGCTCTGGTTCTACAAATCGGTCTTTCCATCTGGGTCTATCAAAGTGTCCGTCAAAAGAAATGGATCTATCTCGTTGCTGCCTATGGTTTGCATGCCTTGTTTGACTTGGCTCCAGCCTTATCTCAAGTGGGATGGATTACAAATCCACTTTTAGTTGAGTTCATCCTTCTCGCAGAACTTATAGCTCTTGTCTGGCTAACAAAATCTACATTTTGGAAAAAATCATAAAAAGAGGGGTGACCTCTTTTTATTGTTCTCTCTTAACTCTATGCTCGAAAAAAATTTAAAAAATTTTTCATTTTCCTCTTGACATGGAACGCGTTCCAGAATGTACAATGGTATCAAAGGTTGGGAATGCGCATTTAAACCGACCTATCACACGCTAGCGGACAAAGAAGAAAAGAGGACAACATTATGACCATCAAACGTATTTTTTCAGATATGGACGGCACGCTTCTCAATTCTGAGGGCCGCGTTTCTAGCGAGAATAGCAAGGCTATCCGCGATGCTCAGATTCCGCTGACTTTGGTTTCTGCTCGAGCTCCAATGGAAATGAGAGAGGCTATCGAAGCACTTCAGCTGACTGGCCCTCAAGTAGGTTTTAACGGTGGATTGATTTATCAGATTTTGGATGGAAAGGTCAAGCCCCTTCATATAGATATTCTCCCTAGAAAGACAGCACAAACTATCTTACAGGCAGTGCGCCAGCATTTTCCACAAATTAGCGTCAGCTATTATGATATGACGAACTGGTATTGTGATAGAATAGATGAAGGGATTCGTCTAGAGTTCAACATCACGCGTCAGGCACCAACACTTACAAACGAGGCTGATTTTCTAGCAGCCAAGGACAATACCTTCAAGATAATGATGATTGCCCTAGATAATGACGATTTATTGGCACTGGAGAAATACTTGCAGGCCCTAGACTTGGGCGAGGTCAGCATTCTCCGATCTGGTCAATATCATCTAGAAATTACCAGCAAAACTGCTAAAAAATCAAAAGGTATTGCTTATATTCTCAAAAAAGAAGGTTTAGATAAGAGCCAGACCGCTGCCTTTGGTGATGGGCACAACGATATCCCAATGTTTGAGATGGCGGGCTATCCAATCGTAATGGGCAATGCCTTTCCTGACATCAAAGAGCTGGCTTATAAGGTAACACGCAGCAATGATGAACATGGTGTCGGCTACGGCATCCGTAAATATCTCAAAAAAATCCATTAATCACGTGTTTGGAGGATGTCAATCCTCCTATAGAAAGCAAACAATGACAAATATTCGAAAAATTGCCAAACTGAGTGGCTACTCGGTTTCTAGCGTATCACGCGTTATTAATAACCATCCCCATGTTTCAGAGGAAGCTCGCCAGAAAATCCTGCAAGTTATGGAGGAATTGGACTATCGTCCTAACATCCTAGCTCAGGAGTTAAGTTCAGGTTCGACTCGTCGGGTCGGTGTAGTTATTCCCAACACGACCCTGCACCCTTATTTCAGTCAGTTACTGAACGGGCTCTTGGATGCGGCTATGGATCATAACTATTCCTTGCTCATTCTACCTTCTCGTTATGATATAGACTTGGAAAGATATTATCTGGAGCAGCTTCGAGGAAGAGCCTTTGACAGTCTTGTTTTCACCTCTCGCAGTGTAGACTTAGAAACCATTGCTTCCTACGCTAAGTATGGCAATATTGTCTGCTGTGAAGAAGTGCAGGACCCCAATCTGAGTAGCGTTTATGTGAGCCGCACCCATGCTTGCAAGACAGCCTTTAACTGGATTAAAGACCAGGGAAAAAGTAGAATTGCTCTGCTATTTACCCGAAAAGACCTAAAAAGTTCCACCTACCGTCTCACTATGGAAGCCTACAAGGAAGTTTTTGGTGAAAAAAAGGACCCTCTGATTTTGGATGGTATTTCCACGGGAGAGGATGCTTATGAGCAAGGGGATAGCCTACTAGAGCAAGATTTAGACTGTATTTTCAGCAACGGAGATGATGTGGCAACTGGTGTAGTTCGCTATTATCAGGAGAAAAATCTTGAATTACCTTTGCTGATTGGCCAAGAAAAGCAACTGACAGGAGAGGTGCTGGGTATTCCTACCATTGATAACAAATCCTACCAACTCGGTCAGGAAAGCTTCAAGCAAGCTCTCTCTGACGAAAAACGGACCATTATCCTACAATCGGAGTTTATCATACGATGATAAAATAGGCTCAAGCGACAATCGTCACTTGAGACCTATTTTTCTTCTATACAGCATCCGTAAACAAACCAGGATGCAGATGCTTAGGCAGGCAATCAAGACCAGACGATACGGATCCAGCCTTGAGCTGGAACTAGCTAGGTGCACCAGGTTGCCAGATAAATAAAAGACAAGTACGCTAACAAGATAGGCAATCCCCTGATAAATATTCCAAATAGTAAAGGGGCTAGGACTTGCCGCCTGGTGTTTGACTAGAGAAATGTAGAGTCCCCATAGAGCTCCCACAGCCCCATTTAATAACCCCCAACCTATGCTCCAAAAGATTGTATAGGTCGCAGAATCATGGGGAAGAAAGAAGATCAAAAGAATCTCGCATCCCGTTACCAACAGTAAGAGTGTGAAAAACAGAGAACGTCTTTTCTCAAAACAAGGACCTGCAAGAGCAAAGGCTAGGACGTTCCCCAGCAAACTCATACTCGAATATAGAGACATGAGGTTGGCGTAAAGGTGCAATACCTGTACCATATAGAGGACATTCATCGTTAAGGATACATATAAAATCAAACTATCCAAAAGTAGGATACGGACATGGTGCCAGAGCTGTTTTTTCAAAACCTGCCAGTCCATCTGTCTTGTTACTTGATGATTTTGAAACAAGCTATAGTCGGTTTGTAACTGTTTCAAAAGGATAAACTGCATGAACAGACTAGCAAGAGCAATCACCAGTAACCAACGATAATGAAGTGCAGTCAGTTCTTTTCCGATGAAAAAGGAAATAAGAAGGGTATAAAAGCTCGTGACCAGCTGAAACAAACCTAAGTAACTGAGAAATTTTGCGCGGACTTTCTCTTCTGTTAATAATAATATTAAGGGATTCCAAGCCAGACCAAAGCCCAGCTCCACGGCTATCTGATATAGAACTAGAAAAAGAGCATAGATAGAAAAAGTCACACTTTCGTAGGGAATCACTACTAATATCCCTAGCAAACACAGCTTAGACAGTATACTCCACCGCATCAGGTCAAGGAGATTTTTCCTCCGCATCAGATAAGACAAGGGAATGCGGACAAGGGCTATAATTGGTAGCATTGTGATAAGCCAGCTATTTTGCAAATCACTAAAACTTAAAATCTGACTCATAAAAAGAATCATGAAGTCACCTGTGATGGTGATGGAAACAATTTGATTACTGAGGTTGAGCCCTACCATACTAGATTGATACGATTTTTTCATTTGTTCTCCTTTCTTGCCTCATTATAAACCAGAGTTTGTCCCTTTTCTAGGAGTTCATGATGAAGAAATATGCACTTATGTTGCAAGGAGAAAGCATTTATGAAACTATGGCACTATTTTAAAGAAACATCTAAGGAATTTTACCTTGAAGAATGTGGGATTGATGATTATTCTAGCTTTCCGTTTTATGACTATACTGTTTTTCAGGATTTTGTCATTCACTGGATTTGTGAAGGGGAGGCCTACCTGCAAGTTGATGGGCAGACCTATTCTTTGGAGAAAAATGATGGTTTTATCCTAAGAAAAGGCCAAAAAGTACGCTATTGGGCAAATCCAGAAGATCCTTGGACAACCTACTGGCTGGGATTCTCTGGAGACAAATTAAGCGACTATCTCCAAAACACACAAGTTTTTTATGAGTCTGTTTGCCATTTTGATAGTCTTTTTCAAGGCAGAGAAATCATTCAAGACATCTGTCACAAAACTGCAGAAAATAGGCAAAAAGAAAGCTGGTACCAGATGCAAATTTATACCTTCCTTTACTACTTGCAGGAAGAATTTCCAGCAGAAATACCGCTGAATGTCGCTCAACTCCCTGTTGAAAAAGCTGCGCAGATTTTGCTGCAACAGTATGCACAAGACATCTCCATTCAAGACTTGGCATCCCAGGTCGGACTGAGTCGTAGCACCTTGTTTCGTCAGTTTAAGAAACTTTACCATAAATCTCCTCAACAATTTCTCCTTGAAACACGCCTGCTAAAGGCAAGAACACTCTTAACTGATACTGATCTATCTATAAAAGAAATTACCTTGGAAGTCGGCTATCAGGATCAGCTAGTCTTTTCAAAAGCTTTTAAGCATTTTTTCTCTGTGAGTCCTAAATTTTATCGCCAAAGCTGGAAAAATCCTCCATCCGATTAGCATCCATTTCGGCATTCGATTTTAGAAGGGGCTTATTGATTGCTTCAAGTGTAGATAGATTCAATATAAAAAAATTTTGAAAACAGCATCCTGAAAGTTAGATGTCATTCAACTAACTTTCGGGGTGTTTTTCTATTGCCTCCCATTCACGTCAACATCTGAATCCATCATTTGAAAAACATGAGTTGAATTATCAATAGTAATTTTGAGGTCGTCAAATGTCTCTAAAAATGGTATAATGGAATGAATTTTGAAAAAGGATGAGTGACATGTCAGTAAAAGAAAAAATACTTGAAATCCTAGAAGGAATCGATATTCGTTTTAAGGAACCTTTGAAGACCTATACCTATACCAAGGTTGGAGGTCGAGCGGATTATCTGGTTTTGCCACGCAATCGCTATGAGATGGCCCGTGTCGTCCAATTTGCCAATCAAGAGAATATTCCCTGGATGGTGCTAGGAAATGCTAGTAATATCATCGTTCGTGAAGGTGGAATCCGTGGTTTTGTCATCTTGTGCGATAAGCTTAATAACGTTTCGGTTGATGGCTATACCATCGAAGCAGAAGCTGGTGCTAATTTGATTGAAACGACACGTATTGCCCTTCGTCATAGTTTGACTGGTTTTGAGTTTGCTTGTGGGATTCCAGGGAGCGTCGGAGGAGCTGTCTTTATGAATGCGGGTGCCTATGGAGGAGAGATTGCTCATATCTTGCAGTCTTGTCAAATTTTGACTAAGGAAGGGGAAATCGAGACCTTGTCAGTCAAGGACTTGGCTTTTGGTTACCGTCATTCAGCCATTCAGGATTCTGGGGCTGTTGTTTTGTCAGCTAAATTTGCCCTATCTCCAGGGAATCATCAGGTTATCAAGCAAGAAATGGACCGCTTGACGCACCTACGTGAACTCAAACAACCATTAGAATACCCGTCTTGTGGTTCAGTCTTTAAGCGTCCAGTTGGGCATTTTGCAGGTCAGTTGATCTCAGAGGCTGGTCTCAAGGGCTATCGTATTGGTGGTGTGGAAGTATCTGAAAAGCATGCCGGTTTCATGATCAATGTTGCTGACGGAACGGCCAAAGACTATGAAGACTTGATCCAATCTGTTATCGAAAAAGTCAAGGAACACTCAGGTGTCACTCTTGAAAGAGAGGTCCGAATCTTGGGTGAGAAGGAATAAGGTTAAGGTAGAAAAGTTGCTGCTATAACCATTGTAAAGGGGGTGAAAGCCTATCGTTAGTGAAGATATATGTAGGCAGTTTAATCTCCTACACGAGGTAGTAGCGGCTTGACAGAGCCCTGATCTGTTAATTTATGAAAAAGAAGGAATTTAGAGGAATTGAAAAAACCAATTATTGAATTCAAAAACGTCTCTAAAGTTTTTGAAGACAGCAACACCAAGGTTCTCAAAGATATTAACTTTGAGTTGGAAGAAGGGAAATTTTACACTCTTTTGGGCGCATCTGGTTCAGGAAAGTCAACCATCCTAAACATCATTGCAGGTTTACTGGATGCGACGACAGGGGATATTTTACTGGATGGGGTGCGGATCAATGACATCCCAACTAATAAACGAGATGTCCATACCGTCTTCCAATCCTATGCCTTGTTTCCACATATGAATGTGTTTGAAAATGTTGCCTTTCCACTCCGCTTGCGTAAAATCGACAAGAAAGAAATCGAACAACGTGTAGCGGAAGTTCTCAAGATGGTTCAGTTGGAAGGTTATGAAAAACGTTCCATCCGTAAACTCTCTGGAGGACAACGTCAGCGTGTAGCCATTGCCCGTGCCATTATCAACCAGCCCCGTGTGGTCTTGTTGGATGAGCCCTTGTCAGCGCTGGACTTGAAATTGCGAACAGACATGCAGTACGAACTGCGTGAATTGCAACAACGATTGGGAATTACCTTTGTCTTTGTCACTCACGATCAGGAAGAAGCTCTTGCCATGAGTGACTGGATTTTCGTTATGAATGATGGCGAGATTGTCCAGTCTGGAACACCTGTGGACATCTACGATGAGCCGATCAACCATTTTGTTGCTACCTTTATCGGTGAGTCCAACATTTTGCCAGGAACCATGATTGAGGACTACTTGGTCGAGTTTAACGGCAAACGCTTTGAAGCGGTCGATGGTGGGATGAAGCCAAATGAGCCTGTTGAGGTTGTCATTCGTCCAGAGGACTTGCGCATTACCCTTCCTGAAGAAGGCAAGCTCCAAGTTAAGGTCGATACCCAGCTTTTCCGCGGGGTTCACTACGAGATTATCGCCTACGACGAACTCGGAAATGAATGGATGATCCACTCAACTCGTAAGGCCATTGTGGGCGAGGAAATCGGTCTGGACTTTGAACCAGAAGACATCCACATCATGCGTCTCAACGAAACTGAAGAAGAGTTCGATGCTCGTATCGAGGAGTACGTAGAAATCGAAGAGCAAGAAGCAGGTCTGATTAACGCGATCGAGGAGGAAAGAGATGAAGAAAACAACCTCTAAACTCTTTGTAGTGCCCTACATGCTTTGGATTGCCCTCTTTGTCCTCGCACCCTTGGTCTTGATTTTTGGACAATCCTTTTTCAACATCGAAGGACAATTCAGTATAGAAAACTATAAATCCTACTTTGCGTCACAAAACTTGACCTACCTTAAAATGAGCTTCAACTCTGTGCTTTATGCGGGGATTGTGACCATGGTGACACTTCTCATCAGCTATCCAACAGCCCTCTTTTTGACCCGTCTCAAGCACCGTCAACTCTGGCTCATGCTGATAATCCTGCCAACTTGGATCAATCTGCTCCTCAAGGCTTATGCCTTTATCGGGATTTTTGGTCAAAATGGGTCTATTAACCAATTCTTGGAATTCATCGGAATCGGTTCGCAGCAGTTGCTCTTTACCGATTTCTCCTTTATCTTTGTCGCAAGCTACATCGAGCTTCCATTTATGATTTTGCCCATCTTCAATGTCTTGGATGACATGGATAACAATCTCATCAATGCCAGTTATGATCTCGGTGCGACCAAGTGGGAGACTTTCCGCCATGTTATCTTCCCTCTGTCTATGAACGGGGTGAGAAGTGGGGTTCAGTCTGTCTTTATCCCTAGTTTGAGTCTCTTCATGCTGACACGTTTGATTGGTGGGAACCGCGTTATCACGCTGGGAACGGCCATTGAGCAGAACTTCCTGACCAATGACAACTACGGTATGGGTTCTACCATCGGTGTAATCCTCATCCTGACCATGTTCATCACCATGTGGGTGACCAAGGAAAGGAGAGAACGATGAAAAAATTTGCCAATCTCTACCTAGCCTTTGTCTTTATCATCCTTTATTTGCCAATTTTTTACTTGATTGGCTATGCCTTTAATGCTGGTGATGATATGAACAGCTTTACTGGTTTTAGCTTGAGCCATTTTAAAACCATGTTTGGTGATGGTCGCCTCATGTTGATCCTCACCCAGACCTTCTTCTTGGCCTTTTTATCATCCTTGATAGCGACCATTATCGGGACTTTCGGTGCCATCTATATCTACCAGTCTCGTAAGAAATACCAAGAAGCCTTTTTATCACTCAATAATATCCTCATGGTTGCACCTGACGTTATGATTGGTGCCAGCTTCTTGATTCTCTTTACCCAGCTTAAGTTTTCACTTGGCTTTTTGACGGTTCTATCCAGTCACGTGGCCTTTTCCATCCCTATCGTGGTCTTGATGGTCTTGCCTCGTCTCAAGGAGATGAATGATGACATGATCCATGCGGCTTATGACCTTGGTGCCAGCCAGTTTCAGATGTTTAAGGAAATCATGCTTCCTTATCTGACTCCGTCTATCATTGCAGGTTATTTCATGGCCTTCACCTATTCGCTAGATGACTTTGCCGTGACCTTCTTTGTGACGGGGAATGGCTTTTCAACCCTGTCAGTCGAAATTTACTCTCGTGCTCGTAAGGGAATTTCGCTAGAGATCAATGCCTTGTCTGCCCTTGTCTTTCTCTTTAGTATTATCCTGGTTGTTGGATATTACTTTATTTCACGTGAGAAGGAGGAGCAAGCATGAAAAAACTCTATTCATTTTTAGCAGGAATTGCTGCGATTATCCTTGTCTTGTGGGGAATTGCTCACCATCTAGATAGTAAAATCAACAGTCGAGATAGTCAAAAACTAGTTATCTACAACTGGGGGGACTATATCGATCCAGAACTCTTGGAGAAATTCACAGAAGAAACAGGAATCCAAGTCCAGTACGAGACCTTTGACTCCAACGAGGCCATGTATACCAAGATCAAGCAGGGTGGAACAACCTATGATATTGCCATCCCAAGTGAATACATGATCAACAAGATGAGGGACGAAGACCTCTTGGTTCCGCTTGATTATTCAAAAATTGAAGGAATCGAAAATATCGGACCAGAGTTCCTCAACCAGTCTTTTGACCCGGGAAATAAATTCTCCATTCCTTATTTCTGGGGGACCTTGGGAATTGTTTACAATGAAACCATGATAGATGAGGCGCCCGAGCATTGGGATGACCTCTGGAAACCAGAATACAAGGATTCCATCATGCTCTTTGATGGGGCGCGTGAGGTGCTGGGACTCGGGCTTAACTCACTTGGTTACAGCCTCAATTCCAAGGATCCTCAGCAGTTGGAAGAGACAGTAGACAAACTCTACAAATTGACTCCAAATATCAAGGCCATTGTGGCGGACGAGATGAAGGGTTACATGATTCAGAACAACGCGGCCATCGGTGTGACCTTCTCAGGAGAAGCCAGCCAGATGTTGGAGAAAAATCCTAACCTCAAATATGTCGTTCCGACTGAGGCCAGCAATCTCTGGTTTGATAACATGGTCATTCCAAAAACCGTGAAAAACCAAGATGCAGCCTATGCCTTTATCAACTTTATGTTGAAACCCGAAAATGCTCTAAAAAATGCCGAGTATGTGGGCTATTCAACCCCAAACCTACCAGCCAAGGAAATGCTCCCAGAGGAGACTCGTGAGGACAAATCCTTCTATCCAGACGCTGATACCATGAAACACCTAGAAGTTTATGAGAAGTTTGACCATAAATGGACAGGAAAATATAGTGACCTCTTCCTACAGTTTAAAATGTATCGGAAGTAACAAGAGAGAATGAAGAAAAAGGCTCATTGTCAACTGTAGTGGGTTGAAGTCAGCTAAGATCGAGAAAGGACGAAATTCGTCCTTTCTTTTTTGATGTTGAGAGCGATGAAAATCCTT
>ERZ773075.15-NODE-15-length-177213-cov-6.41268_pt1 | contig 177213 bp, 147 predicted proteins | sample MGYA00580614_ERZ773075 | MGnify/ENA primary metagenome ERZ773075 (study PRJEB29015, sample SAMEA2738021) | human oral metagenome | biome: human oral; feature: human-associated habitat; material: dental | place: China | collected 2043 ...
GCGGGCAAAGCCGCCCACAAGGAAAAATACGCCAGCACCCCCGCCAGCCCGGCGAGCGCCTGGCGGCGCGTCAAAATACTTTCCGTCATTGTCCTGCCTGCCCTGATTTTCTTGATGAAAATCAAGACACATTCACTCCATTCAATTCGGCGTCAGGGGCCTTATTCGCCAGAACGCCGGATGGCGCGCGATGCTAACGTATAACTGCGTATGGCCCGGGCAGCCCGGCGCAATAGCTTGATTTTTGTCAAGCGCAAAGACGGGCGGGCTTTCCAGGCGAACGCCATTGAACCGCTCCCGAACCGCTCCCGAAACGCTATTGAAGCGCTGCCGCGCCGCGCTTTTGACCGGCTTTCCGTGAGAAACAGCTGCGGGCCGCGCGGCCTTGCCTGCCTGAAACGCAATGGCGCATGAAAAAATGATTCCGTGAAATCGCTCCGGAAGAAAACCTGATTAATCTTGCGGATTCAAAAAGTCCTGCCAGGAGGCAAGGCATCATTCGGCGCAGGGCGCGGCGGGCCTGGCCGAAGCTGAAAAAAGCAAAAAAAGAGCGTCCCGCATCCGCTTGATCCGGGGCGTGTTTTCGGCGCGCCTGCCGCAGGGTATTGCATCAAATGAATGTGAGCGCGAATATTTGAATATTCAGAAAATGCCTGGCAGGCAAATCATGAATCGCGCTGGCGCGTTTCGCGCGCAGAAAGCCTGAAAATCACTTTCATATTGCCGCAAAAGCCCGCTCCAGCCCGCGCGCGAATTTGCGCCGGGAGCGGCGGCAGGCCGCGCTGCGCCGCCCCATAATCGCCGCCCCATGGATCTGATTGCGCAACTTCTTGACTTCGTTTTGCATGTGGACAGGCACCTGGGCGCCTTCGTGGCCGATTACGGCGCGTGGGTGTATGCGCTGCTGTTTCTCATCGTGTTCGTGGAAACGGGCGTGGTGGTGATGCCGTTTTTGCCGGGCGATTCGCTGCTGTTCATCACCGGCGCGCTGGCCGGCGCGGGGCTGGTGGATCTGCCGCTGGCCTGCCTGGCGCTGCTGGCGGCGGCCATTGCGGGCGACCAGTGCAACTACGCCATTGGCCGCTACGTTGGCCCCAAGGTTTTTCACTGGGAAAACTCGCGCCTGTTCAACCGCCGGGCGTTTGACGCGGCGCACGCTTTCTACGAACGCCACGGCGGCGTGACGGTGATCGTGGCGCGCTTCATGCCCTTCATCCGCACCTTCGCGCCCTTTGTGGCGGGCGTGGCGGCCATGAGCCGCAGGCGCTTCACGCTGTTCAATGTGGCGGGGGCGTTCGTCTGGGTGATAGGCCTATGCCTGGCGGGCTACTGGTTTGGCAACCTGCCGTGGGTGCAGGCGCATTTGAGCAAGATCATCTGGGCCATGATCATCCTGCCGGGCCTGGCCGCGCTGCTGGGCGGCTGGCGCGCGCGGCGCAGGCCCTCAGCGGCCTGAGCGCCTGCCCAGAAAGCCTGCCCGGCACTTGAACAAGCCCTGAAGCCGGGGCTGCCGGACGGCCCCGCCCGCTGGAAAAACATCAAAAACAAGAGCGGATTCAATGGGGTGAAAATGCCGCTTTGCGCAATCTCCACCAGGACATCTTGCTATGAATGCAGGAGCGAAACAATACCGCGCATTCAGCCTTGCCTGCGCCCTGAAGCCGCTTTGAGTTTGCGGCGCGAGCCAAAAATGGCCGCGCAAAACCGCGCGCGGAAATAAACAGGGTTAAGCCGGCCGGGGCCTGAAAGCCTGTTTGCCATCTGGCCGTGGGCGCGAAAAGCGCGAAAATCCGTTTTGCCGTGATTTTCACGGTATTCAAATGAGAAAACCGCGCGGGTTTGTGGCATTTGGCTGCCTGTCCGCCCGGCATAAACACTGTTTTGGGAAAGGAGAGAGACCATGCTCTACAAATTCAAATCGCAGGCGGCGGCTGAAGTCATCATGCTGCAATCGAGCGCCGAGGAACTGCTCAAAATCATCGGCAAGGCGCCGGGCGCCACGGGCATCATCACGGTGGAGCAGATTCCGGCGGCCATTGCCGCGCTGCGGCAGGCGGTGGCCGAAAGCGAAGCGGCGGAAAAAAGCCGGGCCGAGGCAAGCGCCGCGCCAGACGGCGAGGGCGATGACGAAGAAGCCGATGAGCCGGTGCTGCCCCATCAGCTGGTGGCCCCCTTCGTGCGTCTGCTGGAAGCCAGCGCGGCCGAAGGCAAGGCCGTGGTGTGGGGCGTGTGAAAACCGCCGCGCGGCCAGCCCGCGCCGGGCGGCTTGCGGCGTGGCAAATCCCCGCCGGGCCGTGTGGCCCGGCTGCGCCTGGCAGCCCAGCCTGCCGCGTCTTCTTGCCCCTGCCTTTTCGTCTCGGCCTTTCGCCTCTTGCGGGCAGGCCGTGAAGGGTCCGGGGCGCTGGGCCATCCGGAAAACCGCCGCGCCTGGTTGCAGGCTGCGGCGGTTTTTTTGCGTGGCGGCGGCAGTAATTGTCAATCGGGCTATTTTTTTGAGTCTTTCGTGAAATTTTGTTGCCCAATCCGCTAACTTCATGGGCATGACGACTGCAACTTCTGTTTCTCCTCAAATCACCGAAAAAATCCGGGCCGTGCTGCGCCAGCTCAATGGCGTGATCGCCGGCAAGCCCGCGCAAGTGCAGGGCAGCGTGGTGTGCCTGCTGGCGGGCGGCCATTTGCTGATTGAAGACGTGCCCGGCGTGGGCAAAACCACGCTGGCGCAGGCGCTGGCGCGCACCTTCGGGCTGGCGTTCTCGCGCGTGCAGTTCACGGCCGATCTGATGCCCAGCGATCTTTCCGGCGTGTCGGTGTATGACCGCGCGAGCGAGCGCTTCACCTTTCACCCCGGCCCCGTGTTTTCGCAAGTGCTGCTGGCCGACGAAATCAACCGCGCCAGCCCCAAGACGCAAAGCGCGCTGCTGGAAGCGATGGAAGAAAAGCAGGTGAGCGTGGAGGGCGAAACGCGCCCGCTGCCTTCGCCCTTTTTCGTGATCGCCACGCAAAACCCGCTGGAGCAGCTGGGCACCTACGCGCTGCCCGAATCGCAGCTGGACCGCTTCCTGATGCGCATCAGCCTGGGCTACCCCGACCGCGCCGCCGAGCGCGCCCTGCTGGCGGGCCAAAGCCGCCGCGAGATGCTGGAGACGCTGCCGCCCGTGCTCTCGGCCGCTGATCTGGCCGCGCTGCAAGCGGCTGTCGATCAGGTGCATGTGGCCGATCCGCTGCTGGACTACGTGCAGGAGCTGATCGCCGCCACGCGCTCGGGCCAGTGGTTTGCGCAGGGGCTGTCGCCGCGCGCGGGCATCGCCCTCATGCGCGCCGCGCGCGCGCAGGCGCTGATCGAGGGGCGCAACTATGTGGCCCCGGATGATGTGCAGGCCATCTTCCCGCAGTGCGCCGCCCACCGCATGACGCCTGCCAGCACGGCTGGACGCGGCGCGCTGGAGCAAGTGCGGGCCATGATGGAGGCTGTGCCTCTGCCATAAGCAAAAACATCTATGTCTATGATGCCAAATGAAAAGAAACTGGCCGTCCTGATTGATGGCGATAACGCCCCGGCCAGCCGCGCGGCGGCCTTGTTTGCCGAAGTGGCCAAATATGGCCTTGCCAGCGTCAAGCGTGTTTATGGCGACTGGAGCAGCCCCACGCTCAATAGCTGGCAGAAAATCCTGCTGAAACATGCCCTGGTTCCGGTGCAGCAGTTTGCCTATACCAAAAACAAGGATGCCACGGATATGGGGCTGGTGATTGAAGCTATGGATTTGCTCTACAGCGCCAAATTCGATGGCTTTTGCCTGGTTTCGAGCGATAGCGATTTCACGCCGCTGGCCTCCCGCATCCGCGCACAGGGGCTGGCCGTATATGGCTTTGGCGAAAAGAAAACGCCGGAGGCCTTTCGCAATGCCTGCGACAAATTCATTTACGTGGAAAACCTGGAAACGCTGGACGATGCTGGCAGCGAGGCGCTGGCCGCCAAGGCTGGTGCGCAAGAAGCTGGCGCGAAGCCCGCAGGACGCCAACCCATCGAAGGGGCGCTCAAGGCCATGCTGTACAAGGCCATCAAGGATGTGGCGGCTGAAAGCGGCTGGGCATCCGTGGCGCGAATTGGCAGCTATTTGAACCAGACGCATCCTGATTTTGACCCGCGCAATTACGGGTATGGCAAGCTGTCTTCCATGTTGAAAGCGCTGGAAGGCGTGCAATCAAAATATGACGAAAACAACCGCACGCAAATGTATTTCAGGAAAATCCCCTGGTCTGATTTAATTGCAGCCGTGCGTGAAGCGCAGCAGAAATTCCAGGATAAAACCGGCAGCGCCAGCATCGCCGCCATGGAAAAATATCTGGCCTCCCGGCTGGATTGCACCGCATATGGATTTGCTCATTTAACCGAACTGCTGGGAAAAATCCATAACGCCAGCGTTGAAAATGGCCGTTTTAGCCTGAATGCCAGGCCGCCTGCGCCAGATCTTTCGCCTGCGCCATGAACGCTGCGATTTTCTCAAGCGCCCCCCGCTGGTGGCAGTGGCGCGCGCGCCTGCACCAGTGGTGGCAGGGCCGCCTGACGGCGGCCGACGCCGTGCTGCTCACGCAGCGCAACGTGTACATCCTGCCCACGCGGGCGGGGCTGATGCTGGCCCTCACGCTGGGCGTGCTGCTGATTGCCTCCATCAACTACCAGCTCAATCTGGGCTACCTCTTTACCTTTTTGCTGGCCGGGTGCGCGGCGGCGGGCGTATGGGTGGGGCACGGCACTTTGCGCGGGCTGGGGCTGAAGCTCTTGCCGCCGCAGCCGGTGTTTGCGGGGCAGCCGGCGTTTCTGGACGTGCGCCTGTCCAGCGCGCGCGCCGCGCCGCGCCATGCCATTGGCCTGGCGGTGATGGGCGCAGGCCGCGAAGACGCGCGCTGGGCCTGGGCCGACGTGCCCGCGCGCGGCGAGGCGGCGCTGCAAACGAGCTTTTGCCCCGCGCGGCGCGGCCTGCACGCCGCGCCCTTGCTGGTGGTGCAGACGCTTTTTCCGCTGGGCGCTTTCCGCATCTGGACGGTGTGGAAGCCCGCCGCCCAGGTGCTGGCCTGGCCCGCGCCGGAGGTGAACGCGCCGCCGCTGCCCGTGGGCGAGGCGCGCGCGGGCGCGGGGCAGGCCGCCAGCCGCGAGCGCGCGCCGGGCGAGTTTGACGGCGTGCGCCCCTGGCAGCGCGGCGACACGCTGCGGCAGGTGGTGTGGAAGAAGTTCGCCAAATCCGGCGAGCTGGTCAGCCGCGACGCGCAGCACTTGCAGCGCCAGCAGCTGTGGCTGGACTTTGCCCGCACGGGCGCGCCTGATGCGGAATCGCGCCTGTCGCGCCTGGCGGCCTGGGTGCTGGCGGCTGACGCGCGCCAGCTGGAATACGGCCTGCGCCTGCCGGGGCTGGAAATCGAGCCTGACAGCGGCGCAGCGCACAAGCTGCGCTGCCTGCGGGCGCTGGCGCTGTGCTGAGAGACTGCCGCCCGTTCCGGTTTTCAGGCTTTCGCCCCGCAGGGCCAGACTCTGAACAGGCTCCCAAAAAACCGCAGGCGAACACCCCGTTATTTCGCTCCTTGATTCATAGCATGATGTCCTAGTGGAAACTGCGCAGAAGCCGTTTTTATGCCGCTTTATTTGCTCCTCTTTCTGATGCTGCCGGGCCACGGCCTGCCGCCGCTGACCACATGAACGCTTTCAGACAACGCCTTGCCAGCCTGCCGCGCGACGCGCGCGACACCTTGTTTCTGCTGCTCGTGATCGCCTGGGTGGTGCTGCCGCACACGGGCAGCCTGCCCGTCTGGTGCAGCGCGCTGGCCGCTGGCGTGCTGCTGTGGCGCGGCCGCCTGGCTGTGGCGCAGCGGCCCCTGCCGGGGCGCTGGGCGCTGCTGGCGGCGCTGGGGCTGGCGCTGGCGGGCACGCTGTTTTCCTACCGCACGCTGCTGGGGCGCGAAGCGGGCGTGGCGCTGCTGGCGGCGCTGCTGGCGCTCAAGACGCTGGAGCTGCGCGCGCGGCGCGATGCCTTCGTGGTGTTCTTCCTGGGCTTTTTCCTGCTGCTGGCGGGCTTTTTCAATTCGCAGTCCATGCTGGCCGCCGCCGCCGCGCTGCTGGGGCTGCTGGGGCTGCTGACGGCGCTGGTCAATGCCCACCGGCCCGTGGGGCGGCCCAGCCTGCTGGAATCGGCCCGCATGGCCGGCTGGCTGGCGCTGACGGGCGCGCCGCTGATGCTGGCGCTGTTTCTGCTTTTTCCGCGTTTTGCGCCGCTGTGGGGCCTGCCCAGCGACGCGCTGCAAGGCAAGACGGGCCTGTCTTCCAGCATGGAAGTGGGCAGCGTGGCCAAGCTGGCGCTGGACGAAGGCATCGCCATGCGCATCAAGTTCGACGGCAGCCCGCCGCCGCAAAGCGCGCTGTACTTTCGCGGCCCCGTGCTCTCGCACTTTGACGGACGGCGCTGGACGGCCGCCGCGCCAGGCCCTGGCAGCCGCGCGGACGGCAGCCAGAGCGGACGCGGCCCCGAAGGCCCCGAAGACGCGGCCACCCTCATGCCCGGCCCCGGCGACTTGCAGGTGGCGGGCAGCCCCGTGCGCTACGAAGTCACGCTGGAGCCTAGCCAGCGCCTGTGGCTGCTGCCGCTGGACGTGGCCAGCCAGCCGCCCGAGCTGCCTGCGGGCATGCGCGCGCGCATGACGGCCGACATGCAATGGATGAGCTGGCGGCCCATCACCGACTTGCTGCGCTACCGCGCCGTGAGCCATCCGCAGTTTCGCTACGGCCTCAAAAACCCTTTCCGCAAAGACCGCCCGCCCGATCTGCGCCCCTGGCTGCAACTGCCCGCCGGCAGCAACCCGCGCACGCAGGCGCTGGCCGGGCAAATGCGCCAGCAAACCGGCGGCGACGCGCGCGCGCTGATGCAAGCTGCCCTGCAACGCCTGCGCACGGGCGGCTACACCTACACGCTGGAGCCGGGCGTCAGCGGCCAGCACAGCGCCGACACGTTCTGGTTTGACTCCAAAGAGGGTTTTTGCGAGCACATTGCCTCGGCCTTTGTGCTGCTCATGCGCGGCGCGGGCGTGCCTGCGCGCATCGTCACCGGCTTTCAGGGCGGCGAACTCAACAGCGTGGACGGCTACTGGGCCGTGCGCAACGCCGACGCCCACGCCTGGGCCGAAGTGTGGCTGCCCGATGAAGGCTGGACGCGGGTGGACCCCACCGGCGCCGTCATGCCCGGCCGCATCGGCCAGTACCAGCGCCTGCGCGCGCCCGACGGGCTGATGGCCGGCGCCATCAACACCCTCAGCCCCGGCCTGCTGGCGCAGCTGCGCGCCTTGTGGGAAGCGGCGGACAACTCCTGGAAGCAGTGGGTCATCAACTACACGCAAACCCGCCAGTTCGACCTGATGAAAAGCCTGGGCATGCGCAACCCCGACTGGATGAGCCTGCTGCGCCTGAGCGGCATCTTGCTGGCGCTGGCGGGCCTGGCCGCCGCCGGCTGGGCCTTGTGGGAGCGCCGCCAGCGCGACCCCTGGCTGCGCGCCCTGGCCCATGCCCGCCAGCGGCTGGCGCAAGCGGGCCTGCCCCTGCCCGCCAGCGCCACGCCGCGCGCGCTGGCCGCCGCCGTGCAGGCCGCCCCCTGGCCCCAAGAGCTGCGCCAGCCGTGGCGGCAAAGCCTGCTGGCGCTGGAAGCCTGGCGCTATGCGCCGCCCGCTGGCGGCCACGGCCACGGCCACAGCGCATCGGCGCTGGCCGCCCTGCGCCGCCAGTTGCAGCGCCTGCCGCTGCCCGCGCCGCCGAAAAGATAATGCGCCGCTTTGCCCTTTTCACTCTTTCCGACTTTTTATGCGAATCGAACTGCCCGATCTTTCCCGGCGCCAGCCCATGCACGAAAGCCTGATTGCCATCCGCTGGGGCGACATGGACGCGCTCGGCCATGTGAACAACAGCGTGTATCTGCAATACATGGACGTGGCGCGCGTGGACTGGCTGCACAAAATCGGCTGCCCGGTGGACCCGCGCGGCTTCGGGCCGGTGGTGATTAACGCCTTCTGCAATTTTCACCGCCAGTTTGAATATCCGGGTCAGGTGCTTCTGAAAATGTACGCGGGCGAATCAGGCCGCAGCTCGTTTGAAACCTGGGTGACCATGGAAAAAGCCGAAAAACCCGGCGAAATCTGCGCCAGCGGCGGCGCCACCATTATCTGGGTCGATCGGCAGGCGCAAAAATCGGCGCCATTGCCGGACTGGTTGCGCGCGCTGCTGAGCTGACGTTTTTCTTTTTTCAATCAACCGGACTTTCATCATGAAACTCAAATCCGCTTTGGCGCTCGCCGCCTTTTGCCTGTCCTTCAACCTTTGCGCCGCGCCTGCCACGGACGCATCGATCGAGGAGCTGCTCAATCTCACGCAAGTCCAATCAACGCTGGATGCCGCCTACGCCCAGTTGGAGCAGGTGATGAAAGACGGCATGAACCAGACGCTGCAAGGCCAGCGCATGAACCCGAAGCAGCAGGCCGCTGTCGACAAATTGCCGGCGCGCATGGCCAAAATCATACGCGAAGAAATGACGTGGGAGAAAATGAAACCGCAATTGATGGTGGTTTATCGCGACATTTTCACGCAGGAAGAAATCAACGGGCTGATCGATTTTTACAAAACGCCCACCGGCCAGACCATGACGCGCAAAATGCCGCAGGTTCTGCAAAAATCGGTACAGATTTCGCAAAACATGATGATGCAGGTGATGCCGAAAATGCAGCAACTCATGCAGGAAACGGTGGATGAAATCAGGGCCGCCGGTGAAAATGAAAATGCCGGCAAGGAAAAATCAGGCAAGAATCGCAAATAATATTTTGCCGGAATGACCGCCACGCCTGCGCCTTCGCCTTTTTTCGCCCTTGCCGCCGCCGAGCCATCGGGCGATTTATTGGGCGCGCATCTGCTGGCGGCCTTGCGCGCTGCCTGGCCCGGCTTGCGCTCGGCGGGCATTGGCGGCGAGCGCATGGCGCAGCAAGGCTTTGACGCCTGGTGGCCCGTGGAAAAACTCTCGGTGCGCGGCTATCTGGAAGTGCTGCCGCGCCTGCCCGCGCTTTTGCGCCTGCGCGGCAGCCTGGGCACGCGGCTGCTGGCGCAGCGGCCCGACGCGTTCATCGGCATCGACGCGCCTGATTTCAACTTCGCGCTGGAAGCGCGCCTGAAAGCCGCCGGCGTGAAAACCGTGCACTTCGTCAGCCCCTCGTTCTGGGCCTGGCGCGCGGGCAAGCTGCCGCGCCTGAAAGCGGCGGCTGATCTTGTGCTGTGCCTGTTTCCTTTCGAGCCTGACTGGCTGCGCGAGCACGGCATCGCCGCCACTTACGTGGGCCACCCGCTGGCGCAGCACATTCCCATGCAGCCAGACGCCGATGCCGCCCGCACCAGCCTGGGCCTGCCCGCGCGCGCGGACGCTGTCAGTTCAGAAAGCCCGCCCGTCATTGCCCTGCTGCCCGGCAGCCGCAGCGCCGAAATCGCGCACCTGGCCCCGCGCTTTTTCCGCGCCGCCGCGCTCATTGGGCAGGCGCGCCCCGGCGCGCGCTTTCTCGTGCCCGCCGTGCCGCACCTGCTGGAGCGCGTGCGCGCGCTGGCCGCCGCCAGCGGGCTGGGCGAAGCCGTGCACGTGCTGCCCGGCCAGTCTCACCAGGCCCTGGCCGCGTGCGATGTGGCGCTGGTGGCCAGCGGCACCGCCACGCTGGAAGCGGCCCTGTTCAAGCGCCCGATGGTCATCGCCTACGCCATGCCCGCCTTCAGCTACTGGCTCATGCGCCGCCAGCGCCAGCTGCCCTGGGTGGGCCTGCCCAACATCCTGTGCGCCCCTGCCCAATGGCTGCGCCGCCCGCCCGGCGTGGCCGCCCGCGCGCATGCTGATGCGGCTGACGCGCCTTTCATCGTGCCCGAACTCATTCAGCACGCCGCCACCCCGCAGGCGCTGGCCGCCGCCACGCTGGCCTGGCTGGAAGACCCCGTTCGCGTTCTCGCCACGCAAGAGCGCTTCGCCCAGCTGCACCGCGACCTGCTGCGCGACACCCCCCAGCTCGCCTGCCATGCCATCCAGAACCTTCTTGCGCGCTGAACAAGTTCCGCTCGATTGGGCCGCGCCGGGCCTGGCCGCCGGCGTGGACGAAGCCGGGCGCGGCCCGCTGGCTGGCCCCGTGGTGGCCGCCGCCGTCATCCTGGACCCGCGCCAGGGCATTGCCGGCCTGGCCGACTCCAAAAAACTCACCGCCCGCCGCCGCGAGCAGCTGTTTGACCAAATCCAGGACAAAGCCCTGTGCTGCGCCATCGGCCAGGCCAGCGTGGAAGAAATCGACCGCCTCAACATCCTGCAAGCCACCTTGCTGGCCATGCAGCGCGCCGTGGCCGGCCTGCGCCTGGTGCCCGCCCGCGTGCTGGTGGACGGCAACCGCCTGCCGCGCCTGCCCATGCTGGCCGAAGCCATCATCGGCGGCGACGCCAAAGTGCCCGCCATCAGCGCCGCCTCCATCCTCGCCAAAGTCCACCGCGACCGCTGGTGCGAGCAAATCGACGCCGAATACCCCCAATACGGCTTTGCCGCCCACAAAGGCTACGGCACCGCCGCCCACCTGGCCGCCCTGCGCCAGCACGGCCCCACCCCGTGGCACCGCCGCAGCTTCGCCCCCGTGGCCCAGGCGCTGCGGCAGGCCGGGCAAGAGGCCGCTGGCGCGATGCAAGCCGCCTGACGCCCGGCAACGGGCGGCCTCGCGCAAAGAGCAGGGCAGGGCGGCGCGCCACATCAAAAACAGGAGCGAATTTGAGGGCGCTTTAAATGGCTCCTGCGCTTATTCCACTAGGACGTAATGCTCTTTTTCAAGGAGCATTTTTAGCGGGCCGCGTCAGCATCAGCCAGCATCAAGGAGTGGCTTCTGAAAAGGCCGGCCCGGCTGTGCTTGGCCGCTCATCCGGATGGTTCTGATGCGCGGCCAGGCTCATGGCCAGGTTCAGAAATCCACGCTCACGCTGAGCGTGTAGCGGCGCGGCGAGGCGGCCACGAGGTAGCCGTTTCCGGGGTAGCCGCCCACAGAGGCCCAGTGGCGGCGGTTCGTGGCGTTGTCCACGCGCAGCCGCCAGGTGACGACGCGGCCGGCCACTTCCATCAGGTAGCGCGCGCCCACGTCCAGCCGCGTCCAGCCGGGGGCGCGCAAGGTGTTGGCGGCGTCGGCGTAGCTGGCGCCGGTGTGGATGAGGCGGGCGTCCAGCGCCAGGCCGGTTGCGCCGGGCACGTCCCATTCGGCGCCCAGATTGGCTTGCAGGCGGGGCACGCCAATCACGCGCTTGCCTTCGGTGCGGGCTTCGCCCGTGCGGGTTTGCCTGGCGTCCAGCCAGGTGGCGCCGCCCAGCAGGCGCAGGCCGCGCACGGCTTCGCCAAAGACGGTGAATTCCAGCCCCTGGTGGCGGTCGCGCCCTTGCGCGGTGAATACCTTGTCGGCTGTCAGCAGCGAACGCGGCTTGGTGGTGGAGAAAAAGGCCAGCCCCAGCCCCAGGCGGCCCGCGTCGTATTTCAGGCCGATTTCCTTTTGCTTGGAGACGTAGGGCGGCAGCATCTGGCCCACGTTCACGGCGGTGCCGGGCGCGGTCTGGCCCTGGCTCAAACCTTCGATGTAGTTGGCGTAAAGCGACAGGCCCTGCACGGGCTTGTAAACCACGCCCACGGCGGGGCTGGTGCGCTTTTTGTCGTAGCGCGCGGTTTGCTGCGCGCTGCCGTAGGCGTAGTCGCGAATGTCCATGCGCTGGTGGCGCAAGCCCAGGGTGATGCGCAAGCGCTCATCCAGCAGCGAGAGGGTGTCGCCCAGGGCAAAGCTGTTCAGGCGCGTGCGGCCCGTGCGCTTCGGGCTGGCCAGATCGCCGCCGCGCAAGGCGCTGGGGCCGAAGGCGGGCTGCGCGTGATAGACGGGCTGGTAGAGGTTGGCCGCGAGGGCGTTGCGCCAGTCCATCGCGTAGGCGTTGTCCTTGCTGAAATCAAAAGCGGCTGCCGAGGCCACCCATTCATGGCCCACGCCGCCGGTGCGCGCCTGCCCGCGCACGCCGATTTCGCCGGTGCGCACGTGGTCTTCGCGCGTGTTGTCAAAGCGGTAGACCGTGCCCGCGCCCGTGGCGGCGTTGTGCAAGGTGAGGTTGGCCAGCGAGTTGGCCTCTTGCCCGTGGCGCCAGCCCAGGGCGGCCCAGGCGGTGACGGCGTCGCTTGCGTCGTGCTCGGCGCGCAAGGTGGCGTAAATGTCGCGCTCGTCGGAATACGTCCAGGGCTGGGCGAAGTTGGACTGCACATCAGGCGGCGCGGGCACGTGTGTCACGCCCGAGAGCGTGACGTTGGTGCGCGTCTGGTTCAGGCGGTGGTCTTGCCAGCCGATGTCGGCGGAGATGCGCGTGCGGCTGCCGCGCCAGTCCAGCCCCAGCGCGGCCAGCGAGAGTTTGGCTTTCTCATGGTCAATGGCCGTGCCGCCCTGGCGGCGCGCCAGGTTCAGGCGGATGCCGCTGGACTGGTCCGGCCCGAAGCGGCGCGCCACATCCAGCGCGGCCTGCTTTTCGCCGCCGCTGCCCGCGCGCAGCTCCACGCGCGAAAGCGGCTCGTTGGGCGCGCGCTTGGGCAGCAAATTGAGCGTGCCGCCCAAGCCCCCGCCGCCGGGCGCCGCGCCATTGAGAAAGGCCGATGCGCCGCGCAGCACTTCCACGCGCTCGAACAGCTCGGCGGCAATGTATTGGCGCGGCAGCAGGCCATACAGGCCGTTGTAGGCCGTGTCGTCCGAGCTGACGATGAAGCCGCGCATGAAATACGCCTCCTGAAAGTTGCCAAAGCCGCGCGCCACGCGCACGCCGGGGTCGTTTTGCAGCACATCGCCCACGCTGCGCGCCTGCCGGTCGGCAATCAGCTCGCTGGTGTAGCTGGTGATGGAAAAAGGCGTGTCCATCGCCTCTTGCGTGCCCAGCAGCCCCACGCGCGCGCCGCGCGCCACCTGCCCGCCGGCATAGGCGCGCGACAAGCCTTTGGCCGAGGCATCGGCGCTGGCGCTCACCGTCACGGTTTGCAGCGTGGCGTCATCAGGGGCATCGTCCGCTTCGGGGCGGGTTTGGGCATGGGCGGCCAGACAGGCCGTCAAGGCGGCCAGGGCCAGCGCGCGGCGGCGCAGGGCAGGGGAGTTCATGGCATGAAGGAGGAAAAAACGGCTTCAGATGCGAACATTTCTGAAAAGCATTACAGCCGCCGGGTTGAAAAAGCGCGTGCAAGAAAGTCTCACGCGCCGAAAGGCGGATTATCTGCGGGGCGGCAAAGCTTGTTGCATGTGTCGTCAAATGTGACGGACTGGCAGGGCTGGCCGCACCCCGGCGGCTTTGCTGCCCTGCCCCAGCCTTTTCCAGCGAAGCAGGCGCCCACGCGAGCCAGGCCGGGCAGCTGGCGGTTTGCGCGGGCATGACGGAGCGCGGAAGCAAGCTGGATTTGCTCCCGGATTCATAGCGTGATGTCCTAGTGAAATGGGCGCGGCAGCCGTTTTCATGGGTTCAAATTTGCTCCTCTTTTTGTGGAATCACACAGGCCCATCAGGAGCAAAGGCGCGGCCGCGTTATGGGCAGCCGCCTGCCGTTCCGGCGCAGAAAATTCAAAACGTGCAAAAAATCATCTGGCTGAAAATCACCCAATATCTGAAGCGGTAAAAGCAAAATCTCTCAAATAAAACTTTCCCGATCCGCTGGCGGTTTATCAGGCGCGCAATCTTGCGCCCGATATGGAAAAAATGATGACCATTCTGAAAGCCATGTGACTTCATGAAAGCGCAAGCAGGTATTTGAATGAGGCCGTGCCTAAAATCAGAATTCCCGTGCCCCGGCCATTTTGTCAAAACGGGCGGAGCGGGGCGATATGCTGGCCAGCCTGATGAAAGCGCTGGCCCGGCGCTTTCATTTCACCTTGTTCAAGGAGATTGCCATGCCTAAAACCCTGATCATTCTCGCCCACCCCAATCTTGCGCAATCCACCGTCAATAAACATTGGGCGGCTGCGCTGCGGCGGCATGCCGATCGCTTCACGGTTCACGAACTCTACGCCGCCTATCCCCAGGGCAAGATTGACGTGGCCGCTGAACAGAAATTGGTAGAAAGCCACGATGCGCTGGTGTGGCAGTTTCCCGTGTACTGGTTCAACTGCCCGCCGCTGCTGAAGCAGTGGATTGATGAAGTGCTGACCTATGGCTGGGCATACGGCTCGAAGGGCAAGGCGCTGGCAGGCAGAAAAATCGCGCTCGCCGTTTCGCTCGGCGCGCCTGCCAAAGACTACCGCGCAGACGGCGCTGTCGGCTGCACCGTCGCCGAAGCGCTGCGCCCATTTGAACTCACGGCGAAATACTGCGGCGCAGACTATCGCCCGCCGTTTGCCTTCCATACGATAGACAGCAACGCCGGGTACAGCGAAGCCGCGCAACAGGCGGCAGCGCAGAGCGCGGCGGACTATTTGGCCTGGCTGACAGCGCTGCAACAGGCGTGATGCCGCCTGCAAGCGGATCAGGCCAGGCCGCTGCAACCATAGGCATATTCCCACGGCGCGGCCCAAAACCGCTGGTTTTCCCACATTTCCATTATCTGGAACCCAAGCCATTCTTCACGGGCCGGCCTTTTGCCATGACCCACGCGCCCGCCGTGGCCGAATTGCCGGCAATCGGCGCCGTGCTGATTTCGCACGGTCATTGTGACCATCTCGATTACCGCGCCATTCAGGAAATCGACTCCGGAGCCAAACGCTTTTTTGTGCCGCTGGGCGTGAAGGCGCATTTGCAACGCTGGGGCGTGCAGCGCAATACCACGCTTTGGGGCGGCTATGCCATCAAATCACCCGGCATGCCGCTTTATTTCAGCGCCGACAGCGGCTTTGGGAAGCATTTTTCAGGCATCATTTCAAAATATGCTCCATTCGATTTTGTCATGATTGAAAACGGCGTCTGCCCAGGCAAAAGTGGCGGGAAAGCGTGCAGTAGCTTGCGCAGCGCATGCCCCACGCCGGGAACGCATGTTAAAAAAAGAGAAAATCAAAAGGCGAAAATAGGCTAATGTCCTGATGCAGAGTGGAAAATCTGTTATCAATGCGGAAGCGAATATGATTTTTATGGCCCCAAATCAAGTGCGACGCACGCGGCGCGAAAAGCCTTGACGGCATGAAAACTTCCATTTATCTTCGACGGCGGTTGCGGCAGCCATTGGGCGACAGGCAACGGCAGTATGAGGCCGCCATGAAAGCCGTGACCGTTGCGTCATGATCTTTTACTGGAGATGAAAGATGGAAATCATCAGGAATGGCGCCGATTTATCGGCATATTTGAGAAATATCAATGATATCTATGAATCCAATGGCTGGGGTCGCGGCTATTCGGACGAAAAAATCAGGAAAATGTTTTCTGCCTCGATCTACAGGCTGGCGGTGGCCGATGGCGCTGCCGTGGGCCTGCTGCGGGCTTACGGCGACAATGTGGTGGAAACCCATGTGACGGAGCTGGCCGTTCACAAAAATCATCAGGGCAAGGGTTATGGCAGCCTGCTGATGAAGGATTTACTGGACGCCTTTTCGCATACGGCTGTTTACGTGATGGCCTTTGCTGAAAACAGAGGATTTTTTGAACGTTTCAACCTGAAGGACCGATCATCGAAATTCACGGTATATGCCGTGGCGGCCAGGCAATAACACGCAATCCAATAATGCGCGGGCAATAATGCATCGCCGCGTTGAAAAAAAGCAGCGCCCGGGCGCTGCTTTTTTTCTGGGCTGAAAGGGCCTCAATGCGCGGGCGCGGCGCGGGCGGCGTCTGCCGTATCTGCCGCCTTTGTTTTGGGGCCGACGATGACGGTGACCATACGCTCAGGCTGGAGCACGCGGGCGAAGGCGGCTTTGACGTCGCTGGCGCTGACTTGCTCGACCTGGCGCGTCCAGGTGTCCAGGTAGTCGTCAGGCAGGCCGTTCCAGGCGATGTTGGAAACCTGGGCCAGGAGGCTGGCGTTGCTGTCCATGCGCAGGGCGAAGCCGCCGATGAGGTTGTCTTTGGCGGCCTTGAGCTGGGCCTCGGTGGGGCCTTGCCGCACAAAGGCTTGCAGCACTTGCCGGGCCACTTGCACGGCTTGCGCGGCCTGGTCGGGGCGGGTTTGCAGGCCGATGGAAAAGGCACCGGCGTGCAGGGCGGGCTGGAAGTGGCTGTAGGCGCCGTAGCTCAGGCCGCGTTTTTCGCGCACTTCGTTCATGAGCAGCGATGAAAAGCCGTTGCCGCCCAGCACGTGGTTGCCCACAAGCAGGGCGAAGTAATCCGGGTCGCTGCGCTTGTGGCCGGGCTGGCCGATGAGCACGTGGGCTTGCGCGGACTGGAAGGGAATGTCGATTTGCTCGGCTTTTTTGAGCGGCGGCACTTCGGGCACGGCGGGCAGGGGGGCGCATTCGCCGTTTTTGCCGCTTTGGGGCAGGCGGGCCAGCAGGCGGGCGGCGATGTCGCCGGCTTGCTCGCGGGTGATGCTGCCGACCAGGCTGACTTTGGCGCGGCAGGCGGCCAGGGCTTGCTGGTGCAGCGCTTTCATGTCCGCCACGGTGATGGCGGCCAGGCTTTTGGGCGTGGCGTCGCGCCCGTAGGGGTGGCCGCCGTACACGGCGGCGCCAAACGCGCGCTGGGCGACGGGGCCGGGGCGGGTGAGCGATTCGGCAATGGCGGCCGACATGCGCTCGCGCTCGCGCGCCCACACGGCGGGGGCAAAGGCCGGTTCGGCGATTTCGCGCGCGGCCAGGGCCACGGCGCGGGGCAGCAGGGCCTCGTCGGTCAGGCTGCGCAGGCGGATGCTCAGGCGGTCGCTGCTGGCGCTGGCGGCAAAGCGCGCACCCAAGTCGGCCCAGGCTTCGCCCAGGCGGTTTTCATCCAGCGCCAGCTGGCGGCCTTCGGCGCGCACGCCTTTGGTGAGCATGAGCGCAGTGGCGTCGGCCAGGCCCGCCTTGGCGGCGGGGTCGCGGCGGCTGCCGGCGTCAAAGTCGATTTGCACGTCCAGCATGGGAATGGAAGGGCTGACGGCAAACCAGACTTGCGCGCCGCTGGGCAGGGTGAAGTGCTCAATGGGCGCGGCGGCCTGGGCGCGGCCGGGCCAGGCCAGCAGGGCGGCAAAAGCGCAAGCGCCTGCAAGCAGGGCGCGGCGCGCGGCGGGGGCAAAAGAAGTCATGGTGTGTTTCCCGGATGCAGAAGATTTCAGGATGAGGTTTTGGGCCTGGCTTGCGAGCCTGTTCAATGCCCGGAGTCTGTTTGTGCGCCAGCGCTGCTCTGGCGTGTTTTGCTCCGTTTTCAAGAGCGAATCAAGGGCCTCAAAAACGCCCCTGCCGCAATGTTTCGTAGGACTGCTCACTATTGAACCGATAGCAAAATGAACGGTGGATTCCAGGGCGAACAAGTTCTCAGGGCTTGCGGCCCACAAAGCGGATGACGCTGGCTGCGCCGTTGTGAAACTGCCCTTCGTGCAGCTGCACCACGGTCTCTTGCAGCACCAGCGGCTCCAGGCCCGCGCCGTCGATGAAGTCGGCGCGGATTTCGTCCAGCGAAAAAAGCGCCTGCTCGTCTTGCGGGCCGCCAATGGCGGGGTTGGCCCGCACGCGCGGCAGGTTGCTTTTGGCGTAGCCCTCGAAGATGAGGTGGCCGCCAGCGGCCAGCGCCTGCGCCACTTTGCGGTGGCTGGCGCTTTTGATGGCGGGCGCAAAGTGGGCGAAGACCAGCGCAGCGGCGTCAAACTGGCCGGGCGGCAGCGGCATGTCTTGCACGCTGCCCACCTGATAGGCCAGCCGATCGGCCACGCCGAAGGCGGCGGCCAGGGCCAGCGCCTTGCGGCGGCCTTGTTCGCTCAAGTCAAAGGCCGCCACTTGCCAGCCCATGCGCGCCGCGTGCGCGGCGTTGCGCCCTTCGCCTTCGGCAGGCAGCAGCAGGCGGCCGGCGGGCAAATCGGCCAGCTGCTGGCTGAAAAAGGCGTTGGGCGCAGTGCCATAGGCGTAGGCGGGCGCGGCGTAGCGGCGGTTCCAGAAGGCCGCCGGGTCTTGGGAAGCGGCTGGAGCGGCTGGATGAGCGGACATGGCTGCAACGGGCAATGGCAAAAAGCGGCGGCTGGTCGGCAACGCGCCCTTCAGTGCCGCAGCCCGGCGGGGGCCGGGCGCGGGCGCGGGCGGTTTTTCAGGCTTTGGGGCACCAGCGTGGCGGCGGTCATCTGCTCGTCGCCAAAGTATTGGCGGGCCACGGCCTGCACTTGTGCGGGGGTGATGGCGCGCAGGCGTTCGATGAGTTTTTCATCGGCATCCAGCGGCAGGCCCAGCGCCCAGTAGCTGCCCAGCTCCTGCGCTTGCGCCATGACGGAGTCGCGCTTGTAAACCTGGCCGGCGATCCATTGCGTTTTCACGCGCTCCAGCTCGGCCTGGCCCACGCCTTCGCGGGCGATGCGGGCCACTTCGGCGCGCAGCGCCGCTTCGGCCTGCGCGGGCGTGCGGCCTTTGGCGGGCACGGCCAGCAGGCTGAAAAGCTGCGGGCCACGGCCCATCAGGCCGTTGTCGGCATTCACGCTGTCGGCCACGCGGTCTTTGCCTTGCACGAGGGCGCGCTCCAGGCGCGCGCCCTGGTAGCCGTCCAGCACGGCGGCCAGCACCGTCAGGGCCAGCGCGTCGTCGTTTTCAGGCGTGGCTGCCAGCCCTTGCAGGCCGGGCACTTTGAACACCAGCGACACCACGGCCTGCTCGGCCGGGGCGCGCAGCTCCAGGCGGCGCGGGCCGTGCTGCTGCGGCTCGGGGCGGGGCTTGCGCCAGGGCACGGCGCGGGCGGGGATGCGGCCATAGGTTTTTTGCGCCAGCGCCAGCACGGCGGCCGGGTCCACGTCGCCCGCCACCACCACGGCGGCGTTGGCGGGCACATACCAGCTCTGGCGGAAGGCGCGCACGTCATCGGCCGTCATGGAATCCAGATCGCCCATCCAGCCAATCACGGGCCGGTGATAGGGCGAGGCCACGAAGGCGGCGGCCATCTGCTGCTCATAAAGCCGCGCGCGGGGCTGGTCGTCGGTGCGCAGGCGGCGCTCTTCCTTGACCACGGCCATCTCGCGCGTGAATTCGTCATCGGGCCACTGGTTGTTTTCAAAGCTGTCGGCTTGCAGCGCCATCACTTGCGGCAGCGCGGCGGCGGGCACTTGCTGGAAATACGCCGTGTAGTCGGAGGTGGTGAAGGCGTTGTCGCGCCCGCCCAGCAGCGCCACGCGGCGCGAGATTTCGCCGGGACCGAGCTTTTTGGTGCCCTTGAACATCATGTGCTCCAGCATGTGGGCGATGCCGCTGGCGCCGTCCACTTCGTCGATGGAGCCGACGCGCACCCACAGCATTTGCACGGCCACGGGCGAGCGGCGGTCAGGCTTGACGATGAGCGTCAGCCCGTTGTCCAGCCGGGCCTGGTACACGCCGGCGGCTACTTGCGCCAGCACATTGGGCGGCTGCGGCGGCTGTTGCGCATCAGGCGCGGCCTGCGGCGCCTGGGCCGTCTGGCTGGTTTCGGGATGGCTGGCGCAGCCGTGCAGCACGGCGCCGCCTGCCAGCAGCAGCGCCACGGCGGCGGCGCGGAAACTGGGAGTGAAGGTCATAGAAGAAAAAGCGGAAAGAGAGAAAAGAAACAGAAAGCCCATTCGTGGCAATGCCCAAGGCTCCGGTCACGGCCTGGCCGTGGGCGCTGAAAGGGCAGGGCGCAATGGCAAGGCGCGGGCAAGGCGAAGGACGGATGAACAGCCAATGGGCGGCAGGCTCATTTAGCTACTTTATTCATAGCGATATGTCCTGGTGGAAAGTGCGCGAGACGGCATTTTGACCCCTTCAATTTGCTCCTGTTTTTGATGTTGCCGGACAGATCAACCCATCCGGAGCTTGGCCTGTCCGCCCTGGAATCTGCGGCTGGGCGCTTTGGAGCCTGTGCAGAGTCTGGCCGTGAGAGGCGAAGCGCAGATCGGATGGGCAGCAAGAGGCAAACCGCAGATGGGTTTCGCGGCCTATTGAGGATTTGCCAGGCCGCAGGCGGGCGCATGATATCCATTCGCAAAAAGCGGAGGCTTCATGGGACGGGGCATCCGGAGTGCGCGCCGGATCAGGCTGTGCTGGCCGGGCTGGAAAGCCAGAAGCCTGGCGGCAGCATCGTGACGCCTTGAATCCGCCCTTGTCGGCCGGATGAAAGGGCCGCCAGCGGGTAAAGCAAAGCCCGCCAGCGCGAAGCGCGCAGGGCGGGCTGAAAGCGTGTGCAGTCAAGAGGGAAATTACAGCTTCACATCGCGGCGGGGCGCGCCCACGTAGAGCTGGCGGGGGCGGCCAATCTTGTATTCAGGGTCGCCGATCATTTCGTTGAGCTGGGCAATCCAGCCCACGGTGCGCGCCAGGGCAAAGATGCCGGTGAAGAGCTTGACGGGAATGCCGATGGCGCGCTGGACGATGCCGGAGTAGAAGTCCACGTTCGGATAGAGCTTGCGCTGCACGAAGTAGTCGTCTTCCAGGGCGATTTGCTCGACTTTCTTGGCCAGGGCGAACAGGGGGTCTTTTTCCAGGCCCAGTTCGGTCAGCACTTCATTGCAGGTTTGCTGCATGAGCTTGGCGCGGGGGTCGTAGTTTTTGTAGACGCGGTGGCCAAAGCCCATGAGGCGCACGCCGGAGTTTTTGTCTTTGACTTTTTCCATGAACTCGCCGACTTTGGCCAGGCCCCCGTTTTTCTGGATGTCTTCCAGCATGTGCAGGCAGGCTTCGTTGGCGCCGCCGTGCGCCGGCCCCCACAGGCACGCCACGCCCGCAGCAATGGCCGCGAACGGGTTGGTGCCGGAGCTGCCGCACAGGCGCACGGTGGAGGTGGAGGCGTTTTGCTCGTGATCGGCATGGAGGATGAAGATGCGGTCCATCGCGCGTTCAATGACGGGATTGACCTGGTAATCCTCGCAAGGCGTGGCGAACATCATGTTCAGGAAGTTGCCCGCGTAGCTGAGATGGTTCTTCGGATACATGTACGGCTCGCCCTTGCCGTATTTGTAGGCCATGGCCACCAGCGTGGGCATTTTGGCGATGAGCTGGATGGCTGCGCGGTCCCGGTGTTCGGCGTTGTGGATGTCGGTGTTCTCGTGATAGAAGGCCGACATGGCGCCAACCAGGCCCGTGAGCACGGCCATGGGGTGCGCGTCACGGCGAAAGCCGCGCATGAAAAAGTGCATTTGCTCGTGCACCATGGTGTGCTTGAGCACGAGCTGGTGAAATTCATCGCGCTGGCTGGCGTTGGGCAGCTCGCCTTTGAGCAGCAGGTAGCAGGTGTCGAGGTAATCGCACTGTTCGGCCAGTTGCTCGATGGGGTGGCCACGGTAGAGGAGTTCGCCCTTGTCGCCATCAATGTAGGTAATGGTGGACTGGCATGAAGCCGTGGAGAGAAAACCGGGGTCGTACGTGAACATGCCGGTTTGACCGTAGAGCTTGCGGATGTCGATCACGTCCGGGCCAATCGCGCCTTCATAAACAGGCAGTTCAATGGGCTGCTTGCCGTTGGCAAACGAGAGGGTGGCTTTGTTTTCTGAAAGTTTCATGGTCATCTCCTCGGTGAATAGGTGGTAAAGCGTGCTTTCAGCCCCTGAGCAAGGCCAGCACCTGGCGCACTGGCTGCGAATCCAGATCGCCCGAAGGCTCCTTGCGGGCCAGCAGGAGATCCAGCAGATCGTTGTCAGCCAGATTCATCAGTTGCAGCAGGGCGTCCGCCTGAACGCGGGTGATGGCCTGCCCGCTGCGCGTGAAGAATTTTTCAATGAGCAAGTCGTTTTCAAGCATGCCCCGGCGGCAGCGCCACTTGAGCTTGCCCAGTTCATGAGCATCCAGAAAGGCCTGGGTGTCTTTCATATCGCGCACAGTGCAGGATGGCCGTGATGGCAGCAGCCGTTTACAGCGCGCGGCGCGCCATGAGTTCCTTGATTTTGCTGATGGCCTTTGAGGGATTGAGGCCCTTGGGGCACACGTCCACGCAATTCATGATGGTGTGGCAGCGGAACAGGCGGTAGGGGTCTTCCAGGTTGTCCAGGCGCGCGTTGGTGGCCTGGTCACGGCTGTCGGCAATGAAACGGTAGGCCTGAAGCAGCCCGGCGGGGCCAACGAATTTGTCAGGGTTCCACCAGAAGCTGGGGCAGCTGGTAGAGCAGCTGGCGCACAGGATGCATTCGTACAGCCCATTGAGTTCTTCGCGCTCTTCCGGCGATTGGAGGCGCTCTTTTTCAGGCGGCGGCGTTTCGTTGATCAGATAGGGCTTGATGGATTCGTACTGGGCGAAAAACTGGGTCATGTCCACGATCAGGTCACGCACCACGGGCAGGCCCGGCAGGGGCTTGAGCACGATCGGATCTTTGAGCGTGCGCAAATTGGTCAGGCACGCCAGGCCATTTTTGCCGTTGATGTTCATCGCGTCAGAGCCGCAGACGCCCTCGCGGCAGGAGCGGCGGAAAGCCAGGCTGGGGTCATGCGCCTTGAGCTTGACAAGCGCATCCAGCAGCATGCGTTCATTGCCTTGCAATTCAAGCTCAACCGTTTCCATGCGGGGCTTGGCGTCTTTGTCCGGGTCGTAGCGGTAAATCTTGAAAGTACGTTTTTGCATCGTGTTCGCCTCTTTTTTGCGGGGCCTGGAGAGAAAGTTCGCGGAACTGCGCTTAGAACGTGCGGACTTTGGGAGGAATCGTCTCGGTGGTTAGCGGCTGCGTGCGGACAGGCTTGTAAGAGAGGCTGTTGGTCGCGCTGTGCCACAGCGTGTGCTTCATCCAGTGCACGTCATCACGCCCCAAAGGAGCTGGCTCGTAATCGGCGGGATGTTCGTAATCCAGCACGCTGTGGGCGCCACGGCATTCATGCCGGGCCGCAGCGGAAGTCATGGTGGCCTGGGCCACTTCGATCATGTTGTTGACTTCCAGCGCTTCAATGCGGGCGGTATTGAAAACCTTGGAGGTGTCTGCCAGCCCTACGGACAGGGCGCGTTCGCGCAAGGCGTTGATTTTTTCCACGCCTTCATCCATGAGCGCCTGCGTGCGGAAAACGCCCGCGTGCGCCTGCATGGTGCGGCGGATTTCGTTGGCCACATCCTGCGAGTACTCGCCATTGGGGTTGTTCTCGACACGGTTGAGGCGCTCCAGCGAGAAATCAGCAGCATCAGCTGGCAGCGGCTTGTGCGCGCCTTGTTCGTGATGCTTGATGATGTGATTGCCAGCTGCCTTGCCGAAAACCAGCAGGTCAAGCAGGGAATTCGTTCCCAGCCGGTTGGCGCCGTGCACGCTGACGCATGAGCATTCGCCCACGGCGTAAAGGCCATTGACGATTTCGTTGTCGCTGCGGCTGGTCTGGACGGCAACCTGGCCGTGAATATTGGTGGGGATGCCGCCCATCTGGTAGTGGATGGTGGGCACCACGGGAATCGGTTCCTTGGTGATGTCCACGTTGGCGAAATTGATGCCGATTTCAAACACCGAGGGCAGGCGCTTGTGGATGGTTTCTGCGCCCAGGTGGTCAAGCTTGAGAACCACGTAATCCTTGTTGGGGCCGCAGCCCCGGCCTTCCTTGATTTCCTGGTCCATGGAGCGGGACACGAAATCACGCGGTGCCAGATCCTTCAGCGTTGGGGCGTAACGCTCCATGAAACGCTCGCCATTGCAGTTGAGCAAGATGGCGCCCTCGCCCCGGCAGCCTTCCGTCAGCAAAACGCCAGCGCCCGCCACGCCCGTGGGGTGGAATTGCCAGAACTCCATGTCTTGCAGCGGAATGCCCGCGCGGGCGGCCATGCCCAGCCCATCGCCCGTGTTGATGAAGGCGTTGGTCGAGGCTGCGAAAATGCGGCCCGCGCCGCCTGTAGCCAGCAAGACGGTTTTGGCGTGCAGCACGTAGAAATCGCCTGTTTCCATTTCCAGCGCCGTCACGCCCACCACGTCGCCATCGGCATCTCGAATGAGATCAAGCGCCATCCATTCCACAAAGAAGGTGGTATGGGCCTTGACGTTTTGCTGATACAGCGTATGCAGCATGGCGTGCCCCGTGCGGTCGGCAGCGGCGCAGGCGCGTTGCACGGGTTTTTCGCCATAGTTGGCCGTGTGGCCGCCAAAGGGGCGCTGGTAGATGGTGCCGTCGGCGTTGCGGTCAAACGGCATGCCGAAATGCTCCAGTTCGTAAACCACCTTGGGCGCTTCCTGGCACATGAATTCGATGGCATCCTGATCGCCCAGCCAGTCACCGCCTTTGACGGTGTCGTAGAAGTGGTAATGCCAGTTGTCTTCGCTCATGTTGCCCAGGCTGGCGCCAACGCCGCCCTGGGCGGCCACGGTGTGGGAGCGGGTAGGGAAAACCTTGGAGAGCACAGCCACATTCAGGCCCGCCCGAGCCAGTTGCAGCGAGGCGCGCATGCCGGAGCCGCCTGCGCCGACGATGACCACGTCAAATTTGCGGACGGTGATTTTGTCTTTGGTGTATGTCATGTTCGTGGGGAAAAAACTTGCGGGAGAGACAGTCGCTTACAGGCGCCACAGAACCTGAACGGCCCAGCCTGCGCAGCTGATGAGCCAGACGATGGCCAACATATAGAAAACCATGCGCAGGCTGGTTGGCTTGGCGTAATCCATCAACACTTCACGGGCGCCGACCCAGGCGTGCCATGCCAGCGCCACAATGGCCGTGAAGGTCAGCGTCTTCATCCATTGCGAAGAAAAGATCGCTGCCCAGCGGGTGTAGTCCAGCGGGCCGCTGGTCAAAAGAATCTGCGCCACCAGCACAAGCGTGAAAGCCACGATCGCCAGGGCGGATACGCGCTGCGCCAGCCAATCGCGCAAGCCATAGTGCGCGCCTACCACGAGGCGTCGGGAACCGTAATTCACAGCAGCCATTTCTTTCTCCAGTTCAAATCAATACAGCCCGAACAGCTTGGCGCCCAGCAGCACGGTGAGGCTCAGGCTCACCGCCAACACCACCAATGCGGAACGCTTGCCAAACTCCTTGCTCAGTTTGTGCGTCAGCTCCATGTAGATATGGCGGATGCCCGCGCACAAGTGGTGCAGGAATGCCCAGATTAGCCCCAGCACCGCGAGCTTGACAATGAAGGCGGGAAATATCCAGATGCCGTGTTCGAACGCAGCCGTGAACTGCATGAAAGAGATTTCGGACGAAATCGACTTGTCGAACAGCCAGATGATGAAAGGCAGCATCAGAATCATCAGAACGCCGCTGATGCGATGCAGGATGGAAACCTTCGCGGCCCAAGGAAGGCGGTAAGTCGTCAAATCCTTGAAGACATTCAGGTTTCTGAATTCAGGCCGTTTGCGGGCTGCTTCTGTCATGAGTACTTCCTTTTCGTGGGAGGGATGCTTCGATAGTCATGTGTCTTTTATAAGACACCTTGAAGTGAAGCAATTTGCGGATTCTATTGCAACGACGTGTATATCTTCGCAAGCTTGCGAAATCTGGAGAGGCTTGACGGGAAATAGAAAAACATCTCTATTTCTTCAACTCAGACGGTTGTGATAGTGGCGTGAATCCGTGCGGTACAAGCCTTTGCGCAGCTCCATGGGGCGGTTGCCATAGGTGAAAGCAATGCGCTCCACGCTCAGCAGCGGCGTGGAAACCGGAATCTGCAAAAGAGCCGCCTGCTGCACGTCAGGCAAAACCGCGCGAATCTTTTCATCGGCACGCACCATGCGCACACCGAATTCCGATTCAAAGAAGGCGTACAAGGAACCCGGATACGCCGACAGGCGATGCGCCGTCAGCCCCCTGAAAGGTTCGCCAGGCAGCCACAGGTCTTCCACGATGGTGGGAATGCCGCCAAATGAAAGCACGCGCCGCGCCTGGATGATGCTTTCGCCCGTTTTCAAGGCCAGCGCCCGCGCCACATCGGCAGTGGCCCGGGCGCGTTTGCATTCCACGATTTCCCGTTGCGCGGGCTGTTCCGCATCTGCTTGATCTACATCAGGCATCAAGCGCAAAAAACGGTACTGCACCTGCTGTTCGGCGTGCGTGGCCACAAAGGTGCCCCGCCCCTGGCGGCGCACCAGCAAATGCCCGGCGGCCAGTTCGTCAATCGCTTTGCGCACCGTTCCCTGGCTGACGCCAAACCGCGCCGCCAGCTCCATTTCGCTGGGAATCACCTCTGCGGGCTTCCATTCGCCTTGTTGCAGGCTGCGCAGGATCAGATCCCTGATTTGTTGATAAAGCGGCCGGAATGAAGGCGTTGCCGCTGGCTGCGCCGCCAGGCTGGCCGTGGGTGCTTCTGATGGGAGAACGCTGTTCATTGCCATCAATCATATCTTATATAAGACACAGGACAGAAACCGGCGAAACCGTTAAACTCACTGCGGATCTGGTTGTGGCAGCCGCCCTTCCTTGTTTCAAACCAACCCACTGGAGACTCCTGGATATGAGCAAAAAACCCGTCCGTGTTGCCGTGACTGGCGCAGCAGGCCAGATTGGCTATGCCCTTCTGTTTCGCATCGCTTCTGGCGAAATGCTGGGCAAAGATCAGCCTGTCATCCTGCAATTGCTTGAAATTCCCGATGAAAAAGCCCAAAAGGCCCTCAAGGGCGTGATGATGGAGCTGCAAGACTGCGCTTTCCCTTTGCTGGCAGGCATGCAGGCACATTCGGATCCGATGACGGCCTTCAAGGATGCGGATTACGCCCTGCTGGTGGGCGCGCGCCCGCGCGGCCCCGGCATGGAACGCTCCGACTTGCTGGCCGCCAATGCGCAAATCTTCACGGCTCAAGGCAAGGCGCTGAACGCCGTCGCCAGCCGCAACGTGAAAGTGCTCGTGGTTGGCAACCCCGCCAACACCAATGCCTACATCGCCATGAAATCGGCCCCCGATCTGCCGGCCAAGAACTTCACTGCCATGCTGCGGCTGGATCACAACCGCGCCGCCAGCCAGATTGCCGAAAAAACGGGCAAGCCGGTCAAAGACATCAAAAAGCTCACTGTCTGGGGCAACCACTCCCCCACCATGTATGCCGATTACCGCTTCGCCACCATTGACGGGCAAAGCGTGAAAGACATGATCAACGACCAGGAATGGAACGCCAATGTCTTCCTGCCCACCGTGGGCAAGCGTGGCGCGGCCATCATCGAAGCGCGCGGCCTGTCTTCGGCAGCCAGCGCTGCCAACGCGGCCATTGACCACATGCGCGACTGGGCGCTGGGCACGAATGGCGAATGGGTCACCATGGGCATTCCCTCGCAAGGCTGGTACGGCATTCCGCAAGGCGTGGTCTTCGGTTTTCCCGTGACCTGCGAAAACGGCGAATACAAAGTGGTCGAGGGGCTGGAAATCGACGCTTTCAGCCAGGAGCGCATCAACAAGACGCTGGCCGAACTGCAAGGCGAGCAAGAAGGTGTCAAGCACTTGCTGTAAGAACCTGTTTCGAGTCTTGCCGCGAACCGGTTTGACCGCCGGTTCAGCCCCTGAAGTCATCCGCCATTTCGCTATTGATTTGATGGCATCAAAGTCAATAAAAGCGTGCGACAGAGGCATTTTCAGGGGCTGAAATTTGCTCTCAAAAACAGAGTAAACCGCACAAAACAAGACTCGCCTGTTTGCACTTTTGCACCCACGGACAAATCGAAAGCAGGCTCTGGCAACCAACACCCCGCACTGGCATACCTGAATGTCAGTGCCGCCGGTTCAACCGTTTTGCAACCTTTCCCGTTCGCGCCAGAAGCCGGTTTCCATCTTGTTTTCAATAGCCGAAAGAGCCGCATGACAAACCTGAGCGCATTTGCCCTGCATCCCCGCAGCGTGCTGCTGGCCGCGCAGGCCAGCCGGGGCATGCTGCCCGTGTGCGACCACTACAGCGGCGTGGAAGCGCGCATGCGCAAGAGCCTGCAATTGCAGGCCGAAATGACGGAAGAATTTGGCGCCTGCGTGTTTGACGTCACGCTGGACTGTGAAGACGGCGCGCCCGCTGGCGGCGAAGCCGAACACGCCGCGCTGGTTGGCGAGCTGGCCTTGTCCGCGCCTGCAAAAGCCCGCGTGGGCGTGCGCGTTCATCCCGTGGATCACCCCGCATTCACGCAAGACCTGGCCGCCATCCTGCCCCGCGCCGGGCATCGCCTGGCCTACGTCATGCTGCCCAAGGTGGAATCGGTTCATGACGTGACCCGGGCCGAAGAAGCCCTCTTGTCCATCTACCCCCAGGGCCTGCCGCTGCATGCGCTGATCGAATCGCCCGCCGCCGTGCACCGGGCGTTTGAAATTGCCGCCCATCCGCGCGTGGAATCCTTGAGCTTTGGCCTCATGGACTTTGTTTCGGCCCATGCAGGCGCCATACCGGCGCAAGGCATGGGCGCGCAAGGCCAGTTCAGCCATCCGCTCGTGGTGCGCGCCAAGCTGGAAATCGCTTCTGCCGCCCATGCTTTCGGCAAAGTGCCCTCGCACTGCGTGGTGACTGAATTCAATGACGCCGCCGCGCTCAGGCAAGCCGCCTGCCGCGCCGCGCAGCAGCTGGGCTACACGCGCATGTGGAGCATTCACCCCGCGCAAATCCGTCCCATCCTCGAAGCCTTCGCGCCTGACGAGCGCCAGATCGACGAGGCCACGGCCATCCTCCTGGCCGCGCAGCAAGCCCACTGGGGGCCTATCAGCCATCAGGGCCGTCTGCATGACCGCGCCAGCTATCGCCACTACTGGCAGCTGCTGGAGCGCGCCCACACCACAGGCCGTGCGCTTCCCCGCGAAGCGCGCGCCTGGTTTTCCAACTGATCTTTCCGCAACCCTGAAGAGAAAGCACGCACCATGAAACCCGCTCTCATCGCCCTCGTCGCCGCCGCCTGCCTGATGTCCCTGGGCACGGCTCACGCCGCCGAAAACAAGCCCCAAAAGCCCGCCGCAGCGCAAAAAGCGGCCAAAAAGCCCGCAAAGCGCGCTGCCAAAAAACCCGCCAAATCCAAGGCCGCAGCGCCCAAACCCGTGCCTGCCGCCGCCGTTGATCAGCCTTTGACGGAAGCTGAAAAAAACATCGCCAAACTCGTGCACACCGGCACGATTTCCTGCGATCTGAACACCAAGGTTTCGCTGGAGCCTGACGCCGACAACCCGGGCCACTTCTTCCTGCACATGGGCAAGCTGCGCTACCACATGCGCCCCATGGAAAGCCGCACCGGCGCCGTGCGCCTGGAAGACACCCGCGCCCGCGCCCTGTGGCTGCAACTGGGCAACAAATCCATGCTGATGGACCAGAAACAAGGCAAGCGCATTGCCGACGGCTGCATGTCGCCCGAGCAGCGCGAGTTCTCCGCGCAAATGGACAAGATGCCCCGCCAGAGCCTGTTTGATCAAAAACCCTGAACCTGGCTCAACGCAAGCCAGCGTTTTTCGTTTTCATACCCATAAAAGGAGAATCCCACATGTTGAAAGCCTATCGTGAACACGTCGCCGAACGCGCGGCGCTGGGCATCCCGCCGCTGGCGCTCAATGCCAAACAGACCGAAGAGCTGATTGAACTCATCAAGAACCCGCCCGCTGGCGAAGCCGAATTCCTGATGGATCTGCTCACCCACCGCGTACCGCCCGGCGTGGACAACGCGGCCAAGGTCAAGGCTTCATTTCTGGCCGCCGTGGCGCATGGCGACATCCAGGTCGCCCTCATCAGCCGCGCCAAGGCCACCGAGCTGCTGGGCACCATGGTCGGCGGCTACAACGTGCACCCGCTCATCGAACTGCTGGACGACAAGGACGACGCCGTCGCCGACGCCGCTGCCAGCGCGCTCAAGAAAACGCTGCTGATGTTCGACTTCTTCAACGACGTGGCCGCCAAGGCCAAGGCGGGCAACGCGCGCGCCAAGGCCGTCATCCAGAGCTGGGCCGATGCCGAGTGGTTCACCAGCCGCCCCAAAGTGCCCGAAAAAATCACCGTCACCGTCTTCAAGGTGCCCGGCGAAACCAACACCGACGACCTCTCTCCCGCCCCCGACGCCTGGAGCCGCCCGGACATTCCGCTGCACTACCTGGCGATGCTGAAAAACACCCGCCCCGACGCCCCCTTCAAGCCCGAAGAAGACGGCAAGCGCGGCCCCATCCAGTTCATTGAAGACCTGAAGAAAAAAGGCCACGTCGTCGCCTACGTGGGCGACGTGGTCGGCACCGGCTCCAGCCGCAAATCGGCCACCAACAGCGTCATCTGGGCCACCGGGCAAGACATCCCCTTCGTGCCCAACAAGCGCTTTGGCGGCGTCACCCTGGGCGGCAAGATTGCCCCCATCTTCTTCAACACGCAGGAAGACTCCGGCTCGCTGCCCATCGAAGTGGACGTCAGCCAAATGGACATGGGCGATGTCATCGACATCTACCCCTACGAAGGCCGCATCGAAAAAGCCGGCCAGAAGATTGCCGACTTCGCGCTCAAGAGCGAAGTGCTGCTTGACGAAGTACAGGCCGGCGGCCGCATCAACCTCATCATCGGCCGGGGCCTGACAGCCAAGGCGCGCGAATTCCTCGGCCTGCCCGCTTCCAGCGCCTTCCGCCTGCCCAAGGCCCCCGTGGACACCGGCAAGGGCTTCACCCTCGCGCAGAAGATGGTGGGCCGCGCCTGCGGCCTGCCTGAAGGCAAAGGCATTCGCCCCGGCACCTATTGCGAGCCGCGCATGACCACCGTCGGCAGCCAGGACACGACTGGCCCCATGACACGCGACGAACTCAAAGACCTGGCCTGCCTGGGCTTTTCCGCCGACATGGTGATGCAGTCCTTCTGCCACACCGCCGCCTACCCCAAGCCGGTGGACGTGAAAACCCACCGCGAGCTGCCCGCCTTCATCAGCACACGCGGCGGCGTTGCCCTGCGTCCGGGCGACGGCGTTATCCACTCCTGGCTCAACCGCCTGCTGCTGCCCGACACCGTGGGCACCGGCGGCGACAGCCACACGCGCTTTCCCATCGGCATCAGCTTCCCGGCAGGCTCCGGCCTGGTCGCCTTTGCCGCCGCCACCGGCGTCATGCCGCTGGACATGCCTGAAAGCGTGCTCGTGCGCTTCAAGGGCGAGCTGCAACCGGGCGTCACCCTGCGCGACCTCGTGCACGCCATCCCGCTCTACGCCATCAAGCAGGGCCTGCTCACCGTGGCCAAGGCGGGCAAGAAAAACATCTTCTCCGGCCGCATCCTGGAAATCGAGGGCCTGCCCAACCTGAAAGTGGAACAAGCCTTCGAGCTGTCAGACGCCTCCGCCGAACGCTCGGCCGCCGGCTGCACCATCAAGCTGGACAAGGCGCCCATCATCGAGTACCTCCAATCCAACGTCGTGCTCATGAAAAACATGATTGCCGACGGCTACCAGGACGCCAAAACCCTGGCGCGCCGCATTGAAAAAGTGCAGGAATGGCTGGCCAACCCGCAGCTGCTCGAAGCCGATGCCGACGCCGAATACGCCGCCGTCATCGAAATCGACATGAACGAAATCAAGGAGCCGATCGTCTGCTGCCCCAACGACCCGGACGACGCCAAAACCCTCTCCGACGTGGCCGGCACCAAGATCGACGAAGCCTTCATCGGCTCGTGCATGACCAACATCGGGCACTTCCGCGCCGCCGCCAAACTGCTGGGCGGCCAGCGCGACATCCCGGTGCAGCTGTGGATCGCCCCGCCCACCAAGATGGATCAGAACGAACTCATCAAGGAAGGCCACTACGCCGCCTTCGGCGCCTCCGGCGCGCGCACCGAAATGCCCGGCTGCTCGCTGTGCATGGGCAACCAGGCGCAAGTGCGCGCGGGCGCCACCGTCATCTCCACCAGCACCCGCAACTTCCCCAACCGCCTGGGCAAGAACACCAACGTCTTTCTCGGCTCGGCGGAACTCACGGCCATCGCCTCGCGCCTGGGCAAACTGCCCACCCGCGAGGAATACCTCAAGGAAATGGGCATCGTGGACTCCGACAAAGCCGGCATCTACCGCTACATGAACTTCGACCAGATTCCCGAATACGCGGAAGTGGCCGAAGGCCTGGGCAACGCGCTGGAGCAGCACCCCTGAAGCGCGCCTGCTGACCACGGCGCGGACGCCAAAGCGCCCGTGCCGTGGGAGGCATCAGAAATAGGAGCGAATTCAGAGGGGGTAAAACGCCCTCTCGCGCAATTTCCACTAGGACCTCATGCTATGGATCAAGGAGCAAAATAAAGGGGGGTGAAATGGCGCGCTTCATCCGCGCCGCTGCGCATGCCGTCGGCATCCGCTCGTCTCCATCCCGCTCTTGCCGCGCTCACGGGCAGAGGCATGAGCAGGGCGCTGAAGCAGAACACTGATTCCCCCGGCGATCCAGGCCCCGGCAGCCGCTTTGGGCTGCCGGGGTTTTTTCATGTCCGCTTTCATGCCCGCAGCCGCGCCCGGGGCGGGCCTTCGTCCCTGGTGCCGCCTGCTGATTTCTGCGCCCGGCGCTGCCGCCCCGGCGACAATTCGCGCCCATGACCGCGCCTGCCTCCATGAGCACCCCGCCCGAAGCCCCCGCGCAGGCGTCTGCGTCCGGCTCATCCGCCGCCCCGTCTGCCTTGCGGATTGCCGTGGTGGGCCACACGAACGCGGGCAAAACCTCGCTTTTGCGCACGCTCACGCGGCGGGCGGCGTTTGGCGAAGTCTCTGACCGGCCCGGCGTCACGCGGCACGTCGAGCGCATCGACCTGCTGCTGCAAGGCGAAGTGGCCGTGCGCTTTTTCGACACGCCGGGCCTGGAAGACGCCGTGGCGCTGCTCGACTACCTGCAAGAGCTGCCCGCCCAAAGCCTGCCCGCGCACCCCAGCCGCACCGACCGCGTGCGCGCCTTTTTGAGCGGCCCCGAAGCGCATGCCAGCTTCGAGCAGGAAGCCAAAGTGCTGCGCGCCCTGCTTGAACACGCAGACGCGGCCATGCTCGTCATCGACACGCGCGCGCCCGTGCTGCCCAAATACCGTGCCGAAATGGAAGCGCTGGCCTGGTGCGCGCGCCCCATCATGCCCGTGCTCAATTTCGTGCGCGCCGCTGGCAGCCGCCAGGACGGCTGGCGCGCCGCCCTGCGCGATGCGGGCCTGCACGCCTGCGCGGCGTTTGACGCCGTTGCTCCCTTCAACGGGGCCGAAACCGCGCTGTACCGCGACCTGGCCGCGCTGCTGCCCGAGCGCCGCCGCCAGCTTGAAGACATTGCCCGCCAGCTTGAGCAGCAGGCGCAAGACCGCCAGCGCGCCGCGCGCCTGGCCATCGCCAGCGCCCTTGTCAGCGTGGCCGCCATGCGCCGGTCCATCGCCGCAGGCGAATACGCCGATCCGGCGCGGCGCGACGCCTTCATCCACGCCTTCCAGCAAGACTGCGCGGCCCATGCCCGCCGGGCCGTGCAGGCGCTGCTGCGCGCGCACGCCTTCGGGCCGGAAGACGCCGAAGCCGCCAGCCTGCCGCAACTGGCCCAGCGCTGGGAGGACGACCTGTTCAACCCCGCCTTGCTCAAAGAAGCTGGCCGCCGCCTGGGCTTGGGCGCGGCCATTGGCGCGGGCATCGGCGCGGTGGCCGACGTGGCATTGGCGGGCCTGTCGCTGGGCGCCGCCGCCACGCTGGGCGGCGCCATTGGCAGCGCCCTGAGCGGTGGCTGGCAGCCCTTGGCTGGCAAGCTGCGCGGCCGCCTCACCGGCACGCAGGAACTCACGGCGCAAGACGCCGTGCTGGCCCTGCTGGCCGCGCGCCTTCTGGCGCTCAACCAGGCCCTCACGCAGCGCGGGCACGCCGCCCAGCACAAGCTGCGTGCGGCCGAATGGGAAGAGGGCAGCCAGCAAGCCGCCCAGGCCCGCCAGCTGACGGCCACGCTGGCGGACGCCCTGCGCCCGGCCCGCGCCCACCCGGACTGGGAAGAGCGCCCCGGCGCGCCGCCCGCTTTTGACCCCGGGCGTGACGCCCTGACGCAGCGCGTGGCCAGCCTGCTGCCCACGGCGGAGCCGGAAACGCCCGCCGCCAGCCCCGGCGCTGCAAGGCAGCCTGAAGCGCCAGCGGCCTGGCCCGGGGAGTGACGCCACTTCGGCCCCAGCCCAACCTTCCCGCCGCCCTAAGCGGCCCCGATCAGCTTCAAGCCAGCCCCAAGCCAGCCGATGGCGCCTTCGTGACGCGCCGAAATCCGCTCCTTGATCCATAGCATGAGGTCCTGGCGGAACGCGCGCAAATGGCCTTTTCGCCCGCCGGTATTCGCTCCTCTTTTTGACATGGCCGGATGCTTTTCGCCAGGCTGCCGCGCGGAAGGCGGGCGGTGGAGAAAGGGCAGACGAAAGACGGCTTGTGCTGATCAGCGCAGGGCGGCCCTTCGCTTTGCGCCAAGAGTCTGTTCAAGGTTTGAATGGGAGGGGCGAAGGGGCGGAATCAGGCTGCAAGGCGATAACCGCAAATGGGCCTTGCGGCTGGCGAGGCATTTGCAGCGCCCGAGAGCGCCCAAGATCGCCCGAGGCCGCGCTTTTGGCGCCCGCAGGCAGATTGCGGACAGGCGCTCAGGCGGCGGATCGCCAGCGGGGGCTGCATCAGAAACAGGAGCGAATCCTAAGGGGTCAAAAAGGCTTTTGCGCCCGTTCCACCAGGACATGACGCTATGGATTCGGGAGCGAGAAATAACCGCTTCCGCTGGGCCTGCGCCCGGCCTGCCCGAACCGTTCTTTTTGGGGCCGGGCTGCGCACAGGCGCTAGAAGCCTTCCCACTCGCCGGCCAGGGCCTGGGGCAGGCCCAGCAGGTCGAGCGCGCGGGCCACGCTGTGGTCCACCATTTCGTCGATGCTGGCAGGGCGCTGGTAGAGGGCGGGGATGGGCGGGCAGATGATGGCGCCCGCTTCGGTGGCGGCGGTCATGTTGCGCAGGTGAATGAGGCTCAGGGGCGATTCGCGCGTCATGAGCACGAGGCGGCGGCGCTCTTTGAGCGTGACGTCGGCGGCGCGGGTGAGCAGGTTGTCGCCCAGGCCGTGGGCGATGGCGGCCAGGGTGCGCATGGAGCAGGGGGCGACGATCATGCCCATCGTCTGAAACGAGCCGCTGGCGATGCTGGCGGCCAGGTTGGTGCTGGCGTGCAGGGTGTGGGCCAGTTGCAGCGCCTGGGTGTCGGTGACGCCGGTTTCGTGGCGCAAATTGAGCCAGCCGGCGGGGGTGATGACCAGGTGCACTTGCAGGCCGGTTTCCTTGAGGGCTTGCAGCAGCCGCAGGCCGTAGGTGGCGCCGCTGCTGCCGGAGATGCCCACGATGAGGCGGCGGGCGCAGGCGCGCTCAGGCGGCTGCGGCTTCATGGCGTTCGGCATGCGGTGCGCGGGATGGCTCGGGCGTGCTGGCGGCGCGGGGGGTGGGGCAAGGGCGCGCCGGGCCGCCGCTTTCGGCCTGGGCGGGCGGCGCGGCTTTTTCTTGCGGCGGGCGCAGGGGCTGCGCGGCCAGATCGGCCTCAACCTGGGCGAGCACCTGGGCGGCCTGTTCGGGGTCGTAGTCTTCGTGGGTGCGCTTTTTGACGCCGTATTGCTGGAGCTGGTAGTGGCGGTCGGGCGCGATGCCGTGGCGCGCAAGGCTGCTTTTCACGCACACGAGCGCGCAGCCGTCGAGCGCGACGATGGGGCGGCCCGATTTGGCGATTTTCACGAGGTAGGGCACGTCGCCGCCCACGCCGGCGATGCACGACATTTCAGCCACGCCGCGCCGGTCAAGCTTGACGGCGACGTGGTTGGCAAGCTGCGCGGCGCTGGAGCAGCCGGAGCAGGAATAGACCAGGGGCAGGGAGGGGTCGTGGGCGGGCATGGCGCTTGGGTTTTCGTTTCAGGGCTTGCGGATGAAGGGCGGCAGCGGCGGCAGCGGCAGCTTGGGCAGGCGCTGCACGAGGTCTTGCAGGGGCTGCGGCGCGTGGCGGGTGAAGACGGCTTGGGGCGTCCAGTACAGCGGGTCGAGCACGGGCAGCTCCAGCGCGTCGAGCGCGTTTTTCACCACCAGGCCCAGTTCGGTGTCGCCTTCCATGATGAGGCGGCGGTTGAAAAAGAGCGTGTCGGGGTCTTGCTTGCGCTGGGCCAGGAGCACGAAGTCTTGCGCGTTGGCGCTGATGGCCAGGTCTGGCTCGGCGTGCCGCGCGCAGGGGGCGAATTTGCCGCCTTGCCAGGTGAAGTCAAAGTCCAGCCGCGCGTCGCGCACGCGAATGGCCAGGCGCTTGCCTTCGAGCAGGGCCGTGACGTCTTCGGGCAGATGTTTGGCCAGGGCCAGGTTGATGGCGGCCACCAGCAGCATGGAGCCTGGATAGGCGGGCAGCAGCGACAGGGCCGCGCCCACGGGCGCGGGCAGGGTGTAGGCGGCCGGCGGCGTGGCGGCGGAAGCGGAGATGGCCTGTTGCATAGCGGTTTCCTTGGAAAGTGAAGGGATGGAAAGAAATGGGATAGGGCTTAGCCGCGCGCCACGGAAAGCGGCGCGAAGCTTTGCGCCACGGGCATGACTTCAATGCGGTTCACGTTCACATGCGGGGGCTGCTGCACCAGCCAGAGCACGATGCGGGCGATGTCTTCGGGGCTGATGGCCTGCACGCCGGCATACACGCTGGCGGCGCGTTCATCGTCGCCTTTGAAGCGCACATTGGAAAACTCGGTGCCGCCGCACAGGCCCGGCTCCACGTTGCTGACGCGGATGGCCGTGCCCGCCAGATCGGCGCGCAGGTTCTGGCTGAACTGTTTGACAAACGCCTTGGTGGCCCCATAGACGTTGCCGCCCGGATAGGGCCAGTTGCCCGCGATGGAGCCGATGTTGATGACGTAGCCCCGGTTGCGCCGCACCATTTGCGGCAGCAGCAGGCGGGTGAGGGTGGCCAGGCCCCGGATGTTGGTGTCGATCATGCGGTCCCAGTCGTCCAGGCTGGCCTGGTCGGCGCGCTCCAGGCCCAGCGCCAGGCCCGCGTTGTTCACGAGCAGATCCACGTCTTGCCAGGTGGCGGGCAGGCTGGCCAGGGCGCCCTGGGCGGCGGCGCGGCCGGCCACGTCAAACACCAGGGGCCAAAAGGCTTCGGGCCACTGCGCCCGCAAGGCTTCAAGCCTGTCTGCGCGGCGGCCCGTGCCAATGACGCGCCAGCCCGCTTGCAGCAGTGCGCGGCTGATGGCCTGGCCGAACCCGGCCGTGGCGCCGGTGACCAGGGCGATGGAAGCGGCCGGCGGGGCGGCAGGGCAGGGCGGGGTGGCTGTCATGGCTTAAATGAAAAGGCGGGCAAGGCAGCGATTGTCTCGCCGCATGGCGGCCTGAAAACCGGCAATGGACGCTGGCGGGCGTGGTCAGGCATGGTTTGCATCAAAAGAAGGAGCAAATTCAGGCCGTGAAAAATGGCGCTTGCGCAATCTGCACTAGGACGTATTGCTATGGATGAAGGAGCGAAATGAAGGAGTGAAATGCGAGCCGGAATTCAAGGGCGGGATTCGCCAGCCTTTGCATCATCATCTGCCGCTGGCTTGCCGCGCTTTACGCCGCCAGCACCAGGTCCATGCCCGGCTTGCCGTGCCAGTAGCCGTTGCAGGGGGCGGCGGGCAGCAGCGGGCGCAGGGCGTCCAGCGCGCCGGGGGCCGCGCGGCCTTCGCGGCGGGCGTGGTCGAAGGCGGCCACCACCTGATCCATGTGCTGCGACTGGGGCGAAAGGCGCAGCACGTCCACCCCCAGGGCCAGCAGATCGGGCATGTCGGTCAGCAGGCTGTGGATGCGGGCGGACTGGGTCTGAATGCCGTTGATGGTGAGAAAGGCCTCGCCCTCGCGCGTGTTCAGCGGCAGGCCGTCCGGGTGTTCAATGCAGCGAAAGCCGCAGTCATCCTTGGGCAGGTTGTAGTGCCGCGCCGTGAAGCACCGTGCCGAAAAGGCCAGCGGCAGGCGGCCAAAGGCGAACACCTCGGTTTGCAGCCCCTCGGGCTTGCCTTGCAGCACGGTGGCCAGCTGCTCGCGCGTCATCTCCAGCGGCATCACCCAGCGGGAGGCGCCCAGGCTGGCCATCCACTCCAGCGCGTCGGCGTTGAACAGGTTCAGGTGCGGCCCGGCCACGAAAGGCTGCTTGCCCGCCACGCCGCGCACGGCGCCCATGTCGCTGGCCTCCACCATGAATTCGCCGTTGTTCACCAGCTTTTGCATGTTGCCCACATCCGCCGTGGATTCGAGCAGCACCATGGTGGAGAGGATGGGCGTTTTGCCCGCGTCGCGCAGCATGCGGGCAATGTCCAGCCAGTCAGACAGGCGCAGCTCATGGCGGCGCGAGCAGACGGACTCGCCCAGATAGACGATGTCCACGGGCCATTCGGCGGCGGCCTGGTAGAAGTCAAACACCGTCAGGCGCGGCCAGTAGTAAAGCAGGGGGCCAAGGGCGAGTTGCATGGTTTTTTTCGTGGGGATGGTTGCGGAAAATTCCTGCGGGGCGCGGCGCGGCTTGATGGACAAGCAAACAAGCGGCGCACCCGGAAACAGCAAAAAAGAGCAAATTCAGGGCATCAAAAAACGGCATCCCCGCCCAATTGGCGGGGAGATCGTGCGATTGATCGAGGAGCGAAAAATGGCCCGGAACAAGGCCGCGAAATCACGCGGCGGGCAGCCAGGCCATGGCTTCAATCTTGTGCCCGTCCAGATCGCGCACGAAGCAGCCCCAGTACTGCGGGCCGTAGTGCGGGCGCGGGCCGGGCGCGCCGTCATCCGTGCCGCCTGCGGCCAGGGCGGCGGCGTGAAAAGCCTGCACCTGCTGCGGCGAAGCGGCCAGAAAAGCCACGTGCACGCCATTGGCCGCCTGCGCGCGCTGCCCGTCGCAAGGGGCCTGCACCCAGAACTCGGGGAAGGCGCGGCCATAGGCCACGGCGCGCTGCGCGCTCAAGTCCATCACGCGGCCCACGCCCAGCGTGGCCAGCACGCGGTCGTAGAAGGCCACGGCCTCCTCAAAGCGGTTGGTGCCCAGCGAAACGTGAGAGAGGATGACGGGCGGCGGCGCATCGCTGCCGTCATTGCCGCCACCGTTGCCGCCGCCTGCGGGGGCAAGGTTCGCTGCTTCAGTGCTCATGCCGTTTCCTTTCGCTTCATTTCCATGAACGGTGATAGGCCCCCAGCGTGTGCTGCTGGCCTTCGGCCACCTGATCCAGCGCGGTCAGCCAGATGGTCTTGGGCGTGTACAAATGCCTTTGCGCCATGCAGTGGTCAATGGCCTGCCGCCACACGCGCGTGACCTGCGCCGAATAAGCCGGGCTGCGCTGGCGGCCTTCAATCTTGATGGCGCGCACGCCCATTTGCACCAGCTGGGGCAGCAAATCCAGCGTGTTCAGGCTGGTGGGTTCCTCCAGCGCGTAGTAGCCGTGCTCATCGGCCACGTCAAAGCGGCCCTTGCACAGCGTGGGGTAGCCCGCGTTCTCATTGGGGCCGTAGCGGTCAATCAGCACGCCATTGAGGCGCGACTCCAGCCCCTTGGGCGTCTGCGCCCAGCGCACCGCCTTGGCGGGCGAACACACGCCGTGCGTGTTGGGCGACTCGCCCGTGGCGTAAGACGACAGCGCGCAGCGCCCCTCCACCATCACGCACAGGCTGCCAAAGCCGAACACCTCGATTTCCACCGGCGTGCGCTGCGTTACCTGCCGCACCTGCTCCAGCGACAGCACGCGCGGCAGCACCGCGCGGCGAATGTTGAACTGATCGCGGTAGAGATTGATGGCCTCGTGATTCGTGGCCGAGCTTTGCACCGACAAATGCAGCCGCAAATCAGGATGGCGCTGCACGGCATAGCGCATCAGCCCCGGGTCGGCCAGGATCACCGCGTCAATCCCCCAGGCCGCTGCCTTGTCCAGCGCCGCCTTCCAGGGCGCGGGGTTGCTCGCCTGCGGGTAAGTGTTCAGCGCCATCAGCACCTTGCGCCCGCGCTCGTGCGCGTAGGCCAAGCCCGTGAGAATGGCCTTTTCATCAAAGTTCAGCCCCGCGAAATTGCGCGCATTGGTCGCATCGCGCAGGCCCAGATAAACGCAATCGGCCCCCTCGTCAATTGCCCCTTTGAGCGCCGGCAGACTGCCGGCAGGGCACACCAGCTCCGGCGCCTTCAGCTCTGGCGCGGCATCGGCATTTTTTGCGGCAGCGTTTTTTGCGGCTTCGGCCTGCGGGCGCGCGGCTTCGGCTGTCTCCATCGTGGTCATCCTCCATCAAGGCTGAAATGAGGGCATACCTTATGGGCGGAGCAATACCCATTTCTTGATTTCAATCAAAGCATTGAAGCTGCGGTTTTGACTTTATTTTGACTTGGGTCAAGTCAAAGACGGCGAATTTGATATTCGTCAACACGAATGAAGCCTCCGGAAACAAGCCTTTGCATATCAATAATGCCGTCGCAGAATCGCGTGCGCATGTTAGAAACGAGATGTTGCAAGCGGCAATGACTTTGCTCCATGCCTGAAACGGCCAATTTGGCGTCCCGGTTTTTGGTTTTTTTACTCTGATTCGGAGGTGAAAGTTGATGACTGCAAAAACATGGCATTCCGGCAGCGCCCTGATGGCGGCTGTGCTGGCCGCCTGCCTGGCGGCGGGCTGCGGCGGCAGCGATTCGGGGCCTGAAACACCCACGCCGACGCCAACCCCCACACCAACTCCGAGTCCTGCGCCGACACCAACTCCGACGCCTACGCCACAGCCAAATGCACAGCTCAAATTCGAGCTGCTGACAGGCACGGCCATGGCTGATTTGAATCATTGCCAGTCCACAGACGGCCCGGCCAGCGAAGCGCGGTTTTCCTATCTGGAGCGCATCGTTGTTTACAAGGACGCGATTTATCTGACGGAAACAGGCGGCGCCTGCCCAGAGAGGCGTTATTTCTCCACGCCTGTGCCAGCCGCCATGACGCCCGATCAGGAAGCGCGGCAGGTGGCGCCAAAAATCAGGAAACTGAGCAAGGGAAAGGTGGAAACGGCGCTTTCTCTGTATAACCCGGATTTACCAGCCCGGCAGCGCGCCATGGCAAGGTATCCCGGCGGTTTCCATCGCGATGAAAAAAGCGGCGCGTTTTACGTGGCAGGCTATGCGGCCACACGAATCATCTATAACTATGGGCCAAATAGCGAAATATCAGACTGGTATGACAAGGCCGGTGCATGGAATTATTTCGTTCCGGGCATTTTCAAATATGAAGGAAATGCAGCGGGCGAAAACAACCTGCTGGCAGGCATGCCGGGCAAGAGGCCCGATTCCTTTGTGGATGGGCGCGGCAAAATGGCGCAGTTTCAGGCGCCGCATGATCTGGAAGCGGATGCTTCCGGCCTGCTTTACGTGATTGACGGCGGCGATGACACGCGCATTCGCACCATCAGCAGCAACGGCGAAGTCAAAACGCTGGACGGCTACAGGAAAAATATCCGGGCGCTGGATGCCGACCGCCAGGGCCATATTCATGCGCTGGAGGAAATAGTAAGTGGCTCAAGTTATGTATGGCACCGGCTTTCGGATGGCTCGAAAATTGATTTCAGACTGAGGCCGAATGAGGTGGGCGAGCTTTCTCCCAGACTGCGAACAGTGGATGCCTTTACGGTGGTTGGCGATGGCATTGTGCTGGCGACCCACACGGTGACAGGCGGCCCCAGCACTCTGTATCGCGTCTCCAGCCAGGGCGTGGTCACCCAATTGACGGGTGAGCAGGCTCCCGCCACGCCGCAGGATTTTCTGGAGCATCCGGAAAAATTCCGTCTGCCGCCCGTGCAGCACCTGAAATACAGCGTGGACGGCAATCTCTACATCGTGCTGGAGCAAGGCGTTTTGATTGCCCGCGATTTCCGCTGATTCAGCAGCCCGGCATTCTTTGCGTGCAATACGCCTTGAATTCCGGACATTTGTTTTTGCAAATTTTTATGGAGGTTGAAATTGATGGCTACCCAAAAATCACATTCTGTCAGCGTCCTGATGGCGGCTGTGCTGGCCGCTTGCCTGGCGGCAGGCTGCGGCGGCAGCGATTCGGAACCGGCGCCCAATCCGAATCCAGCGCCGAATCCAGCACCTAATCCGGCACCTAATCCAAATCCCAATCCGGCCCCTACGCCACAGCCAAATACCCAGCTCAAATTCGAGCTGCTGACAGGCACGGCCATGGCTGATTTGAATCATTGCCAGTCCACAGACGGCCCGGCCAGCGAAGCGCGGTTTTCCTATCTGGAGCGCATCGTTGTTTACAAGGACGCGATTTATCTGGCCGAAACAGGCGACGGCTGCCTGAAAGATGATTTTTCCACGCCCCCTGCGCAGCAGGCGCGGCAAATGCCGCCGAAAATCAGGAAACTGAGCGGCGGAAAAGTGGAAACAGCGCTCTCGCTTTTCAGCCCGGAAGTATTGGATCGGCAGGGCGCCATGGCAAGGTTTCCCGGCGGTTTTTACCGTGACGAGAAAAGCGGCGCATTCTACGTGGCGGGCTATGCCGCCGCGAGATTCAAATACAACCACATGATGGGCAAAGAAAGGATGGACTGGTATGACAGGGCCGGTGCATGGAATTATTTCGTTCCGGGCATTTTCAAATATGAAGGAAATGCGGCGGGCGAAAACAACTTGCTGGCAGGCATGCCGGGCAAAAGGCCCGAGTTTCTTTTGGATGATCGCGGCTTTGTGGATGGGCGCGGCAAAATGGCGCAGTTTCAGGCGCCGCATAATCTGGAAGTTGATGCTTCCGGCCTGCTTTACGTGATTGACGGCGGCGATTACACGCACATTCGCACCATCAACAGCAGCGGCGAAGTCAAAACGCTGAACGGCTACCGGCAGTGGTATATCCGGGCGCTGGATGCCGACCGCCAGGGCCATATTCATGCGCTGGCGGAAACAAGCTCCAAATCATTTGTATGGCACCGGCTTTCGGATGACTCGAAAACCGATATCGATTTAAGGCCAGATGAGAGGGCCGAGTTCACTCCCAGGCCACGAAAGGTGATCGCCTTTACGGTGCTAGATAATGAGATTGTGCTGGCGGATCGATGGGTTGAGCGCGGCGCCAGCGTTTTGTATCGCGTATCCAGCCAGGGGGTGATCAAACAATTGACGGGAACCCGCCCGCCAGCCTCGCTGGACGACTTTGTCAAGCACCCTGACCAGTTTGCTTTGCCGCCCGTACAGCACCTGAAATACGGCGCGGACGGCAATCTCTACATCGTGCTGGAGCAAGGCGTTTTGATCGCCCGTGATTTCCGCTGATTCGCCAGGAGCGCGCTTGCTCCTCCAACCGCCCGCCCCGGCGCAAGCGGCTGGAGGGGCCGCAAGGCCGTCTGAGCCAGAGGCCGCGCTTGGGCGGAATCAGCGTTGCCGTTTGGTTTTGACCGACGGGCAAAGCGGGGCAGGGCGCGGGCAGTGAAGGGACAAGAGCGGCGCAAAAGCGGGCGGGCCAGCCGTGACGAGCGCGTTGATTTGCTTCTAAATCAATAGCATGATGTCCTAGTGGAATCTGCGCAGGATGGCATTTTTGGCCCCTTGAATCTGCTTCTGTTTTTGGGTCTTCCCAGTCATGCTTTCAGGCCATGCGATCTGGCGGCTGGAAGGCGGGCTGGCATTTCATCCGGCGCGCAGGCTGAGGGCTGGCGCTTTGGGTTTTGCCTGCGGGAAGGTGGGGCGGCAGGCTTTCAGGCGTCTGGTTTCATCCAGGCCGCCACCAGCGCCTGCGCGGCTTGCAGGGCTTTTTCGTCTGCCAGGGTGATGCCCAGGGTTTTTTGCCGGCCCGCCGCGCCGTGCAGCAGTTGCACGCTGGCCTTGGGTACGCCGAAGGCGCGGGCGGCCCAGTCGATGAGCGCGGCGTTGGCCTTGCCGTCCACGGGCGGGGCGGCCAGGCGCACGCGCAGGGCCGCGCCGTGGGCGCCTGCCGCCTCGGTGCGCCGGGCGCCGGGGGTGGCGTGGATGGGCAGTTTGAAAAGCATGGCGCTCATGGCGGGCCGGCCGGGCGCGTTTTATGCGGATGGCGCCGCCTGCCTGCCCAGAAAGCGGTGGGCGGCGGCGGCGGCGGCTTGCAGCGAGACGGTGTCGCGCCCCCAGCGGCGATGCGTGGGCAGCGCGCGCAGCCAGGCCAGGCGCTGGCAGGCGTGGGTGAAGCGGGCGCGCGTGGCGGCGGGCGCGGCTTGCATCCAGGCGTCCAGGCAGGCATCCGCCTCGGCCTGGGGCAGGGGGGCCAGCCACAGGGTGCTGTGCAGGTAGTCCAGCCAGTTGCGCGCTTGCGCGTCGGCCAGGGGCATGACTTGCAGGGGGTCGTCTTCGAAGTCGATCATTCCGGCCAGCGCGCCTGTTTCGCTCACGATCATGTTGCGGGCAAAGGCCTGGCTGAGGCATTGGCCCGTGCAGTGAATGCGTGTGAGCGCTTCGCCGCCTTCGCGCCACAGCGCGGCCGCTTGTGGGTGGCGCTGACGCAAGGCGGCGGCCAGGTCGCCCGGGCCTAGCCATTGCATGACGAAGTGGTCTGGCGCCACGTGCAGCACCTGCGGCACGCGCACGCCTGCGGCATGCAGGGCGCGCAGGCGGCGCACTTCCAGCGCCTGCCCGGCCGCGCCGCCCAGCAGCGGCGCGGTTTGGAGGTAGGGTGCGCCCAGCAGCCCGGCCAGCGCGCCCAGCAGCCGGTAGCGGGCCGGGTGCCGTGGCGCGCGCATGCTTTTGACGACCACGCGGCCCGCATGGGGCGTTTGCACCACCGCCACATTGCCGCCGCGCCACTGGGGGGCGGCGCTGGCGATGGCTTGCAGGTCTTGCGGCGACAGGGCAGGGGCGGTCATGTCGGCGGCGGGCCTCAGAGAATTTCAAACTGCCGCCCGTCCGGCAGGCGGTAGCGGGCGAAGTCAAGGCCGTCCAGCGTCATGATGCGGGTCACGCCCGTTTCCACGGCCAGGCGGTAGAGCGAGGCTTCGGCCAGGTCCATTTCGCTTTCTCCGCCTTTTTGGCCCGCTTCGTCTTTCGGGAGATGGGTGTGGCGCATCATCAGCGCAGAGAAGTCCAGCAGGGCCGCCTGCTCAAAGGGGAAGATGAAGATGGCTTCCTTGCCCAGCCAGTTCAGCAGGGCGAAGCGGCCGGGCGGCGCAATGAGGGCGCAGGCTTTGGCAACGCAGGGCCATGTGGTGGCCAGCGCCCAGTGTTCCAGCGAAGCCAGCGCCAGCAGCTCGTCGTACTTCTGTGTCTGGATCGGGTTGCGCCCGAACAGCGCCGCCAGGGCGCTGGCGTCAATCAGTGCCGAGGCCATGTTTGGCCCTCAGCTTGGCAATCAGGGCGGCGCGGGTGCGGCCTGTGTCGTAAGGGGAGGCCGCCGTGGCGCCGTGGGCTTCGTTCATGGCCTCGCCTTGCAGGGCCTGGTTCATTTCGGCGCGCACTTGCAGCAGCAGCTGATAGGGGTCTTTGCGCCCCAGCGCGTGCTCCACGGCGTCAATGATGAATTGCGATTTGGTAATGCCCTTGCTCTGGGCGGCGAGTTCAAGCTCTTTCTCGAGCTCCGGATTCATGCGTACGGAGACGGCCATTTGATACTGCCTGTGACCTGGGTTGAGAGGAAGTCGAAAACCGCTGGGCCGCTGCGTTCAGCCAGAAGCGCTACTTCCGGATGCAGCGCGGCCCAGAGGGGCGAATCCTACTATCGCAAGAGATGCATGACCAGAGGGTAAACGCGGTGCTCCATCGCCCGCATGCAGTCTGCCCCAGCCTGCTGACGGGCTGCCAAAGACGCCGGAAAGCATTGAAAACAGGAGCAAATTCAAGGGGTTGAAATACCGTTCCGCGCAGTTTCTACTAGGACGCAATGCTATTAATAAAGGAGCTAAATCGACCTGTTTCCAGGAACCTGTTCAGAGCCTGAGCGCAAGGAGCAAAAGAACGGATCGGGCCGGGCTGCAAGGCGGCAGACCGCACGCGGGCCGCAGAGGCGGCCCGGCGTGGCGCTTGCAAGGCCCTGGAGCGCCCCAGTTCACGCTTTTCGCGCCCACGGGCAGGCTCCGTGCAGGCTCTGATGCCTTCACCCGCCATTCACTCCTGCCCCAGCGCCTGGCGCACGGCGCTGACCTGGCGGCGGGAGATGGTCAGAAGCTCATCCACGCCAGCCAGGCGCACGGCCCAGCTTTCGCCGTCGATGAAGTCGCGCTGGCGCACGATGGCGCGCATGGCGGCGGGCAGCACGAGAGCATTGCGGTTTATGCGCAGAAAGCGCCCCGGGTACTTGGCTTCAATCTGGTTGAGGCTGTCGTTCAGCACATAGCTGGCGGCGACGGTGCGGACGGTGACGTATTTCTGCTCCGCCTTGAAATAAAGCACTTCGGCCAGCGGTATGCGCTGGGCGCGGCCCCGCTCGGAAATGAGCACCCATTGCCCGTCCAGCGCGTCGCCCTGGGCGGCGCGCGCCAGGCGGGCGCGCACGGCCTTTTGCAAGGCGGCCTCCAGGCGCTCGCAGCGCACGGGTTTGGTGAGGTAATCCACGGCGTCAAGCTCGAAGGCGTCAAGCGCGTGCTCGGCGTAGGCGGTGACGAAGATGAAGGGCGGCGGCGCAGGCAAGGCATTGAGCTGGCGGGCCAGCTGCATGCCGTTGGCGCCGGGCATGTGAATGTCGATCAGGGCCGCGTCAAAGCGCTGGCGCACCAGCAAATCCATCGCATCAGGCGTGTTGGCGGCTTCGGCGGCCAATTCGGCGCGGGGGTTGCGGCAGTCGCCCAGCAGGCTGCGCATGCGCGAGCGCGCCAAGGGTTCGTCATCCACGACGAGAACTTGCAGGGGCTTTTCGGACTGTCCGGTTTCTGGCTCGCCGGTTTCGGGCTTGCCAGCTTTTGGCTTGCCGGCTTCGGGCTTGCCGGCTTTGGGCTGGGCGGTTTTGTTCATGGCAGGTGTCGGCGGTGGCCTTTTCAGTGATGACGGGAAGAAGACGCGGCCTGTGCGGCGCGGATTTGCGCGGCGGTCATGGGCACTTCCAGACGGGCCTGGTAGAGATCGCCGATGAGGGCGGTTTTGAAGCTGCCCTCCATGTCGTGCAGCAGCTTGAGGCGGTCTCGCACATTGCCCAGGGCGATGCCGTGGCCCTTGCGGCCCTGGCCGGCAGGCACGGTGTTGGTGACCTTGATCACGGCGACCTGGCCGCGAAGGCGCGTGGAAACGCGCAGCTGCGCGCCGCTGGGGCTAGGCTCCACGCCGTGCTTGACGGCGTTTTCCACCAGCGGCTGCAAGATCAGCGGCGGCAGGCGTGCGGCCAGCGTGCGCGCATCCAGCGACCACTGCACGCGCAGGCGCTCGCCAAAGCGGATTTGCTCAATGTCCAGATAGCGCCGCGCCAGCTCGATTTCCTGCGCCAGCGTGGCGCTGTCGCCCTGCTCGGCAAGAGCGTGGCGGAACAAGTCCGCCAGGTCTTCCAGCACGCGCTCGGCCTTTTCAGGCTCGCCGCGCACCAGGGCGATGGCGGTGTTGAGCGTGTTGAACAGAAAGTGCGGGCGAATGCGCGATTGCAGCTCCGCCAGCCGCGCCGTGGTGGCCGCAGGCGCGCGGCCGCGCACGCGCCACATCAGCGCCGCCGTCAGCACGGCCGCCAGCAGCGCTCCGGCCACGGCGCTGGCCAGCCAGGGCGGCGCGGCGCGCACATCGACCGTCAGCGCCATGAGAATGGCGCAGGCCGCCAGCCCTGCCAGCGCGCCCAGCGCCACGCCCGCCGCCATTTGCGCCTGCACGGGCAGGCGCGCCAGCGGTTTTTTCAAACTGCACCCGGCCACCAGCCACAGCAGCGTGGCCGGCAGCGTGCCGCCCGTGACGAAAGCCAGGCGCAGCAGCCACTCCAGCGCGCCGCCCGGCATGAACAGCAGCGCCGCCGCCTGCGCCGCCTGCACCCCCAGCACGGCGCGCAGCACCACGCCCGCGCGGCAAACGTCAAACACCAGCGGCGTCTCGGCGCGCGCTGCCGCCGCAGCCACGGCGCGCGCGCTGCGCTGGCGGCCTGTGAGGGTCGATAAAATTTGCGAATCTTTCACGGGCTTTGCAACACACAGGAAAGTGTGTCAATTATTTGTGATAACCACAACAAGCGCCAGCCCTGCAAACGCCGCCTTTTTCCGCTTTTGCCATTTTTTTTCGCCGTTTTTCCGGCTTGGGCGCGTTTGTTTTTCAAATCTCTTTTTCAGCCCTACCCTGCTTTTTTCCCCGAAAGCCCATGAGCAACCAACTCGACAAGAAATCCCAAGCCTGGTCCGCCCTGTTTTCCGAACCCATGAGCGAGCTGGTGCAGCGCTACACCGCCAGCGTCTTTTTTGACAAGCGCCTGGCCGAAGCCGACATCACCGGCAGCCTGGCCCACGCCGGCATGCTGGCCGCACAAGGCATCATCAGCGCCGCCGATCTGGCCGCCATCCAGCAAGGCATGGCGCAAATCCGCCGCGAAATCGAAACCGGCCAGTTCGAATGGAAGCTGGCGCTGGAAGACGTGCACCTGAACATCGAAGCGCGCCTGACCCAGCTCGTGGGCGACGCCGGCAAGCGCCTGCACACCGGCCGCAGCCGCAACGACCAGGTCGCCACCGACATCCGCCTGTGGCTGCGCGGCGAAATCGACCTCATCAGCCGCCTTCTGCGCGACTTGCAAGCCGCGCTCGTCAGCGTGGCCGAGCGCAACGTGAACACCATCCTCCCCGGCTTTACCCACCTGCAAGTGGCCCAGCCCGTCAGCTTTGCCCACCACCTGCTGGCCTACGTCGAAATGTTCGCCCGAGACGAAGCCCGCATGCAAGACGTCAGAAAGCGCGTGAACCAGCTGCCCCTGGGCAGCGCCGCCCTGGCGGGCACAACCTACCCGCTCGACCGCGAAAGCGTCGCCCGCGCGCTGGGCATGGTCGATGAACAAGGCCGGCCCTGCGTGTGCCAAAACAGCCTGGACGCCGTCAGCGACCGCGACTTCGCCATTGAATTTGCCGCCGCCGCCTCGCTCGTCATGGTGCACATCAGCCGCCTGAGCGAAGAACTCGTGCTCTGGATGAGCCAGAACTTCGCCTTCATCCGCATCGCCGACCGCTTCACCACCGGCTCATCCATCATGCCGCAGAAGAAAAACCCCGACGTGCCCGAACTCGCGCGCGGCAAAACCGGCCGTGTGGCCGGCCACCTCATGGGCCTCATCACCCTCATGAAAGGCCAGCCCCTGGCCTACAACAAAGACAACCAGGAAGACAAGGAACCCCTCTTTGACACCGTGGACACCGTGCGCGACACCCTGCGCATCTTCACCGACATGATCGGCGGCCAGCCCAACGCGCAAACCGGCGCGCGCGAAGGCGGCATCACCGTCCAGGCCGCCGCCATGCGCCAGGCCGCCAGCCGGGGCTACGCCACCGCCACCGACCTGGCCGACTACCTGGTGAAAAAAGGCCTGCCCTTCCGCGACGCCCACGAAACCGTGGCCCGCGCCGTCAAGGCCGCGCAGCAGCAAGGCGTGGACCTGGCCGAGCTGCCCCTGGAAACCCTGCAAGCCTTCGACCCCCGCATCGAAGCCGACGTCTACGACAAGGCCCTCACCCTCGAAGCCGCCCTGAATGCACGCAACACCCTGGGCGGCACGGCCCCCGCCCAGGTGCAGGCGCAAATCGCGCGCCACAAGGCCCGCCTGTCTGCGGGGCAAAGCTGAAAACCTGCTCACAAAGCCGCCCCGCCAGCCTGATTGCATTCAAAAAGAAGAGCAAATTTGAGGGGGCTGAAATGCCTGCCTGCGCAATCTCCACTAGGACGTCATGCTATGGATAGAGGAGCTAATCGCGGCAGCTTTCCTTCTTTGATCCTGCTTGCAGTCTGGCCATGGGGCGCAAAAGCGCAGGAATCGGGATGCGCTGCAAAACGCAAACGGGGGGTCTTGTAGCCTGCTGAGACTTGCAAGGCCAAGAGTGTTCGAGGCCATGTTTTCGTCTCCACAGACAAACTCCGAGCAGGCCCCCAGAACGGCTGGCGAAAGCCGCCTTGCTGGCGCAGCAACGGCCAGGCAGAACCTGCGCCCTGAAGAAAGCAGAAGAACTTCACTCAATAAAAGGAGCAAATTTGACGAGTGAAAAACGGCTTTCGCGCCATCTCACCAGGACTTTGCGCTATTGAATTAAGAGCGATTCCTGCCGCCTATTTCATAATCAGGCCGCCTGCCGCCGCCGTTTTTCTTTTGCGCTTTCGCTTTTTCATCCATGCAAGCCACTGCTTTTGACACGCCGCCCTGGTGGCAGCGCGTGCTGCCCATGTTCCGGGGGTTTGACGGGCCGCTGCTGGCCGCCGTGCTGCTGCTGGCGGGGCTGGGGCTGACCATCATGTATTCCTCCGGCTTTGACCACGGCACGCGCTTTGTCATGCACGGGCGCAACATGCTGCTGGCGGCGGCCATCATGTTCGTGGTGGCGCAAGCGCCGCCGCAGCGGCTGATGCGGCTGGCCGTGCCGGTTTACACGGCGGGCGTGCTGCTGCTGGTGGCGGTGGCGCTGTTTGGCATCACCAAAAAAGGCGCGCAGCGCTGGCTGAATGTGGGCGTGGTGATTCAGCCCAGCGAGATCATGAAGATTGCCGTGCCGCTCATGCTGGCCTGCTGGTTTCAGTGGCGGCAGGGGCAGGGGCGCAGCCGGGCGGTGGACTTTGCGGGCGCTTTTGCGCTGCTGGCCGTGCCGGTGGCGCTCATCATGAAGCAGCCTGATCTGGGCACGGCGCTGCTGGTCATGGCCAGCGGCCTGGCCGTGATTTTTTTCGCCGGGCTGCCCTGGCGCTGGGTGCTGCCGCCGGTGGCGCTGGCGCTGGCGGGCGTGGCGGGCATCGTGTTTTTTGGCGATGAGCTTTGTGCCGACGGGGTGGACTGGCACGTGCTGCGCGAGTACCAGCGCCAGCGCGTGTGCACGCTGCTGGACCCCATGCGCGACCCGCTGGGCAAGGGCTTTCACATCCTGCAAGCCATGATTGCCATCGGCTCGGGCGGGCTGCACGGCAAGGGCTTCATGCAGGGCACGCAGACGCATCTGGAGTTCATTCCCGAGCGCACCACCGATTTCATCTTTGCCGCCTTTTCCGAAGAATTCGGCCTGGCGGGCAACCTGCTGCTGATTTTTGGCTTCTGGTGCCTGGTGCTGCGCGCGCTGGCCCTTTCCGCTGTGGCGCCCACGCTGTTTTCGCGGCTGCTGGCGGCGGCGGTGAGCACCATCTTCTTTGCCTACGCTTTCGTGAACATCGGCATGGTCAGCGGCGTGCTGCCCGTGGTGGGCGTGCCGCTGCCTTTCATCAGCTACGGCGGCACAGCGATGGTGACGCTGGGCGTGGCGCTGGGCATTCTCATGTCCGTCAGCCGCGCGCGCTGGCTGGCCGAGCAGCAGCGCAAGGCGCTGTTGGCATAGGAAGTGCGAGCAGTTTCTGCCGCACGGCCGAATCAGAAAAGAAAAACCCCGGTCTCTATTCGAGAACGGGGTTTTCCTGGCAACCGGCTGAGTTGTTACATGTTTTCGATCATCACTTGACCAAAACCGGAGCAGCTCACTTGCGTGGCGCCTTCCATTAGGCGGGCGAAGTCGTAGGTGACTTTTTTGCTCAGAATGGATTTTTCCATGCTGCTGATGATGAGATCGGCCGCTTCCGTCCAGCCCATGTGGCGCAGCATCATTTCGGCGCTCAGGATTTCAGAGCCAGGGTTCACATAATCTTTGCCCGCGTATTTTGGGGCCGTGCCGTGCGTGGCCTCAAACATGGCGACTGTGTCTGACAGGTTGGCGCCGGGAGCAATGCCGATGCCGCCTACTTGCGCGGCCAGTGCGTCGGAGATGTAGTCGCCGTTGAGGTTGAGTGTGGCAATGACGCTGTATTCGGCAGGGCGCAGCAGGATTTGTTGCAGGAAGGCGTCGGCAATGCTGTCTTTGATGGTGATTTCCTTGCCTGTTTTGGGGTTGGCAAACTTGCACCACGGGCCGCCGTCAATTTCCACCGCTCCGAATTCACGCTTGGCCAGGGCGTAGCCCCAGTCGCGGAACCCGCCTTCGGTGAATTTCATGATGTTGCCCTTGTGCACCAGCGTCACGCTGGGCTTGTCGTTGTCAATGGCGTATTGAATGGCTTTGCGCACCAGGCGCTCGGTGCCTTCACGCGATACGGGCTTGATGCCGATGCCTGATGTTTGAGGAAAGCGGATTTTGGTTACGCCAAAATCGTCCTGCAATATCTTGATGAGTTTTTTCGCCTTTTCAGACCCGGCTTCAAATTCAATGCCGGCATAAATATCCTCACTGTTTTCGCGGAATATCACCATATTGGTTTTCTCCGGCGCTTTCAGAGGCGAGGGGACGCCCTTGAAATACTGGATGGGGCGCAGGCACACATACAGATCAAGCTGCTGGCGCAGGGCCACGTTCAGGCTGCGGATGCCGCCTCCCACGGGCGTGGTGAGCGGGCCTTTGATGGAAACTACGTAGTCGCGCACGGCTTCAAGGGTTTCGTCAGGCAGCCATACGTCGGGGCCATAGACTTTGGTGGATTTCTCGCCTGCATAGACTTCCATCCAGTGAATCTTGCGCTTGCCGCCGTAGGCTTTGGCCACGGCCGCGTCCACTACTTTCAGCATGACGGGGGTAATGTCCACTCCAGTGCCATCGCCTTCGATATAGGGAATGATGGGCTGGTCCGGCACATTCAGTGACATGTCGGCATTGACCGTGATTTTTTCGCCCTGGGCTGGCACTTTGATGTGCTGGTACATTGAATCATCTCTCCGGTAAAAACAAGGAAAATGGCGCGGGCCTTTGCAATTTCCCGCCTGTTTGCGGCGCGTTTCGCGCCTGCAAGGCCACGCGCGATTTTAGCGGCCAGCTTTGCCTGGAGCCGCTTTGCTTTTTTCGAGTTTCACCCATGAAAACCCTGATTTCCGCCGCTTTGCTCTGCCCCGCTTTGGCCTGCGCCCAAGTCACGCCGCCTGCGCCGCAAATGGATTTGCCTCGCGCGACGCTCACTATCGGCATGCATCACATCGATGTTCAATTGGCGCAAACCGACTGGCAGCGCCAGGTGGGCCTGATGCACCGGCGCAGCATGCCTGAGCACGAAGGCATGCTGTTCGTGTTCGAGCGGCCTGGCGTGCAGTGCTTCTGGATGAAGGACACCCTCATTCCCCTGACTGCCGCCTTTGTGGCGGATGACGGCGTGATCGTCAATCTGGCTGACATGCAGCCGCTGGACGAGAACACGCACTGCTCCAGCCGCCCCGTGCGCTATGTGCTGGAAGTGAATCAGGGCTGGTTCAGCCAGCGCAAGCTACAGGCGGGCATGAAGCTCAAGGGTTTGCCCGTTTCACGCGATTGAGCCGGGCTGCTTGGCCGTGCCAAGCGGCTGCCGGGCGCAGAAGGTCTCTTGAAGCCAGCCCGTCGGGCTGTATCAAAAACAAGAGCGAATTTGATGGGGTCGAAATACCGCCTTGCGCAGTTTCGACTAGGACGTATTGCTATGAATAGAGTAGCGAATACGCCGTGTATTTCACGTTGCCAGCATGGCGCGTTGCGCTCCTGGAGCTTGTTCGGAGCCTGTCCGTGGGCGCGAAAAGCGCGGATCCGGGCGCTTTGCGGCGTTGCAACCCATCCCGGGGCCGCGTTTTGGCCTCTCACGGCCAGGCTCTCTGAACAGGCTCTTATTTCAGCCAGCCTGTCAGTTGCATGGCCTGCTCGGTCAGCGCGGGGGCCAGCAGCCAGCCGTGGCGGAACAGGCCGTTGATGCGCAGGCAGCGGCCGCGCCATTCGGTGCAGGGGTTGTTGTCGGGCAGCGCGGGGCGCAGGTTCACGTCCAGCCGCAGGATGCGCGCTTCGGCCAGGGCGGGCATGGCGCTGTGGGCGGCGGCCAGCAGCTCGACGGTGCTGCGCAGGCTGGCGGGGCTGCGGTCTTCGGTTTCCAGTTCGCTGGCGCCAATCAAGAGCAGATCGGGCGAGCGCGGCACGATGTAGACGCCGTGGCGCGGGTGCAGCAGGCGCGTCAGGCGCGTGAGGCCGTGGGCGGGCGCTTGCAGCCAGATGACTTCGCCGCGCACGCCGCGCACGTCAAAAACGGGCGATGCGCTGGCGCATGCGCCTTGCCGGCTGGCTTGCGCGCCCACGCCGCGCGTGTCGATCACGGCGTCAAACGCGGCCTGGCCGCCGTTTGCAAAGTGCAGCGTGCCGTTTTCTTCCACGCAGCGCACGGGGCGGCTCCAGTGCCATTGCGCGCCGGGGCTGTCGTCGTGCAGGGCCATCATCATGGCGACGGCGTCCAGCTGCCCTTCGCCCGGCAGCAGCCAGGCGTGCGCGGGGCCTTGCAAGGCGGGTTCCAGCTCGCGCAGCCGCGCCAGCTCCAGCGGCTGCACGCCTTCGGGCGGGCTTAGGTTTTGCCAGGCCTGGGTTTCGCAGGCCGTGCGCAGGCGCTCCAGCACGCGCTGCGCCGCGCCCAGGTCTTCGCGGTGGGCCAGCATCAGGCTGCCTTCGCTGCGGAACATGGGGCGCTGCGGCAGCGCGGCGGCAATGTCGCGCCACAGGGCGATGGAGCGCCAGCCCAGCGCCGCCACGGCAGGCTCCACCGTATCCAGCTCCGCCAGCGGGCTGAGCATGCCCGCCGCCGTGAAACCTGCCGCCGTGGGCACATCAGAATCGTCCGCCTGGCTGCGGAATACGGGGCCGGGGCCACGGGCCACGTCAAACACGCTCACGCGGTGCCCTGCGCGCGACAGCTGCCACGCCAGCAAGCGCCCCAGCAGGCCCGCGCCCGCAATGCCTATGGAAAGAGATTGGGTTGATGACATGATGAAAGTCGCTCCTATCTTGTTGGGGATGATCCGGCTCTTTGATTCCAGCGCGCGGCGCATGCAAGGCTGATGGCCGCCTTGCGGCCCAGAGCCGGGCGCCGCTTTCGCGCTGCGTCAAAACCGGCGTCGGGCAAAGCCGGGCCGCCATTGTGGCGCTTGGATAACGGCGGTTTCGTCTGACCGGTTCGCCGCCGCCGATTCAAACTTTGAACAAATTTTCAGCCCCTGCTACGCCAGGATGAGCGCCATCAGAGCGAAGCTGCCCAGCAGCGCAGCGCCCAAAATGGCGCGCGAACCCAGGGCGCAGGCGCGCAGCAGATCAGCCGGCTCAGGCGCGCGGCCTGCGGGGTTGAGGGTGTAACTGCCCGGCTTTCCCAGGCGCACGCCCAGCAGCAGCGCCACGGCGGCCATGGGCCAGCCGCTATTGGGCGACGGGGTTTGGCGTGCCTGCTCTGGCAAGGCGGCCAGCGCCCGCCCGCGCCGCAAGGCCAGCCGCCCGGCCGCCAGCCATAGCAGCGCGGCCGTCAGGCGGGCGGGCAGCCAGGAAAGGGCGTCGTCTGCACGGGCGGCCCATTTGCCCGCCCATTCCCACTGGCGCGCCACGCCGCCCAGCTCGCGCGCGGCGCGGTAGCCCCACATGGCGTCTGCCGTATTGGCAAAGCGATAGAGCGCCGCGCCTGGCAGGCCCAGCAGCACAAACCACAGCAGCGGGGCAATGACCGAGTCGTTCAGGTTTTCAGCCAGGCTCTCGATGGCGCTTTCACGCACTTCGCCGGATGTGAGCTGCGCCGTGTCGCGGCTCACCAGCCGGGCCAGGCGGGCGCGCCCCGCAGGCAGGCCGCCCTGCAGGGCGGCTTCAACCGCCAGCACCTCGTCATGCAGCATGGCCCAGGCCAGCAGGGTTTTCAGGCACAGCGCCAGCGCCAGCGTGGCCAGCCAGGCAGGCTGGGTGAGCAGCCAGGCTTGCAGCCCCCAGGCCGCCCCCGCAAACAGGCCCGCGCCTGCCAGCCAGGCCGCTGCGCCACGCCAGAAGGCAGGCCAATCCGCGCCTGAAGAAGCCGATGCGGCAGGCGGCGCAATGCGCACGCCCAGCCACAGCAGCGCATGCCCCATCCACGCCACGGGGTGCCAGCGCATGGGCGGCTCACCTGCCACACGGTCCAGGCAAATCGCCAAGGCCGGAATGCAAGCCAGCAGCAGCGGCCAGAAGGCCGCCAGCTCAGACCCGGCCGCGCTCACGCGCAGCCACAGCGGCCAGGCGCTGGCCTGTTCAGCAGTGAGGGCGGATTGCCAAAAGCCAGAAGCCAGCACAGAAAAAAATACAGAAACAAAACAAGATGACGCGCGATGCGGCCAGGCTCTTCAAGCGCGAAATTCAGGAAGCGTCAGGAAGCGGCTGCGCCATCAAACACCAAAAAAACGGCCCTTCTGGCAGATGCGCCGGAACCCGTTCAAAGTCTGGCCCGGGGGAGCGAACCGCGAATGGGCTGGCCTATCAAGGCATTTGCAATGCCGCAAAGCGCCACCTCCGCCGCATCGCTCCTTCAGCCTTTCCGCCGCCCGGGCATGCCTGCTTCAGACAGCCAAAGCAGCACAGGCCATGCGTTCATTCCTCTGCGCCATCGTCCGCCAGGGCTTCATCCAGCCGCTGCAACAAGGCTGCCAGCGCAGCCTCATCGCTGGCGGGCAGACCCTCGCCTGAAGCAGGCGCTTCAGGCGCAGCGGCAGGCCGCGCCGCCTTGGCTGGCGCAGCCGCATCGCGGTCAAACACCAGATTGAGGGCCGCCAGCACCGCAATACGCTCACGGGCGCGCAGCTTGCCGCTGCTGCGAATCTGGCACATGGCTTCATCCACGCGGGCCACGGCCTCGGCCAGACGCCTTTCACTGCCCGCCGGGCAGGCCAGCACGTAGCTCTCCCCCATGATTTGCACTTCAGTCTGCGCGGCAGGCGCGGTCACCGGCTGCTTCATCGCGGCGCCTCCTGCCCCAGCCGGGCCAGATGACTCAGAAGCTCTTCATTGCGCGACCGCGCCGCTGTCAGGCGTGACTGAAGACTGTCACGCTCCTGCGTGAGCGCCTGCACTTGCAGCTTGAGCAAGGCATTGGCGCTGCGTAACTGGGCGTATCGCGCCAACAGGCGATCCACGCGCTCAACGATCCGGGGCAACAGGGAAGAACTCATGAGGCAATGCAGAGGCGGCAAAAGCGCGAATTCTAGTTTTCTCCCCTGCCACGCAGCCCGCCATGCGGGCGGCCTTCGCGGGCGAAAGACATGCGAGACATCATCAGAAAAAGGAGCAAATTTACGGCCTGGAAACAGCCTGATGTCCTAGTGGAAGCTCACGATGGCGCTATCAATCAAGGAGCTGAACCAAGCACTGCCTACAGCTCGCGTTTCGCCGCCTGGCGGCTGAAAACACCGCCTGAAGCTTGCCGCCGCGCAGCCCGTTCGCAAGCATTCAAGCGCCCTAGGGATAACCCTGAGCCTGCCGCTCATACGGTTAAAACGTAACACCTGCCGAATAAAATTGTTTGCATCACATCGTTCTCATCAGTCACCTAAGGAGAAAGCAGCATGAAAGCACTTGTCGCCGTCAAGCGCGTGGTGGACTACAACGTGAAGGTTCGCGTCAAAAGCGACCAAAGCGGGGTGGAAACCGCCAACGTCAAGATGAGCATGAACCCCTTTGACGAAATCGCCGTGGAGGAGGCGGTGCGTCTGAAGGAAAAAGGCGTGGTGACAGAAGTTGTCGCCGTCTCTTGCGGCGCGGCGCAAAACCAGGAAACCCTGCGCACCGCGCTGGCCATTGGCGCCGACCGCGCCATTTTGGTGCAGACCGACGCCGAATTGCAGCCGCTGGCCGTCGCCAAGCTGCTCAAGGCCGTGGTGGACAAGGAGCAGCCGCAAATCGTGCTGCTGGGCAAGCAGGCCATTGACGACGATGCCAACCAGACGGGCCAGATGCTGGCCGCCTTGGCCGACTGGCCGCAAGCCGCTTTTGCCAGCAAGCTGGAAGTGAAGGATCAGCAGCTGCAAGCCACGCGTGAAGTGGACGGCGGCCTGCAAACCATCTCGGTGGCGCTGCCCGCCGTCGTCACGGCTGACTTGCGCCTGAACGAGCCGCGCTACGTCACCTTGCCCAACATCATGAAGGCCAAGAAAAAGCCGCTGGAAACCATCACGCCGCAAGACCTGGGCGTGGACGTGGCCGCGCGCCTGAAAACCCTGAAGGTGGCCGAGCCGCCCGCCCGCAGCGCCGGCGTGAAAGTGGCCGATGTGGCCGAGCTGGTCAGCAAGCTCAAGAACGAAGCCAAAGTGATCTGACAAGGAGAAAGGAATCGTCATGACCGCCCTCGTTATCGCCGAACACGACAACGCCTCCCTCAAGCCCGCCACGCTGCACGCCGTCACGGCCGCCCGCCAATGCGGCGGCGATGTGCATGTGCTCGTCGCAGGCCACAACGCCGCCGCTGCCGCGCAAGCCGCCGCGCAAGTGGCCGGCGTCGCCAAAGTGCTGCATGCCGATGGCCCGGCCCTGGAGCATGGCCTGGCCGAAGACCTGGCCGCGCAAGTGCTGGCTGTGGCTGGCGGCTACAGCCACATCCTCTTTCCCGCCACCGCCAGCGGCAAAAACACTGCGCCGCGCGTGGCCGCCAAGCTGGATGTTTCGCAAATCAGCGACATCACCAAGGTGGACAGCGCCGACACCTTCGAGCGCCCCATCTACGCGGGCAACGCCATTGCCACCGTGCAAAGCGGCGATGCGGTGAAAGTCATCACCGTGCGCACCACGGCTTTTGACGCCGCAGCCGCCACGGGCGGCAGCGCCGCCGTGGAAAACGTGCCCGCCGTGGCCGCCAGCGGCAAGAGCAGCTTCGTCGGCCAGGAGCTGGCCAAGAGCGACCGGCCTGATCTGACCGCCGCCAAGGTTGTTGTCTCCGGCGGCCGCGCGCTGGGCAGCGCCGAGCAGTTCCAGTCCGTGCTCACCCCGCTGGCCGACAAGCTGGGCGCCGCCATCGGCGCCAGCCGCGCCGCCGTGGATGCAGGCTACGCCCCCAATGACCTGCAAGTGGGCCAGACGGGCAAGATCGTCGCCCCGCAGCTGTACGTGGCCGTGGGCATTTCCGGCGCCATCCAGCACGTGGCCGGCATGAGCGGCAGCCGCGTCATCGTGGCCATCAACAAAGACCCGGACGCCCCCATCTTCAGCGTGGCCGACTACGGCCTGGTGGCCGACCTCTTTGAAGCCGTGCCCGAACTGGTGAAAGCGCTGTAAACCCCGCAGCGCCGCCATCAATGAAAGCACCGCCTCCGCGCGGTGCTTTTTTATGCCTGCCAAAACCAGAAAGCGAGCCAGATTAGCTCCTGAAATAATAGCATGAGGTCCTAGAAGAAACTGCGCAAATGCCGTTTTATGGCCTTTTAATTCGCTCCTGTTTTTTGACAACCCAAGCGCCTGCGCCAGACGAAAAGCAGGCTGGCCGCGTGGGCGGAACGGGAGCAGACGGCGTCTGACGCCTGGCCAGCGCAAAAGCCAGGCAAAGAATGAGGGCGGAGCCGCTTCATCTTCATGCTGCGGGCATTGCTCTTGCGCTTTGAAAGTTCAAGAAAAAAGGCCGTTCTGAAAGCCTGTTCAGAAATTCAGCGCTGAGCGCACGAACGCCGCTCTCAGATGAGCCAGATGTTTGCCTGCGCGGCGATGCCGCATTTCGCCTTTGTGTCATCTCATCGTGAATGGCAAAAAAAATGCAATGCGAATGAAAATAACCGCGCTTCATGCGCCGCTGCCCGCCGCCAGACCCTGCGCGGGCGGCGTTTTTCAATTTCATCGATTTCATTTCTTCGCATTCATCATGGCTTTATTCCATTCGCCTGGTTTCGCGCTGCGCGGCATTTGCGCAGCCATTGTTTTGCTGCCTGCGCTGGCTTGCGCGCAAACGGCTGCGGCTGCTTTTGATGCTTCCGCGCTTCAAAGTGACGACGCGGACGAGGAGGTCACCGCTGGCGACGCAGCGGGCGGCGGCAGCGCCGGCACGCTGGGCGCTGTCACGGTGGTGGGGCGCGCCGCCCCTGTGCCGGTGGAGCATGAAAGCAGCTATCAGCCCGTGCCCGATGCGTCCACGCTGCGCTCGCTGGCCCCTGTGCTGGAAGTGCCGCAAGTGACCAACGCCGTCTCCGCCCAGGTGCTGCGCGACCAGCGCCCGCGCTACATGGACGATGCGCTGATGAACGTCAGCGGCATCACGCAAGGCAACACGCTGGCGGGCACGCAAGACACCATCCTCAAGCGCGGCTTTGGCGGCAACCGCGACGGCTCCATCATGCACAACGGCATGCCGCTGGTGCAGGGCCGTGGCATGAACGCCGCCGCCGAAAGCGTGGTGGTGCTCAAAGGGCCGTCTTCCATGTTCTACGGCATCATGGATCCGGGCGGGGTGGTGAACGTGGTGAGCAAAAAGCCCCAAATGCAGCCGCGCACGGCCCTGAGCGTGAGCGGCTCCAGCTACGGGCGCGGCCGCAACGGCGCGGGGCTGCTGCTGGATGCCACCGGCCCCGTGGCCGACAGCGGCCTGGCCTGGCGCCTGGTGGCCGACTACACGAATGAAGATTACTGGCGCAACTTCGGCAAGCGGCGCGACGTGCTGCTGGCCCCTTCGCTGGCCTGGTACGGGCGCGACACGCAAGCCGTGCTCTGGTACGAATTCCGTGACTACAACGTGCCGTTTGACCGTGGCACTGCGCTGGACCCGCGCACGAACAAGCCGCTGGACATTCCCGCCACGCGCCGCCTGGACGAGCCGTTCAACCAGATGAAGGGCAAGAGCCACCTGGCGCAGTTCTCGCTGGATCACCGCATCACGCCCGGCTGGTCGGGCCACGTCAGCCTGAGCTACAACCGCGAAACGTATGACGCCAACCAGCTGCGCCTGCTCGGCATCAACACCGCCACCGGCCTGCTGCGCCGCCGCGCCGACGGCACCAATGGCGCGCTCAGCGCCGACAGCTACGGCACCGCCTACATCGACGGCAGCACCAGGCTGGGCGGCATGCAGCACGACATGCAATTCGGCATGGACGCCGAATACCGCAAGATTTACCGCGCCGACATGATTCGCGGCAGCGTGGACAACGCTTTCAGCTACCTCCACCCCGTGTATGGCCGCGTGCGGCCGGGCACAACCGTTGTGGCTGGCGACAGCGACCAGCGCGACCTGCTGCACAACCACTCGCTTTTCTTTCAGGACGCCATCCACCTGAACCGCCAGTGGATCGTCACCGCCGGCGCGCGCTATCTGCACTGGGCGCAGCGCGCGGGCCGGGGCCGCCCCTTCAAACTCAACACCAACACCCGCGACGGCAAATGGCTGCCCCGCCTGGGCGTGGTCTACAAGCTCACGCCCGCCGTCTCGCTCTACGCCAGCTACAGCCAGTCGCTCAAACCCATCTCCACCATCGCCCCGCACTCCAGCGGGCTGATTGACTCCAGCGTCAAGCCCGAAAGCGGCAAGTCCTGGGAAGTGGGCGCCAAATACGAAAGCGCGGGCGGCCTGACCGGCACGCTGGCGCTCTTTGACATCCGCAAGAAAAGCGTGCTCGTCTCGCAGTTCAACCAGAACACGGGCCTGACCGAATGGCGCACCTCCGGCGCGGCCCGCTCGCGCGGCATCGAGCTGGACGTGGCCGGCGAAATCAACCCGCGCTGGAGCCTGATTGGCAGCCTGGCGCTGATTGACGCCAAAACCACCCGCGACCCCAAGTTCCAGGGCAACCGTTTGTGGAACGCCGCCCGCGTCACCGCCTCGGCCAACGCCGTCTACAACGCCGGCCAGCTCTGGGGGCAAGGCCAGCTGCGCCTGGGCGCGGGCGTGCGCTACGCGGGCAAGCGCGCGGGCGACTCGGCCAACACCTTCTGGCTGCCTTCCTACACCGTGGCCAACCTGTTTGCCACGTATGAAACGCCCATTCAGGGCCGCAAAGTCAAGTTCCAGCTGAACGTGAAAAACCTGTTTGACCGCACCTACTACACCTCCAGCGTGAACGAATTCGGCCTGGCCCTGGGCGACGCGCGCCAGGTGTCGCTCACGGCAGGGTTCGAGTTCTGAAGCGGCTCAAAGCGGCTCGCAGGCGTGAAACGCGCAAGCCGGAAACGGCCCGGGCTGTGCGCGTTTCACTCCTTTTCCGAGAGCAAATTCAGTTCCCCCGAAAACGTCCCTTCCGCCCCATTTCACGGGACCTGAAGCTATCAAACCAATAGCGGATAACCAGCGGCTTCAGAACCCGTTCACAGGCAGACTTTGAACCGCTCCCGCAAGCCTGCCCTTGCCCCCTCCATCGTCTTGCGCCTGGCGCTTTTCACATCATGACCACACGCCGACACCATCTGGCCGCCCTCGCTGCCCTGACCTTGCTGCCCGCCGCAAGCCGCGCCCGGCCAAGCGACGCATCCAATGCGGGCGACGCGCCCGCCGCCCGCCGCGCCCTGCTGCTGGGCCAGACGGGCGGCCCCCACGCCGCCGTGGACGAAGCCATCCGCCAGCATCTGGCCCGGCGCGGCTGGGCCGTGACGCTGGCCGGGCAAGACGCCGCGCCGCAAGCCGCGCAAGGCATGGCGCTGGTCATCATCTCCTCCACCGTGGCGGCCAAAAACGTCCACCCCGGCTGGCGGCAGCTTGCTGTACCGCTGCTGACCTGGGAAAACGACTTGCTCGATGACCTAGCCATGACCGGCAAGCGCAGCGGCGCCGACTACGGCGAAGCCGAAAAAGAGCGCTACCTGTGGCTGGTCAATGCGCCGCACCCTCTGTCGGCAGGGCTGCCCGCCGGCGCGGCCAATGTGTATGTGAAACAGGCCCCCATGAGCTGGGGCAAGCCGGGCCTGGGCGCCGCCACCATCGCCACGCTCTACGGCCAGCCCGAAAAAGCGGCCCTCTTCGGCTACGAAAAAGGCGCGACGATGGACTACGAAACCCTGGCCCCGGCCCGGCGCGTCATGTTCTTTCTGGACAACGCCAGCTTCACCAACCTCTCCGAAGCCGGCCTGCGCCTGTTCGACGCGGCCGTGGACTGGGCAGCTGGAGAATGTGCAAATGATCAGACGCCATGAGCGGCACAGCATCAAGGTACCGCCCAAGCGCTGAATTGCTGAAAGGTCTTTGGCCTGGCTGAGCAAGGACGCTGCGCTTGGCGAGGCATCGGTTGATGCATTCGTCAAGATCACCAGCTTTCGACGCTTGGCTTGATTGGAGAACAGGCCCTGAGAAAGAACAGGAAATGGCTGCGGGCCGGGTCTGAAATACCTGACGCAAGTGGCGGGCGCTTCATGGAGACGCGAGTTTTATGCTCTTGAATCCATAGCGACAGGTCCTAGTGAAACGGGCGCGAAAGCCACTTTTCTACCCCTTGTATTCGCTCTTGTTTTTGATGCCTTCTGGCCTTCATCACCTGGCCGCAAGGGGCGGCAGGCATGCCGCCCCATCCAGTCAAGACGGCTTTGCCCGCGCGCGTCAGGCATTCGTTTTTTGACGCTGCCCGGTGCCCATGCAAAGCAGCCCGCACGGCTGTGGCGAAGCGGGAAACAAGCCTTGATTCGCTCCTTGATTCATAGCGTGATGTCCTAGTGGAATGGGCGCAGATGCTATTTTTCGTGCACTCGAATTCGCTCTTGTTTTTGATGTGATGCGGCGGCTGATCCGGTGAAACGCAGGCCATGCTGGCGTTCAGGAGGCAGAAGAAAGCTGCCGCTTCCTGCCAAGGGATGCGGCGGCTTGCCGGAAGGTTTTGTTCGAGAGGCTGGCGGTCTGTGGCCTTGCAAATTTTCGCGGGGTCACAGGCAAATCCGTCTGCGGTTTGCCCCTTGCGGCCAGGCTCCGGACTGGCTCTCAAAAGCGCGCCGACAGGCCCACGTAGAACGAGCGGCCCGGCTCGTTGTAGGTGGCCGCGCCTGCGCCGTAGATGGTGCGCGGGCGGTTCACGCCGATGGCGTTGCCCATGCGGTAGAGGCGCTTGTCAAACAGGTTGTTGATGCCGAACGAGAGGGCGATGCCGGGCGTGAAGGCGTATTGCCCGCCCACATTGACCAGGCCGTAGGGCTTGAGGCTGCGGGTTTCTTCGCCGGTGAGCGGCAGGCCCTGGTAGTCGTATTTGTTGGGCTTTTGGCGGCCGTAGAAGGTGACGGCGGCGAACACGTCCAGCGCGGGCAGGGCCTTGTAGTCCAGGCGCGAGTTGAGGGTGTATTTCGGGATGATGGACAGCTGCTCGTCGGTGAGCTTGTTCTTGCTTTGCAGCATCCAGGTGAAGTTGTTGCGCCAGGTCAGCGCGGGGCTGAAGCGGTAGCTGAAGGTGCCTTCCAGACCGGAGATGACGGCTTTGGGCGTGTTGCTCCAGCGGAAGATTTCGGAGTTGGCGTACGGGCCCGTGCCGCCGGTGGCGTTGCCCACGATGTCGTGGCCCGCTTCGATTTTGTTGCGGTAGTCGTTGTGGAACAGGGTGGCGCCGGCCTGGACGGTGTCGTCCGTGTATTCGATGCCCAGCTCTTTGTTGATGCTGGTTTCGGCCTTCAGGTCGGGGTTGCCTTGCAGGTAGCACGAGCCGTGGCCGCCCCAGCAGCCGATGCCCCGGCTGTAGAGCAGGTAGTTGGGGTTGAGCTGGTAGAGGTTGGGCGCTTTGTAGGCGCGCGCCACGCCGGCTTTGAGCGTGAGGCGGTCTGTGAAGTCGTGCGAGAGGTTGAGCGAGGGGCTGACGTTGCCGCCCGCCTTGCTGTGGTGGTCCAGCCGCAGGCCGGGGGTGATGAGGGTGGCGCGGGTGAGTTCGATGTTGTCTTCAACGAACACGGAGGCGATGCGCGCGCTGATTTCGCTGCTGCGCCCCCGGACGGCGATGCCGGGCACGCGCCCGCCTTCGGTGGCGGCTTGCGACATGGAGTTGGGGTCGCTGAATTTCTGGTGCGCCCATTCCGCGCCCACGGTCATCATGTGGGCCAGGCTGCCCCAGCGGCCGCGCACGCTGGCTTCGCCGTGGGCGGTGAGCGCTTCCAGTTTGGCGGTGCTGAAGTGGTTGCTGGAAAACAGCCCTTCGGTGCCGCCGGCCAGCCCTTCGTCCATGCGGGTGTTGCGCGTGCTTTCGTATTGCAGCCAGGCTTGCGAGCTGCCGAAGTCGTAGCGCCCTTTGTGCGTGAGGGCAAAAGCGCTGCGGTACATGCGGTTGGTTTCAGAGCCGATGGCGTCCAGCACGCGCTGCGAGGTGGCCACCAGGCGGCCGCGCGCGTCGGTGGTGAAGTTGTTGGTGTTTTGCGTGTCGCCCGTGTAGATGTTGCCCTGGCGGCTGAAAGAGGCGTCCAGGTCAATGGTGTGGCGCTCCGAGGGCTTGAGCGACAGGCGGCCGGCCACGTCGCGGTTGCGCACGCCTTCGCGCCCGGCGGGGAAGGTGCCCCGGTAGATGCCCGTGCGGGTGGAGGCGTGGCCCCGGTTGATGTCCCAGGCGTCCGCGCCGGTTTTGGCGATGTTGGCGTTCACGCGAAAGCCCAGCATGGGCGAGATGGGGCCGGCCAGGCTGACGCTGGCGCGCTTGGAGCCGCCATCGCGCGAGTCTTGCGGGTGCTGGTAGTACACGCTGGCGCTGCCGCCCAGCTTGTCAGGAATGGGTTTGGTGACGATGTTCACCACGCCGCCGGCTGCGCCGCTGCCGTAGCGGGCGGCGGCGGGGCCGCGCAGCACTTCGATTTTTTCCACGGCATCGGCGGGCACCCAGTTCATGTCGCCGCGCGTGTCGCGCTCGCCGCGCCAGCCGTAGCGCACCGAGTTGCGGCTGTGCACGGGCTTGCCGTCAATCAGGATGAGCGTGTTTTCAGGCCCCATGCCGCGCAAGTCAATCTGCCGGTTGTTGCCGCGCTGGCCGCTGGTGGAGTTGCCCGTGAGGTTCACGCCCGGCTGCTTGCGCACCACTTCGGCCAAGTCGCCCGCCGGGGGCGTTTGCAAGTCTTGCCGCGTGATGGTGGACACGCCCGGCGCCTGCTTCCAGGCCTGCTCGGCGGTATCGACCACTTTCACCTCTTGCAGGGTGGGCGTTTTGTCATCGGCTGCGTTTTGTGCCGTTTGCCCTGTGGGCGCCGCTTGCGCCAGCGCGCCTTGCGCCGCCAGCAGCGCGGCCGCGCCGGCTACGGCGCGCAAATGCCATGTCTTGCTCATGCTCTGTTTCCTTTTGTTCAAAAAGGTGCGATTTTCAGATGACAGGCGTTTTCATTTCAAGCCGCCGGGTATTTTTTGTGCGCGGGCCGCCCCGGCCGTTTTCATTTGCGCTACAAAAAGCGGATTGGTCTGGCAATGAAACGGCAGGAAAATGATGAATTTCGCTCCTTTGTTCATAGCGATACCTCCCCGCCAAACGGGCGCGATCGCCATTTAAGACCCATCAAATTTGCTCCTTTCTTTGATGTGCTTCCATGAAAGAACCGTTTCATGAACCGCGCCTGTTTTGAATGGCGCCGCCCGCCCGCGCCGCCGCCCAGCCGCCTGGATCAGCTGACTCTGGGGATGATGCGGCTGGTATATGTCATTTATGGCGCGCTGCTGGCGGGCATGGTGGCAATCGTCATCGTCATCGCGCACATGAGATGGCGCGAGGAGTGGTGGCTCGCACCGCTGCTGGCGCTGTTGCTGATATGGGGTTTGATGGTCTGGCGCTGCATGCGCCAATCCGCCGATGAGCGCCTGTGGCTGGATGAGCAAACCTTGCGGGTGGAAACGGGCCTGCCGCGCCAGGCCGCCTGGCTGGGGCTGAGCACGAGCTGGTCGGTCAGCCTGGACGATCTGCGCAGCGGCAAGGCGCAGTGGCGCTGGAATGAGGTCATCTCCTCCAGCGCCGCCGCGCCGCCCCTGGCCTTCCTGCGCGTGCGCACTCCATCAGGCTGGCAAAGGCTCACGCTAGAGGTGTGGCAGCCCGCAGGACGGCCCACGCCTGCGCTGCAAACCGGCTCGCCGTCCAATGGCCTGACGGACTGGAGCAGCCCCAACCGCCTGCGCCAGTGGCGGGCCCATCTGCAAGCCCTGCCGCTGACGCAGGCGCTGGCCGCGCGGGGCGTGGCCCTGCCGCCGCTGCAAGACTTGCTGCGCCACGCAGCGCCAGAGCAATTGCTGGATTCGCCTCGCACACGCTGTCTCGCGGCGGCTTCCGCGCTGCTGCTGGTCAGCGGCGCGCCACTGCTGACCGCAGCCCTGCCGTCGCACCCCCTAATCTGGCCGGCAGGCTCCTGGTCTGGCACTGCGCTGTTTGCTCTGGCTTTGGCGGTAACAGGGCCGCCCGCCTTCATCTGGCTGCTGTGCGAGCCGCAAAACTCTGACCGGGGGCCTTGGCTGTTCAGGCTGCGCTTTCGCGCCTGGCAATGCCTTATGGCATTGACCACGGGCGGCATGCTGGCCCTGTGCGGGTGGGCAGCGCTCATCTTGCTCACCAGCTGGCTGGCGGCGATGCAGCCTGTGACGGTCCCCATCGCCGTGCAGCCCGCCAGTGGACTGCGCCAATTGCAGGCAGCCGTGCCTGGCGGGCCATTGAAGCTATGGGAAGAAAGCGCCAGCGCGCTGCCTTGCGCTGCCGGTCAGGCTTTTCTCCTGCCCATGCAGCGCGGCCCGGCGGGCCTGTGGTGGCAGTTCCGGCGGCAGGATCTGCGCCAGCGCATGCAGGCCCTGCCTTGCCGCGAGACGGCACCAGCCAGAGCGCCAGCCGCCGCATACCCAATCGCTACACTCGCCGCCGCGCGCGACTGGCGATGAAGCCGCCAAAAAGCCGGTTCACAGCCAGAACCGGTTTTGGAGGCCGACGTGGACACCACGGGGAAGCGCGCCGCCGTTTTCGCCGCTCGCCTGGGCGGCCCCGCCACGGGGCCTGAACGACCCGTCCAACCACCCTGCATTCCTATGTACAACCGCCGCAATCTCATCGCGCAAACCGATTCCGAAGTCTGGGCCGCCATTGAGGCCGAAAACCAGCGCCAGGAAGACCACATCGAGCTGATCGCCAGCGAAAACTACGCCTCGCCCGCCGTGCTGCAAGCCGCCGGCACGCAGCTGACCAACAAATATGCCGAGGGCTACCCCGGCCGGCGCTACTACGGCGGCTGCGAATTTGTGGACGTGGTGGAGCAGCTGGCCATCGACCGCGTGAAAAAACTCTTTGGCGCCGAAGCGGCCAACGTGCAGCCGCATTGCGGCGCCAGCGCCAATGAAGCCGTCTTTCTGGCCTTTCTCAAGCCTGGTGACACCATCATGGGCATGAGCCTGGCCGAAGGCGGGCACCTGACGCACGGCATGGCGCTGAACATGAGCGGCAAATGGTTCAACGTGATTTCCTACGGCCTGAATGAAAAGGAAGAAATCGACTACGACGCCATGGAGCGCAAAGCGCGCGAGCACAAGCCCAAACTCATCGTGGCCGGCGCCAGCGCCTACAGCCTGGAAATCGACTGGGCGCGCTTTGCCCGCGTGGCCAAGGAAGTGGGTGCCATCTTCATGGTGGACATGGCGCACTACGCGGGCCTGATCGCCGGCGGCCAATACCCCAACCCCGTGCCGCACGCCGATGTGGTGACCAGCACCACGCACAAAAGCCTGCGCGGCCCGCGCTCGGGCTTCATCCTCATGAAAGCCGAACATGAAAAGGCCATCAACAGCGCCGTCTTCCCCGGCCTGCAAGGCGGGCCGCTCATGCACGTGATCGCCGCCAAGGCCGTGGCCTTCAAGGAAGCGCTCTCGCCCGAATTCAGGCAGTACGCCGAACAGGTCAAGAAAAACGCGAAAGTGGTGGCCGAAACACTCACGCAGCGCGGCCTGCGCATCGTCAGCGGCGGCACGCAAAGCCACGTGATGCTGGTCGATTTGCGCGCCAAAGGCATCACCGGCAAAGAAGCCGAAGCCGTGCTGGGCGCCGCCCACATGACCATCAACAAAAACGCCATCCCCAACGACCCCGAAAAGCCCATGATCACCAGCGGCGTGCGCATCGGCACGCCCGCCATGACCACGCGCGGCTTCAAGGAAGAACAAGCGCGCGCCACCGCCCACCTGGTGGCCGACGTGCTCGACAACCCGCGCGACGAAGCCAACCTGGCCGCCGTGCGCGCCAAAGTGGCCGAGCTGACCCGCGCTTTTCCGGTGTACGGCGGCTAAAAACCATCCTCAAAGTTATGCCGGAAGCCTGGCCATGCGCCGAACCGTGCTGTCTCCTTTGAGACAGTCTTGACCGACTAGGGGTCAATTGATGGCCTTGCTGGGCTTGGACCACCTGTCCGCCTTGGCGCGCACCTGCTGGCGCAACAGCGCCAGCAGCACATCCCACACGCCGCGCTGACGCCAGCGGGCAAAGGTGTTGTAGACCTGTTTCCAGGGCGGGTAGACCTTGGGTAGCTCACGCCATTGGCAACCCGTGGCCTGCACATAGAAGATGGCGTTGATCATGTCTCGGGCGCTGCACACCCGGGGACGTCCTCTCTTGTTCATTTCAGCAAAGTATTTGGCCATCACTTGCCACTGCACGTCGGTCATATTGTTTGGGAACATGGGGGAATTTTGTTATTAATTTTGAGTTTAAGGACAGGTTCTAAGCTGCCTATGCGGCAGAAAACGCCGCGTTTGTCGAAGCCGTGGGGGCCATGCCTTTCTAAGCTGCCTATGCGGCAGAAAACGGCAGGCCGCCCGGCACGTCGAAAGGTTGATATTTCTAAGCTGCCTATGCGGCAGAAAACGAGCAGGCGGAGCAACGCAACCAGCGAATGCTTTTCTAAGCTGCCTATGCGGCAGAAAACTTCCTGTGGTCAAAAAAAAGCCCGCCGGGTCATTTCTAAGCTGCCTATGCGGCAGAAAACGGCTGGTGGCCGAGGCGGATCAGCCCTATACGTTTCTAAGCTGCCTATGCGGCAGAAAACTGCAGCATGCCCTCGAACGCTTGCCCGACCAATTTCTAAGCTGCCTATGCGGCAGAAAACACGTTGTAGTGGTCGTACACATACTCCATGAATTTCTAAGCTGCCTATGCGGCAGAAAACCCAGCGCGCCGTCGGCCCCATGTCTTTCCAGATTTCTAAGCTGCCTATGCGGCAGAAAACAGATGAAACGGCTCGACCAGCGATATTCATTCTTTCTAAGCTGCCTATGCGGCAGAAAACTTGCTAGACGCAGAAAAAGCGCAGTTTTACGATTTCTAAGCTGCCTATGCGGCAGAAAACGCCACCATCTCGCGCGTGGACTGCGGCGCATGTTTCTAAGCTGCCTATGCGGCAGAAAACTACACCCGTCCCATGTTAATCCATCCGTCAGTTTTCTAAGCTGCCTATGCGGCAGAAAACGTGACGATGGCGGCGGCGCTGGCCCCGATACTTTTCTAAGCTGCCTATGCGGCAGAAAACACCACGTCACAAGCAAACTGATGGCCGCAAAATTTCTAAGCTGCCTATGCGGCAGAAAACGGGCGGGGCCGGGCCAGGTGGTGACGCATCTGTTTCTAAGCTGCCTATGCGGCAGAAAACGGTGGCGAGCGGCCCAGCGTGGGGCGCGTGCATTTCTAAGCTGCCTATGCGGCAGAAAACTTGTGGGCCGCGCAGCAGGAGGCGCGCATTGTTTTCTAAGCTGCCTATGCGGCAGAAAACGGCGGCGCGTCTTCGTTGTCGGACATTCTGGATTTCTAAGCTGCCTATGCGGCAGAAAACGTGCATCATGGTCAGGCGCGCCTCGGCAGGTATTTCTAAGCTGCCTATGCGGCAGAAAACGAACGCCTGCAAGCGATCCACCATGTAAAGGCTTTCTAAGCTGCCTATGCGGCAGAAAACCTGGACTTCGAGCGCATCCTGGCCGCCATCAATTTCTAAGCTGCCTATGCGGCAGAAAACGTTACACCAGAAGCGGAACAGGCTTGGTTAGATTTCTAAGCTGCCTATGCGGCAGAAAACTTTTGCAGCTCCGCCGGCGCCAGGCGCGGCATTTTCTAAGCTGCCTATGCGGCAGAAAACGCCTTGCAGATGTGGGCGCGGTGTTGCCAGAATTTCTAAGCTGCCTATGCGGCAGAAAACCGTGCTGCAAAACGGGGGTGGCGATGCAGCCGTTTCTAAGCTGCCTATGCGGCAGAAAACTTTGCGTCGTAGGAGAGCGTGTGAGCGGGCGTTTTCTAAGCTGCCTATGCGGCAGAAAACTTGCTCGACAAAGGCCGGGCAGGCCACGATGCTTTCTAAGCTGCCTATGCGGCAGAAAACTGCTTAATAGAATCCAGTCGCTCCTGCCAAGCTTTCTAAGCTGCCTATGCGGCAGAAAACATGATCAGTCTGTGTGCCTATCAGACGGAGCATTTCTAAGCTGCCTATGCGGCAGAAAACCGGGAAGAAAGAAGAAGAAGAGAGGAGGAGGATTTCTAAGCTGCCTATGCGGCAGAAAACTCCTGTCCGGGCACTTTTCCGGTGTCCAGTGTTTTCTAAGCTGCCTATGCGGCAGAAAACTTGCTTCGCAGCCCCAATTTCCGCCGCATGGTTTTCTAAGCTGCCTATGCGGCAGAAAACCAAGGCCAAGAAGGCCGAAACGCCTTCACCCATTTCTAAGCTGCCTATGCGGCAGAAAACATTTCGCGCAGAGTCATACGGGGAGCCTCAATTTTCTAAGCTGCCTATGCGGCAGAAAACGATTAATCCGGATGATCCAGGTCGGGCCGTGCGTTTCTAAGCTGCCTATGCGGCAGAAAACATGATTGAAGTGGTGGGCGGCGTGGACAGGGTTTTCTAAGCTGCCTATGCGGCAGAAAACAACCCCGCAAGGCAGATCTGGCGCACCATATTTTTCTAAGCTGCCTATGCGGCAGAAAACTGCAGGGCTTGCACAGGTAATCTGTTGATTCTTCAAGAGAAACTGTGCAATCCTGCTTTGAAACCTATTTTTGGCAGTGTATTGCAACTACTTGATTTTTAAAGGGTAATTTGAGGGGCCTAAAAAAGGGTCAGAACCAAGGGACGGTAGCGCCATGTGTGCCCAAGCCGTAGCTGTTGAAGCATCCGGGTATGGGTGTGGTCAGCGGTTCGCTCATGGCGATGAACAGGCAAAAGGGCTGGCTGGTGCTCAGGCTGTGCAGATGCACGTAGGGGAGCGTGGGTTTTTCTGCGGCCTCGTGAGGTATTGCCTGGGAGGCCTGTTTGGCGGTTTCCATCTTGCGGTTCATGCGTCGGCGTCGCAGCCGGTTCACGCTGCTTTTGAACTGGCGGCGATGGATATTGCGGTGAACGGCATGGGCGGGCGTTGGCGCAATTGGGGTTATGCGCACGTGGTCACGCAGACTGCGCAGCCAATCATGGGCCAGAAAGCTCTGGAGCGTGGCTTCGCTGGCATGCAGGCGAAGGGTGTGACCGATATTGCGCGGTGTCACGCTGTATTGGGGAAAGCTGATACCCAGGCTATCCAGACGCAGCTGCACCAAGGCGCGATGCAGCTTGTCATAGAGCGCGCCCATCAGCGCCGGGACGCCAGTTTCCGCGTCGGGCACGACAGTGATATCGACATAGTGACTGGTCATGGAGGTCACTTTTCTCCTTTGCCAAAGACGCCGCCGCGAATCAGTGTGGCGACAACGTAATGCTGCTGATTCTGATCGGGGGTTTTATCTTTGGCGATCCAGTCATCAAGCAGGCTGTAGAAATCTTGCTTTTGGCTTGGCTGACCTTCCCCTTCTTTTTGCCAGCGCCATGATTTACCTTGCGTGGTGACTGAGCCATAGGGTTCAACGGCAATAGGGCCGTTTTCTTCAGCACCAGCATACCAAGTATCAATAGTACGTATGGCGTTGCCAATCTTCTGGGAGTGAATAGCAGCTACCCCATCCACATCATAAAGCGTCCTGCTTTTACGGCCTCGCTCTTTATTTTCGCTTTCATTCTCCTCTTCATTCTCCTCTTTATTCTCGTTTTCGTTTTCCTTCTGTTTATTTTTCTTCGGTTTGCGATCCAAAATCAATTCTTGTGAGGGAAAGACTTCTTGTCCGTCACCAATTCTAGAAAAAGCCGTAATTCTAAGCAGTACATGTGGGTTTCCCTCCATTTTCTTCAGGCCAGAGGCAATGATTTCTGCTAATTCGGAAATCTCTTTGGATTGCTCTTTCGGTACATCCATGTCGCGCAGTGAGATATCCAGTGCGTTGAATATCCACGTAGCAGCTGGCTTGCCGTCTTTCAATTGTTCCACATGTACTTCAACCTGCTCAGCGCCAATGCGGTTGCGCCACAGAAAGCGGCCATTGGCCAAATTGAGCGCGTAGCGGCGGGCCAGTTCAGAAAAACCGTTGGTTTGCACATATTCTTCGATATCTTTGGCTAGTTTTGCGCCGTAGGTGGCATCGTTGCAGGTGCAAGGTTTGCCCACGTTACCGTGCACACGCAGGGTAAAGCGCACTTTCAGCGTGTCGGCATCCGCTGGCAGTGTGGCGATATCCACGGTTTGCAGGTTGGCTTTTTCGGTAGAAGCATTCAGCTTCGCAGGGTCTGCATTTTTGGCTGAAAAATGATGGGAAATGGTGCCGCGCACGGATTTTTCCTTCAGAGTAATGGCAGGCCAGTTTTGTGAGGCATTGCGTTCATTCCATTTGCCAGCAAAGAGCAAGGCATCAGAAGGGTCGAGCTTGCGCGAAAAAGCGAGGACGGAGGGACGTTCCTTTTTGGTTTTGGTAGCCATGATGGATGTTTCCTTCTTGTTGCAAAGTTTTAGCTGAAATCAGCCACGCCGTCAGGTGGGCAGTAGTCATTGCGGCAGCGGTACAGGCCCTGGTCGGTTTGGCTGTCGGCATACCAGAGCAGGTCTTTTGGTGCGCGCAGGCGGTGGGCGCCAATCCATTCGCCAGCGGAATACAGGCATTCGACAAAGCGAAACGGAGTTGCCGCATCGCGGGCATTGGTTACGCTGCCGGATTTGTAAAGGCTGGAAAGCGCGCCGTAGCCAACCGGTATGGGCACGATCCAGCCGCTGCCGCTCTGGCGGCTGGAGGCCCAGCCCCCTTTGCCCTGGTTGGCTTCAGGTTCGTAGCGTCTGTCCACTCGCGCCAGTGAGAGCCAGGCGTCCAGACGGGTGGCGTTGGGGTTGTCATGGCGCTTCAGCTGTTCCAGCCGGTGATCAATCACGTCGTCACGGGATACCAGTGCGGAGCCGGGTAGCAGGCGCGCACGCAGCTTGCGAAAGTTCTCTTCCCATACGTCGCCTCGCATGTCGGCCCACCAGGGCCTGTAACGGAAGGTCGCGGGCGAGGCAGGCAGCACCGTGCCGCCTGCGATGCGCATGCCTGCCACCAATTCGGCGACAGCTTGCAAGTCCGCCTCTTGGCGGGACTCTTCCCAATTTTCGATGCGAAGGGCAAAGACCAAGCTCAAATCAAGATGGATGCGGCCTTCTTCAATGATGGCGGCAACTTCGCCTTTCTTATTTAATGAATTGCGCATCTGCCGGAATAGAAGGGAAGGCTGAAAGCGCCCTGGCGTGGTCAGCTCCTGCCAGCCGTGGCTGATAACGCCGACGGCGTTGAATTCCAAGTGTTGCAAGCCGGCGGCATAGGTTTTGCGCTCCAGCGCCCACATCAGGCCCAGAAAAGCCGTCATGGCGGGAAAGCCGTGCGTAAGCGGGCTGGAAATGGCATTGGCGTTTTGCACACGCAAGCGCGGCAGCACCAGCAAATGGGTGAATTCGGGGCGCTGGCTCATGCGGCGTCTCCTGCCGGCGCACGGCGCTGCATGGGCATGGGCCAGGCCGCTTCAATAACGGCCTGGCGGGCAAAGTGGCGCATTTCAGTCTCGCCCAGCGCCTTTAGCTTGCCATCGTGCTGGCGCAACTGTGCGTTGAGCCACAGGCCGAAGTCGCCTGCTACCTGGTCAGCCCAGTCGCCACGGTGGAAGTCGCGAATGAAAGCTTCGTCGTCGGCTTGCCATTCCGGATGTTCCGAGGAGACGCGCACTTCCAGTAAAGCGCGTTCCGGATCCATCCAAAGTTGCTGGTGGCGCGGGAGCTGGCAGCGCGCATCGCGCGTCCATCCACAGTCTTGCTGGTTGCGGACGGCAGCGCCAAATGCGGCCAGTTCCAGTCCCAGTTCTTGTTCCAGGGATTCACGCTGCTGGCGCGTTTCCATCGTGGGGGCAGGGTCAGATGCCAGAAATTCACCCAGCGCCTTGACCAACTCGCGCACGTTGCCGAAATACAGAAAGGCAGCAAAAGCGCTATCGCGCGCCAGCATTCGCAAGCCAGGGGGATTCCACGCAGGTGGCGGCAGCGAGGCCAGCAGGTCATTGCGTCCGCGGCGCTCACTGTTGAGAGCGCTCACGTTTTCTGGATGGTCGCCGCCAATCTGGCGCAGTGCCAAACCCTGATATTTACGATAGAGCCTATCGAATGGCTTGTTTTCTTGATAAGCCTTGCGCGCTTCGACATTGACTTCACCAAAAAAGGTATTTTGAATATCGGCATGCACCGCATGAACCAGCGAACTGGGGAACATGGGTTGCAGCAAGTGGTATCCGCTGTCTGACCGGGGATCTCCGTCTGCCAGCCAATACACCTGCTTGACCCGCCAATCGGAATCTGGTTTGTCTGAATTGCCTATATTCCCGGATTTTTGTTTAACGTGGTTGCGCAGGGTTTGCATCCACTCACGGGCCGTATCCGGTTTTTCATGCAGCGCCGATTGAAATTCCTGATCGCCATCTCTGATCCAGTCCAGCACCCGGCGGCCCTGTATCTCGGTCCGCAGAAACTTGGCATCTTTACTAAGCGCAGCACCTCCCGTGATGTCTTCTTCCAGCTGCGCAACCGAATGCGTGCCAATTTCCTTCCAGTCGCGATTTCGCAGCAAGTTATGCCAGTCGCTTCCATTGGCTTGCGGATGCGTGGCCTTCAAAATATGGGTTGTAATCTGCAGTCTTGCCATGCCTTCAATATACGAGGACAAATTTTCTTTGCATTCCAAAGCGCTTGCGGCGGCATAATTTCCATCTTTATCTTTTGGGAGTTTTTTCAGTTTGTTGCCAACAAAATCGGCAATAGCGGCCTGAAAAGCCCTGGCTCTCTCGGTTAGTTCTGGCATTGATCTTCTCTTTCTTGCTTGAAAGCGGCATTAATTTTTTTATTGAAAACAATATCACGCATGGCGCACGTTGATGATATCCAGCATTTTGTTACTTTCGAGTCAGTGAAAACCCGAGCCATGAATCCCAATACCACCCTTGCCCGTCTTGGCCTTCGCGCGGCACTTGTACGGCAGTGAATTTCGCCGCAGCTTGGCGAAGCGGCAGCTTTTCGGCTTCGGCCAGTTCGCGCACACGCTCCAGCAATTGCGGCAGATCCATCCGGCCCCAGGGCGAAACACCAGACGCTGGTTTCACGGCAAAGCTGCGCACCATTTCTCTTGCTGCGATGTACGGCTCTCGCCCCAGTCTTTGCAAATCTGGCTCGTATCGGTGCAAGACAAGCTGCGTTTCATCTTCGTCAGGCAGAAACGCCAGCAGACGATCAGGCCTGTTGTCTTCGCGGAAGGGCTGCTGCTGCGGCAGCACGCCTAACAGGGTTGTTTGCGGAAATTGCCAGACTAGGCTGGCGCAGTCGCGTTCCGGCGGTTGCCAGCCAGGCCCACTGCTGCGGCCCGTGGCTGTTCTTTTTATCGCTTGGGGCGCTTCAAAGTGCATGGCGTTTTCCAGGCGTGCATGTTCCAGCGCCACCCAGTTTTCTTTGGCATGTTGAATGGCGTCCACAAAGGCGCGGATGCGCGGCACGGCATCAACGCGCTCGCCAGCCACTTGATTGGGCACTGAATCAGGCCGCAGCGTGGTCAGGCGATGGGAAGCCAGCCGGAAGCGGCCGTGCGAGTCGTTTTTTGAGTCTTTCTCGAATCCTGGCCGCAAAAAGGCCGCCTCTCCAGGCCGCTCCAGCGCCTTCAAGTTGGTGTCGAACACCAGCAGATTCGGCTGGGCCGAGGGCTGACGGCGATGCCGCTGCACGCGGCCAGCCAGCTGGATGATGGAGCGCATTGAAGACGGCTCGGCCACGGCCCAGTCCGCATCCCAGTCGCGCCCCACTTCGCAGACGGGGCTGGCCAGCGCCATGAATACGTGTTCGCAATCCGGTGCGGCATCGATGGCCTGCCGCACTGACGGCTGCTGCCAAATGGCCGCTGCGTTGCGCCGGTCAAATGCGGCGTCAAGCGTGGCTTCAATGGCCGATCGCTGCGCCAGCGGAAAGCGGGCGTGATACACGCACAGATGCAGCCGCATTCCTTCCTTGGGCGGTGTGGCGATCAACGCCTGGGCCACTTCAATCAGCGGCTCGATATTTGCCATGCGCACGATGCCAAAGCTGGCGCGCGCTTTTTTGCTAACGGGGTCGGTTTGCGCATGGGCCTGATGCAGCTCTGATGCAGCCTGCCAAACCTGCTGGGCAAACTGGCGGCGGATTTGCTGTTTGTTGGCGGTTTGCGGCATCTCCAGTTTGTGCAGACGGGCGATGCGCAGCGGCTGCAGCTCTTGCTGGAGCTTTTCAATGCGGCGCTCCACGAAGCGGGCATGCGCGGCGGCCAGGGCGCCGGCGTCGTGGCAATGCGCTGTCTGGGGTTTGCCAAATTCATCCACCCACAGGCAGGGCACTTCAACGGGGGTTTCTGCCGGAAGCGCCTGACCGCGATTGAGCCGGTGCTGGCGGCGGCCTGCCTGATAGGCGCTGAACATGCCCTGCACCAGCGCGGGCGGCAAGGTGGCTGATGAAAGCAGCACGCGCGCGCCAGCCATACCCGCAAAAAACACCAGCCGGGCCAGGGCCGGCAGGTCGTTCATGTCGTAGTCGTCCAGCTCGTCAAGTACCAGATCGGCGCTCATCAGCCGCAGCAGCGGCGCAATCTGCCGCCCCGCGCGCATGGATTCGCTGGCAGGCATCAGGTGGTCGATGGTGCAAACCAGCAGCGGCGCCGACAACAGCTTGCGCATGTTGCCGTCGGCCAGCGCCCGCGCAAGCAGCGGGTGCTTGCTTACCTCGCCTTCATACAGCACGTGGCTGCCTTCTTCCAGAAGGCCCTGCGCCGATTCCGAGCCGCTGGCTTGCGCCTGTTGCTGGTGGAACTCGAACAGCGCGCGATTGGCTGCGCCGCCCGCCAGAACCGCCAGTTCATCTTCGCGCAGATGCAGGTCGCGCTGGTAGCTGCGCCCCGTTTGCATCGTGAGCGTGCGCAGGCCCAGCGCGAAGCTGGCGCGCAAGCCGCGCTGCGGGTCGGCCAGGGCATAAAGCACGCGCGCGTTGGCCAGCGTCTTGCCGCAGCCGGTGGAAGCCATGTTGATGATGAAAGCGCCTTGTTCGCGCGCGGCCTCGCGCAGGGCCTCGGCGGCATCGAACGCCTTGTCTTGCCAGCGGAATTTCTCCTCGCTGCTGCGCTGACGCAGGCCACGATGGCGGGCCAGCCGGGGCAGGTGGCGTTCAAAGCCAGGCAGCGCGTGGCTGATTTGGGCGGCACTGTCGCTCACGCCCAGTAAATGCTCCAGCAGCGACTGACAAGCTTGTCTGCGGCCTGTGCGGTCGAAGACCGTATTGGCAAACAGCTTTTGCTGGCTCTGCACGAACGGCTGCCGGGCGGCAACGGGGCGGCCTTCGCCATCCATGCCCAGGCTGGAGTAATGGTGATCGGCCAGCATCAGGCACAGCCGCGCCAGGTGCAGCGCCCAGATGTTGCCCAGCCAGTCAAACGGCTGCGGCTGCCGCAGTTTCAGCAGATGCCGCGCCACGCGCGCCGCCTGCCTGCGCCAGGCATGGGCCGCCACAGGCAGCGGGTCTGCCATGCGCCAATAAGGGTCAAAGTCTTTCGGCGGCGTTTGCGGGTTGCTGATGATTTCGTTCCACTCGCAGGCGATGGCTGCCAGCGGATCGGTCAGCCAGTTTTTCTCGAAGCAGCCGCGCTGGTTTGTTGCGCTGGACGTGGGCGGAGCAGCAGGCAGCCGGTGGTGCGTGACAACCAGCCACCCAATGGCAGCGGCCAGCGGCGCTTGCTGGAGCAGGCTGGCAAAAGGCGGCGGCGTGGCGCTGCCCGGCCCGCTGCCTGGCTTGTCGCACAGATAGCGCGCGGGGTCCGTCCAGCAGGCCTCGTCCGCAGCCGTTTCATCCGACAAGCGCTCCAGCCATTGCCGGTCACCGTCTTCGCCCACGAACGCCAGAAACAGCCGCAGCGATACCCATTCATGGCGAATCAGGTTGCGCTCGTTGCGCTCGCCCTTCAGCCGCTGCTGAAAAGCCTGGCTGGCCTTGCCCAGGTCATGCAGCAGCGCTGCCAGCTGCGCCATCCGGCGAATGGCCTCGGCGCTGTGCCAGCCGTTTTCATCATCCGCGCGCAGGATGTCGCGCGCCGTGGCGTTGGTGGGCACGGCGCCTTCGGCATTGAACTGGCGGGCGTCGCCTACAACCCACAGCAATTCGCTATGGCCCTGCCCGTGAATCCAGCGGCAAGCCACGGCCGTGTTCTTGCGTGCGCTTTGGCGCAGCAGCTTGTGTACTGTTTCCAGGCCCGCCCGGGTGATGGGCGTTTGCCAGGTGCGCTCGCCGCAGCGCTCGGCAAACTGGTCCAGGATGCGCCGCGTCTCGGTCAGGGCACGCTTGCTGCACTGCGAAACAAACAGCACGTTCATGCCGCCTCCTCCCGCGCCGGGGCCGTATCGGCAAGGAGCGCTGTCTCTGTGGCAATGCGCTTGAGCGTGTCGATGATGAAGTCCAGCGACTCGCTGCGCGCCAGCGCCTCAATGCATTGGCGGCGAAATGCCGCCTCGTCATCGCCGCGCATGGCTGACAGAAAGGCTTGCGGCAGGATGACCGCGTCTTTCACCAAGTCGGCTGCGTCAAACACCAGCCCGCCCCGTCTCGTTTTGCCGTGCAGCACGGCCAGCCCGTGCGGCAGCCCCAGCACCCAGGCGGCCGTTGCGCCCAGTCCGTAGGCCAGGTAATTGCCGTGGTCCAGAAAGCGGTTGGCCGCATCCGTGCCGGCGCCGCGCTTGGCGCGGGTGAATTCGCCATAGCCCACGGTTTGCGCCGCCAGCCGGAACAGCGCCTTGGTCAAGTGCGCCTCGTGGGTCAGCAGCGCCGTCACGTCAGGCGCGGCAGCAATCAGCGGCGCGAACTGCCGCTCCAGCGCTTCAAGCCGGTGCGGCTCAACGGCAAAGCCCGCTTCGCGCAAAACGCGTGTTTGCCACTGCTGCGCCAGCCGCTGCAAGCGGCAAGCCTGCAACTGGCGGGCCGCTTGCAGGCGCAAGCCGTCATCAAACCAGAACTTCACCCAGGCTTGCAGGTATTGCGTTGGCCGGTATTCGCTTTGCGGCGACAGCCAGGCCACCTCCACATCCACCTCGTTGGCGCTGAACAAGGGCGTGCCGCCACCGCCGCAGAAACCCACCAGCACGCCGGCTTTGGCCAATAAACGCATGGCCGCCTGCGTGATGGATGTGCCCGTGCCCAGCAGCAAGCTGGTGGTATTGGCGATGGGAATATTCCAATACAGGCTTTGCTTGCCTGCATCCGTCACATATTCCACGCGTCCGCCATTGACCAATACGCGGCAATGCTCCAGGTAATAAATGTGGGCGCGTTTGGAATGAAGAATGGATTTGAGCGAATCCGATCCGAAATCAGAAATCGAATGTGCAGGCATGAAAAACCAGCTGGAGGCGGGAATGGTTCAAATGATTTCGCGCATTTTCTCGCTGGCATGTGCGCAAGCCTGATTCGTTTGGGTGTCAGGGCGCGTGTTGCTTGTTTGGCGCCATTGCCAGACGCAGCGCGCGCCAGCAAGCAGCACGAATGTGAGCGGCACGAAAAATATCTGCTCCATGACCATTTGGAACAGAAAGACCATGGGCGAGCCTTGGCACGAGGCGCAGTCCATGCCGCCGTGCCGGAGTATGAAGGCGATGCGTCTGCTGGTGATGAGCCATAGCGGCAGCCATAACAGCGCAGCCAGCGCCAGCGATACGGTGAAGGCCCCGCGCCAGCGGCGCCAGACGGCCACGGTCACGCTCCAGAGCAGCAACAGACTGCCTGCCATGACGGCGATGCCGGTTGTTTGCTCACGCGTGATTTGCGAATGCAGCAAGAAGGCCAGCGGCAGCGATATCGCGAGCGCCGCTGCCGTCAGGACCCACTGATAAAGGCGCATGGGGGCGGCTCGCGGTTATGCCTGCTCCTGGGCGGCGGCTTGCGCCTTGGCAGGGGCGGCTTTGCTTTTGCGCTGCGCGTCATACGCATCGACGATGCGGGCCACGAGCGGGTGGCGCACCACGTCGGCCGAGGTAAAGCGCGTGAAGGCCAGGCCCTTGACGCGTTTGAGCACTCGTTCGGCGTCCACCAGCCCGCTGGATGCGCCTTTGGGCAGGTCTATTTGGCTGATGTCGCCCGTGATGACGGCGCGCGCGCCAAAGCCGATGCGGGTGAGGAACATCTTCATCTGCTCGGGCGTGGTGTTTTGCGCTTCGTCCAGGATGACGAAGGCGTTATTGAGCGTGCGCCCGCGCATGAAGGCCAGCGGGGCAATTTCAAGCTGGTTGCGCTCGAAGGCTTTTTGCACGCGGTCAAAGCCCATCAGGTCATAAAGCGCGTCGTAGAGCGGGCGCAGATACGGATCGACTTTTTGCGTGAGATCGCCTGGCAAAAAGCCCAGGCGCTCGCCCGCTTCCACGGCCGGGCGGGTGAGCACGATGCGCTGCACGGCGTGGCGCTCCAGCGCATCCACCGCGCAGGCTACGGCCAGAAAGGTTTTGCCCGTGCCAGCGGGGCCAATGCCAAAGGTGATGTCGTGGCTGGCGATGTTTTCCAGATACACGCTCTGGTTGGGCGTGCGCGCTTTCAGCCCCGCGCGGCGGGTGTTGAGCACGGGCGCGCCGTCTGCGTCCTGCGACAGCGGCATTTCTTCACCGGCCAGCATGAGCTGCACGGCGTCGGGCCGCAGGGGCTTGCCCGCCATTTCATACAGCGCTTGCAGCACGGCCAGCGCGCGTTCGGCGCTTTTTTTGGGGCCGTCAATCTTGAATTGCTCGTGGCGGTGGGCGATGCTGACTTGCAGCCCGGCTTCGATGGTGCGCAAGTGCTCGTCTGCCGGACCGCACAAATTGGCCAGGCGTGTGTTGTGGGCAGGAATGAAGGCGTGGCGCAGGATCATGGAAGCGAAATAGCGGAAAGAAAGTGAATGGAAAGCGGCCAGGCGGCCAGCGGGCGGAATTTTGCCCAAGGACAGGCAGCCAGCGGGCTGGGCGGCCTTGGGGCCAATCGGCCTTGAGTCCTAGTGCAGACTGGATTTGTTGCTATGTTTTTAAGAGTGACGTCCGCCCCGCGCGGACATTTGCTTCTGGCGCATTTGCCAGGCGTTTCCAGCGGAAACCAGCCCGGGCATGAGCCACAGCCAGCATGACAGCCATATGAAGGCGCGGCTGACGGAGGCGCGTGCGCCCCAGTCCATCCACAACACCCAGGCCAGTTGCAGGGAAAGGAGCAGCCATAGCGTGAAGAGAAACAGCGCGGCTCCACGCCGCCCCTGCTGGTATTGGGCCGCGCCAGGCACGAGCAGCGAGACAGCGATGGAGGACCAGGCTTGCGGGCTGCGCCGGGCGTCTGGCGGCGGATGGACGGCCATGGGGCGCTGCAAAGGCGCGCCGCCTTTGCTCACCGCAGGCAGAGGCGGCGGAAGCTTTCGGGCAGTAGCCTTCAGGCGTTCCGCTTGCCTGGATAGCAGCAGGCCGGCTGCCAGCAACAGGCCCGCCAGGCCCAGCGATGACAGATACAGCGTGTGCCAACGCTGGTGACTGGCGCTGATTTGCGCCAGCGCTGCCTGCGTGGCGGTATCACCCCAATCCGCCTGCTGGCGGCGGTAGCGGTCCCACACGCGCACGGCGCGGCTGACGCCATCCGTGACCAGCAGTTGGTCGCCCAGCCAGGCGGCGGCGCGAGGCGCCAGCTGTTCACCCAGCTTGGCGGCCAGCATATGGGGCGCGGCAGGCTGGGCGTAGTCGGCTTGCGAACCGTCTGCGAATACGTCGCTCATCCGTCCATATTTCATGCCATTGGACATGCGTGCAATGGTGGCCAGCGGCTGGCGGCCGTTGCGTGGCGCGCCATGCGAGGGCGCGGCGGCTTCAGCAAGATAAAGCCAGGCGGATTGGCGCTGGGTGAGCGGAATCCGGCTTTTTTCGCTCATCGTCTCGCCGTCCAGCCGCACGAGCGCCATGCGGTTGGTATCGGTCGTCCACCAAGCGCCATCGGCCCACCAAAGAGCGTTGGTGAAAACGTAAGTGTTGGCGGGCGTGCGGGTCAGCATGCGGCCGGCGGCATCGAACAGAACGACGGCATGGCCGCCGCCAGTGGCAATGGCAAAGCGGCCATCAGGCGCGAAAGCCAGGTGGATGGCCTCATCGGCATGGCTGCGCAAATCGGCAGGCCATTGCGGATTGATGCGTTGCCGCGCTTGCCCGCTGCGGGCATCCAGCACGTGCAGCGCCGTTTGCTGGCGCACCCAGGCCACGAGCTGGCCTGAAGGATGGGCTGCCAGCACGCCCACGGCGCCGCCCAGAGACTGCCGGGTGTCGATGCTGGCTTCGCGCTTGCCGTGCGCGTTCAGCCGCCACAGTTGCTCATCGACCGAGAGCCAGACGATTTGTTCAGGCAAAACGGCCAGCGCCCAAGGCCCCCGCTGGGCGGAGAAACGCTGGCTGGCATACAAGGCAGAAGCAATAGCGGCCAAGGCCAGCGCAACCAGCAAAACAGCAACCTGTTGCAGGCGGCGCGCAGAAGCAGAGGAAGGCATGGCGGATGACGAAATGAAAATGAGTGTCCACCATTGTGCATAAATGTTTCCTCATCCTGGCATGAAGCCTTTCTGGATGGTGCGCAGCCTCGCGTGGCCGCGATTGGGTAAGCGCAGCACTGGCAAAAGAGGCTCTGGCCTGGCGGCTGCGGCCTGAGCGCATTGGCCGCTTGCCAAAAGAAAAGCCGCCAATCCATGCGGACGAGCGGCTTGTGTTCCGGAAAAGAACCAATCAATCTGGAGGCGCGACCCGGAGTCGAACCGGGCTAGACGGATTTGCAATCCGTTGCATAACCGCTTTGCTATCGCGCCGAAGGGTTTTGCGTAAAAGAAAAAGGAAGCGCTGGCTTCCTTTTTCTTTTTATATGGAGCGGGAAACGAGGCTCGAACTCGCGACCTCAACCTTGGCAAGGTTGCGCTCTACCAACTGAGCTATTCCCGCAAAATTCATTTTTTTGCCGCTAAAACCGGTTTGGTTTTGCAGGCATATAACCTGGAGCGGGAAACGAGGCTCGAACTCGCGACCTCAACCTTGGCAAGGTTGCGCTCTACCAACTGAGCTATTCCCGCGTTTTGGTGAAGCGGCGAGTATAACGTGTTTTTGGCGTTTCTCTGGAATTCACTCAAACTGGCGCAAAACCAGCGTGGCATTGGTGCCGCCGAAGCCAAAGCTGTTGGACAGCACGGTGCGCAGGCTGGCCGGGCGCGAAGCCGTAACCAGCGGCAGCCCGTGTGCGGCAGGATCGGGGTTTTCCACGTTGATATTGCCGGCGATGAAGCCGTGCTTGAGCATGTAGAGGCAGTAGATGGCTTCCTGCACGCCCGTGGCGCCTTGCGAATGGCCGGTGAGCGATTTGGTGGATGAAAAAGGCGGCACGCCTGCGCCGCTGCCGTCGGGGCTGAACACGGCGCGCAGGGCGTGCAGCTCGGGCACATCGCCCACGGGGGTGGAAGTGCCGTGGGTGTTGATGTAGTCGATGGGGCCTTCCACACTTTCAATGGCCTGCCGCATGCAGCGCATGGCGCCTTCACCGGAAGGCGCGACCATGTCCTGGCCATCCGAAGAAAGGCCAAAGCCCACGATCTCGGCCAGGATGTGCGCGCCGCGCGCTTTGGCGTGCGCCAGGCTCTCCAGCACCAGCGCGCCGCCGCCGCCAGCGATGACGAAGCCGTCGCGCGCCGCGTCGTAAGGGCGTGAGGCGCTTTCGGGCGTGGCGTTGAAGCTGTGCGACATCGCGCCCATGGCGTCAAACAGCGTGGCCAGGCCCCAGCCCAGCTCTTCGCCGCCGCCGGCAAACATCACGTCCTGCATGCCCCAGGCAATTTGCTGGGCGGCCGCGCCCACGCAGTGCGCCGAGGTGCTGCATGCGGAGGTGATGCTGTAGTTGATGCCCTTGATGCCGAAGGCCGTGGACAGGTTGGCCGAAACGGTGGAACCCATGCAGCGCGTGACCTGATACGGCCCCACGCGGCGGATGCCCTTGCTGCGCAGGATGTCGGCAGCCTCAATCTGGTGGGTGGGCGAGCCGCCGCCCGAACCCATGATGAGGCCCGTGCGCGGGTGCGAAATTTGCGCGGGCGTCAGCCCCGCCTGTGCGATGGCGTCTTGCAGCGAGACGTAGGCATAGGCGGCGGCATCGCCCATGAAGCGGCGCAACTTGCGGTCGATGCGCGCGTCCAGGTCAATGCGCGGCTGCCCGGCCACCTGGCTGCGCAGGCCCATTTCGGCAAACAGGGGCATGGCGCTGATGCCGCTGCGCCCTTCGCGCAGCGAAGCCACCACGCTGGCCTCGTCGTTGCCTATGCACGAGACGATGCCCGCGCCCGTGATGACGACCCGTTGCCTGGCGCTCATGTGTCTTACCCCTGTTCTGCGGCCTGACCGCGCTGGAACAGGCCCACGCGCAAATCGCTGGCCGTGTAAATCTCGTTGCCGTCGGCCAGCAGGCGCGCGTCGCCAATGGCCATGACCAGCTTGCGCTTGATCACGCGCTTGATGTCGATTTCATACACCACCTGCTTCACGCCGGGGCCGACTTCGCCGGTGAACTTGACTTCGCCCGCGCCCAGCGCGCGCCCGCGCCCCGGCAGTTTCAGCCAGGTCAGGTAAAAGCCGATGAGTTGCCACATGGCATCCAGCCCCAGGCAGCCGGGCATCACGGGGTCGCCCTGGAAGTGGCAGGCGAAAAACCACAAATCGGGTTTGATATCCAGCTCCGCGCGAATGCACCCCAGGCCGTGCGCGCCGCCGTCGTCGTCAATGTGCGTGATGCGGTCAAACATCAGCATGGGCGGCAGCGGCAAGCGGCCGCTTTCGGGCGTGAACAGCCGCCCTTCTCCAGAGGCGATCAGCTGCTCATAAGTAAAAGACTCAACCATGAATCCGGGCTTTCAAAACGCGTGGGGGAAAGCGGGCGAGTATGCCAGCAGCCCCTGTTTTGGGCCGGACGGTCTGACCGGGCGCTCCACGGGTTCATGCCTTGCCTGCCGGGAGCAGTGAACGGAGACAGACAGGGCGCTGACGGCGAATGGCAGGGCCTGAATCCACGGCTTTTTTCGCTCCTTTATTAATAGCATGACGTCCTAGTGGAAACAGCGCAAGACGGGTTTTATGACCCCTCCTATTCGCTCCTTTTATTGATGGCGCGTGAAAGTCTGGAAGCGGCTGGAAAACCAAGGCGGCGGCGCAGCGATCCTGGCCAGTCTGTGCGAAGGGAGTCAAAAACAGAAGCAAATACAAGGGAGCCAATATTGGCATCTGCGCTGATTCCACTAGGACATCATGCTATGAAGAAAGGAGCAAAAATCAGCGCTCCTGAAGCGGCTCGGAACAGGCTCTCATGCCGCTGCTGCGCCGCACACCTCGCAATGCGTGTGGCGCGGCAGGCTCAGCTCGGTAAAGCGCATGGCGCGGGCATCGACCATGAGCAGGCGGCCTGCCAGGCTCTGGCCAGCGCCGGTCAGCAGCTTGAGGGCTTCAGCGGCCTGAATGCTGCCGACGATGCCCACCAGCGGCGCGAACACGCCCGTGGTGGCGCAGCGGCGCTCGGGCACGGTCTGCGTGGGCGGGTACAGGCACGCATAGCAGGGCGCGCCGGGCTGGCGCAAATCGTGCACTGAAACCTGCCCATCAAAGCCAATGGCCGCGCCCGCCACCAGCGGCACGCGCTGCGCCACGCAGGCGCGGTTAAGGGCGTGGCGCGTGGCGAAGTTGTCGCTGCAATCCACGGCCACGCTGGCCTGCGCGGCCAGCTCGCGCAGCAGGGCCTCGTCGGCGCGGCGGGGCACGGCATGCACCTGCACTTCGGGGTTGAGCGCGGCCAGCGCGGCTTGGGCGGAGGCCACCTTGGGCTGGCCCACGCGCGCTTCGGTGTGCAGGATTTGGCGCTGGAGGTTGCCCAGGTCCACCACATCGTCATCCACCAGCGTGATGCGGCCCACGCCCGCGCTGGCCAGGTACAGCGCCACGGGCGAACCCAGGCCGCCCGCGCCCAGCACCAGCGCATGCGCGTCCAGCAGCTTTTGCTGGCCCTCGAAGCCGATTTCGTCCAGCAGCAGATGGCGGGCGTAGCGCAGCAGTTGGCGGTCGTTCATGGCGCGCGGGCTTTTCTCAAAGGCCGATGGCGAAGATGGCCGGCTCGCGCCCTGGCGCGGCATCCGCGCCCAGCCGGCGCCAGGCGCTGGCAGGCAGCGTGCGGCAGCGGGCCGCAGGCAGCGTCAGCCCCTGGCTCACGCTCAGGCGCGTGGCAGGCTGCAAGGTGTGCGCCAGCGCGTGCAGCAAGGCGGCGTTGCGGTAGGGCGTTTCAATGAAAAGCTGGGTCTGCCCCGTTTTGAGCGCCAGCGCTTCCAGCTCGCGAATGCGCCGCGCGCGCGCCGCCGCTTCCTGCGGCAGATAGCCATTGAAGGCAAAGCTCTGCCCATTCAGCCCGCTGGCGGCCAGCGCCAGCAGCAGCGAGCTGGGGCCGGCCAGCGGCTGCACGGGCACGCCCGCCTCGTGTGCAGCGCGCACGACGGAGCTGCCGGGGTCGGCCACGGCGGGCAGGCCTGCTTCACTGATCAGGGCCATGTCATGCCCGGCCAGCGCGGGGGCCAGCAGGGCGCGTGCGTCAAACCGCGCACCGCCGCCGCCTGCGTGATCGCCCTGCTTGTGGGCGGCGCGCGGCAGTTCGGCAATTTGCACGGCCTGCAAGGGCTGCGCCAGCGGCGCGATGGCGTTCACGCGCTTGAGAAAGGCGCGGGTGGAGCGGGCGTTTTCGCTCACCCAGAAAGCCAGGCGCGCGGCGGTCTCAATCGCCAGGCGCGGCAAGGCCGCTTCCAGCGGCGCGGGCGGCTCGCAGCCAAAGTCCAGCGGCGCGGGCATCAAAAACAGCGTGCCAGCGGGCAGGGCGCTGGCGGGCGGGGCGGCATGGCTCATGGCGCGTTGCTCTTGGGCTTTACGGCAGCGTCAGCCCGGCGGCGCGCAAAAGTTGCGCGGTGCGAATCAGCGGCAGGCCAATGAGCGCCGTGGGGTCGTCGCTTTCAATGGCTTGCAGCAGGGCAATGCCCAGCCCTTCGCTCTTGGCGCTGCCCGCGCAGTCGTAAGGCTGCTCGGCAAGCAAGTAGCGCTCGATCGTGGCGGCGTCCAGCGTGCGAAAACGCACCGTGACAGTGGCCAGGCTGCTTTGCGCGAAGCCCCGGCTGGCCTGCACCACAGCCACGGCGGTGTGAAACAGCACGGTTTGCCCGCTCATGCGGGCCAGCTGCGCGGCGGCGCGCTCGTGCGTGCCGGGCTTGCCCAGCGGCTGGCCATGCAAATCAGCCACCTGGTCAGAGCCGATCACGATGGCCTGCGGCTTGCAATCTGCCATCGTTTGCGCCACCGCCTGCGCTTTCTCCAGCGCCAGCCGCAAGGCCAGCTCGCGCGGGGCTTCGCCCGCGCGCGGGGTTTCATCCACATCAGGCGCGGCCGTCTCAAACGGCAGCGCCAGCCGCGCCAGCAGCTCGCGCCGGTAGCGCGAAGTAGAGGCCAGCACAAGGGCAAAAGAAGCAGAGGCAGACATGGGCGGCGATTTTCCGGCATCAGCCGCATCCAAAGCCCAGGCCCGCCACTTTGAAACTGGTGAGCCTGGAAAGAAAGCAGAGCGGGTGGCATCACTACAAAAACAGAAGCTGATTCAGACACATGAAAAGCGGCGTCAGCGCCCGTTCCACTAAGACCTCATGCTATGAATCGAGGAGCGAAATATTTTTGAAATGCCAAAACGGCATGCCCTGATGGCCGCTGGGGCGCAGGCCGGAAGACGAAAGAGGCCCCGGCAGGAGCGCCGGCTCCACAAATGCCAGCGCCAGGCGCTTTTTGAAAACCCTCGCGCCCGGGCGTGAAGAGAGCCTGTTCAAAGCCGTGCGTGAACACGAAGCGCAAGCCGGACATGGCCCCGGACCCAACGCGTCTCCAGTTACAGGCCGCCAGCCAGACCTGAATGCCCCCTTGCCTGATGCTGCGGGAAGCGGGAAGGCGGCAGGAAGCTGATAGGCAATGGGCCTGCCAAGTCAGGGCGCCGCGCCTTGAATCCGCTTTCTGATGAAACGGAAACGGCTCTTTGTTTGATGGAGAACCCGCTGGGCAAACAAGCGGCGACTGACTTTTTGGGCCGTCATCAGTCAATCAGCCGGCCTTTTGGCGTCTTTGCCATTCTTTTGCCGGCCTGGTTCAGTTGCGCGCCACTTGCCGCAGCGTCACGAACTCTTCGGCCAGCGTGGGGTGAATGCCGATGGTGGCGTCGAACTGCGCCTTGGTGGCGCCGCATTGCAGGGCCACGGCAAAGCCCTGGGTGATTTCGGGCGCGTCAGGCCCGGCCATGTGCAGGCCGATCACGCGGTCGCTGGCGTCATCGACGATGAGCTTGACCAGCGCGCGTTCGCCGCTGCCCGAGAGCGTGTGGCGCAGCGGCCTGAAATCGCTGCGGTACACGCGGATGGGACGGCCCGCCGCGCGCGCCTGCTCTTCGGTCAGGCCCACCGTGCCGATGGGCGGGTGCGTGAACACCGCCGTGGGAATGTTGCGGTAGTTCATCTGGCGCGCAGGCTGCCCCGGCGCGGGGCCAAACAGCTGATCGGCCAGCGCCATGCCCTCTGCCAGCGCCACGGGGGTCAGCGCCATGCGGCCCACCACGTCGCCAATGGCGTAAATGCCCGGCGCGCGCGTGGCGAAGTGTTCATCCACTTCGATGTGGCCGCCCGCATCCACCGCCACGCCGGCGGCGGCCAGGTTCAGGCCGCGCGTGTTCGGCTCGCGGCCCGTGGCGTAGAGCACGGCGTCTGCGGTGATGAGCTGCCCATCGGTCAGCTCCACTTGCCGCGCGCCATCCGCACCGGCGCTGATGCGCCGCACATCGCAGCGCGTGAGCACGCGCCCGCCCGCCTGCTGCATTTGCCCGGCCACGAAGGCGCGCACTTCGTCATCAAAGCCGCGCAGCACTTGCTCGCCCCGGTAAACCAGCGTGACATCAGCGCCCAGCCCGTGAAAGATGCTGGCCATTTCGCAGCCGATGTAGCCGCCGCCCACCACCAGCAGGCGGCGCGGGAAAGCGGGCAGGTCAAACATTTCGTCTGACGTGATGGCCAGCTCGCCGCCCGGCACGCTGGCGCGGCGCGGCATGCCGCCAGTGGCAATCAGCACGTGGCGGGCGGCATGGGCCGTCTGCTGCCCGTCAGCGGCCCTGACTTGTACGCCCTGCAAGCCGCCCGCTTGCGGCCCCAGCAGGCTGGCCTGGCCGCGCAGCACGGCAACGCCCGCCTGCGTCATCAAACCTTCATACACGCCGTTCAGGCGCGCAATTTCCTGCGCGCGGGCGCTTTTGAGCGCGGCCCAGTCCAGCTGCGGCGCGGCTGCTTGCGGCCAGCGCCAGCCAAAGCCGCGCGCCTCTTCAAATGCTTCGGCGTAGCCGGCGGCGTAGCTGTAGAGCTTTTTCGGAATGCAGCCCACATTCACGCAAGTGCCGCCCATGCGGCTGCCTTCGGCCAGCGCCACGCGCGCGCCGCGCTGCGCCGCCATGCGGGCCGCGCGCACGCCGCCGGAGCCGCCGCCGATGACGAACAGGTCAAAAGAAGAGTCAAGCAAAGAATCAGGCCGGGTCATGTGTTTTTCCTCTGAGGTAGTGCCACAAAAAGCTTCGCGCCACGCGCGGCGGAGCATTGTCTGCCGCCCGCGCACGCCTTGCTGCAAGCCGGCCCCCAGCCTGGCCGGGTGCGGAGAAAGCCGCCAGCAAAGGCCTGGGCGCAGGCGGCAGGCGCGCAAGCCTTTGCATACCTACATTCCATGCCCATATCCTGCCCTCTTATTTTGCTCCTTTATCAATAGCATGATGTCTTAGTAGAACCTGCGCTGAATGGTATTTTTCGCCTATTGGATTTGCTCCTGTTTTTGAATTTATGTGGCGTGCAGGAGTGCGCCGAAAGCGCCGCCTTATTCATCACATTCATCAGCCGTGTCTGACAGAGGCTGTCTTTTGCCTTTGCGCCCCAGGTCATTGCTGCAAGCAGGTTTCAAAGCAAGGCTGAATTGAAAGCGCCTGGTTGTGCGCCAGCGCGCATGAAAAAGGCACCGGGGCCTGATAGCTCTGGCGTGTTTTTTCACGTCAGATTTTTCTCTGTTCGCTGGCCTGAATGCGCAAGCGGCCCGCAGCCATAAAAAAGGCCACGCCTGAAAAAGGCGTGGCCCGCAAGTGGCCTCCGCGAGGGAGGCTCCAAGGAGACAAACGGTATCAGCGCTTCTTGCTGCCGCTCTTGGCCAGATTGGCTGCGTTGGCGGTAACGGCGTTGAAGTTGGCTTCGGCCACGGTGGAAGCTTGCTTCACGGCTTTTTGCACCGATTCATAAGCATTGTTGGCTGCGGCCACGGCGCTTTTCATCATGGCCACGGCGGTTTCAGAGCCGGCTGGGGCGTTTTGCGCGGTGTTTTCCACCAGGTTAGACAGCTGCGTTTGCGACTCGGCCATCTTGGCTTCCACAGCCTTGCCGAATTCGGCGCTTGCGCCTGCGGCAATGTCATACAGATGGCGGCTGTAGGCGGCGGTTTTTTCTGCCAGAGGCTGGAACACGCTGGCTTGCAGGGCGAGCAGCTCCTGCATGTCCCTGGCACCCAGCAGGGCCTGCGCGTGAGCGGCTGATTCGTCCAGCATGGCCTTGGTGGCCGTCATGTTCAGCTCAACCAGGCGCTCAACGCTTTCAAAAGCCTTGGTGGTCAGGTCGTGCAGGGCTTCCATATTGGCTTTCTGGGCGGCCAGCAGTTGTTCAGGGGTCAGCATGTAGATTCCTTCAAAAACATAAAAGGGGAAAAAACCGCTGCCATGCCACAAAAAGCTTGTTGCAGTGCAGCAAGGGGATTTTAGAAGCGTCGATGCGCTTTGCAAGCATTTTTTGTGCGTTGCAACAAGACGCAGATCAAGAAAGTGTTGATCACGGGGGGCTTGAGGCCTGCTCGAATTCCGTTCGCAGGCGCAAAAAGCGCGGACCCGGGCGCTCTTGGGCCTTGCAGCCCATGCGGATCTGCGTTTTTGCCTCTCGCGGCCAGGCTCTGAACAGCTTCCAACAGGAAGGAGCGCGTTTGAAAAGGAGTTTGGAAGCCTGGCTCCCCCATCAGGCGGGCGGCCATGGAGCGCTTGGAGAGCGCAAAAAGACTGCAAAGCGGCCAAGCAGCTGTACGGCCTGATTCAAAGAATGCAGACGCGCTAGAAAAGGCTTTCGTATTACCCGTCAGAGCAAAGCTGTGAACCCGTCAGGCTGTGAACCCGTCAGAAATCACTGAAATTGATGGGATAAAGAGGCGAAGGGAAAACGGCGGGTCTAGAAAAGAGAAAAGGCAAACGGAATTCCAGCTGGTTTTCAAATTGGCCCTCTTGGCATCGCTGCCTCATGCTGGCTCCGCCAGTGGGCCAGCTGGCTGGCCGCCTCTGCGATCGGCTCCCGGCCCTGGCGCAGCTAACGGGGCTGGCGCCGCCAGCGCTTGTATCGCACGTGCAGCCACCAGCCCAGCGAAACCAGCGCGTAGGTTGCCAAGCCGCCCGCACAGGCGAAAACAGCCAGGCCCACGATGAGGGGCTTGCCCAGCGCCTGAATGCGCTGCCACAGGCCGGGCGGCGGCGCGCCATGGGGGCCGGAAGCGGCGCTGACTGCTTCGGCTGCCGGAAAGCTGGCGGGAGCGGCGCCTTCATGGCCGGTGAGCCATGCGCCCGTGCGCCAAGCCAGGTAGTAGATGGGAGCAAAGGTAATGGGGTTGGTCACCAGTGTGCTGCCCATGGCGGCAGGCACGTTGGCGCGCAAGACAACGGCGGTGGCCGCCGAAAGCGGAATTTGCGCTACAGGCAGCAGAAAACCGAAAAAAATGCCAATGGCCATGCCCAGCGCCACGCTGCGGCGCGAGAAGTGCCAGAGCTTGCGCTGCCCCAGCCAAGGGGCCAGCCAGCGGGTTGCCCGGTGTTTGGCGAGTTGCTCGCGCGTGGGGATGAATCGCAGGAAATATGAGAAAAATTTCACGGTGGGGCCTGATTTCCGGAATCAGGAGAAACGGCTTATTTTCGTGACAACCGGAATATGGAAACTACAATAAGTTACTTCGTGCCGCTGGTTTTGTTCCGGCATTTGCCATTGGCGATATTTTTGAGGATTTTTCATGACCCGACAACTTGATTTGCTGCGCCGCCCGCTGATCAGAGCCGCAGGACTGGCTGCTTCAAGCGCCGTCTGCCTGGCAGCGGCGGCGCAAAGCGCGCCCGCGCCAGCCCCCGCAGCGCCCGTGGCCTGCCAGCCGCTTTATCTGGCGCTGGAAACAGGCTATCTGGAATCGGCCCCCATGCTGGTGGAAGCCCTGCACACGCAAGGCGTGACGGCCACATTCTTTTCGGCCAATGAAAAGCAGAAAAACGGCAAAACCTCGCTGGACCGCGCCTGGGGGCCGTGGTGGAAAGCGCGCGCCCGCGAAGGGCATGACACGGCCGCGCGCACCTGGGACCGTGTGGAATGGAATGGCGACCTGCCGGGGCGCGAGCCGCGCTTTCGCATGCGCATACACGACGGCGCTTTTGCCGGGCGCGAGTTCACCTGGAAAGGCAGCAAGTACTGCGAGAACCTGGACAAGTCCGCCGAGCGCCTGAACTACTACACCGGCAAGCCGCCGCTACAGCTTTTTCACGTGGAAGGGCGCGCCTCCCCCCGCTTGCTGGAAACAGCCCAGTCCTGCGGCTACAAGCACGTGAACTGGACGCCCGCCTCCTTTCTGGCCAGCAAAGACTGGATCGAAGGCAAAAAGCCCTATGACGAGCTGACCCGCAACGCCCTCAAGGCGCTGCCGCCCCAGCCCGTGCTGCTGGTGGGCACCAGCATGTGGGAAGGGCACGACGGCTGGGTCACAGGCGGCATGCTCAAGCAGTTCATCGGCCACGCCAAAGCGCTGGGCTACTGCTTCAAGCCCCTGCGCGAGCACCCTGACTACCAAAGCTGGCTGCAAGAGCACCCGTATGAGGACAAGCCGTGAACGCCCCGGTGTTCGGCCTCATCGTCATCGGCGATGAAATCCTCTCGGGCCGCCGCAGCGACAAACACCTGGCCAAGTGCATCGAAATCCTGGCCGACCACGGCCAGGCGCTGGCCTGGGCCGAATACGTAGGCGACGAGCCGCAGCGCATCACCGCCACGCTGCGCCGCGCCTTCGCCTCGGGCGACGCGGTGTTCTGCACCGGCGGCATCGGCGCCACGCCAGATGACCACACGCGCCAGTGCGCTGCAGCCGCCCTGGGCGTGGCGCTCAAGCCGCACCCTGAAGCCAGGGCGCTGATTGATGCGCGCATGCAGACCGTCGCGCGCGAGCAGGGCCAGCCCTGGCAGCCCGATCACCCCGACCACCAGCGCCGCCTGCAAATGGGCGTGCTGCCAGCGGGCGCGCGGCTCATACCCAACAGCTACAACCAGATTCCCGGCTTCAGTTGCAGAGGCCCCGGCGGCGGCGCAGTGCACTTCATGCCCGGCTTTCCCGTCATGGCCTGGCCCATGATGGGATGGGTGCTGACGCACGAATACGCCGGGCGGCTGGACACAGGCGCGCGCCAGCTGGAGCGCTCGGTCATCATCTTCGGCTCCATCGAGGCGGCGCTCACTCCCGTCATGGAGCGCGTGGAGGCGGCGCACCCCCAGGTGAAAGTCTTCAGCCTGCCCAGCATGGATCACCCCGAATACGGCCGCCACATTGACCTGGGCGTGAAAGGCCCGCCGCCCGCCGTGCAAGCCGCCTACGCCGATTTGCGCGCCTGGCTGGCGCCGCTGAACTTGCGCTACGGCCCTGAAATCACCCGGCCTTGAGAATCTGTTCAGAGGCAGGCGGGGGCTGAATCTGGAGCATGTGCCGCCAGCCCCGTTTCGCTCTTCTATTAATAGCGTGATGTCCTGGTGGAATGTGCGCGAAGCGGTGTTTTCGGCCCTTTGATTAGCTCCTGTTTTTGATGTGACCAGGCGGGCAGGGGCCGTTCGGAACAGGCTCTTGCGGGCGCTGTTTCATTCATGTCAGCCGCGTTGGCTTCATTCTGTTTCCGCATCGCCAGTTGCGCGGCTGCCTTCGCGGGTTTGTGTTTTGTTTTCCGTTTCGTCTTCCGCCTCTTTCCATGCCTGGCTGGCGGGCGCTGGCTCAATGGCCTGCAAATGCCCGTCTGCCAGGCCGGCGAGCAGGGCGCGGCCATCGGGCAGGGTGCGGAATTCGCCGTAGCGGGCCTGCTGGAAGGGGCGGCCACGGCCTTCGGGGAAGTGGTAGGCGTCGGTCACAAGCGTCCAGCGGCCGTTTTTGTGCAGCACGGGCAGCAGGCGCTCATCGGCGGCCAGCGTTTCGCCGGGGCGGGCCACGCGCAGCGGCTGGGCCACACCGCGTGCATCCAGCCGGGCCACGATGCGCGGCGCGGGCGCCCAGGGCCGGTTTTCGCGCACGGCCAGTTCGCTGGCGATGTTGGCGGGCAGGTCAAAGCGCAGCGCCATGTAGTCGCCCTGCATGAGCGAGCGCGGATCGGCCGGGGCCAGCGCCACGTAGATTTTTTCGCCGCGCGCGATGACGGCTTCCTTGCCGGCCACGTCGTGCCGCACCAGCGCCAGCGCGGCCAGCGTGCCCAGGGCGATCAGTGCCAGGCTGGCCCACGCGGCGGCGCTGGCGGGCACGGCAGGCGCCAGCAGGCTGGCGCTGCTCCATGCCTGCCGGGCGCGGCGGCTGGCTGTGCCCCAGCGCAGCGCGGCCAGCAGCGCGCCCAGCGCCGCGCCGGTGGCGGCCAGCACGGCGGCTTTTTGCACCAGCGGCCAGTGCAGGGCGTAATAAAAGCCTGAAAGGCCGAGCAGCAGAACGAATAGCGCCAGCGCCAGCAGGCGGCGGCGGTGCGTGCCCAGCGCCACCGTGCCCACCAGCGTGACCACACCAATCAACGGGATGAAAAAGCACGCCAGCAGCAGCACGCCATAGGCCAGCGCGAACAGCCCCAGGCTGCGCGCGCCAGCTTGCCGCAAGCGCCAGTGCCGCATCAGCCAGCCAGCGGCGGCCAGCGTGAGGGCCAGTTGCAGCGCGGCCCCCAGGCCCAGATGCAGCAGCGGCACGGCTAGCGCGCCGGCCTCTGCCGAGCCTGACGCCAGCTTGCGCAGCGTTACGGCTGCGAAAAAGTGGTTGGCATTGACTTGCGCCACGCACAGCACCAGCGCCACGCCCATGCCTGTCAGGGCCGGTGAGCAGCGCGCCTGCACGGCAGCCAGCCAGTGGCGGCCAGGCACGCGGCCTTCGCTGGCCACCAGCACGGCCCATGCCAGCGCCAGCACGGCGGCGTTGATGGCGTAAACGGGCATGCCCATGCTCCAGGACAGGAAACCGTCATGAAACAGCGTCCAGCGTCCGAACAGCCCCAGGGCCACCACCGTGGCCTGCGCGGCCAGCAGCGCCTGTGCCCAGGCAGGCCCGGCCAGCGCCGCGCTGGCCGTCAGCACGGCCAGAAAAATCAGTCCCAGCGTGTCTGGCAGAAGGCCGTCTTCAGGCCCCATGAAGCCGAACATCATCAGGCTCAGATACAGCGCCACCAAACCGGCTTGCAGCACGGCAAAACCGATTTGCGCGTGCGCCATGCCCACTGGCGGGCGCAGCATGAAAGCGCCTGTTGCCAGCAGCGCGCCCGAAACCGCCAGCCGCACCAATGGCACGGACAGCATGTTCCAGAACAAAAAGCCCACCAGCGCCAGCAGCGGCCACACCAGCAGCTGCGAGCCGAAAAAGCCCATCACCGCAAAAATCCAGTGCGCCAGCCCTTCGCCGCGCGCCTTCTTTTCGCGCCACTGCGCGGTCCACTCGGCCGCTTGCGGCGGCAGCAGGCCCGCGTGAATGCCCAGCCCGGCCAGACGCAGCTCAGGCGGCAGCGCGCCCGCGCGTTTTTGCGCTTCAGATGCGTGATGCATGTTCATGCTCCTTTGTGCCCACTGTTTTTTTACCCGCAGCCTTCTTCGGCCAGCCACTGCCTTTGCAGCCGCAGCAGCAGCGCGGCGCTGCCGCCCAGGCACGCAGCCGAGACCACAGCGCCCACCAGCAGCATGCCCATCACGTTGGTATTGCTTTTCAGCAGGCCATAGCCCAGCCCTGCCAGCAGCAGCAAATCCAGCGCCAGCAGCGCCAGCCCCAGCGCCGCCACATCGCGCAGCCGCGCCATCAGCCAGCCCGCCGCCGCAATCAGCAGCAGACAGATGGCGTAAAGCGCGCCGCCCCCCCGTTCTATCAGCCCCATCAGCCCCATCGCCACCCAAACCGGCAGCACGGCCAGCGCCGCCACGCGCATCAGCAGCAGCGAAGGCGCGCGCCCGCCCGCCAGCCAGTGCGCATGGCGCGACGGCGCCAGCCCCAGCCAGGTCAGCAGCCAAGGCAGCGCCAGCAGCAGCGCCCAGCCCGCCAGCGCCAGCTGCAGGCGGGGATGCGCCAGCTCGTACCGGGCCAATTCCAGCGGCAGCCCCCACAGCGCCAGCGCCAGCGCCGCCAGCAGCAGCCAGGCCGCCCACAGCAAGGCGCGGCGCGCAGCCAGCACCCACGGCAGCGCCAGCGCGGCCCAGGCGGCGAAAAGCTGCCAGGGATCGGCCCCCGTTTGATACGTCTGCCCCACAAACGCCAGCAAAGCGCCCAGCGCCAGCGTGGCCAGCAGCAGGCAGGCCGTGCGCAGGCGCGGCAGGGCCAGCGCCGCCAGCGCGGGCAGCAGCACCGCCGCCTGCAAGGCATTGAATTTGAAAGCGCGCGTTTGCTCCGGCCAATTGGCCGCCACCCAGAACACCAGCCCCGCGCCCAGCAGCAGCGCCGCCACGGCCGCCAGCGCCCTCTCCAGCCAGCCGCGCAAGGCGGGCGGCCGGGCGTGCAGCTGCGATATTTGCCACAGCTGCCGCGCCTGCGCCGCCTCCAGGTTGAAACGGCGCACCAGCTGATGAAGCAGCTCATGCATGGAAAACACTCCTTTTTGCTCTGTTTCTGATAGCTGCCCGCGCTTGATCCACGGGCGCAAACGGCTTATTGGGGTATGAGAACCTGTTCCGGGGGCATGAAGGCCGGGCCGCCGGATGCTACTGCCTGCTACGGCCGGTAAATAGGGCCGGTAAATTCCGCGCCATGCCTTCGCCCTGGTACGCCCACAAGATTCCTCCGCCCGTGATCGACGCAGCCTGCGCTGCCCTCATGTGGCAGCTGGCCCGCAGCGTGCCTGCCGGGCAGCTCTGGCCGCCGGGCGGCGGTGTGTGGGTCTGGGCGGCAGCCCTGGCGCTGGCGGCGGCGGGCGGCGCGCTGGCGCTGGCGGGCGTGTGGGCCTTCGCGCGATCGCGCACCACCGTCAATCCGCTGGCGCCGCAGCGCGCCCGCGCGCTGGTCACGGGCGGCGTGTATCGCTACACGCGCAACCCCATGTACCTGGGCATGCTGCTGGCGCTGGCAGGCTGGGCCGTGTGGCTGGGCAATGCCGCTGCGCTGCTGGCGCTGCCGCTTTTTGTGGCGGTGCTCAACACCCTGCAAATCCGCCCTGAAGAGGCCGCGCTGCGCGCGCGCTTTGGCGCGGACTATGCCCGCTATGCGCAGCGCGTGCGGCGCTGGGCGTAGCCCTTCCGCGCGGGCCGGAAGCGCTGCGGGCCATTCATTCCGGCGCTGGCAGGCGGCTTTTGAAAATGCCAGCCTTCATCACATGAAAAAACCGCCCGGCAATGGCTTCGGGCGGTCATTTCCAGTTCATTCAAATCATGAATCCGGAAATTCACGATGATTTCCGCCGCTGATTCAGCGTCTTGAATCAGGCGTTCATATCCCCGGGAAAACATGATTCACTGGGTAATAAAAAACGCCAGATTGATTTTTCTCTTTTCATCAGCCGGATGGTTTTGGCGTGGCCGCTGTTTCAGGGAATGAAGGGGCACAACGGGCAAGCCGCAGGCGTAGCGCCGTTTAGCTACTTTATCCATAGCGTGATGTCCTAGTGGAAACTGCGCGGAGCGCCTTTTTTGCCCCTTGAATTTGCTCCTGTTTTGGGTGTGTCTGATGCCAGGCGTCACGGCTTGCTGCGGCGTTTTTCGCGGCTGGCAGGCGAGCTGGCGGCGCGCTGTTTGCGCAGCGGCCGGGCTTTGGGTTCCCTGGGCGGCTTGGCGCGCACTTCATGGCCGCAGGCGCGGGAAGCGGCCTGGCGTTCCTGCTCAAACTGCTCGGCATCCACGCGCTGCGGCTGGGTTTGCAGGCTGCGCAGGGCATTGCGGCAGGCCCAGCTGTTTGAGTGGTGGCTGCTGGCGCGGCCTGTGCGGCTGGCGGACGATGCAGCCTGCGCGGCTGCGGCGCGCTGGTCTTGCGCGCGGCCTTCGCTGCCGTCCATGCTGTTGGGGCGCAGGGTGATGGGGCCTCCGGCTTGTGCGCTGGCGCAAGGCTGGTCAGAGTAGGTGACAGGGCCGCCGGGCGTCTGGCATTTGTGGGCCTGCGCCCAGGCCGGTGCGGCCAGGAAAAGGACAAGGGCGGCCAGGGCGGCAGAAGCGGCGAGGGCGGACAGACAGCGCATGATGGGTGAAAGGCGAGGACAAGGGTGGGGCGAAGGGGCCTGAGCCGCTCAGCTGCGCTTTTCCAGCGTCATCTGGCTGCCTTCACGGCGCATGTTGAAGCGGTTGAGAAAGCTGTTGCCCAGTAGCACGGCGGGCATGGGCAGGGGGGTGACGACGGTTTCCACGTCATGCACGGTCACGTCGCCCACGCGCACTTTGCCAGCGCGAATCAGCCAGCCGCGCACGACGCCATTGGCTGTGTGCATGCCCACGGGCTGGCCGCCCTTGTAGTCCAGTCCGATGCGCTCGGCTTCGGCCTGGCCGATGGCAAGAGTGGTGGCGCCGGTGTCCACCATGAACTGCACGGCCCGGTCGTTGATGCTGCCGTTGGTGACGAAGTGGCCGCGCGTGTCTGCCGAGAGCACGACGCGGCGGCCGCTGCCGGGGCTGCTGGCGCCGCCCAGGTCCACGGGCGTGGCGCCCACACGCAAGGTCAGCTGCTTGCCGTCAGCCATGACGACGGCTTGCTCTCCGCCAGCGGAGATGACTTTGACGCCCTGCGCGCTTTCGCCCGGCGCCAGTGCGCGCGGGCGGCCGCCGTTGATGACCAGCAGCGCCTTGCCGCCCATCATGCCTTGCAGGGAAACGTTCTGCGCCGCCGCCGGAGGGGCGGCAAGCAGGGCGGCAAACAAGGCGGCAGACAGCGTGGCGGCGAGCCGGGCAGCGGCGGGCGGGCGCATGGGCGGCCTTTTCTCAGTCGCGGAAGTTGTTGAACGACAGCGGCAGTGCGCTCATTTCCTTGCGCAGCAGGGCCATGACGGCTTGCAAGTCGTCTTTCTTGGCGCCCGTCACGCGCACGGCTTCGCCCTGGATGGCGGCCTGCACTTTCAGCTTGCTGTCCTTGATGAGTTTCTGAATCTTCTTGCCGTCTTCCGTGGCGATGCCGCTGCGCACTTTCACCACCTGCCTGACTTTGTCGCCGCCGGCTTTTTGCACTTGGCCCTTGTCCAGAAAGCGCACGTCCACGCCGCGCTTGGCGAGCTTGGCGCGCAGGATGTCTTCCACCTGCTGGAGCTGGAAGTCGGCATCGCCCAGCAGGGTGATTTCCTTGTCCTTGAGTTCAATGGCAGCGCTGGTGCCCTTGAAGTCAAAGCGCGTGCCGATTTCCTTGGCGGCGTTGTCCACCGCGTTGCGCACTTGCACCATGTCGGGGTCGCACACCGTGTCGAATGAAGGCATCTGTATCTCCTGCAACAAAAAGGCAATGCCACAATTGTCACATGCTTGTCTCCCGCCAGGCCCCCTTGCAGAGCTTCAACACCTTTGGCATTGCCGCGCGCGCTGCCGCGCTGGTGCGCGTGCGCAGCGAGCAAGACTTGCGGCAGGCGCTGGCCGCCCCGGAGCTGGCGGGCCTGCCGCGCCTGGTGCTGGGCGGCGGCAGCAACATCGTGCTGACCACGGGCGAAGTGCGCGCCGCCGTGCTCAAGATGGAAGTGCCGGGGCTGCGCGTGCTGGAGCAGACGGCGCGCCACACCATCGTGGAAGCAGGCGCGGGCGAAAGCTGGCACGGCTTTGTGCAATGGACGCTGGCGCAGGGCCTGCCGGGGCTGGAAAACCTGGCGCTCATTCCCGGCACGGTGGGCGCAGCGCCCGTGCAGAACATTGGCGCTTACGGCTTGGAGCAGCAAGACCGCTTTCATTCGCTGGATGCCATTGACTTGCGCACGGGCCGCCCCTTCACGCTGGACGCGGCGCAATGCGCCTTCGGCTACCGCGATTCCATCTTCAAGCACGCCCCCGCCGAGCCGGGCGGGCTGGGCCTGGCTGGGTGCACCGCCATCTTGCGCGTGCGCTACGCCCTGCCGCGCCAGTGGCGGCCCGAGCTGGGCTACCTGGATTTGCAGCGCCGCATGGCGGAAGAAGGCGTGGCCGCGCCCACGCCCAGCCAGATTCGCGACTGGGTGGTGGCCATTCGCCGCGCCAAGCTGCCCGATCCCGCCGTGCTGGGCAACGCGGGCAGCTTTTTCAAAAACCCCACCGTCACGGCCGAGCAGTGCCGCGACATCATCGCCCGCGAGCCGCAGGTGGTGCATTACCCGCTGCCCGATGGCCGCGTCAAGCTCGCTGCCGGCTGGCTGATCGACGCCTGCGGCTGGCGCGGCAAGCGCATGGGCAACGCGGGCGTCTATGAAAAGCAGGCTCTCGTGCTGGTGAACCTGGGCGCGGCCGACCACCCGGCCACGGGCGGCGAAGTGATGACGCTGGCCAAGGCCATTCAGACCAGCGTTTACGAGCGCTTCGGCATTCGCCTGGAGCCGGAGCCGGTGGTGGTTTGAGCGCCGCTTCGCCCGGGGCTGCGCTTTCGCCCCTCGCGGCCAGGCGCTGCGCAGGCCCTCAGGCGGGGGCCGCTTCAAAGCGGCCGTAGCTTTGCAGGCGCTGGTAGCGGCGCTCCAGCAGCTCTTCAGGCTCCAGGGCGCTGAGTTGGCGCCAGGCTTCGCCCAGGGCGCGCTTGAGCAGGGTGCACATGTGCTGCGGGTCGCGGTGCGCGCCGCCTGTCGGCTCGCTGACCACTTTGTCGATCAGGCCCAGGCTTTTCAGGCGCGGGGCCGTGATGCCCAGCGCTTCGGCGGCTTCGGCGGCTTTCTCGCCGGTTTTCCAGAGGATGGAGGCGCAGCCTTCGGGGCTGATGACGGAATAGATGGCGTATTGCAGCATCAGCGTCTGGTCTGACACGGCAATGGCCAGCGCGCCGCCGGAGCCGCCTTCGCCAATGATGGTGGTGATGATGGGCGTGCGCAGCTGCGCCATTTCATAGATGTTGCGGCCGATGGCTTCAGACTGGCCGCGCTCTTCGGCGTCGATGCCCGGAAAAGCGCCGGGCGTGTCCACGAAGGTGAAGACGGGCAGGCCGAATTTCTCGGCCGTTTTCATCAGCCGCAGCGCCTTGCGGTAGCCCTCGGGGCGCGTCATGCCGAAGTTGCGCAGGGTGCGCTCCTTGGTGTCGCGCCCTTTTTGGTGGCCGATCACCACGCAGGCATGGCCGCCAAAGCGCGCCAGGCCGCCGATGATGCTCTGGTCGTCGGCAAAGTGGCGGTCGCCGTGCAGCTCAATGAAGCCGGTGAACAGGCCCTTGACGTAGTCCAGCGTGTAGGGGCGGTCGGGGTGGCGGGCGATTTTGGTGATTTGCCAGGGCGTGAGGCTGCGGTAGATGTCCTGGGTGAGCTTGAGGCTTTTCTGGCTGAGGCGGTCGATTTCTTCGGTGATGTCCACCGCCGCCTCATTGCCCGATTGCATGTTGCGCAGCTCTTCAATCTTGTTTTCGAGTTCGGCGATGGGCTGCTCGAAGTCGAGAAAGGTGCGTTTGGCCAAGGGCCTACTCCTGTGTGTGCGGACAAGCGGGCAATGTTAGCGGATGTGTCTCGCGGGCATGGCCGCAGGCCGCGCTGTTTTCAGGGGGCTGGCGGGCGGCGGAATCAAGGGGTTTATTTTGCTCCTTGATTCATAGCATGAGGTCCTAGTGCAATTTGCGCTGATGCCGTTTTTGGGTGCCCTGAATTTGCTCTTTTTTCTGAACTGGCTGCGCGGCTTGCGGCAATGCCGTCATGGCTTTTGCAGCCAGGCGAGGGCGCTGGCTTTGCTGGCGAGCAGGGCGGCGCCCGGCTTTTCGGCGCGAAGCCAGTTTTGCCAGCGCGCGGCGTGCCCGGCCTGGGCTGCTTCGTCTGCGGGCACGAGCCAGAGCGCGGTGCGCGGCGCGTGGCGGGCGGCTTCGCGCAGGAAGCGGGCGGCGCCCCGGTCAGGGCTGGCGCTGGCGTGGCAGGCCAGCAGCAAGGCGGCGGGCGGGCGCGCGGCCAGCTCGGCCAGGGCGGCCTGGCGCTGGGCGCTGCTGCCATCCACATTCAGGATGCGAAGCGCGGGGCTGGCCGGCAGGGCAGGGGGCCAGGGCAGCTCCGGCGGCAGTTCAAAGCCGATGAGCGCGGGCGCTGCGCTGGCGGCGTGGGCACTGGCGGCGCTTTCGCTGCAAGGGGCGGGGCGCTCGGCGTCCATGACGACGGCGGGCGCGAGGGCATCCAGGCGGGCGAAGACTTGCCGCACGTGCAGCAAGGCTTCGGGCGAGTCTGCGGGCAGGGCGGCATCGGGCTGCGCAAGGCGGCCCAGGCCCTGCCGCCAGCGCCACAGGCAAAAGGCGGCCAGCAGGGCGCGCGGCAGCAGGCCGTAGGTGAATACGCAGCCCATGAGCCACCAGGCCCAGGCGCTTTGATTCGCGGCGGCGGCGCTGGATGCGAGAGTGGCGGAGGCCGGAGCCGATGCCGCCAGGGCCTGCTGCACGGCGGCGGCGTCGGGCACGGCAAAGCCCAGCCGCGCGGGCAGCCAGCCGCTGGCTTGCACGAAGGCGGCGAAGGCGTGGCTGCTGAGGATGGTGGTCTCCCAGGTCAGGCTGTAGGCGCGAAAGGCGAAGTCAAACAGCAGCAGCGCCAGCGCCAGCGCGAAGGCCAGCGCCCAGATGCCGTGGCTGATGCCGCCCAGAAGCCAGGGCCAAAGCCGCAGGCGCTGCAAGACGGTGGCGCTGGCATCGAGCAGCCGGGCCGCATTCGCGCCGGAGCGCGCCAGGCGGCGGCTGGCGCGCGAGGCGACCCGCTGTGCCATGCGTTGGGCCAGCCGCCAGGCCATCCGCCCCAGCAGCGCGCCGCCGCTGGCTTGAGGCAGTTGTCCGGGCCGCTGTCCGGGCAGCCGTTTGGGCAGCATGAGCGCGGCCAGCCAGACGGCCAGCGCCAGCAGGTGCGGCCCCAGCAGGGCGGCCAGGGCCGCAGCGGCGTTGATGGTGCGCTCCGCGCCCAGCGCGGCGCGCTCCAGCCCCAGCGCGGCCAGGGCCACGGCCAGCGCCAGCGCGATGAGGGCCAGCCCCAGCGCGGCGCGCGCCTGCTCCAGCGCCTGCGTCAGCCCCAGGCGCTCGCCCAGCAGCCAGGCGCGGCGCAGGTATTGGGCCGGGCGCTCGCCCGGCTTTTCGCGCGCGGCCTGGCGCAGCGCGCCGGCGTCGTCCAGCCAGCCCGTGCTTTCCAGGCCCTGCACGGCCTGCGCGATGACGGCCTGGGCCAGCGGGGTGTCAGCAGGGGCATTCATGCGAGGGGCGCGTGAAGAAAAAAGCGCGTGAAGAGGGGGCGGGGGCAGCGAAGAGGCCGCTTCGCTGGTTCAAAAACAGGAGCTGATTCAGGGGCATGAAAAGCAGGCCTTGCGCAGTCTGCACTAGGACCTCATGCTATGAATCAAGGAGCTAAATCAAAGCAAAACGGAAGCAAGGAGCGGAGGTGAAGAAGCAGAGGCGGCGGCCCCGCCTCGCTTTGCGCTGGCTTACTTTTTGGCGGCGGCGATGCCGTCGGCAATTTCCTTTTTCGCGGCTTCGGGGCCGTCCCAGCCCAGCACCTTGACCCATTTGCCCGTTTCCAGGTCTTTGTAGTGCTCGAAAAAGTGCGTGATGGCGCGCGTGAGGCTTTGCGGCGCGTCGTCAGGCGTTTTCCAGCCGTCATACAGCGGCAGCTTTTTGGAAACGGGCACGGCCAGCACCTTGGCGTCGTTGCCCGCTTCGTCCTGCATGTTCAGGATGCCGATGGCGCGGCAGGTGACGACCACGCCAGGCGGCAGCGGCACGGGAGTGACGACCAGCACGTCCACCGGATCGCCGTCGCCGGCCAGCGTCTGCGGCACGTAGCCGTAGTTGGCGGGGTAGTACATGGCGGCGCTCATGAAGCGGTCCACGAAGAGGGCGCCGCTTTCCTTGTCCACTTCATATTTGATGGGGTCGCCGTGCATGGGAATTTCAATGACGACGTTGAAGGCTTCGGGCGCTTTGTCGCCGGGGGTGACGTTTTTCAGGGACATGTGAGCATTCCTTTCGGCAAAGAGGATTCAAAAGGGGCGGATTCTAGGAATTCGCCAGCCTGACGCTGCGGCTGGCCGCAGCAGGACGAAAGAATGGAAGCGGGGGACTGGAGGCGCCTTCGCGCGGCAAGCGGTTGCGCCCGGGCGCGGCGGGCGTTCAGGCGGGGTGCATCGCAAAGCGCGCCGGAAAGCGGGCCGGGCGCCAGGCTGACTCTTTGGCGGCTGACTCTTTGGCCTTGGGGCGGGCTTGCGGCCGTCATGCGGCAAGGGCGCTTGCGCCTGGATTCGCGCTTTGCCTGGGCCGCTTTGATGCGTGCCGGAACCAGCGCCAGCGGATTGGGGCTGGGCGTTGCCGGATCGGAATTTCTGGAAGGGCCGCGACGGCGGGCCAGGCGGGCTGAAGCCCTACATGGGCCTTTGCGGCGCGCCATGAAAGGCTGAAATAAAAGCTGGAGTGGAGCGGGCGATGGGAATCGAACCCACGTCTTGAGCTTGGGAAGCTCAGGTCCTGCCATTGAACGACGCCCGCAGGGCAAAGACTTGCAAAGCGCGCGATTCTATATCGCAGGCTTGTGCCGCAGGCGCAGACCTAGAATGCACGGCTTTTTCTCTTGCCATTTCATTCACCCCACGAGGTTTTCCCCATGAACGACTGCAATTGCGACTGCGACAGCGGCGGCAGCCAGCGCCTGGCCATCAACCGCCGCAGCGCCAACATCACCCAGGGCAAGGCGCGCGCGCCCAACCGCAGCATGTACTACGCCATGGGCTACGAGGAAAGCGATTTCCAGAAACCCATGATCGGCGTGGCCAATGGCTACAGCACCATCACGCCGTGCAACAGCGGCCTGCAAAAGCTCGCGGACGCGGCCATTGCCGGCATCCGCGAAGCGGGCGGCAACGCCCAGGTGTTTGGCACGCCCACCATTTCAGACGGCATGGCCATGGGCACCGAAGGCATGAAATACAGCCTGGTCAGCCGCGAAGTCATTTCCGACTGCGTGGAAACCTGCGTGCAGGGCCAGTGGATGGACGGCGTGGTCGTCATTGGCGGCTGCGACAAGAACATGCCCGGCGGCATGATGGGCCTGCTGCGCGCCAACGTGCCGGGCATTTACGTGTATGGCGGCACCATCCTGCCGGGCAAGCTGCACGGGCAAGACCTGAACATCGTCAGCGTGTTTGAAGCCGTGGGCGAAAACGCCGCCGGCAAGATCAGCGATCAAGAGCTGAAAGACGTGGAGCAGCACGCCATTCCCGGCACCGGCTCTTGCGGCGGCATGTACACGGCCAACACCATGTCGGCCGCCTTCGAAGCCATGGGCATGAGCCTGCCGTACTCCAGCACCATGGCCAATCCGCACGACGAAAAACAAAACTCCGCGCGCGAATCGGCCAAAGCCGTCATCGAAGCCGTCAAAAAAGACCTCAAGCCGCGCGACATCGTCACCCGCCAATCCATCGAAAACGCCGTGGCCGTCATCATGGCCACGGGCGGCTCCACCAACGCCGTGCTGCACTTTCTGGCCATCGCCCACGCGGCGGGCGTGGACTGGAGCATCGACGACTTCGAGCGCATGCGCAAGAAAGTGCCCGTCTTTTGCGACCTCAAGCCCAGCGGCAAATACCTTGCTGTCGATCTGCACCGCGCCGGCGGCGTGCCGCAAGTGATGAAGATGCTGCTGAACGCGGGCCTGCTGCACGGCGACTGCATCACCATCACCGGCAAAACCGTGGCCGAAAACCTCAAGGACGTGCCCGATGAGCCGCCCGCCGGGCAAGACGTGATCCGCCCCTTTGGCGCCCCGCTCTACAAGCAAGGCCACCTGGCCATCCTCAAAGGCAACCTCTCGCCCGAAGGCGCTGTGGCCAAAATCACCGGCTTGAAAAACCCCGTCATCACCGGCCCCGCCCGCGTGTTCAACGACGAGCAAAGCGCCCTCAAGGCCATTCTGGATGGCCGCATCAAGGCGGGCGACGTCATGGTGCTGCGCTACCTCGGCCCCAAAGGCGGCCCCGGCATGCCCGAAATGCTTGCCCCCACCGGCGCGCTCATCGGCGCGGGCCTGGGCGAAAGCGTGGGCCTGATCACCGACGGGCGCTTTTCCGGCGGCACCTGGGGCATGGTCGTCGGCCACGTGGCCCCTGAAGCCGCAGCAGGCGGTGCCATCGCCCTGGTGGAAGAAGGCGACAGCATCACCATCGACGCCACCCGGCTGCTGCTGCAACTGAACGTGCCCGAAGCCGAAATCGCCCGCCGCCGCGCCCAGTGGCAAGCTCCCCCGCCGCGCTACACGCGCGGCGTGCTCGCCAAATTCGCCTTCAACGCCTCCAGCGCCAGCAAGGGGGCGGTGCTCGACAATTTCTGACGGCTCCCGCCAGCCTTGCAAAAACGCGCCTTCAAGGCGCGTTTTTTATGAGCGCCCCCAATCCCCAAGTGCAATACTGCCAAGGAATTGAGAGGCCCTGAGAGGCCCTGAACCACCGAGCCTGCATACCAATCAGCGAGAAAGGCGCTGGGCGGCCGCACGCCGCTCTGTATGCCCAGTGCTTGCAGCAGCTGAGCGTGCAGGGGCAGTGCATTGAGGTGGTGTGCGGTTGGGGCTGCCTTGGCCCTCTACCATAATATAGCTACTGAAAATGTAGCATTATGTCCTAGTGGATATTGCGCGGAGCGGCATTTCGATCCCCTTGGTTTTGCTCCTGTTTTCAATGCAAATCAGCAAGCAAAAGGCCGCCTCGCGCGCGGCGCCGTCCATTGCTGCCTGCTACTTTCGCCCGCCGTCTGCCGCGTGGAGCGTGCGATCATCCCGTTCCATGACGCAGCAGCACTCCCCTGATCTGGAACGCCGCTTTGGCGGCCTGGCGCGGCTTTACGGCACGGAAGGCGCAGCCCGCATTCGCGCGGCGCGCGTGGCCGTGGTAGGCATTGGCGGCGTTGGCTCATGGGCGGCGGAAGCGCTGGCGCGCAGCGGCGTGGGCGCCATCACGCTGGTTGATCTGGACAACGTGGCCGAGTCCAACGTCAACCGTCAGATTCACGCCCTCACCAGCACGCTGGGCCAGCCCAAAGTGGAGGCCATGCGCCAGCGTATCGCGCTCATACACCCCGGCTGCGAGGTGCATTGCGTGGAAGACTTTGCGGCCCCCGGCAACTGGCCGGCCTTGCTGCCCGCCGCCGTGGACGGCGTGATTGACGCCTGCGACCAGGTGCATGCCAAACAGGCGCTGGCGGCTTGGGCGCTGAAAACACGCGCGCTCTTCATCACTTGTGGCGCGGCTGGCGGCAAGCGCCAGGGCGAGCGCGTGGAAATTGCCGATCTGGCCGAAGTCACGCACGACCCGCTGATGGCCGCCCTGCGCGCCCGCCTGCGGCAAACGGGCAGCATGGCCAAGGGCGGCAAAGACGGCAAAGACCGGCAGGCGCGCAGCGGCCTGCGCGTGGTCTTCAGCCGCGAAGCAGTGACAAGGCCTGCGGCCTGCGGCCCGCAGCCAGGCCACGACCGCAATCTGAATTGCCACGGCTACGGCTCCGCCGTGACGGTGACCGCGACCTTCGGCCTGGTGGCCGCAGGCTGGATGCTGGAGCGGCTGGCGCAAGGCCGGGCGCTTCAGCATCCGCATACTTGAAAGGCCGTGCTAGAATCCGCCGCTTCGCTTTCCAGCAATGAAGCGGAAGCGGGCGGGTCGTTAGCTCAGCCGGTAGAGCAGCGGACTTTTAATCCGTTGGTCGCAGGTTCGAATCCTGCACGACCCACCACAGACATGAAGCGCCTGAAGCCCAAAAGCGTCAGGCGCTTTTTCTTTGCCTTGTCCGGCGCTGTTCTGCCATGTCCTCATCTGCCGAAATCACCCTTTTGCTTGATGGCCAGCCGCACCGCGTGCCTGCCGGCTCCACGCTGGCAGGCTTGGTACAGGCCCTGGGCCATGCACCCGAAGGCATTGCCACGGCCGTCAATGCGCAATTCGTGCCGCGCAGCGCACGCGCCAGCTTGCAGTTGCGCGAAGGTGATCAGGTCATGCTGTTTCAGCCCATTGTCGGCGGCTGAAGGCGCAAAGCGGCTCAGGCTTGTGCCGCTTGCCAAGGCCGGAATCATGCAATGCGGCGCGCGGGCAGCGCATCGCCTGGCAAGCAGCACCGCGTGAAAACGCCGCATGAATCAAGCGCGTAAAGCGTGCGGCTTCTGCAAAGCCCAGCCAGGGTTGCCTTATGGCAAGGCAAAGCAGCTTTTTCCGTGGCGTCACTGCGCCATCCAGCCCGGCTCAAAGCGTGAAGATTGAGGGAACGTTCACGTTTTTCGCTTTTTTAGACATTTGGCTACGCTTTGACGCCATAGATACGTCACAATTCGTGACTTGAGGCTTTCTGCGCTTGAGGCGCGCCCAGAGCTTGTGAAGACGGGCGCGCTGTTTTTGGAAGCTCTCTTTTGCCAAAGCAGTTCCAACACATGAACACATGAGCTGGTTTTCAAAACATATCTTTTCGCGGCTGGGCTTTGGCGGCAATGATGCCGAGCGCGTGGTTGAGCAGCTCGAACGCATCCGCGCAGCCATGCTGGATACCCTGGGTGATGAGGGCGCACGCAAATATCCCCTTGTCGTGCGCCGCGTCTTTCATTCCAAAGACGCGCAAGCCCTGTGGTACGCCCGTGGCGAACTCATGGCCGCTCTGGCTGATCTGCATGGCGAGCGTGTGGCGCACCAGCGCATGTCCGAGCTGTCCCACATGTTCGATGGCCTGCTGCCCAAAAGCTTGTCGCCCCGCCGCACGCGGCTAAGGGGCTGAAGCCGGCCGAGTTTTGGCAGTTTCTTTTTTGCGCTGGCGTTCAGATTGCCCGCAAGTGCTGATGCGGTCTGTCCCGCAGCGTTTCATTCAGAAAAGCAGGCTGCCTGCTTTCAGTGCTGGTGGCTGCATCCGCAGCCGTTGGGCGAGTGGCTGTGGGCATGGCCGTGGTCAGGGCGGGGCGCTGGTTGCGCGCGGAAAAAGCTAGCGCCAGCACTGCCATGGCCCACTTCGTCTGCCGTGGCTTCGCGCACGTCGTGCACACGCAAATCCAGCCGCAGGCCTATGCCGGCCAAGGGGTGATTGCCGTCAAGCACCACGTGGTCGGGGTAGATGTCGGTTACGGTGTAGATGCGGTCAGCGGGCATGGCGATGCCTGGCGGCAGGGCGCTGGCTTCAATCAGCATGCCCTCTTCCAGCCCTTGCGGGAACAGCGTGCGCGGCTGCAAAAAGATGAGCCGTTCGTCAAAGTCGCCAAAGGCGTCTTGCGGCTCCAGGCTGAGTTGCAGGCGCGCGCCTTTGGCGTGGCCTTGCAGGGCTTGTTCGATGCGGGGCAGCAGATCCGTGCCGCCTACAAGAAATTCGACGGGGCTGTCCAGCTCATCCAGCACTTCGCCAAGGGTGTCTTTGAGCGTCCAGGTCAGCGCCACGACGCATTGAGGGGTAATGTCCATGTGAGAATTGTCTCATCACCCCTTACGAATGCCCCGCGCCATGCCAAGCGAAGCTGCCACCAGTCTGCCTGCACTGCCGCAAGGCTCCCTGCAAGGGCGCGAAGCCTTCCGGCAGGCAGTGCGCGATGCCATCGCCCATGCCGCCGCTGCGCCTGCGCAGTTCAGCCAGCTCATCTTCTGCGACCCCGACTTTGCCGACTGGCCCTTGGGCGAGCGCGCCGTGGCCGATGCCCTGCAAGCCTGGGCGCTGCGCGGTCACGGCCAGTTGCTGCTGCTGGCCAGCCGCTATGACGAAGTGCAGCGTCTGCACCCGCTTTTCGTGCAATGGCGGCGCTTGTGGAGCCACAAGATCGAAGCGCGCGCCTGCTGCGCCGCGCATGCGGCCGACCTGCCCGGCGTGCTCTGGACGCCCGCCTGGGCGCTGCGCCGCTTTTCTCCCCTGCATAGCGTGTGCGTGGCAGGCCACGAGGCCGATCGCCGCACCACGCTGCGCGCAGAACTGGACGAATGGCTGGGCCGCAGCATGCCTGCTTTTCCGGCATCCGTGCTGGGTTTGTAAGAGCCTGTTCACAATCCGTTCGTGGGCGCGAAAAACACGAGCTTGAACGCTCGTGGATCTTGCAAATCTTCGCCGGGTCGCAATAGCTGCTTGTGGTTTATGCCTTGCAGCCCAACCCGATTTGCATTTTTGCCCTTCACGGCCGGAATGCGGACAGGCTTTAGCGGCACGCCCAAAGTGACACATTTTGCTACCCCAAAAAGGCGCTGCAATCAAGGGCGTTCCTATAATTTTCTTCACTTGCCTGCGCGAATCTTGATTTGGCTCAGGCGGTCATGGCGCCAGAGGCACAGCCCGCCTTGGCCTCATGTTTTTAATATTCGTGACTCATGGAGGTTCACAAAATGAACAAGTCCTTCGATAAATCTCTCGTTCTGGCGGCCTTGGCCGCTGCCGCCATGCTGGCCGCCTGCGGCAAGAATGAAGCGCCTGCCGCTGGTTCTGCCGCAGACGCTGTCAAGCAGGAACAAGCCAGCCAGGCGCCCAGCGTGGGCGAGGCTGCCAAGCAAATGGGCGATGCCGCCACCAACATGGGCAAGGCCGTAGGCGAAGCCGCCAAGGACGCCGCCAGCGAAGCCGCCCAGGCTGCCAGCCAGGCCGCGCAAGATGCCAAGAACGCCGCCCAAGACGCCAAAGAAGCTGCCCATGACGCCATGAATGAAGCCAAGGAAATGGCTCATGACGCCGCCCAGGCCACTGGTCAAGCTGTGCAAGACGCCAAAAATGCCGCCAGCGAGGGCATGGATGCCGCCAAACAAGCCGCAGATGACGCAGCGCAAAAAGCCGCCGAGGCCGCAGGCGCGGCCAAGGAAGCCGCCCAAGGCGCTTTTGGCCCAGGCGGCAAGTAAGGCGAGCAAGGCGCGCTGAACGCCTTCTGCCACACTCCACGCCCCTCATGCCGCCTTCTGGCGCATGAGGGGTTTTCCGTTTCCGGCCTCACTGTTTCACTGCTTGCGTGCATGGAAGAGGGTTTGAGTCAAGCCTTTTTCAGCTCCTTGATTGATAGCAATATCTCCCCGCCGAATGGGCGGGAAACGCATTTTCAACGTATCTGAATTTGCTCCTTTTTTGAAGCGACACACAAAACCTTCGCCCATGCCACACGCTTTTTCTTCCCCGACTGCCATGCCCATTGCCCTTCAGATTGCCGCCGAACTCGGCGTACGCCCGCCGCAGGTGCAAACCGCCATTGACTTGCTGGATGGCGGCGCCACCGTGCCCTTCATCGCCCGCTACCGCAAGGAAGCCACGGGCGGGCTGGACGATGCCCAGCTGCGCGAGCTGCAAATGCGCCTGGGCTATTTGCGCGAGCTGCACGAGCGCCGCGCCGCCATCCTCAAAAGCATTGAGGAGCAAGGCAAGCTCACGCCCGATTTGCGCGCCGCCATCGAAGCCGCGCCCACCAAGCAGGAGCTGGAAGATTTGTATCTGCCCTACAAGCCCAAAAGGCGCACCAAGGCACAGATTGCGCGTGAATTCGGCATGGAGCCGCTGGCCGACCAGCTTTGGGCCGACCCTTCGCTGGACCCTGCGCAGGCCGCCCAGCCTTTTGTGAAGGCTGAAAAAGGCGAAGGCGGCGAAGACTTCACCACCGTGGCCGCCGTGCTCGATGGCGTGCGCGACATCCTGGCCGAGCGCTGGGCCGAAGACGCCGCCCTCGTGCAAAGCCTGCGCGAATGGCTCTGGCAAGAAGGCCAGTTGCAAAGCAAGCTGGCCGCCGGCAAGAACGAGGCCGACCCCGAAGTGGCCAAGTTCCGCGACTATTTCGACTACGCCGAACCCATGAGCCGCGTGCCCAGCCACCGCGCGCTGGCCGTCTTTCGCGGGCGGCAGCTTGAAATGCTGGAGGCCCGCCTCATCGCCCCTTTGGCCGAAGACGGCAAAACGAGCCTGGCCGAAGGCCGCATCGCCCTGCATCTGGGATGGCGCCACCAGGGCCGCCCGGCGGATGACTTGCTGCGCAAATGCGTGGCCTGGGCCTGGCGCGTCAAGCTCAGCCTCTCTACCGAGCGCGACCTGTTCGCCCGCCTGCGCGAAGAAGCCGAAAAAGTCGCCATCAAGGTTTTTGCCGACAACCTGCGCGATCTGCTGCTGGCCGCTCCCGCCGGGGCCAGGGCCGTCATGGGGCTGGACCCCGGCATTCGCACCGGCGTGAAAGTGGCCGTGGTGGACGCCACCGGCAAGCTGCTGGAAACCGCCACCATCTACCCCCACGAGCCGCGCCGCGACTGGGACGGCAGCATCCACACCCTGGCGCGCCTGATTGCGCAGCACGGCGTACAGCTCATTGCCATTGGCAACGGCACCGCCAGCCGCGAGACCGACAAACTGGCGGGCGACCTCATCCAATACATGCACAAAATGGCCGCCAGCCAGCCCGGCATCACCCTGCCCGCCATTGAAAAAGTCGTCATCAGCGAAGCGGGCGCATCCGTTTACTCCGCCAGCGAATACGCCAGCCAGGAGCTGCCCGATGTGGACGTGAGCCTGCGCGGCGCCGCCAGCATTGCCCGCCGCCTGCAAGACCCGCTGGCCGAACTCGTCAAGATTGACCCGAAAAGCATCGGCGTGGGCCAATACCAGCACGACGTGAACCAAAGCGAGCTGGCCCGCGCGCTGGATGCCGTGGTGGAAGACTGCGTCAACGGCGTGGGCGTGGACCTGAACACCGCCAGCGCGCCGCTTTTGGCGCGCGTCTCCGGCCTTTCAGGCGCCGTGGCCAAATCCATCGTGCGCTGGCGCGAGCAAAACGGCGCATTCGGCAACCGCCAGCAGCTGCTCAAAGTCACGGGCCTGGGCCCCAAAACCTTCGAGCAAAGCGCGGGCTTTTTGCGCATACGCGGCAGCGACAACCCGCTGGACATGACCGGCGTGCACCCCGAAACCTACCCCGTGGTAGAGCAAATCATCGCCCGCACCGGCAAGCCCATTGACCAGCTCATGGGCCGCGCCGAAGTGCTCAAAACACTCAAGCCCGAGCAATTTGCCACGCCGCAATTTGGCCCCATCACCGTGCGCGACATCCTCGCCGAGCTGGAAAAACCCGGCCGCGACCCGCGCCCCGGCTTTCAGGTGGCGCGCTTCAACGAAGGCGTGAACGACATCGCCGACCTGAAAGAAGGCATGGTGCTCGAAGGCACCGTCAGCAACGTGGCCGCCTTTGGCGCTTTCGTCGATCTGGGCGTGCACCAGGACGGCCTCATCCACGTCAGCCAGCTGGCCAACCGCTTTGTGTCCGACGCACGCGAAATCGTCAAAACCGGCCAGATCGTGAAAGTGAAAGTGCTGGAAGTGGATGTGCCGCGCAAGCGCATCAGCCTGAGCATGAAGCTGGACGCTGCCACGGGCAAAACGGGAAGGCATGGCAAAAGCGAACCGCGCGAAAACCGCTACGCCCCGCCGCCGCGCGGCAACAAGCCGGGCGGCCGCGCGCCGCAAGCGCCCAGCACCGCGATGGCTTCCGCCTTTGAAAAACTCAAGGGCCTGCAAACCCGCTAGCCAGGCCCAGGCGCAAAGCAGCCGCCTTGCCATTCACGGTGCGCAAGCGGCCTTCGGCGCTTCTGGAATTGATGGCCTGCTCACGGCTTGCCAGATGACATCAATAACAGGAGCGAATTCAAGGGGGTCAAAATGCCGTTTCGCGCCCTTTCCACTAGGACATCGTGCTATTGGAAAAGGAGCAAAACAACAGAATGCCCACGGCTTGCCCGGCTTATTGCCTGACGGGAATGGGCGTGCTGCGGTCTATGGGCACGGCGGCCACGCTGTTTTGCGGCGAGCCGTCAATCAGCTTGTCGGAATACGTGAGGTAGATGAGCACATTGCGCTGCACATCCACCATGCGCACCACGCGCAGGCGCTTGAAAAGAATGGACATGCGCTCGGAAAACACTTCATCCTGCGTTTCAAGCGGCTTTTTGAAAACAACCGGGCCAACCTGGCGGCAGGCAATGGAAGCCTCGGCGCGATCTTCCGCCACGCCCACGGCGCCTTTGAGGCCGCCCGTGCGGGCGCGCGCCACGTAGCAGGTCACGCCCTGCACGAGCGGGTCGTCATACGCTTCCACCACGATTTTGTGATTGGGGCCGATCAGCTTGAAGGCCGTGCTGACAGCGCCGATCTTCTCGCCGCTGGCCGCAGCAGGCAGCGCGGCGGCCAAAAGAGCGGACGCCAGGGCGGTTTTGAGAATTTTGGGAAAGCGGCTGGCAAGTAAAAACATGGCTGAAAAAAGAGTCAAAGCGTTGCAGGATAGCGCCCGCTGCCGCTAGGCGGCCAAATTGCACGCCCTAGAATCCGCCGCTTGGCCCGTGCCGCCATTGGCAAGGGCCGCTTGTTTCATCTGAAGGGAAAGGCGCAGCAAATATGAAAATCGGTAACGTTGTTGGCTTGGTCGGCTGGCGCGGCATGGTCGGCTCCGTGTTGATGGACCGCATGCAGGCGGAAGGCGATTTCAAGCTGATCGAGCCCGTTTTCTTCTCCACGAGCAACGCAGGCGGCACGGCTCCCGCCCAGGCAAAAAACGAGAAAACACTGAAAGACGCGCGCGACATCGAGGCGCTGAAGCAGTGCGACATCATCCTGACTTGCCAGGGCGGCGACTACACCAACGAAATCTTCCCCAAACTGCGCGGCGCGGGCTGGCAAGGCCACTGGATTGACGCCGCCAGCGCCTTGCGCATGAAAAGCGATGCCGTCATCGTGCTGGACCCGGTGAACATGCCCGTCATCCAGAGCGCCCTGGCCAAGGGCGGCAAGAACTGGGTCGGCGGCAACTGCACCGTCAGCTGCATGCTGATGGGCGTGGGCGCGCTCTTCAAGGCCGGGCTGGTCGAATGGATGAATACGCAAACCTACCAGGCTGCCAGCGGCGGCGGCGCGCAGCACATGCGCGAGCTGCTGACGCAGTTTGGCGCGCTGCACGCCGAAGTGCGCGATTTGCTGGCCGACCCCAAGAGCGCCATCCTGGAAATCGACCGCATGGTCATCAGCAAACAGCGCAGCCTGAGCGAGAAGGAAACCGTCCACTTCGGCGTGCCGCTGGGCGGCAGCCTGATTCCATGGATCGACAAGGACCTGGGCGACGGCTACTCGCGCGAAGAGTGGAAGGGCATGGCCGAAACCAACAAGATCCTGGGGCAGGGCGAAGGCTTTGGCTCGCCCGCCGTGCCTGTGGACGGTTTTTGCGTGCGCGTGGGCGCCATGCGCTGCCACAGCCAGGCGCTGACCTTCAAGCTGAAAAAGGATGTGCCGCTGGCCGACGTTGAAGCCATGATCGCCGCCGACAACGAGTGGGTGAAAGTGGTGCCCAACACACGCGAAGCCACCTTGAAGGATCTGACGCCCGTGGCCGTGACCGGCACGCTGCAAATTCCCGTGGGCCGCATCCGCAAAATGAATATGGGGCCGCAGTACCTGGGCGCTTTCACCATTGGCGACCAGCTGCTGTGGGGCGCCGCCGAGCCGCTGCGCCGCATGCTGCGCATCCTGCTGGAGCAATAAGCACCTTCACGCACCAGCCTGGCTGGTGGCGGGCCGGGAAACGTTACGTTGCCAGACCACAACAAGAACATGTGCATTTTTGCGCATATGGTTTGTTAGATAACGTTACCGCGTGTCTCGCCTTGTCAGGCACAAATGATGATGCTATGGTTAATTCCCTTCGCGGTCCCGAAGGGTTGGGCACGCAAAAAACAGAACGACTGAAGCCGCGCGAGCGGAATTCCGACGACAAATTCCGACAACATGCACAAACTGAACATGACACCGTGGAAACAAAAAACACTGGCCGCAGCCGCCACGCTGGCGCTGGCAGGTCTGAGCCTTGATGTCAGCGCCTTCGCGCTGGGCGCCGTCACGGTGCACTCTCACTTGGGCGAGCCGCTGCGCGCCGAAATCGAAGTGCCCCAAATCTCGGAAGCCGAGGCCAAAACGCTGCAAGCCACGTTAGCCTCGCCCCAGGCCTTCCAGGCTGCTGGCGTGGAATACAACCCGGCTGTCGTGGGCGTGCGCGTCACCCTGCATCAACGCAAAAACGGCCAGTCTTACCTGCGCCTGGTCGGCACGCGCCCCGTGAACGAGCCGTTCCTGGGCATCGTCATTGAAAGCTCCTGGTCCAACGGCCGCGTGGTGCGCGACTACACCATGCTGATTGACCCGGCAGACCCTGGCAAGCGCCAGACGGCAGACGCCAATCAGGCCCAGACGTCAGCCTCAAAAAATGGAGGGGCCAAGCCTGCTGTGGCTGAGCAGGTGACATCGGCCCGCCCTTCCAAAGCCAACCGCTCTTCCAGGACCGCCGCCGCTTCGGGTGACGGCGAAACCGTCACCGTCCGCCGTGGCGATACGGCTTATGGCCTGGTTGCCTCCATCACGCCCCAAGGCATCTCCCTTGATCAGATGCTGGTGGCTTTGCAGCGCGCCAATCCGCATGCTTTCATCCGGGGCAATGTCAATCTGCTCAAGGCGGGCGCTGTCGTCACGCTGCCTACTGAAGAGCAGGCCAGCGCCATCACCCGCAGCGCCGCGCGCCGCGCCGTGGTGGCCCAGAGCCGGGATTTCCATGCTTACCGCTCCGGCCTTGCCAGCCACGCGCCCCGCACGGCAACGGCGTCTGCTGGCCGCAGCGACAGCGGCGCCGTGCAAGCCCACGTGCAAGAGGCCCAGCCCCGCCAGTCCAGCGGCGACAACCTGATCCTGACACGTGGCAAGACACGCGCCCAGGCTGAAGAACGCATCGCGCAGAACCGCCAGGCGCGCGAAAACAACGAGCGCGAAGCGGAGCTGAAACGCAATATCGACCAGCTCAAGCAACTGCAAACCGCTGCGGCAGGCACTGCGGCTGCGCCGGGCGGCGACGAGCCAGCCGCGCCATCCGCCGCGCCTCAAATCAATGTGCCCGCCACTGCGCCTGTGGTTGAGTCAACGCCGCCTGCTGCGCCGCCGCCTGCCCCCGCCGCAGTTGAACCCCAGCAGCCGCCTGCCACGCCAGTTCCGCCTCCGCCTGTGGCCGCCACGCCAGAAGCGCCGCCCGCCTCGCCAGTGGCCGAACCGCCTGCGCCGCCAGCAGCGGAAACAACGCCTGCCGAGCCGCCTGCGCCCCCGCCCCCCCCGCCAGAGCAGCCTCCGGCGCCGGTCACGCCGCCTGCGCCAGTCGTGGCCGAAGAGCCTTCCATGCTTGATTCGCTGCTTCAGGAACCTCTCATTCCGGGCATCGGCATCGGTCTGCTTGCCCTGCTGGCGGGCCTTGGCTTCTACAAAATCAGGCAGTCAAAAAAAAAGGCGGCGCCGCTCGATAGCGGGTTGAGCGAAAGCCGGCTGCAACCTGACTCCTTCTTCCACAGCAGCGGCAGCAGAACGGACAGCCGCAACAGCGACTCATCCGCCATGTCCGGCCAGACCTCCATGGCCTATTCGCCCAGCCAGCTTGACGCGGCGGGCGATGTGGATCCCGTGGCCGAGGCCGACGTCTATCTGGCCTATGGCCGCGACATGCAGGCCGAAGAAATTCTGAAAGAAGCCCTGCTGACGCATCCCACCCGGGTTTCCGTGCATCGCAAGCTGGCTGAAATCTATGCCAAGCGGCGCGACGCCGCCGCGCTGGAAGACATTGCCACGCAAGCCTATCCGCTGACCAATGGGCGCGGCAGCGACTGGGACGCCATCTGCGTTCTGGGCAACGAAGTGGACCCCGGCAACGGCCTGTACAAGCCAGGCGGCAAGCCAGGAGCCAAATCCGCCGCTGCGCCTGCCGCCGCTGCCAGCAACTATGGCGCCGACACCGAGCCGCAGGTAACGGCGCGGGCCAGCCCGCAGCCCGCAGCTTCTGCGGCGCCGGCCCCAGCCGTCAGCTCCACGCAAGCCAAGAAAGAGGAGCTTTCCGCAGCCTTTGCCGCGCAAGGCCCTTCGTCCGTAGCGCCCGCGCTGGACTCCACGATTGATTTCGACCTTGACGTGGACCTTGACAGCATCACCCCCCCGGCTCCCAAGGAGAAAGAAAAGCCTGCGGCTGCGGCCTCCTCGCCCAGCTCCGGCATGATCGAGTTCGACATCGACGCGCTCTCGCTCGACCCCGACTCTCGCGGCGCCGAGCTGAACACCGAGCAGCCTGAAGACGCAGACGACGACCCGCTGGCCACCAAGCTGGCGCTCGCCCAGGAGTTCCATTCCATTGGCGACACGGAAGGCGCGCGTCTCATGGCCAAGGAAGTCGTGGCCGAGGCCACCGGCGCGCTCAAGATTCGCGCGGAGCGCTTCCTGCACGAAATCAGCTAACCCTTTGCCCTTTTCAGCTTCCGGGCTTTTCTCAGGCGTGCCGTTTTTCCCCAAATGGCACGCCGTTTTCATTTCCTCTTTCAGAACACCCGCAACGGCAGACCGGTTGCGAGCCGCAAAAATAAGAGCAAATTCAGACGCCCTGAAAACGGCTTCTCCGCCCAACTGGCGGGGACATCATGCTATGAATCAAGGAGCAAGAATCTGCTCCGAAATGCCAAGCCATGCGCTTTGATCGCGCGGCAGCTTCTGCCCGCCAGACAGATTCAAGGCATCCCAACGCAAGGCACGCATCCGCGCGGCAAAAGGCGGCTCATGCAGCATCGCGCTCCAGCCTGCCTTGCGGCGGCAAACATGAGGGCGCCGGTCATCCCTGCGCCAACGGCCCGCGCGGCCAGACAAGGGCGGACCAACCGGCGAGCCTGGCCTCAGAACCTGTTTGCAATCTGCGCGTGGGTGCAAAAAGCGCGGCGCCGGGCGCCCGTGGGCCTTGCGAAGCCTCGCCAGGCCACAAGACCCGTCTGCGGTTTGCGCCTTGCAGTCCATCCCGATACCCGAGCTTTCGCCCCTCACGGCCAGGTCATGAACAGGCGCTCAGCGCCGCGCCATCTTCTGCGCGTGCAAAACCTCCTTTGCCCGCCTTCGCGCGCAGGTTTTGCAAGGTCCGCCCCTGACTGCCGCGCCTCGCATTTCCGCCTCCCGCACTTCCACACCCCATGAGACTGGCCCTGGGCATTTCCTACCTTGGCGCGGCCTATCAGGGCTGGCAAAGCCAGCCTTCGGGCCAGACCGTGCAAGACCGGCTGGAAGCCGCCCTCGCTGCTTTTGCCACCACGCCCATCGCCACCTTGTGCGCGGGCCGCACGGATGCGGGCGTGCACGGCCTCATGCAGGTCGTGCATTTCGACACGCCCTTGCGGCGCGAACTCTTTTCGTGGGTGCGCGGCGTCAATCGCTTTCTGCCGCCTGACATCGCCGTGCAATGGGCGCGCGAAGTGCCCGAAACCTTCCACGCCCGTGCCAGCGCCTTGGCGCGCCGCTACGCCTACATCCTGCTGGAATCGCCCGTGCGCCCCAGCCTGGAAGCGGGCCGCGCGGGCTGGAGCTTTCGCCCGCTGGATGGCGCGGCCATGCAGCAAGCGGCCAGCCATCTGCTGGGCGAGCACGATTTCACTTCCTTTCGCGCCGCCGCCTGCCAGGCGCTCAGCCCCGTCAAAACGATCACCCGCGCCAGCGTGGCCCGCTGCGGCCCCTACTGGCGCTTTGACTTCGAGGCCAACGCCTTTTTGCACCACATGATCCGCAACATCATGGGCTGCCTGGTCGCCATTGGCCAGGGCCAGCGCCCGCCGCAGTGGATGCAGCAAGTCATCGCCGCCCGCAGCCGCGACGCCGCCGCGCCCACCTTCGCGCCAGACGGCCTTTACTTTCTCGGCCCGCGATACGCCCCCGAATGGCAATTGCCTGAAAAAACGGCGGCCTTTGAATGGCTGCCTCAACCATTTTCACGCCACTGACAAGGAAAAATCATGGCTAAATTCCTCAGAACCTGTTCATGATCTGGCCGTGAGGGGCGAAAGTGCGGATCGGGATGGGCTGCAAGGCGCAAACCGCAGGCGGGCCTTGTGGCCCGGCGAGGATTTGCAACGCCGCAGAGCGCCCGATTCCGCGCTTTTCGCGCCTACGGACAGATTATGAACAGGTTCTCAATACTAGTGGAATTAATTACCACCTTGAAGAAATCATCAAGGGCGCGCGGGATCGCCTCATCATCATCAGCCCCTATCTGAAACTCAATGACCGGATTCGCGAACTGCTGGAAGACAAAGACAGGCTGAAAATCGACGTCCGCATCATCTACGGCAAAGCCGATTTGCACCCCGAAGAAGTCAAATGGCTGCGCAATCTCAAATACGTGCGCACCAGCTATTGCAATAATCTCCATGCCAAGTGCTACCTGAGCGAAAACGCCTGCATCATCGGCAGCCTCAATTTATACAGCTTCAGCCAGATTAACAACAATGAAATGGGCATATTCATTGAACGGCAGAATGATCACCAGCTTTATCAGGATGCCTATGAAGAAGCCCAGCGCCTGATTCGCATCAGCGAAGAAGTGCGCATTTCCCTTGAAGTAGTGGAAAAAGACGCGCCCCCCGCGCCCAAGGTCGCTGCCCATCATGAAGACGATGAAAAAGCCGAAAACGCCAGCGGCCTGCTGACCACCTCCAAGCTGGCCCAGAAACACAAAATGAAAACAGAACCCATGCTCGAAAAGCTGACCGCTGCGGGCTATCTGGAATGGCGCGACGACAAACACTTTTTGACCGAAAAAGGCAAAAAAGCAGGCGGGCAATTCAAAACGGGCCGCTTTGGCGCCTATTTCCTGTGGCCGGAAGATCTCGTGTTTTGAAAACCTGCCCAAAGTCCGTCCGTGGGCGCAAAAAGCGTGGCTCCGGGTGCGGCGTGCGGCGAACCCTCGCCGGGCGGAGCAAGGCGTAGGAATAGGCAGGTTTTCGCTCCTCTATTCATAGCAATAGGTCATAGTGAAAAGGGCGCGAAGCGGGGTTTTGCCCTCTCAAATTCGCTCCTGTTTTTAATGCGCCCTGGCTGGCGGCACAAGGCCAGTCCTTGCGGGGCGGGCGCTGCCTCGCGCTGGCAGCTTCGTTTGAAACCGCAGGAAAATACTCGCGCCTCACCGGTTTTTCTGAGCGGCATTGCGGCCGGGGCACTTGCGATGCGGCGCAATCGAAAGCCGAATGCCCGCCTTTGCGATATGGCCTGGGAGCGATTTTTTTCATTCCGGGCTGCTTAATCACTGCCAAACCGGAAAGAACCATGAAACCCGCCCTGAAAACATGAAACCACGCACCCGAATCAAAATCTGCGGCCTCACGCGCGAGCAAGATGTGGACGCCGCCGTGGCCGTTGGCGCGGATGCCATCGGCTTTGTGCTCTACCCCAAAAGCCCGCGCCACGTCACGCCTGCGCGGGCGGCGGCGCTGGCGCGGCGGCTGCCGCCATTGGTCATGCCCGTGCTGCTGTTCGTGAATGAAACCGCCGCCAGCGCGCAGGCCGCCAGCGCGCTCGTGCCCGGCGCCACGCTGCAATTTCATGGCGATGAAACGCCCGTCGAATGCGCCGCCATCGCCCAGGCGTGCGGGCGGCCTTACTGGCGCGCCGCGCGCATTCCCAATGACATTCCCGGCGATATTGCGGCGTGCGGGGCGGCTGGTTTCGACTTGTTAAAATTTGCCGCCGATTACGCATCGGCCCAAGCCCTTCTTCTTGATGCGCACGTCGCCGGTTATGGCGGCGGCGGAAAGTCATTCAATTGGTCACGCCTGCCAACAAACGTTGCCGCTCACCTCGTCTTGAGTGGTGGATTGACGCCTGCAAACGTGGGCGATGGCATTGCTGAACTGCGCCAGCGCGGGCTGTCTCTGGCCGTCGATGTGTCTTCCGGCGTGGAAGCCACGGGGCCAGAGGGGCAGCCCCTCAAGGGCATCAAAAGCGCAGAAAAAATGGCTGCTTTCGTGGCCGCCGTGCGCCAGGCTGATGCCTGATGCACCTTGGCCGACACGCCCCGCGCCTGACCCAACCTGGCAGCCAGATAAAACCCGTCTGGCCTTTTCATTCCCGGCCCTGCCTGCGCGCCAAACCAAAGCGCCCATCATTCGGGCAGGCCCTGAAAACATTTTCCAGAAAACATTTTCCTGCCATGATTTCAAATTCCCAACCCGATGCCAACGGCCATTTCGGCCCCTATGGCGGCTGCTTTATCAGCGAAACGCTGACTTATGCCATCAACGAGCTGAAAAACGCCTACGCCAAATACCAGAATGACCCGGATTTTCTGGCCGAATTCCAAAACGAACTGGCGCATTATGTGGGCCGGCCCTCGCCCGTTTATCACGCGGCGCGCACCAGCCGCGAACTGGGCGGCGCGCAGATTTACTTGAAGCGCGAAGATTTGAACCACACCGGCGCGCACAAAATCAACAACGTCATCGGCCAGGCCATGCTGGCGCGGCGCATGGGCAAGCCGCGCATCATTGCCGAAACCGGCGCGGGCCAGCACGGCGTGGCCACTGCCACCATCTGCGCGCGCTACGGCCTGCAATGCGTGGTGTACATGGGCGCGGAAGACGTCAAGCGTCAGTCGCCCAACGTTTACCGCATGAAACTGCTGGGCGCGACCGTCACGCCCGTGGAAAGCGGCAGCAAAACCCTGAAAGACGCCCTCAACGAAGCCATGCGCGACTGGGTGGCGAATGTGGACAACACCTTCTACATCATCGGCACCGTAGCCGGGCCGCACCCTTATCCCATGATGGTGCGCGATTTTCAAAGCGTGATTGGCAAAGAATGCCTGACGCAAATGCCCAAAATGCTGGGCGCTGAAAAACAGCCCGACGCCGTCATTGCCTGCGTGGGCGGCGGCAGCAACGCAATGGGCATATTCCACCCCTATATTCCTTTTGAAAAAACCCGTTTGATCGGCGTGGAAGCCGCCGGGCGCGGGCTGGACAGCGGCCAGCACGCCGCCAGCCTGGAGCGCGGCAGCCCCGGCGTGCTGCACGGTAACCGCACCTACGTGCTGCAAAATGACGACGGGCAGATTATTGAAACCCACAGCATCAGCGCCGGGCTGGATTATCCCGGCGTCGGCCCCGAACACGCCTGGCTGAAAGACACGGGCCGCGCCGAATATGTGGGCATTACGGATGCCGAAGCGCTGGCCGCTTTTCACCACCTGTGCCGCACGGAAGGCATTATTCCCGCGCTGGAATCCAGCCATGCCTTTGCCCACGCCATGAAAATCGCGCCCGCCATGCGGCCCGACCAATCCATTCTGGTTTGCCTCTCGGGCCGTGGCGACAAAGACATAGGCACCGTGGCCGATCTCGACGGCGTTGATTTCTACGACCGCCCCTCCATGCGCGGGCATGTGGTGAAAGGGGCGGGCAACGGGGCCCAAGGGCCGCAAGGCCAATAACACCATGCCGGCTCCTTTATCCTGGAACGAAATCAAATCCCGCGTGCTGAATTTCAGCCGCCGCTGGGCTGACGCCGCCAATGAAGATTCGGAAGCCAAGCCTTTCTGGATTGAATTTTTCGACTGCTTTGGTATTACCAACAAGCGTGTTTTCACGTTTGAATTGAATGTTAAAAAGCACGGCGGCGGCGCTGGCTTCGTTGATCTGTTCTGGCCCGGCATGCTGCTGGTGGAACAGAAATCGCGCGGCAAAGACCTGGACAAAGCCTATGTCCAGGCCACTGACTATCTGGCTGGCATTTCCGAGCGGGATTTACCCCAGATCATCATCGTCAGCGACTTTGCCCGCTTTCGTGTTTACGACCTGACGGATTGCCAGCCCGGCCGCTACACCGAATTTGCCCTGGCCGATTTGCACAAGCACGTGCGCCTGTTTGGCTTTATTGCGGGCTATAAGCCCCAGCGAATCGAGCCGCAAAACCCGGTCAATATCAAAGCGGCCGAACGTATGGGCGAGCTGCATGACGCGCTCAAAAGCGCGGGCTATGCGGGCCACCCGCTGGAAGTGCTGCTCGTGCGCCTGCTGTTTTGCCTGTTTGCCGACGACACGGCCATCTTCCAGCCCGCGCAGGCTTTCCGTGCCTTTATTGAAGAGCGTACTTCCGAAGACGGCAGCGATCTCGGCCCCCGCCTGGCGCAACTGTTTCAGGTGCTTGACACGCCCGAAGGCCAGCGCAGCAAAAACCTGGACGAGCAACTGGCCGCTTTTCCCTATGTCAATGGCCGCCTGTTCGCTGAAAGCCTGCCCATTGCCGACTTTGATGCAGACACCCGCGCGGCGCTGCTCAAGGCTTGCGCGCTGGACTGGTCAGCCATCAGCCCCGCCATCTTCGGCAGCCTGTTTCAGTCCATCATGGACGAAAAGGCCCGCCGCCATCTGGGCGCGCACTACACATCGGAAGAAAACATCCTCAAGCTCATTCGCCCGCTGTTTCTGGATGAATTGCGCGCCGAGTTTGAAAAAGTCAAACGCCAGCGCAACAAGCTGTTTGAGTTTCATAAAAAGCTGCGCACGCTGAGCTTTTTCGACCCCGCCTGCGGCTGCGGCAACTTTCTTGTCATCAGCTACCGCGAATTGCGCCTGCTGGAGCTGGATGTGCTGCGCGCCGCCGCCGCCTTGTCGGGCCATGCCGGCCAGCAAAGCGTGGACGTGCACCAGCTCATCGGCGTCAATGTGGACCAGTTCTACGGCATCGAAATTGAAGAATTTCCCGCCCAGATCGCCCAGGTGGCTATGTGGCTGATGGATCACCAGATGAACCTGCGCGCCAGCGAGGAATTCGGCCTGTACTTTGCCCGCATTCCGCTGGTGGCCAGCCCCCGCATCGTGCACGGCAACGCACTCACGCTGAACTGGGATGACGTGCTGCCCGCCAGCCGGTGTAGCTACGTGCTGGGTAATCCGCCTTTTTTGGGTAAAAAAGAACAAAGCGTCGCACAAAAAACAGACTTCGCTGCCGTCATGGGGAAAATAAAAGGTTTTGGCGTGCTTGATTTTGTGGCCGCATGGTATGTCAAGGCCACGCAATATGCACAATCTGCAAGGCAATTGCAAAACGAATTGCAGCAGGGGTTTTCCAGCCAGTCACAAATGTGTTGCGCCTTTGTTTCCACCAACAGCATCACTCAGGGCGAACAAGTTGGGGTTCTATGGGGGTGGCTTTTGGCGCAAGGCGTGCATATTCATTTTGCACACCGCACATTCAAATGGAGCAACGAAGCCCGCGGTAAAGCCGCTGTGCATTGCGTCATTATCGGATTTGGGCTGCAAGACCGTGTCGGGAAAACCATCTATGAATATGCTGACATCAAGGGGCAGGCGCAAGCAGTTCCAGTAGCCAACATAAACCCGTATTTGGTCGATGCGCCCGATATTCTTATCGACTCTAGACGCACTGCTATTGGTGATGTGCCAGAAATCGTATATGGTAGTTTTGCGTTGGACGATGGAAATTTCACGCTTGATGATCAAACTCGAACTGCCCTGATTAATGCCGATGATCGCATTGTTGAATATATTCGGCCTTTTCTTGGAGGTGAGGAATTACTGCACGGAACACGCCGATGGTGCCTTTGGCTACGCGCCGCAAATCCATCAAACTTACGGAAAATCCCTCTGATTTTGGAAAGAATTAACGCAGTGCGCGATTGGCGTAGTTCCCGCGATCGGGCGACAACACGCAAACTGGCAGCAACCCCAACATTATTTGCAGAAATCCGTCAGCCATTCAGCGACTACATAGCAATTCCTACAGTCAGTTCAGAACGGCGCAATTTCATACCGATGGCACTGCTTTCTGCTGAGGTAATCGCTTCAAACCAGCTTTATGTTGTTGCAGGTGCCACCCTTTTCCACTTCGGCATCCTCTCCAGCACGATGCACAACGCTTGGGTGCGCGCGGTTTGCGGGCGTTTGGAAAGCCGCTATCGCTATTCCGCCGCCATCGTCTACAACAATTTCCCCTGGCCTTTTCCCAGCGCCAATACGGAAGAAAAAGAAAAAACACCCGCCGCCCAGACCCAGAAAGCGCAAGCCGCCATCGAAAGCGCAGCGCAGGCCGTGCTGGACGCCCGCGCCGCCCACCCGGGCAGCAGCCTGGCCGATTTGTATGACCCCTTGACCATGCCCGCTGACTTGCTCAAAGCCCATCAAAGGCTTGACGCGGCGGTGGACAAGGCCTACCAACTGGCGGGCGGCGCCAAAACCTATGCGGGCGATGCCGAGCGCGTGGCCTTTCTCTTTTCCCTCTACCAGCGGCAAACCGGCTTGCTGGCCGCTGCGCCAGCGCCTCGCCGCCGCCGTGGCGCGGCCTCATCCTGAGCGCGCCGCTTTCTTCTGCCCCATTTTTTGCGCCGCATTCATTCCTTTGCCTTCTTTTTTCCCAAGCCATGAGCCGCATCCAATCCACTTTTGAACATCTCAAGCAACAAGGCCGCAAGGCGCTGATTCCCTATGTGATGGCGGGCTTTCCCGAAGCGGGCATCACGCCTGCGCTGATGCACGCGCTGGCTGATGCCGGGGCTGACGTGATCGAGCTGGGCGTGCCGTTTTCAGACCCCAATGCCGATGGCCCCGTGATTCAGCGCGCGGGCGAGCAGGCGCTGGCGGGCGGCACGGGGCTGGCGCAGGTGCTGGAGATGGTGAAAACCTTCCGCCAGCAAGACGGCAAAACGCCCGTGGTGCTGATGGGCTATGCCAACCCCGTGGAGCGCTATGACCAGCGGCGCGGCGCGGGCGCGTTCATTCGCGATGCGGCGGCGGCGGGCGTGGATGGCCTGCTCATCGTCGATTACCCGCCCGAGGAATGCGCCGACTTTGCCGCCGCGCTCAAAAGCGCGGGGCTGGACCTCATCTTCCTGCTTGCGCCCACCAGCACGGATGAGCGCATGGCGCAAGTGGCTCGCCTGGCCAGCGGCTATGTGTATTACGTGTCGCTCAAGGGCGTGACGGGCGCGGCCAGCCTGGATGTCGCGCAGGTGCAGGCGGCCGTGCCGCGCATTCGCCGCCATGTGCATGTGCCCGTGGGCGTGGGCTTTGGCATACGCGATGCCGAAACGGCCCGCGCCATTGGCAGCGTGGCCGATGCGGTGGTGATTGGCTCGCGGCTGATTCAGCTGGTGGAAAGCGCCGCGCCCGACAATCGGCTCCAGGCCGCCGCCGGCTTCATGCGCGAAATCCGCGCGGCGCTCGATGGCATTGAACCTCAACCGACGCAAAGAGCTTGAAACATGTCCTGGCTTGAAAAAATACTGCCCCCCAAAATCCGCAAAACCGACACCGCCGCGCGCCATCAAATTCCTGAAGGGCTGTGGCTCAAATGCCCTTCGTGCAGCACGGTGCTCTACAAAACCGACCTGGAGCAAAACCAGTTCGTCTGCCCCCATTGCAGCCACCACAACCGCGTGGCTGCGCGCATCCGCCTGGGCCTGTTTCTAGATGAAGGCGAGCGCCATGAAATCGGCCAGGACATCACGCCTACCGACGCCCTGAAGTTCCGCGACAGCCGCAAATACCCCGAGCGCCTGAAAGAAGCCGCGCAAGCCACGGGCGAGAGCGACGCGCTCGTGGTCATGAGCGGCGCCGTGCTGGGCATGCCCGTGGTGGCCGCCGCGTTTGAATTCAACTTCATGGGCGGCAGCATGGGCAGCGTGGTGGGCGAGCGCTTTGTGCGCGGCGTGCAAGCGGCCATCGAGCGCAAAACCCCCTTCATCAGCTTTGCCGCCACAGGCGGCGCGCGCATGCAAGAAGGCCTGTTCAGCCTGATGCAAATGGCCAAAACCAATGCCGCCCTCACCCGCCTGGCGCAAGCGGGCTTGCCCTACATCAGCGTGCTCACTGACCCCACGATGGGCGGCGTCTCCGCCGGCTTTGCCTTCATGGGCGACGTGGTGATTGCCGAACCGAAGGCGCTTATCGGCTTTGCTGGCCCGCGCGTCATTGAAAACACCGTGCGCGTCAAGCTCCCCGAAGGCTTTCAGCGCGCCGAATTCCTGCAAGAAAAAGGCGCCGTCGATTTCATTTGCGACCGCCGCGAACTGCGCGAAAAAATTGCCTGCATCCTCGCCATGCTCCAGCGCCAGCCCGCCGAAGCCGTGGGCTGACCGGGCCTACGCCCAAACCAACGAAAAGCCGCCGGATGGGCGGCTTTTTCATGCGTGTATGGCTGCTGCGCTGCGCCTTCCGCACGCCCATCAAGCTGTCCGCCGCTTTTCAGGCCTGCTCGCGGCTTTGTGCGCAGGCTGCAGAAAAAGCGAGCCGGGCCGTGGCGGGCATAAGCGCCGGATGGGCGGCTGGCGGATAGGTTATTTCGCTCCTTGATTCATAGCATTGGGTCCTAGTAGAAACTGCGTAAAATGAAATTTCAACCCCATTGAATTTGCTCCTTCTTTTGATGCTTCCCGGCCCCTGTTCGCGGCCTGACTGTGAGAGGGCAGGGCAAGGCAGGGCGGAGTGGGGAAGAAGGCGCGCGCCAGTGTGATGTTTATTCATTCCTGCCCCCGCCTTTTCAATGGGCGAAGCGTCCACACGAAACAGCGGGCGGCCTGCGTGACCATGGCGCGAGAGGGAATTGGCTGCAATTCGCTCCCGTATCAATAGCATGATGTCCTAGTGGAATCTGCGCGAAGCGGTATTTCATGCCCTTCATATTTGCTCCTGTTTCTGATGCAATCCGGCAGGGCAGGGCAGCGGGCAACCGCTTTTTGCGTGGCGCGCAATGGCGCTGAAAGCGGGCGGCTTCAAAAAATCAGGGCAAAAAAACGGCGCCATGAAGCGCCGTTTTCATGAGCTGGCGGCAAAGCGCCATCAGCGGTAGAGCTGGTTGCCTTCAACGCGCACGCGGTCGCCCACGCGCACGTTGGGCGGCTCGGCGTAGTCAAATGTACGGGAGCCGCCGTTTTCTAGATGCACCGTCACGCGGTACACATCGCGGTCATAGCCGCCGCCGCTCAAGTTTTGCTCCAGCACGCGGCCAATCAGCGCGCCGCCCACGGCGCCCGCGACGGTGGCCGCCGTGCGGCCGCGCCCGCCGCCAATCTGGTGGCCCAGCGCGCCGCCCACAACGCCGCCGGCTACAGCGCCCACGGTGCCATCACTGCCGCTGCTGCCACGGCGGATGAGGTCCACACCCGCCACGCGGCCAAACTGGGAGTAGGCCTGCTGCTGGTAACCCGGCTGCTGGTATTGGCCGTAGCCCGGCTGCGGATAGGGCTGCTGCGGGTAGTAGCCGTAGTTGGGGTTGCTCTGGCAGGCCGCGAGGGTGAGCGCGGCGGCCAGGCCCAGCGTCAGGGATGCGGTTTTTTTGATGTTCATGTGAACTCTCCTGGTGAAAAAACGAAGTGACGGCGAGACTAACGCCGGATGCCTCCCTGGCGCTGACAGCGGCAGCGCGTGGCGCTGTAACAAGCAATGCAGCTTATTTCAGACCCGTGGAGCCATAGCCGCCTTCGCCGCGCTCGCTGGCGGCAAAAGCCTCGACCACGTTGAACGTGGCCTGCACCACGGGGACGATGACCATTTGCGCGATGCGCTCCATGGGCTCGATGGTGAACGGCGTGGCGCTGCGGTTCCAGGCGCTGACCATGAGCTGGCCCTGGTAGTCGCTGTCAATCAGGCCCACCAGGTTGCCCATGACGATGCCGTGCTTGTGCCCCAGCCCGGAGCGCGGCAGGATGAGCGCGGCGTAGCCCGGATCGGCCAGGTGCATGGCCATGCCGGTGGGCACCAGCTGCCAGGCGCCAGGCGCCAGGGTGAGCGGCGCGTCGATGCAGGCGCGCAAGTCCAGCCCGGCGCTGCCCGGCGTGGCGTAGGCGGGCATTTGCGCGCGCAGGCGCCCGTCAAGAATGCGGATGTCGATTTTCATTTTTCAGAGCCTGTTCATGATCTGACCGCACGGGGCGAGTGGGCAGATCAGGGTTGGGCGGCCAGGCGCAAATCACAGATGGATCTTGTGACCCGGACGAGGCATTTGCAATGCAGCAGGAAGGTTCGGGTCCATGCTTTTCGCGCCATCAACAGATAGCGAACAGCCTCTTACTTGCGCTGCGGGGGCAGGTCGGTGCAGCTGCCGTGGGCCACTTCGGCGGCCATGCCCAGGCTTTCGCCCAGGGTGGGGTGGGGGTGGATGGTTTGGCCGATGTCGATGGCGTCGGCGCCCATTTCAATGGCCAGGGCGATTTCGCCAATCATGTCGCCCGCGTGGGTGCCGACGATGCCGCCGCCGACGATGCGGTGGCTGGCTTCGTCAAACAGGAGCTTGGTAAAGCCCTCGTCGCGGCCATTGGCGATGGCGCGGCCGGAGGCCGTCCAGGGGAAGAGGCCCTTTTTGACTTTGACGCCCTGCGCCTTGGCCTGCTCTTCGGTCAGACCGACCCAGGCCACTTCGGGGTCGGTGTAGGCCACGCTGGGGATGACGCGGGCGGTGAAGGCGCTGCGGGCCAGGGCTTCGTCGCCCTTGAGTTCGCCTGCGATGACTTCGGCGGCCACGTGCGCTTCGTGCACGGCCTTGTGGGCGAGCATGGGCTGGCCGACGATGTCGCCAATGGCGAAGATGTGGGGCGCGTTGGTGCGCATCTGGGCATCGACTTCGATGAAGCCGCGTTCGGTGACGGCCACGCCGGCTTTGTCGGCGGCGATTTTCTTGCCGTTGGGCGTGCGGCCCACGGCCTGGAGCACAAGGTCATAGACGCCTTCGCTGCGGGCGCCATCCAGCCCTTCAAACCGGACTTTGATGCCTTCTGGCGTGGCTTCGGCGCCCACGGTTTTGGTTTGCAGCAGGATGCGGTCAAAGCGCGGCTGGTTGAGCTTTTGCCAGACTTTGACGAGGTCGCGGTCGGCGCCTTGCATGAGGCCGTCTTGCATTTCCACCACGTCAAGCCGCGCGCCCAGGGTGCTGTAGACGGTGCCCATTTCGAGGCCGATGATGCCGCCGCCGACGATGAGCATGCGTTTGGGCACGCTTTTGAGCGCCAGTGCGCCGGTGGAGTCCACCACGCGGGGGTCGTCGGGCATGAAGGGCAGGTGCACGGCCTGGCTGCCGGCGGCGATGATGCAGCGCTTGAAGCGCACGGCTTTTGTGCCGCCAGTGGGCTGCTGGCCGCTGCCGCCGGTTTCCTGCACGTGCAGGGTGTAGGCGTCAGCAAACGCGCCGATGCCGCGCACGAGGGTGACTTTGCGCATTTTGGCCATGGCGGCCAGGCCGCCGGTGAGTTTGGCGACGACTTTTTCCTTGTGGGCGCGCAGCTGGTCCAGATTGACCTGGGGCGCGCCGAAGCGCACGCCAGCGGCTTCGAGGTGGCGCGCTTCGTCGATGACGGCGGCCACGTGCAGCAGGGCTTTGGAGGGGATGCAGCCTACGTTCAGGCATACGCCGCCCAGGGTGGCGTAGCGCTCGACAAGAACGACGGACAGGCCCAGATCGGCCGCGCGGAAGGTGGCGCTGTAGCCGCCGGGGCCTGCGCCGAGCACGAGCACGTCGCATTCGATGTCAGCGGGCAGGCTGCTGGCAGGGGGCATGGCAGCGGACGCTGTAGCCGGGGTGGCGGAAGCCTTGGGCAGCGTGGGGGCGGCGGGCGCGGGCGAAGACGTCGCAGCTGGGGCAGCGGGCGTGGCGGCGGCCTCACTGGTTTCCAGCGTGAGCAGCACGGAGCCTTCGCTGACTTTGTCGCCCAGCTTCACGCGCATTTCTTTCACCACGCCGGCGTGGCTGGTGGGGATTTCCATGCTGGCCTTGTCGGATTCAACCGTGACCAGCGACTGCTCCTGGCGCACGGTGTCGCCGGGCTTGACGAGCACTTCGATGATGGCGACGTCTTTGAAGTCGCCAATGTCGGGAACCTTGATTTCAATGGTGGACACGGGGAGTCTCCTGTCTTGCGAAGGGATGAAAAGGGGAGGAAGGCGGGGCCGCGCGGCTGGCGGCGTCTGCCGCAGCAGCGGGCCACAGGGCCTGAAGGCCGGGCGGCACGGGCAGGGGCGAGGCAGCCAGGTGCGGCGTGAGCGCCACGCCCAGGCGCGCGAATGTCTCGGTCAGGCCCGTAAGCGGGCAGGCGGGCGATTCGGTCGCCATGCAGACAAGGCGGCCCGGGCGGTCATCGGCCGGGCGGTCTTGCGGCAGCAGTGCGGCCAGGCGCTCCACGACGGATTGCGCCGGGTCCAGAAACTGCACTTGCGGCGCGGCCTGCTCGAAAAAAGCGCGCAGCCAGGGCAGATGGGTGGAGGAAAGCGTGCACACATCCACACCGGGATGCTGCCGCAGCAGCGCCTGCATGAAGGCATGAACCTGGGTTTGCGTGCCAGCCGCGTCGCTCAGAAACGCGCCGCTTTCCACCAAGGCCACCAGGGCCGAGGCATTGACAACGCGCACGGCGCGGCCCGCCGCTTCGCGCTGCACGTAGGCTGCAATTTGCGGGCTGCGCGCCAGCGAGGCCACGCCCAGCAGCGCCACTTCGCCGCTGCGCGAGAGCGCCAGCGCCTGCCGCACCGGCGGATAGACGCCGAGCACGGGCACGGGGCTGAAGGCTTGCAACTCTTGCAGCACCATGACGGAAGGCGCGTTGGAAGCCAACACCACGGCGCGCGCCCCCCAGTCCGCCAGGCGGGCAATGGCCGCGCCCACCACGCGCCCCAGTTCGGCATGGGTTTTGCCGCCATAGGGGAAGCTGGCGCGATCGGCCAGGTAGATCACGTCCTGCCACGGGTAGCGCTGCTGGATGAGCCGGGCCACCGCGTAGCTGCCAATGCCCGCGTCGAACACGCCCACGGGCGCGCGCAGTTCCCGCCATTGCGCCGGAGCGTGCGAAGCGGCGCTTGGGCGGTCTGCATCAAAGGGCCTGACAGTGGCGCGGGGCATGGGGCCTGGAATGAATGAAAAGAGAATTGGAAAAAGCGAATGGCGATTTGTGCCGGAATCAATCCCACCAGAAATACCAGACGGGGGAATACAGCAGGGTTTTCGCCAGCGATTCAACATCGCCCACGCCCTGATCAACGATATCGTTGCAAAACAGATATTGCTGCTGCGCCAGCTCCAGGGCTTCTTCTTTGGTTTGGGGCGGGCGGGCCACTTGCATTTCCAGCACGTCAGCCGTGGCGCAGACGATTTGCGCGCCATGGCGCTCTTGCCAGAATTTGCAAATGGCGGCCATTTCGGCAGCCGCAGGGCATGCATTCCAGCCGCCCAGTTTCAGGTAGCAGGGAATTTGCCAGTTTTCTTGCGCGGGTATGCAAGCCAGGGCAGCCGTGTCGAGAAAGCGGCCCGTCAGGATGTTGCGGTGGCTGCGAATTTCGCCGCGCGCTTCTTCGGGCGATGCGGGCCATTCGGGCGGTTCTGCGCCATGCGGGGCGCTGATGCTGGCGGCGCCCACGTCCAGCCATTCTTCGGCATCAGCATCCATATCAGCCTGCTGACTGGCAAACCATTCCAGCGCATCGATTTCAAGGGCTTGCGCAATCAGCTCTTGCGGAGATTTTTTGCTGTGGAATTCAAAATTTTCCTGAATGCGTTCCAAGCTTTCATCGTCGCCCAAAATGACGGCAAAGCCGCCATTTTCTTGCTGCAATTGCGCCCGTTTTTCCAGCGCCTGCGCGCCAGGAACGTGATGCACCGGATAGGGAAATGTCATGCCGCCTCCTTGTCTGGCTGAACAAAATGCCCGGCGAGCGGCCGGGCATTCGGCTCCCAAATGGCTTTTCCGGCCAGAAACGTATCAAAGCAGGATGCGGCGGTAATCCGCCAGCACCTGGCTGAGGTAGGCATTAAAGCGCGCGGCCGCCGCGCCGTCGATGACGCGGTGGTCATAGCTGAGCGACAGCGGCAGCGTCAGGCGCGGCGCGAACTGCTTGCCGTCCCACACGGGCTTGAGGCTGCTGCGCGACAGGCCCAGGATGGCGACTTCAGGCGCGTTGATGATGGGCGTGAAGTGCGTGCCGCCAATGCCGCCCAGGCTGCTGATGGTGAAGCAGCCGCCTTGCATGTCGGCGCTGCCCAGCTTGCCTTCGCGCGCTTTTTGGGCCAGCTCGCCCATTTCCTGGCTGATTTGCAGGATGCCTTTCTGGTCGGCATTTTTGAGCACGGGCACGACCAGCCCGTTGGGCGTGTCGGCGGCAAAACCGATGTGGAAATACTGCTTGTAAACCAGCGCGTCGCCGTCAAGGCTGGCGTTGAAGTCAGGGTATTTCTTCAGCGCGGCTACCACGGCCTTGATGACGAAGGCGAGCATGGTGACTTTGATGCCGCTCTTTTCGTTTTCCTTGTTGGTGCGCACGCGGAAGGCTTCCAGCTCGGTGATGTCGGCCTCGTCGTTGTTGGTGACGTGGGGAATCATCACCCAGTTGCGCGCCAGGTTCGCGCCGCTGATTTTCTTGATGCGCGAAAGCTCCTTGCGCTCGATAGGGCCGAACTTGGCGAAATCCACCTTGGGCCAGGGCAGCAAATCAAGCCCTGCGCCGCCCATGCCGCCGCGCGCGGCCTGCGCCTGCGTTTGCAGGTTGCCGGACATGACGGCCTGGGTGAATTTCTGCACGTCTTCCTGCGTGATGCGGCCTTTGGGGCCGCTGCCCTGCACTTCGGCCAGCGGCACGCCCAGTTCGCGCGCAAATTTGCGCACGCTGGGGCTGGCGTGGGGCAGGCCCTGGGGCTGGTTGATGGCCGGGCGCGTGTTGTCCAGCGCGGCGGCTGCCGGGGCGGGAGCGGCAGGAGCGGCCGGGGCGGCTGGCGCTTCCGTTTTGATAGCGGCTGGCGCTTGGCTGGCGGGCGCTGGGGCCGTTTTTGGCTCTTCTTTCGGTGCGGCTGCGGCGGGCGCGGGAGCCGCTGCTTCTGCGGCGGCTTCCACGATGGCGATCACGCTGCCTTCGCTCACTTTGTCGCCCAGCTTCACTTTGAATTCCTTGAGCACGCCAGCATGGCTGGAAGGAATTTCCATTGAAGCCTTGTCGCTTTCCACGGTGATCAGGCTCTGGTCAGCCTGCACAGCGTCGCCGGGCTTGGCCAGCAGCTCGATCACGCCGACGTCCTTGAAGTCGCCAATGTCTGGAACCTTGATTTCAATTTGTGCCATTTGGGGTTGTCCTCTCTGGGTGCGTCGGGTCAGGCATGCAGGGGATTGACTTTGTCGGCCTTGATGCCGTACTTGGCAATGGCCTGGGCGACCTTGCTGGCGGGCAGCTTGCCTTCTTCCGACAGGGCCTTGAGGGCCGCCACGACGATGTAATGGCGGTCGATCTCGAAGTGCTCGCGCAGGCGGAAGCGAAAGTCGCTGCGGCCAAAACCATCGGTGCCCAGCACCTTGAAGCTGCGCGCCGAGCCATCGCCGTTTTTCGGGATGAAAGGACGGATGGGTTCGACGTAGCTGCGCACGTAGTCGGTGGAGGCGACCACCGGCCCTTCATGCCGGCCCAGCTGCTGCGCAACGAAAGGCACGCGCGGCGCTTCCGTGGGATGCAGCATGTTCCAGCGCTCGCAGTCCTGGCCGTCGCGGGCCAGCTCGGTAAAGCTGGGACAGCTCCACACATCGGCAGCAATGCCCCAGTCCTGCGCCAGCAGGGCCTGGGCGGCTAGGCTTTCGCGCAGGATGGAGCCGCTGCCCAGCAGCTGCACGCGCTGCACGGGCGCTTGTGCGCCGGGGCTGCACAGGTACATGCCCTTGATGATTTGCTCTTCGGTGCCTGCCTTCAGGCCGGGCATGGCGTAGTTCTCGTTCAGCAGGGTGATGTAGTAGAAGACGTTGTCCTGCTTTTCCACCATGCGCTTGAGGCCGTGGTGCAGGATTACGCCCACTTCATGCGCGAAAGTGGGGTCGTAGCAGACGCAGTTGGGAATGAGCGCCGCCTGCACCTGGCTGTGGCCGTCTTCGTGCTGCAAGCCTTCGCCGTTGAGCGTGGTGCGGCCCGAAGTGCCGCCCAGCAAGAAGCCGCGTGCCTGCATGTCGCCCGCCGCCCAGGCCAAATCGCCAAAGCGCTGAAAGCCGAACATGGAGTAGTACACGTAGAACGGAATCATGATCCGGTTCGAGGTGCTGTAGCTCGTGGCGGCGGCAATCCAGCTGGCCATGCCGCCCGCTTCGTTGATGCCTTCCTGAAGAATCTGCCCGGCCTTGTCTTCCTTGTAGTACATGACCTGGTCGCGGTCCACCGGCGTGTAGAGCTGGCCCTTGGGGTTGTAGATGCCGATCTGGCGGAACAGCCCTTCCATGCCGAATGTGCGCGATTCATCCACCACGATGGGCACCACGCGCGGCCCCAGCGCCTGATCGCGCAGCAGCTGGGTCAGAAAGCGCACGTAGGCCTGCGTGGTGCTGATTTCGCGGCCTTCCGCCGTAGGCTCCAGCACGGCCTTGAACGTTTCCAGCGCGGGCACGGTGAACTGCTCGTCGGCCTTGGTGCGGCGGTGCGGCAGGTAGCCGCCCAGGGCTTTGCGGCGCTCGTGCAAATAGCGCATTTCGGGCGTGTCGTCCGCTGGCTTGTAGTAGGGCAGCTTGGGCAGCTCGCTGTCGGGCACGGGGATGCTGAAGCGGTCGCGCATGTAGCGCACGCCTTCATCGTCAAGCTTCTTGGTCTGGTGGATGGTGTTCTTGCCTTCGCCGTACTTGCCCATGCCGTAGCCCTTGATGGTTTTCACCAGCAGCACGGTGGGCTGGCCTTTGTGGTGCTGCGCGGCATGGAAGGCGGCATACACCTTGCTCGGCTCGTGGCCGCCACGGCGCAGGCTCCAGATTTCCTCGTCGCTCATGTGCTCCACCAGCTTGGCGGTTTCGGGGTATTTGCCAAAGAAATGCTCGCGCACGTAAGCGCCGTCCTTGGCTTTGTAGACCTGGTATTCGCCATCCAGCGTTTCCATCATCAGCTGGCGCAGCTTGCCGCTTTTATCGCGCGCCAGCAGATCGTCCCAGCCCTTGCCCCAGATGAGCTTGATGACATTCCAGCCCGCGCCCCGGAAGTCGCCCTCCAGCTCCTGGATGATCTTGCCGTTGCCGCGCACCGGGCCATCCAGCCGTTGCAGGTTGCAGTTGATGACGAAGATGAGGTTGTCCAGCCCCTCGCGCGCGGCCATGCCGATGGCGCCCAGGCTTTCCGGCTCGTCCATCTCGCCGTCGCCCAGAAAGGCCCAGACCTTGCGGTTTTCCGTATTGGCGATGCCGCGCGCGTGCAGATATTTCAGAAAGCGCGCTTCATAAATGGCCATCAGCGGCCCCAGCCCCATGCTCACGGTGGGGAATTGCCAGAACTCCGGCATCAGCTTGGGGTGCGGGTAGCTGGACAGCCCCTTGCCGCCCGTTTCCTGGCGGAAGTTGTTCAGCTGCTCTTCGGTGATGCGCCCTTCCAGAAATGCGCGGGCGTAAATGCCGGGCGAGCTATGGCCCTGCAAATAAACCAGATCGCCGCCATGCCCTTCACTTTCGGCGTGCCAGAAGTGGTTGAAACCCGCGCCCAGCATGGAAGCAAGCGAGGCAAAAGAGCCAATGTGGCCGCCCAAATCGCCCCCGTCAGCCGGATGCAGGCGATTGGCGCGCACCACCATCACCATTGCGTTCCAGCGCATGTAGGCGCGCAGGCGCTTTTCGATCTCGATATTGCCGGGGCAGCGCGCTTCCTGATCCGGCTCAATGGTGTTCACGTAGCCCGTGGTGGCCGAAAACGGCAGATCAATGCTGTGCTGGCGCGCGTGTTCCAGCATTTCCTCAATCAAAAAATGCGCGCGTTCCGCGCCTTCGCGGTCAATCACGGCGGACAGCGCATCCAGCCACTCTTTTGTTTCCTGCTCATCCGTATCCACGATGGGGGCGCCGGAAAGGTTTTTCGGGTTTTCTGACATGAAGGCATCTCCTGCAAGGGTCGTAACAAACGATATGTGGCCTGCTGGCCTGCGAGGCATAGTGAGTAATCATCGCACAGCGAAATACCCCTGCCGCCATCAAACAAACGGGGCAAACCGGAGATGAATCAAAAGCGGACCGCGCGTTTTACAAACCTTTGCACAACCAAGGTTGAACTTCCCTTTTGGCACTCTTCCAAAGGGAGTGCTAACATTTTTGCCAATATGACCGAGAAAACCACAGCATTGCCTGCTTCTGCCCCTGTTTCCATGCCGGCTTCCGCCCCTGCCGCCCAAGCATCCACCGCCGTTGCCGTGGCCAATCCGTGGGCCGTGGTGCCCTCGCTGGGCAATCTGGATGCCTACATCACCGCCGTCAATCGCCTGCCCCTGCTCACGCAAGAAGAAGAGCAGCAAGCCGCGCGCGAGCTGCGCAGCAGCGGCAGCCTGGAGGCGGCGGGCCGCCTGGTGCTTTCACACCTGCGGCTGGTGGTTTCCGTCTCGCGCCAGTATCTGGGCTACGGCCTGCCGCATGGCGATTTGATACAGGAAGGCAACGTGGGGCTGATGAAGGCCGTCAAGCGCTTCGACCCTGATCAGGGCGTGCGCCTGGTCAGCTACGCACTGCACTGGATCAAGGCCGAAATCCACGAATACATCCTCAAGAACTGGCGCGTCGTCAAGCTCGCCACCACCAAGGCGCAGCGCAAGCTCTTTTTCAACCTGCGCTCCATGAAGCACGAGCTGCGCGCCGAAGACGCCCAGTCCGACATCACCCCGCGCGACACGCTCACGCAGGCGCAGGTGCTCACCGTGGCCGAAGAACTCAAGGTCAAGCCCGAAGAAGTGCGCGAGATGGAAGCGCGCATGGCTGGCGGCGATGTGCTGCTTGATCCTGCGCCCGCCGATGACGGCGACCACGCCTTCGGCCCCATCTCCTGGCTGTCTGACGCCAGCCATGAGCCTGCCGCCATGATTGAAGCCGCCCAGCGCGACCGCCTGGCCACCGAAGGCATTGCCACCGCCTTGCAAAGCCTGGACGAGCGCAGCCGCCGCATCGTCAGCGAACGCTGGCTGAACGTGCGCGATGACGGCAGCGGCGGCATGACGCTGCATGAACTGGCCGCCGAATACGGCGTCAGCGCCGAGCGCATCCGCCAGATTGAAGTGGCCGCCATGAAAAAAATGCGCAAGGCGCTGGCCGAATACGCCTGAAGCCCATATCCGCTGCTTGAAGAAAAGCCGCCCTCCCGGGCGGCTTTTTCATGGCCGGACAGGGGCATTCAACTGCCCCGCGCCATCGTCGTACACCTCGAAAAGAGGAGCAGATTCAAGGGGTATGAAATGCAGCTTCGCGCAGTTTCTACTAGGACGCCTTGCTATGGATTGAGGAGCGAATCATTCTTGATTGTCCAGCCCTGCGCGTTCAATCTGGCCTGCTGGCTGTCCATGCGGGCCAAGCGGCGCGCGGACAATTCGCGCCATGTTTCACATCGTTTTGGTTGAACCCGAAATTCCGCCCAACACCGGCAACGTCATCCGCCTGGCGGCCAATACAGGCTGCACGCTGCACCTCATTGAGCCGCTGGGCTTTTCCATGAACGACCGCCTGCTGCGCCGCGCCGGGCTGGATTACCACGAGTGGGCCGACGTGCGCCGGCATGCGGATTGGCGCGCTTTTCTCGCCGCCCGCCAGCCTGATCCCGCGCGGTGCTTTGCCCTGACCACGCGCGGCGAGCGCCTGGCGCACGACAACGCCTTTGCGCCGGGCGACTGTCTTGTTTTCGGCGCGGAAACACGCGGCCTGCCGCCTGATCTGCTCGCCGCCTTCGCGCCTGCCCAGCGCTTGCGCCTGCCCATGCGCGCGGGCCAGCGCAGTCTCAATCTCTCCAACGCCGTGGCCGTTACGGTTTTTGAAGCCTGGCGGCAGTGCAGCTTTGCCTGAGAAGCTGCCCAAAGCGCCTGTTCAGGCCCTGCCCATGAGCAGGTTCCCGGGGCATGCCGGGTGAAAGGAGCGGAGGGCGCGAAGGGGCATGACGGCCTTGGCCTGGCGCGGCGTCATATCTTCAAAAGAAGGAGCGAATTGAAGAGGGTAGAAATCGGTGCCCGCGCTTATTCCACTAGGACGTCATGCTATTGAATCAGGAGCTGAAACAGCCTGCCGTTCCGCTCTGCATGGCGGCTCCGTGCTTTCCGCTGCTTTCTTTGCGCGCCAGGGGCAGTCCGGATAATTCCGCCCATGAAGAACATCGTCATTCTGATTTCGGGCACGGGCAGCAACATGGCGGCCATCGTGCAGGCGGCGCGGCAGCAGAAATGGAGCGAGCGGCTGGGCGCGCGCGTGGCCGCCGTCATCAGCAACCGGCCTGACGCCAAGGGCCTGCTGTTCGCGCGCGAGCAGGGCATTGCCACTGCCGTGGTCGATCACACGGCGCATGCCAGCCGCGAGGCCTTTGACGCCGCGCTGGCGCAGGCGGTGGACGCACACCAGCCCGCGCTGGTGGCGCTGGCTGGCTTCATGCGCGTTCTCACGCCCGGTTTCGTGGCCCGCTACGCGGGGCGGCTGCTCAACATTCACCCCAGCCTGCTGCCGGCATTTGCCGGGCTGCACACGCATCAGCGCGCGCTGGATGAGGGCTGCAAAGTGGCCGGGGCCACGGTGCACCAGGTTACGGCGCAGCTCGATCACGGCCAAATCCTGGCGCAGGCCGCCGTGCCTGTTTTGCCGGACGACACGGCTGAAACCCTGGCCGCCCGCGTGCTCACGCAAGAGCACTTGATTTACCCGCAAGCCATCGCCAGGCTGCTGGCCGCGCAGCAGGAGGCGGCGGAGCGCGATAGAACGCAATAGAGGAGAGCGGACGGCAGGGGCCTGCGGCGCAGGGCCTCAAGCCTGCTGCGCCAGCTTGGCCAGCGCCTCATCCAGGGCGCGGCCTACATCCGGTTGCAGGCAGTCTTCGCCCTGCTGCTGAACCTGGGCCGCAAAGCCGGTGCGGCGGGCAATGTCCAGCGGCTGGTGCATCAGGCCGCTGACGATCAGGCGCACGCCGCGCCGCGCGCAGGCGCGGGCCAGATGCACCAGCGCTTCGGCGCCGGTGGAGTCCACGTAGATGACGTTTTTGAGGTCCAGCACGAGCGCGCGCGCGGGCAGGTGGTCTTCCATGTTCTCCAGCACTTTGGTGGCGCCGAAAAACAGCGCGCCATACAGCCGCCAGACTTGCAGCTGCCCTTCGTGCCCGGCCAGGCGCGGGGTGGTGGCGGCGTCCAGCTGTTCGGCGCGCGAGAGGCTGGAGATGCGGTAGATGAAGGTCAGGCACGCGGCGGCAATGCCGAATTCAACGGCCACCGTCAAATCAAACACCACGGTGAGCAAGAAAACGGCCAGCAGCGTCACGCGGTAGGGCATGCGGTAGCTGCGCAGGCGGGCGAACTCGCGCCACTCGCCCATGTTCCAGGCCACGAACATGAGAATGGCCGCCAGCGTGGCCAGCGGAATGGAGGAAGCCAGCGGCGCGGCCACGAGGATGACGGCCAGCAGCGCCAGCGCGTGCACCATGCCCGCCACGGGGCTGGTGGCGCCGCTTTTCACGTTGGTCACCGTGCGGGCGATGGTGCCGGTGGCGGGCATGCCGCCGAAAAAAGGCGTGACGAAGTTGGCGATGCCCTGCGCCATCAGCTCCTGATTGGGGTTGTGGCGGTCGTCAATCATGCCGTCGGCCACGCGCGCGCACAGCAGCGATTCGATGGAGCCGAGCAGCGCCAGCGTGATGGCGGGCATGAGCATGTAGCGCGCCGTGCCCCAGCTGAAATCAGGCAGCGCGAAGGCGGGCAGCGCCGCCGGTATGCCGCCAAAGCGGGTGCCGATGGTTTCCACCGGCAGATCAAAAGCGGCCACCGCCGCCGTAGCCAGCGTCAGCGCCACGATGGAGCCGGGCACGCTGGAGAGCTTGCTGCCAAAGGGCAGGATGGGGCCGATGACGGGCACGCGCGCCGTTTTGAGCCAGCCGCCGCCGTGCTGCCAAAGCACGATGACGGCCAGCGAAGCTGCCGCCACCGCCAGCGCCCAGCCGTTGAAAGTGTCCAGATGCGTCCACAGCGTGCTGACGATGCCGAAAAAGTCGCCCGGCATCTTGGCGATGCGCAGGCCCAGAAAGTCCTTGATTTGCGACAGCGCCACCAGCACCGCGATGCCGTTGGTAAAGCCGATGATGACGGCCACCGGGATGAAGCGCACCAGCGTGCCCAGCCGCAGCAGCCCCATCAGAAACAGAAAAACGCCCGACATGGCCGTGGCGATGATGAGGTTGCCCACGCCGTAGCGCTCCACGATGCCATAGACGATGACGATGAACGCCCCCGCCGGCCCGCCAATTTGCACCCGGCTGCCGCCCAGCGCCGCCACGATGAAGCCGGCGATGATGGCCGTGAACAGCCCCGCTTCGGGCTTGAGCCCCGACGCAATGGCAAAGGCCATGGCCAGCGGCAGCGCCACCACGCCCACTGTCAGCCCCGCGCCCACGTCTTTTGAAAGGCGCGCGCGGTTGTAGCCCTTCAGGGCGTCAAACAGGCGGGGGCGAAAGCGGGGCAGGGCAAAGCTCATGGCGGCGGGTTGTGAAATGGCGAAACGGGCAATTGTCCGGCAGCGCCGGAGCGCGCCGCTTGACGCAGGGCAGGCGGGCGCCACAGAACACAAGAGGCCGCAAAAGGCAAAAAGATACACGCATTTGGTTGCAAAACACTCTTATTTTGAGAGCGGGCTGCGCTGATTTCACTAGGACTTGGGGCGGATTTGATGCGAAAAAAGGAAGTCGATGGCGTGTGCATCATGTAACTATCCATGTGTATCATTTACAGATGGCCGTTTTCCCCCAGACCTATTCCCGTATCCACGATGCCTGCGAGAACTCCGGCGAGCGCCTGGTGATGGAGCAGCTCAAGCGCTGCCTGCCCGATGAATGCGTGGTGTGGCACGACATTCCCGTGGGGCCGCTGCAAAGGCAGCCCGATTTCGTCATCTTCCACCCCGAACACGGCCTGCTGGTGCTGGAAGTCAAGCACTGGAAGCCGGGCAGCATCCGCAAGGCCAATCTCTCACGCATTACCTTGCAAGACGGCAACAGCCCGCATCCCATGCAGCAAGCGCACGAGTGCGTTTTGCAGGCCATGAGTCCGATTCAGCGCGATGCGCAGCTGAAGCAGGCCAGCGGCCCTTACGAGGGCCATTGCGCCGTGCCCTTTGGCTGGGGCGCGGTGATGAGCCGGATGACAGAAGACGACGCGGCGGCGGCGAAGCTGCAAGACATCTTCCCCGCCAGCCACACGCTGTTTCGGCCCGACTTGGCCGATAGCGTGCCGCCCGCCGCCTTTTGCGAGCGCCTCTGGAGTCTGCTGGACAAAGGCTTTGCCGCGCGCCTGAGCGCCAGGCAGCAAGAGCGCGTGCGCTGGCTGATCTTTCCCGAAGTGCGCGTCACCAATTGGTCTGCCGCGCAAAAGGCCGCCGTTGAAGCGGCGGGCCAGTTCGCCATTCCCGACCTGATGCAGGTGATGGACCTGAACCAGGAGCAAGCGGCCCGCTCGCTGGGCGAAGGCCACCGCGTGATTCACGGCGTGGCCGGATCGGGCAAAACCATGATCCTCGTCTTTCGCGCGCAGCACCTGGCGCAGCGCAACACCACGGGCCGCCCCATCCTCGTGCTTTGCTACAACCGCCCGCTGGCCGGGCGCATTGAGCACCAGCTGGCCGCGCGCGGCATCACGCCCGAGCAAGTGCAAGTCAGCACATTTCACGGCTGGTGCAGCCGCATGCTCAATGACTGCCGCCTGCCGCGCCCCAAGCGCCAGGCCAACAAGGAAGCGGACCTGGCCGCCCTGGTTGATGCCGTGGAGCAGGGCATGCATAAAGGCCAGGTGCCCAAAGGCGCCTACGCCGCCGTGCTGATTGACGAAGCGCACGACTTTGAAGCCGCCTGGCTGCGCATGGCGGCCCAGCTGCCCGACGAAGCGCAGTCGCTGCTGGTGCTTTATGACGATGCGCAGGCCATCTACCGGCGCAGCGGCAAGCGCCTGCCCAGCTTTATCAAGATGGGCATCAAAGCCCAGGGCCGACGCACCAGCATCCTGCGGCTCAACTACCGCAACACGGCGGAAATATTGGCCCTGTCCATGCTCTGCGCGGGCGACTTGCTGGATGAAGCCGAAGAAAGCGACACGCGCATGCCCTGCATACACCCCGGCAGCGCCGGGCGGCGCGGCCCGCTGCCCCATCTGCTGCGCTTTGCCACGGGCCGTGAAGAAGCGCAAGGGCTGGCCGCGCGCATACACGAGCTGGTGCAAAGCGGCGTGCCCGCGCAAGACATCGCCGTGCTCTGCCGCGAAAAACGCAACTGGGAGCTGCTGACAACGGCCCTGCGCCAGCGCGGCATCGAGGCCGAGGTCTATGTCAGCGGTTCTATCAGTGGTTCAGCCAGCAGCCATGCCAGCGGCAGCGCCGCGCAGAAGAAAAACCAGCTGGACTGGAACGCCCCCAGCGTGAAACTGCTGACCATGCACGCCGCCAAGGGGCTGGAATTTCCGCACGTCTTTCTCATGCGGCTGGACCTGCTGCCCGCCCAGGCCGCCGCCGAGGAAGACGAGTGGCGCCTGCTGTATGTGGCCATGACCCGTGCCACTGAACAGCTCACCCTTTCGTGCGCAGGCGATTCGCCCGCCGTCAGCCGCGTGCAGCAGGCGCTGGAGCGCCTGCCCGGCCTGCTGCCCGCGCGGCAGAGCGGGTGAGGAAAGGCCAGCCTGCCAGACGGCATCAGAACTTGTTCACGAAAACAGGAGCAAATTCAGGTGGGCAAAAATACCGTTCAGCGCAGTTTCCACTAGGACATCATGCTATGGATAGCGGAGCGGAAAAGCGGCTGAACGTTCAGCCTTGCCCATGCGCGGCCTGCGCCTGCGGACAGATGGCAGACAGGCGCTGAGATGGGCCAGGCGGGCTCCACGAGCCGCTCGCGGGCGGCGTTTTTTGCTGCCGCGCGCGGCGGGCGCTGGCCGGTTCACGGTTGGATCCCTGGTTGGCTCTCTGGTTGGCTATAGTGCGCGCGCCATGAACACCCCACAACTGCAACGCACCGTTTTCCTGCTGCTGCTGGCGGCTGTTTCCATTGCCTTTTTGTGGGTGCTGGCGCCGCTGTGGGGCGCGGTGTTCTGGGCGGTGTTGATGGCCATTTTGTTTCACCCGCTGTTTGACGCGCTGTGCCGCCGCCTGAGAGGGCGGCGCAATGCGGCGGCGCTGCTGACGCTGCTGGCTTTCTTGCTGATCGTGGTGCTGCCTGCCACGCTGCTGATTGGCGCGCTGGTGAACGAAGCGGCGGCGCTGGTGGAGCGCATGCGCGACGGGCAGATTGATTTCCGCGCCTACGCGCAGCAGATCATGGCGGCGCTGCCCAAGTGGCTGACCGACGTGATGAAGCGGCTGGACCTGGTGGACGTGCAAAGCGTGATGGACCGCTTTTCCGACGGCTTCATCAAGGCCGGGCAGATGCTGACCGGGCGGGCGCTGGCGCTGGGGCAGAACGCGCTGATGCTGGCGGTGAACGTGGCCATCATGCTCTATCTGATGTTCTTTTTTCTGCGCGACGGGCGGCAGCTGGCGGCGCTGATCAGCGACACGGTGCCCATGTCGCGCGCGCAAACGCGCTATCTCATGCGCAAGTTCGCCACCGTGGGGCGCGCCACGGTCAAGGGCAACGTGGTGGTGGCCGTGGTGCAGGGCATGCTGGGCGGGCTGGCCTTCTGGGCGCTGGGCGTGCACGGGGCCGTGCTGTGGGGCGTGGTGATGGCGGTGCTCTCGCTGCTGCCCGCCGTGGGCGCCAGCCTGGTGTGGGGGCCGGTGGCCATCTATCTGCTGGCCACCGGATCGGTGTGGCAGGGCGCGGGACTGGCGGCGTGGGGCATGCTGGTGATCGGCATGATCGACAACGCGCTGCGCCCGGTGCTGGTGGGCAAGGACACCAAGCTGCCCGACTATCTGATTTTGCTGACGACGATTGGCGGCCTCTCGCTCTTTGGCCTGTCGGGCTTTGTGGCCGGGCCAGTGATTGCCGCCCTGTTCATGGCCGCCTGGGCGCTGTTCAGGCACGCCAATGGCCGCGTGCTTGCCGACCACGAGGAAGACCCTGGCGCAGATGCGGCGCAGGAGGACGAAGACCCGCAAGCCGCAGCGGACGGCGGCGCGCCGCAGGCTGAGGCACAGCCGCAAGAGGGCAAAAAAAAAGCGCCATTGGATTCAGCGCCGGATTCGGCGGCCTGACCACGGCCTCTGAAGCGAGAAAAGGCGAAGGCCGCCATCCGGCGGAAAAGCTACAATCCGCAAGTTTTGCCCAGTCTGCCAAGGGCAAGACAAATTCCAACCCGGCCCGCCCAAGGTGCCGCGCATAACCCCAACAACGCGCGGCAAGGGGCCGGGGTTTCAAGACCCAACCTTCAGGAAAAACACATGTCCGTCACCATGCGTGAAATGCTGGAAGCCGGCGTCCACTTCGGACACCAGACGCGCTTCTGGAACCCCAAGATGGCCCCTTTCATCTTCGGCCATCGCAACAAGATTCACATCATCAACCTGGAAAAGTCGCTGCCGATGTTCCAGGAAGCGCAGAAATTCGCGCGTCAAATGGCCGCCAACCGGGGCACCATTTTGTTTGTCGGCACCAAGCGCCAGGCGCGCGACATCGTGGCTGAAGAAGCCCGCCGCGCTGGCATGCCCTACGTTGAACAGCGCTGGCTGGGCGGCATGCTGACCAACTTCAAAACCGTCAAAACGTCCATCAAGCGCCTCAAAGACATGCAGGCGCAGCAGGAAGCGGGGCTGGACAACATGAGCAAGAAAGAGCAGCTCCTGTTCGCCCGCGAGCTGGAAAAGCTGGAGCGCGACATTGGCGGCATTCAGGACATGACCGCGCTGCCTGACGCCATCTTCGTGATTGACGTGGGCTACCACAAGATTGCCGTGGCCGAAGCGCGCAAGCTGGGCATTCCGCTCATTGGCGTGGTGGACTCCAACCACAGCCCGGAAGGCATTGATTACGTCATCCCCGGCAACGACGACTCGGCCAAGGCCGTGACGCTGTACGCGCGCGGCATCGCCGACGCCATTCTGGAAGGCAAGGCCAACGCCGTGGACGAAGTGCTGAAAGCCGTGGCTGACAGCGGCGACGAATTCGTTGAAGTGAAAGACGAAGCCGCTGCCTGATGAAGCCGCGCCCGCCTGCGCTTTTGCGTGACGCGAAGCGCCTGGGCGCTTGCAAAGGGGCTTGGCAGCCCCTTTTTTGTGAATTGAATCTGAACGAATCAACGGAGAAATCAAGAAATGGCTGCAATTACCGCAAAAATGGTGGCTGACCTGCGCGCCAAGACCGACGCGCCCATGATGGAATGCAAAAAGGCGCTGACCGAAGCGGACGGCGACATGGCCAAGGCCGAAGAGCTGCTGCGCGTCAAGCTCGGCACCAAGGCTGGCAAGGCGGCCAGCCGCATCACGGCTGAAGGCGTGGTGGCCGCTTTCATCGGAAACGGCGTGGGCGCGATGGTCGAAGTCAATTGCGAAACCGATTTCGTGACCAAGAACGACAGCTTTGCGGCCATGGCCAACGCCGCCGCCCGGCTGACTGCCGAGAAAAACCCCGCCGACGTGGCCGCGCTGGGTGCGCTGCCCTATGAGCAAGACGGCTTTGGCCCCACGCTGGAAGACGTGCGCGTGGGCCTGATCGGCAAGATTGGCGAAAACATGAGCTTCCGCCGCCTGGTGCGCAAGGCGGGCGGCAAAGTCACCAGCTACGTGCACGGCACGCGCATTGGCGTGCTGGTGGAATACGAAGGCGACGAAGTGGCCGCGCGTGACGTGGCCATGCACGTGGCCGCCATGAAGCCCGTGGCGCTGACCAGCGCCGACGTGCCCGCCGAACTGATCGAGCGCGAGCGCAGCGTGGCCCTGGCCAAGGCGCAAGAATCGGGCAAGCCTGCCGACATCGCCGCCAAGATGGTGGAAGGCTCGGTGCAGAAATACCTCAAGGAAGTGGCGCTGTTCAGCCAGCCTTTCGTCAAGAACGACAAGCAGACGGTCGAGCAGATGCTCAAAGAGAAAAACACCAAGGTGACGGGTTTCACCCTGTACGTGGTGGGCGAAGGCATCGAGAAAAAACAAGACGATTTCGCCGCTGAAGTGGCCGCGCAAGTGGCTGCCGCGCAAGGCAAGAGCTGAGCCGGCCTGGCCGGGCGGCTGCCTTGGCAGGCGGGCTGCCCGGGCCTGAACACACTGCCTGCCGCCCATGCGTTCCGCCCACAACAAGCACACGAGAGAGCCTCTTCATGCCACACGACACCCCTGCCCACAAGCGCATTCTGATCAAGCTTTCCGGCGAGGCGCTGATGGGAGACGACGCCTTTGGCATCAACCAGGCCGTCATCGGGCGCATCGTGGGAGAGATTGCCGAAGTCGCGCGCATGGGCGTGCAAGTGGCGGTGGTGATCGGCGGCGGCAACATCTTTCGCGGCATGGCTGGCGGCGCCGTGGGCATGGATCGCGCCACGGCCGATTACATGGGCATGCTGGCCACCGTGATGAACGCGCTGGCGCTGGCCGACGCCATGAACAAAACCGGGCTGACGGCGCGCGTGATGAGCGCCATCAGCATCGATCAGGTGGTGGAGCCTTACGTGCGCCCCAAGGCGCTCCAGTACCTGGAAGAAGGCAAGGCCGTGGTGTTCGCCGCTGGCACGGGCAATCCCTTTTTCACCACCGACACGGCGGCGGCCCTGCGCGGCGCTGAAATCGGCGCGGAGCTGGTGCTCAAGGCCACCAAGGTGGATGGCGTTTATTCCGCCGATCCCCGCAAAGACGCCCAGGCCACGCGCTACGCGCGCCTGAGCTTTGACGAGGCCATGACGAAAAACCTGGGCATCATGGATGCCACGGCTTTCGCCTTGTGCCGCGACCAGAAACTGCCGATCAAGGTGTTTTCCATCTTCAAGCCGGGCGCCCTCAAGGCCGTGGTCATGGGCGCGGATGAAGGAACCCTCGTTCACGTCTGAAGGAGCCGAACATGACGATTGCAGACATCAAGAAAAACCTCCAGGCCAAGATGGACCAGTCCATCGCCGCCTTCAAGAACAACCTCACGAAAATCCGCACGGGCCGCGCCAATCCGGCCTTGCTGGACACCATTCATGTGGAGTACTACGGCAGCCACGTGCCCTTGTCGCAGGTGGCCAACGTCTCGCTGCTGGACTCGCGCACCATCAGCGTGCAGCCGTGGGAAAAGAACATGGCCGCAAAAATCGAAAAGGCCATCCGCGAAAGCGACCTGGGCCTGAACCCCGCCAGCATGGGCGATCTGATCCGCGTGCCCATGCCGCCCATGAGCGAAGAGCGCCGCAAGGAAATGACCAAGCTGGTGCGCCATGAAGGCGAAAGCGCCAAGATCGCCATCCGCAACCTCCGGCGCGATGCCAATGAAGCCGTGAAAAAGCTCGTCAAGGACAAGGAAGCCTCCGAAGACGACCAAAAGCGCGCCGAGGCCGACATCCAGAAGCTCACCGACAAGCACATTGCCGAGATTGACGCGCTGGTGGCCGAAAAGGAAAAAGACGTGATGGCTGTTTGAGCGGGCTGGGCAGGCTTTGCGCGCCTGCTCTTTCCAGTCTGCTTTGGCCCTGTTTTCGTCATCTCTCGACGCTTATTGCCGCTTGCCAGCGCGCCGCCCGCCCGTTTGGCTTTCCGCCGCCCATGCCTTTCTTGCCGCCTTCCGCCCATCCGCTGCCCAGGCACGTTGCCATCATCATGGACGGCAATGGCCGCTGGGCGCGGCAGCGCCTGTTGCCGCGCATCGTGGGGCATCGCCAGGGCGTCGCTTCGCTGCGCCGCTGCGTGCAGGCGTGCGCGGCGCGCGGCGTGCAGGCGCTGACGGTGTTTGCGTTTTCTTCTGAAAACTGGCGCCGCCCGCCCGATGAAGTCAGCGGCCTGATGGGCCTGATGGGCAAGTCGCTCGCCAGTGAAGTGCCCGCCTTGCAGGAAGCGGGCGTGCGGCTGCGCTTTATCGGGCAGCTGAATGCGCTGGCCGAGGGCCTGCAAGCCGCGCTGGCGCAGGCCGAGGCGCAAACCGCCAGCGGCCAGCGCATGACGCTCAATGTGTGCCTGAACTACGGCGGCCGCTGGGACATCGTGCAGGCCGCAGCCCGGCTGGCCGCGCGCGGTGAAACCATCACCGAAGAAGCGCTGGGGCAAGCGCTCTCGCTGGCCTGCTCGCCTGACCCCGACTTGCTCATCCGCACCGGCGGCGAGCAGCGCATCAGCAACTTCCTGCTCTGGCAGTGCGCCTACAGCGAGCTTTTCTTCAGCGACCGGCTCTGGCCGGACTTTGACGAAGCCGCGCTGGACGAGGCCCTGGCCGCCTACGCCGCGCGCGAGCGGCGCTTTGGCAAAACCTCCGAGCAAGTGCAGCCGCAAGCGCAGCCACAGGACGGGCAGGCATGCTGAAGCAGCGCGTCATCACCGCTTTGGTGCTGCTGGCCGTTTTTCTGCCCGCCCTTTTCGCGCCCGTGGCCGCGCCTTTTCTGGCGCTGACGCTGGTGCTGATTGCCGCTGCGGCCTGGGAATGGGCGCGGCTCAACGGCCTGGCTGGCGCGCCAGCCCTTGCCACGGGGCTGCTGTGCGCGGCGCTTTGCGCCGGGCTGTGGCTGGGCGGCGCGGTGGCGCGGCCCCTTCCCGCCTTGTGGCTGGGCGTGGGCGCGCTGTGGATCGCCAGCGGCGCGTGGCTGCTGCGCCGTGGCGTGGCGGGCTGGCCGCGCGTGCCGCTGATTGCGCGCTGGTGCGCGGGGCTGGCAGTGCTGACGGCCGCCTGGCTGGCCATGGCGCAAGCGCACGGCATGGGCGTGAACTTCCTGCTTTCCGTGCTGGCGCTTGTTTGGACGGCCGATATTGGCGCCTATTTCGCTGGCCGCGCCCTGGGCGGTCGCCTCACGCACGGCGCGAAGCTGGCCCGCAATATCAGCCCCGGCAAAAGCTGGGAAGGCGTGTGGGGCGGCATGGCCGGCGTGCTGCTGCTGGCCGCTGGCTGGGCGTGGCTGGATGACGCGGCCCGCCCCAGCCTGTTTGCCCGCCTGCACCAGGCCGGGCCGCTGTGGCTGGCGCTGGGCGCGCTGCTGCTGGCGGGCATGAGCGTGGTGGGCGATCTGGCCGAGTCCCTGGTCAAGCGCAGCGCCGGCATGAAAGACTCCAGCGGCCTGCTGCCCGGCCACGGCGGCGTGCTCGATCGCATAGACGCCCTGCTGCCCACGCTGCCCCTGGCGCTGGCGCTGGCCGGGCTGATGGACTGACATCCCATGAAAAAACAACGCCTGGCCGTGCTTGGCTCCACAGGCTCCATTGGCGCCAGCACGCTGGATGTGGCTGCGCGCCATCCTGACCGCATTGAAGTCGTCGCGCTCACGGCCGCCACGCAGGTGGACAAGCTGCTGGCGCAGTGCGAGCGCTTCCGCCCCCGCGTAGCAGCCATGGCCAGCGCCCCCCACGCCGCGCAACTGGCCGAAAAAATCAGGCAAAAAGGGCTTGATGTCCGCGTGGATACTGCGCCAGCAGCTATTGAAAACATAGCGTCCAGCGCAGAGGTGGACACCGTTATGGCCGCCATCGTCGGCGCGGCGGGCCTGGCGCCCTGCCTGGCCGCCGCCCGCGCGGGCAAGCGCCTGCTGCTGGCCAACAAAGAGGCGCTGGTCGTCGGCGGCAGCCTGTTCATGCGCGCCGTGCGCGAAGGCGGCGCCACGTTGCTGCCCATCGACAGCGAGCACTCCGCCATCTTCCAGTCCCTGCCCGAAGACCCCGCCACCTGGGGCCAGCGCGTCGAGCGCATCCTCCTCACCGCTTCAGGCGGCCCCTTTCGCACCTGGGAGCCGGCCCGGCTGCGCAGCGTCACGCCCGAACAGGCTTGCGCCCATCCCAACTGGCGCATGGGCCGCAAGATTTCCGTGGACTCGGCCACCATGGTGAACAAGGCGCTGGAAATCATCGAGGCGCACTGGCTCTTTGGCATGCCGCCCGAAAAGCTCTGCGCCCTCATTCACCCGCAAAGCGTCATCCACTCCATGGTTCAGTATCTGGACGGCTCCATCGTCGCCCAGCTGGGCACGCCCGACATGCGCGTGCCCATCGCCTACGGCCTGGCCTGGCCGCAGCGCATGGCATCCGGCTCGCCCGCGCTGGACTTTGGCGCCTTGCAGGGCCTGACCTTTGAAGACATGCAAAGCCACGGCCACCCCGCGCGCTTTCCGTCCCTGGCCCTCGTCTGGCAAGTGCTGCGCGCGCCTGAAGGCGCTTGCGCCATCTTCAACGCCGCCAATGAAGTGGCCGTTGAAGCCTTCTTGCAAGGCCGCATCCGCTTTGACCAGATTCACGCCGTCATCCAGTCCACGCTGGAAGCCGCCGCTTGCCACCCCGCGCCCGATCTGCCCGCCCTGCTCGCGCTGGACGCCAGCGCGCGCCGCACGGCGCAGGAAGCGGCGCGCAAGCTGGCCTGAAAGCCTGTCAGCTCTTCGTCCGCCCGATGGGCAGGCGCCGAAGCGGCTACATCGAAACACAGGGCGGCTGGCGGGCGAAGGGGGCTTCTGGTTCATCTTTCGCTTGCCAGGGACTAACAAAAACAGGAGCGAATTCAAGGGGGTCAAAATACCGACTGGCGCATTTTTGACTAGGACATCATGCTATGAATTAAGGAGCTAAAAATGCCGTCCAATCAGCATAGTTTTATCGTTCATGCCGCGCTCATTTTTCAACCAACCCAATTCGTTTTTTGCCGTTTGCAGCCAAGCCATGAGCAGCTGACGGAGCAGGAAACGGCAGCGCCAGTCCAAGGGCAAATGGACATGCAGCCTGGGCGCGGATTGGGTTTGCCGCGATTCAGACAAGGCAGGCAGGCTTTTCGTCAAAGCGGCATGACCATGAAAAAAGCGCCTTCAATGAGGCGCTTTTTTCATGGCTGGCAAAAGCCGTTCAACCTTGATGCGGGCGCTTGCCAGCGTTTTTCTTGCTGCGCGTGTGAGCGCCGCGCTCCAGGCTTTTGCGCTGGCCGCCGCCCAAGCGGGGCGCAGGCGCGCCAGGCAACGGCTTGGTGGCTTTGCGATCGGCTTCGGTAACGAGTTTGTTGCCCATGATGTGAAGTTCCTTTCAAGTAACGGCGGGATTGGAAAAACCGGATATTGTCACTGCTTTTTGGCTATTTGGTTATAGATGAACAAGGCGATGAGCGCGCCAATGATGGAAGCGCCCCAGCCCATGGGCGAGCCTGCCGGGTACAGCCCCAGCGCGCCGCCGCCATAGCTGGCCAGTACAGACCCGGCCATGCCCAGCAGCGCCGTCGCGAAAAAACCCATGCTCTGATTGCCCGGCATGAGCGCCCGCGCTATCAGCCCCACGATAAAACCCACGATTACGGCAACGATGAGATCCCACAGCATCCGGCTTGTCCTTTGCAAACGATGGAAAGGACTGACTGTAGCAGCGAATCTGCCGCAAATCCGGCGCGCTTGCACAAACCCGGCCGCCGCAGGCGCATGGCTGGCATGCCATGAAGGGATATTTCCGGCCAGCGGCGTTTTCAGGTCTTTCATATTCATACAGGCTCATACAGGCGAATATCATGACCGCCCAGGCCTGTATGGCGTTCGCAGGAGCCGGGCGGCTTTTGTTTCCATGCCGTTCAGTGCACGCTTTTTCTGAATGTACGTCTGGATATACGCTCAGCCACAGCCTGGCGGCAGATTGGATTGATTTACGTCCTTTCCACCCATTGCCTTGTTTGCCGCCGCTTGATTTTTTTATTCCCTCGCCCCATTTGCCCGCGCCATGACTGCTGAAAACCCCCTGTTCAATCTTTCCCCTCTTCCACGCTTTGATTTGATTCGTCCCGAGCATGTGGCCCCGGCCATTGACGCGCTGCTGGCCAAGGCGCGCGCTGCGCTGGAGGAGGTGACGGCACCCGGCTTTGCCGCCAGCTGGCAGGCGCTTTCGGCCACGCTGGATGTGGCGACCGAGCGGCTGTCTCTGGCCTGGGGCGTGGTCAGCCACCTGAACGCCGTGGCTGACACGCCCCAGCTGCGCGCCGCCTATAACGCGGCTTTGCCCAAAATTGCCGAGTTCTACACGCGCCTGGGCTGCGACGAGCGCCTGTATGCCAAATACAAGGCTATCGACGCCAATGCGCTCAATGCCGAGCAGCGGCAGGCGCTGAAAAATGCCTTGCGCGGTTTTGTGCTGGGCGGCGCGGAGTTGCACGGCGAGGCCAAGAAGCGCTTTGCTGAAATTCAGGAGCGCAGCGCCGAGCTGACGCAGAAATTCAGCGAAAACGCGCTGGACGCCACCGACGCTTTCGCGTACTACGCCAGCGCCGAAGAAATGGCCGGCGTGCCTGACGATGTGCAAGCCGCCACGCGCGCCGCCGCCGAAGCCGAGGGGCAAAGCGGCTACAAGCTCACGCTCAAGCTGCCCTGCTATCTGCCGGTGATGCAGTTTGCTGCCAGCTCCGCACTGCGCGAGCGCCTGTATCGCGCCTATGCCACGCGCGCTTCCGACCAGGCCGAGGGCGATGCCCGCCGCTTTGACAACACGGCCATCATGCAGGAGATATTGGCGCTGCGGCATGAAGAAGCGCAGCTGCTGGGCTACCCGGACTTTGGCGCCGTTTCGCTGGTGCCCAAGATGGCCGAATCGCCCGAAGAAGTGGTGCGTTTTTTGCGCGAGCTGGCAGCCAAGGCGCGCCCCTATGCCGAACGCGATGTGCAGGACTTGCGCGACTACGCCCGCAAGGAGCTGGGGCTGGACGATCCGCAGCCCTGGGACTGGACTTACCTGAGCGAGCGTCTGCGCGAGGCGCGTTACGCCTTCAGTGAGCAGCAAGTCAAGTCTTATTTCACGCTGCCCAAGGTGCTGGCGGGGCTGTTTCGCATTGCCGAGACGCTGTTTGAAATCAGCATCCGCCCCGATCAGGCGCCTGTGTGGCACAGCGGCGTGAGTTTCTACCGCATTGAGCGCGACGGCAAACTACTCGGCCAGTTCTATCTGGACCCTGCCGCGCGCCCCGGCAAGCGCGGCGGCGCGTGGATGGATGACGCGCGCTCGCGCTGGCTGCGCCCCGATACCGGCCAGCTGCAAACGCCCGTGGCCTACCTTGTGTGCAACTTCGCCGAAGGCGTGGACGGCAAGCCTGCCTTGCTCACGCATGATGACGCGACCACGCTCTTTCACGAATTCGGTCACGGCTTGCACCACATGCTCACGCAGGTGAACGAGCGCGATGTTTCCGGCATCAGCGGCGTGGAGTGGGACGCGGTGGAGCTGCCCAGCCAGTTCATGGAGAACTTCTGCTGGGAATGGAACGTGCTGCAACACATGACCGCCCACGTGGACACGGGCGAGCCGCTGCCGCGCGAGCTGTTCGACAAGATGCTGGCCGCGCGCAACTTCCAAAGCGGCATGCAAACCCTGCGGCAAATCGAATTCGCCCTGTTCGACATGCTGCTGCACACCGCCAAGGAGCCGGTGAAAGACGTGCAGGCCCTTTTGCTGGCCGTGCGGCAGGAAGTGGCCGTGCTACACCCGCCGGCCTGGGGCCGCATGGCGCACACCTTCAGCCACATCTTCGCGGGCGGCTACGCGGCCGGTTACTACAGCTACAAGTGGGCTGAAGTGCTGGCCGCCGACGCATACGCTGCTTTTGAGGAAACCGTCACGCCTGACGGCCAGCACAGCCTGGAAACCGGACGAAAATACCGCCAGGCCATTCTGGAGGCTGGCGGCAGCCGTCCCGCCATGGAGTCATTCAAAGCTTTCCGGGGCCGTGAACCCAGCCTGGATGCGCTCCTGCGCCACCAAGGCATGGCCTAAAGTGTGCCACTCACTAGGAGAAAACAGACCAATGAAATCCGCTCGCTCACTGCTTCTGCCCGTGGCTGCCCTGACTCTGCTTGCAGGCGCCGCGCAAGCGCAGGTTTATCGCGTGGTCGGCCCTGATGGGCGCGTCACCTTTTCAGACAAACCACCCGTCAATGCCAGCCAGCCCGTTACGGCCCAGCGCAGCGGCGGCAGCCCCGTGCCCGCCACAGCTCCCAACGGTCTGCCATACGAGCTGAACCAGGTGGCGCAGAAATACCCTGTCACTCTCTACACAAGCACAGACTGCGCCCCTTGCGACGAGGGCCGCAGCTACCTGAACCAGCGCGGCATTCCCTACGCCGAAAAAACCATCGCCACCAACAACGACATTGCTGCGCTGAAAAAGCTCACGGGCGGCGATACGACTTTGCCCACCCTCACCATTGGTGGCCAGCGCCTGGCGGGCTATTCAGATGTGCAGTGGGGCCAGTATCTGGACGCGGCTGGCTACCCCAAAACCTCCCAGCTGCCATCCAGCTACAAGCGCCCTGCACCGGCCGCGCTGTCACCCATCAAGATCGCGCCCGCAGCGCCTCAAAAAACGGAAGACAGCGCACCAGATGCCAGCGGCTACCAGCCGCCCAGCGTCACTCCTCCTGGACCATCGGCTGACAATCCGGCGGGCATTCGTTTCTGAAAACCTGTTCAAAGCGCCCGAAACCCCGTTTGAAGCCGCCTCCGGGCGGCTTTTTCTTGTGCTTTTGCCTGCAATTGGCGGCTCCAAATCCTGAAACGACTGTTGCGGCGTGAATGAAAAGGGGAACGCAAAGTCAATACAGGCGTGCCAGTTTGTAAGAAAACGGGGTACGGAAGCTCGAAAAGGCGTTTCACGCGCTTGCGCAGCTCTGCTTATCCAGTAGCATCGCGGCCAGCCGCCTTGGGGCGCTGCGCATCAGGGCTGCTTTTTTTTGTTCTGGACATTTATTTCCAAGGATCAACCATCATGGCAACTGCAAAAAAAGCAACTGCTAAGGCCCCTGCGGCCGCCAAGAAGGCTCCCGCCGCCAACAGCGGCTTCATGAAGCCCCTGACCCCCAGCCCGCAGCTGGCCGCCATCATCGGCAGCAAGCCCATGCCCCGCACCGAGGTGACGAAAAAAGTGTGGGAATACATCAAGGCGCACAAGCTGCAAGACGCCGCCAACAAGCGCAACATCAACGCGGATGCCAAGCTCAAGGAAATCTTCAAGAAGCCCCAGGTTTCCATGTTCGAGATGACCAAGCTCATCAGTGGCCACCTGTCTTGACTGACCGGCTTCAACGGTCACTGTCAGACCGGCCTGCGGGCCGGTTTTTTCTTGCCTGTTTTTTCATTTGCGAACCTCTGAAAAAAGACGGGGTTCACTGGTAATAATCGCGCCTTTTTTCAACCACCTGACCCTGAAAGGCTGCACGATGCTCGTGGGCTTTATCGTCCTGTATTTGCTGGCTTCAATTGGCGTGGGGCTGTATGCGGCGCGGCGCGTGCACAACACGGCCGATTACGCGGTGGCCGGGCGCAGCCTGCCCATGGCCGTGGTCATCGCCACGACTTTTGCGACCTGGTTCGGCTCCGAAACCGTCATGGGCGCGCCCGCGCAGTTCATGGCCAACGGGCTGGGCGGCGTGGTGGAAGAGCCTATTGGCTCCAGCCTGTGCCTGGTGCTGGTGGGCCTGTTTTTCGCGCGCAAGCTGTATGAGCTGAACATCATCACCATTGGCGACTACTACCGCCAGCGCTACGGGCGCGTGGTGGAGGTGGTGTGCTCGCTGATGGTCATCTTCAGCTACCTGGGCTGGGTGGGCGCGCAGATCACGGCGCTGGGGCTGGTGTTCAACATGCTCAGCCACGGCTCGATTTCACTGACCTGGGGCATGGCGCTGGGCACGGCGGTGGTGGTGCTGTACACGCTGTACGGCGGCATGTGGTCGGTGGCGCTGACGGACTTTGTGCAGATGATCGTCATCGTGCTGGGCCTGATGGCCATTGCCTGGTACGCCGCCGGCCTGGCAGGCGGCGCGCAGCGCGTGCTCGAGTTCACGGCCAGCGAGGGCAAATTCCGTTTCTTCCCCACGGGCGGCGCCAAGGAGTGGCTGTTTTTCGTGGCAGCGGCCATCACGATGATGCTCGGATCCATTCCGCAGCAGGACGTGTTTCAGCGCGTGATGTCATCCAACAGCGTGCAGACGGCGCGGCGCGGCCCCATCGCGGGCGGCCTGCTGTATCTCGTGTTCGCCTTCGTGCCCATGTTCATCGTGATGGCGGGCCTGCTGGTGGTGCCCAACGCCGCCCAGGTGCTGGCTGACGATCCGCAAAAGCTGCTGCCCACGCTGGTGATGAGCCACATGCCCATCGCCTTGCAAGTGGCCTTTTTCGGCGCGCTGCTGTCGGCCATCATGTCCACGGCCTCGGCCACGCTGCTGGCGCCTTCCACCACCTTTGTGGAAAACATCTTGCGCAACCTGCGCCCCGGCATGAGCGACGCGCACACGCTCAAGGCCATGCGCGCCAGCGTGCTGATCTTCACCATCTGCGTGCTCACCTACGCCATCACGATGGAAGGCTCGTCTATCTATGACCTGGTTTCGGGCGCCTACCAGATTCCGCTGGTGGGCGCGTTCGTGCCGCTGGTGTTTGGCATCTACTGGCGGCGCGCTTCCACGCAAGGGGCCATGCTGGCGGTGGCGATGGGGCTGGGCGTGTGGCTGCTGTTTGTGGCCAGCCCCATGCTCCGGGCCGCTTTTCCGCAGCAGCTCGCGGGCTTGCTGGCCGCTGTCATCGGCATGGTGTTCGGCTCGCTCGCCCCGCAATGGCTGCCCAACCAGAAGGAATATGCGCCGCAGTACCGCGGCAGCCCCGCGTGAAAACCTGTTCATGGTCTGGCCATGAGGGGCGAAAGTGCAAACCGGGGCCGCAAACCGCAGACGGGTCTCGTGAGCCAGTGAAGATTTGCAACATCCACGCCCGGGTCCGCACTGGCTCTGGCAGGGCGCTTGCAAGGCGTGCGGCGCCTTGCTGCCGCCTGAAGCCGCAAGGCGCGCTCCGGCATTTCTAAAATGCCGCCATCCGCCTGAAACGGCCCCGCTGCTGGGGCCGTTTTGCATTGGTATTTGAGCTGGGCGCGCATTTTCTGCGCGCCGACGGCTTCACTTTTCAAGGAGCGTCTCCATGCAACGCCACTGCTTTGCCACCGCCGCCGCCCTGGCCGCCGCCTTGGCGCTGGCCGCCTGCGGCAAGCATCCCGCCGCGCCCGCGCCTGTGCGCGCCGTCAAGCTGATGACTGTGGCCGCCGCCCCGGCTGCCAGCCAGCCCGAATATGCGGGCGAAGTGCGGGCCGAAGTGGAATCGCGCCTGGGTTTTCGCGTGGCGGGCAAGATCATCGAACGCGCCGTGGAGCCAGGCCAGCATGTGAAAAAAGGCCAGCTTCTGGCACGGCTGGATGCGCGCGACTACCAGCTTGCCGCCGATGCGGCGCGCGCCCAGACGGCCGCCGCGCAGGCCCAGCGCGATCTGGCCGCCACGGATCTGGAGCGCTTTTCCGCCCTGCGCGACAAAGGCTTCATCAGCAGCGCGGAGCTGGACCGGCGCGCCACGGCGCTGCAATCGGCCGAATCGGCGCTCAAGCAGGCGCGCGCACAGCTGGCCGCCCAGGGCAATCAGGCGGGCTACACCCATTTGCTGGCTGATGCCGATGGCGTTGTCACCGGCGTGGATGCCGAAGCGGGCCAGGTGGTGGCCGCAGGCGCGCCCGTCGTGCGCCTGGCTCGCGACGGCGCGCGCGATGTCGCCTTTGCCGTGCCTGAAGGCCAGGCGCAGCGCCTGGCGGCTGGGCAAAACGCCACCGTGCGCCTGTGGGCCAGCGATGAGAAGCTGCCCGCCCGCATCCGCGAGATCGCCGCCAGCCCCGACCCTGCCACCCGCACCTATACCGTCAAGGCCGCCCTGCAAGGCCAGGCCGCCGCCAGCGCCCCGCTGGGCGCCACGGCCTACGTCACGCCGGAAAGCGCCGCCCAGGCGGGCGCCGCCGCCCTGAGCCTGCCGGGCAGCGCCCTGTGGCAGGCCGCTGACGGCCAATCCGCCGTCTGGCGCTATGACCCGGCCAGCAGCGCCGTTGAGCAGCTGAACGTGCAAGTGGGCGGCGTGCAAGGCGATAGCGTGCTGATTAGCGGCGGCCTGCAAGAGGGCATGCAAATCGTCACCAGCGGCGTGCACGCCCTCCAGCCGGGCCAGAAGGTCAGTATCTACAAGCCCCGGGCCGCCGCCGAAGCCGCTGAAGCTGCCGAAACGGCGCAAGCCCAAGACGCGCCGCCATCCGGCAGCCCGGACAGCGCCCCCGCTCCATGACACGGCTCAGCAACACCGCCCGGCAACGCCGCTCAGGCACGCCAGATCATGCGCATGCTTCAAAAACAGGAGCGAATTCATGCGATTGAAAACGCCGCTCGCGCAATTTCCACTAGGACCTCATGCTATGAATAGAGGAGCGAAAACAAGCCCTCTTCTTCTCAGAACCTGTCCAGAGTCTGGCCGCAAGGGGCGAAAGTGCGGGTCGAAATGGGCTGCAAGGCGCAGACTGCTTTTGTGGCCCGGCAAGGAAGGATTTGCAAGGCCGCAGAGCGCCTTGAAACCGCGTCCATGTCCGCACTGGCCGCAGCCACGGGCAGACTTTGAACAGCCTTTCAGACGCGCGCCGCGCCGTCATTGAAAAATGGATTGCGTCACAAAAAACGCCATGAAGAAAAAGAAAGCCTTGCCGGGCGGCTGGAGCTTGAAATGAATCATCCGGGCGGGCATGCCCATCCGGCGGCTCATGACGCCGCCGCCGCAATTGAAGAGAAGAGGAATATTGATGCAGGCCAGTGAGGTGAATGCGGGCGGCAGCCGTTTCAATCTTTCGCGCTGGGCGCTGGCGCACGCGCCGCTGGTGCGCTATCTGATGGTGGCGTTCATGCTGCTGGGCGCGGCCGCTTACTTTCAGCTGGGGCAGGATGAAGACCCGCCCTTTACCTTCCGCGCGATGGTGGTGCGCGCCTGGTGGCCGGGCGCCAGTGCGCAGCAATTGGCCGAGCAGGTGACCGACAAGCTCGAGCGCGCTTTGCAGGAAGTGCCTTATGCCGACAAAATCGTCAGCTATTCCAAGCCGGGCGAAACCACCATTACCTTCCAGCTCAAGGATCATTCGCCCGCGCGCGATGTGCCGCAAATCTGGTACACGGTGCGCAAGAAAATCGGCGACATGCGCGCCACGCTGCCCCAGGGCGTGATCGGCCCGTATTTCAATGATGATTTTGGCGATGTCTATGGCGTGATTTACGCGCTTCAATCCGGCGGCGGTTTTTCAAAGGCTGAAATGAAAACCATCGCCGATGATGTGCGCCGGGAGCTTTTGCGCGTGAAAGACGTGGCAAAAGTGGAGATTTTCGGCGCGCAAGACGAAAAGATTTATATCGAGGTTTCGCAAAAGCGCCTGGCCGAGCTGGGGCTGGACATGAACGCCGTGCTGGCGCAGCTGGGGCAGCAAAACGCCGTGGTTTCAGCCGGCAGCGTGGAAACGGCGCTGGAAGTGGCGCCCGTGCGCGTGAGCGGCGCTTTCGGCTCGGTGCAGGCGCTGCGCGACATGCCCATTCGCGGCCCTTCGGGGCGGCAGCTGCGCCTGCAAGACATTGCCCAGGTGCGGCGCGGCTATGTGGAGCCGCCGCAGGTGAAGGTGCGCCACGATGGCAACGAAGTGATTGCGCTGGGCGTGTCGATGGCCAAGGGCGGCGACATCATCGCCCTGGGCAAGGCGCTGAAAGAGGCAGCGGCCCGCATCGAAAGCACGCTGCCCGCCGGCATGACGCTCCAGCAGGTGCAAGACCAGCCTGCCGTGGTGGCCGGCTCGGTCAATGAATTCGTGCGGGTGCTGGTGGAGGCCGTGGCCGTGGTGCTGGGCGTGAGCTTTCTCTCGCTGGGCCTGCACAAGCGCCCCGGCGGCCCCCATCCCTTGCGGCGGCGCTGGGTGCTGGACGCGCGCCCCGGCCTGGTGGTGGGCATCACCATTCCGGCGGTGCTGGCCATCACTTTTCTGCTCATGTATTACTGGGGCATCGGGCTGCACAAGGTATCGCTCGGCTCGCTCATCATCGCGCTGGGGCTGCTGGTGGACGACGCCATCATCGCCGTTGAAATGATGGTGCGCAAAATGGAAGAAGGTTATGACCGCCTGCGTGCCGCCACATTTGCCTACGAATTGACGGCCATGCCCATGCTCACGGGCACGCTGATTACCGCCACGGGTTTTCTGCCCATCGGCATTGCCAAATCAACGGTGGGCGAATACACCTTTGCCATATTCGCCGTGACGGTGATTGCGCTATTGGCCAGCTGGGTGGCTTCGGTGATTTTCGTTCCGCTTTTGGGCACGTGGCTTTTGAAAACGCCGCCGCACGTGGCGCATGCGCGGGAAAATGCCATTGAAAACCGCCGCGAAAACACTCCTGAAAATAGCCATGAAAATGCGGCTGAAAATACCGGCGAGCTGCACGACAATTTCAACACGCCTTTTTACATGGCCTTTCGCCGCCTGGTGGCCTGGTGCGTGCGGCGGCGCTGGCTGACCATCGGCGCCACGGCGCTGGTGTTTGCGCTGGGCATGGCGGGCATGGGGCGGGTGCAGCAGCAGTTTTTCCCCGACTCCACGCGCCCTGAAATCCTGGTGTCGCTCTGGCTGCCCGAAGGCGCCAGCTTCGCGGCCACTGAAGACGTGGCCACGCGCGTGGAAAAGCGCATCCGGCAAGCGCCGGGCGCTGCCAGCGTGAGCGTGTGGATTGGCTCGGGCGTGCCGCGCTTTTACCTGCCGCTGAACCAAATCATGCCGCAGAGCAACGTGGCGCAGCTCATCGTGCTGTCGCAGGACATGGCCGCGCGCAGTCGCCTGCTCGGCAGCCTGCCCGCCCTGCTGGCGCAGGAATTTCCGGAAGCGCGCGCGCGCGTCAAGCTCCTGTCCAGCGGGCCGCCCGTGGATTACCCAGTGCAGTTCCGCGTGATCGGGCTTGATCCGCAGCAGCTGCGCGCCTACGCCAACGAAGTCAAGGCCGCCCTGCGCGCCAACGCGCACATGCGCGACGTGAACGACAACTGGAACGAGTCCATCAAAACGCTGCGCCTGCAAATCGACCAGGCCAAGGCGCGCGCGCTGGGCGTATCCAGCCAGTCCATCGCGCAAGCGCTGCACGTCATGCAAAACGGCGCGGCCGTGGGCCAGTACCGCGAGGGCGACAAGCTCATCGACATCACCTTGCGCCAGCCCGCCAGCGAACGCGGCGCGCTCGACAGCCTGGCCGGCGCTTACGTGGCCACCGCCAGCGGCAAAGCCATTCCGCTGGCGCAAATCGCCACGCCCGTGCTGGCCTGGGAGCCGGGCGTGATGTGGCGCGACAAGCGCGAATACGCCATCACCGTGCAAGGCGACGTGGCCCGGGGCATGGAAGGCGCCACCGTCACGGCGCAACTGCTGCCCGCCCTGCGCGAGCTGCAAGCGCGCTGGGCCAGCCAAACGCCCGGCTACCGCCTGGAAGTGGCCGGCGCCACCGAAGAAAGCAGCAAAGGCTCCGCCTCCATCGCCGCCGGCGTGCCCGTCATGCTGTTCATCACCTTCACGCTGCTCATGCTCCAGCTGCAATCGTTCAGCCGCGCCATGCTGGTCTTTCTGACCGGCCCGCTGGGCATCGCGGGCGTGGCCGCCGCCCTGCTGGCGCTGAACCGGCCATTCGGCTTCGTGGCCCTGCTGGGCGTCATCGCCCTCATGGGCATGATTCAGCGCAACTCGGTCATCCTTATTGACCAGATCGAACTCAACCGCCGCCACGGCATGAGCGCCAGCCACGCCATCGTGGAAGCCGCCGTGGGCCGCCTGCGCCCCATCGCGCTGACGGCCGCCGCTGCCGTGCTGGCCATGATTCCCCTCTCGCGCAGCGTGTTCTGGGGGCCGATGGCCGTGGCCATCATGGGCGGCCTCATCGTCGCCACGGCGCTGACCCTGCTGGCCCTGCCCGCCATGTACGCGGCGTGGTTCCGCGTGAAGGCTGAGCCAGAGGGCGCAAGCCCGTAGAATCCGCCTCTTTCGCAGCGGGCTGCATGGCAATTCACGGCAAGCTTCGCGGCGACCCCAAACCGCGCGGGTGGCGAAATTGGTAGACGCACCAGGTTTAGGTCCTGACGCCCGCAAGGGCGTGCCGGTTCGAGTCCGGCTCCGCGCACCACGGCAAAAAGCCCTTGGGCCAGTTTTGGCCCAAGGGCTTTTTTTTGCCCGCTCGCTTCAAAAAAGATAGCTGCCAATCCAGTCTGCGCCGGGACTTGCGGGCGATGGGAGCCATGCACAAAAAAGTCCGGCGCGGGCCGGACTTGGTTGCGGGAGCGCGGGAGCGGGAGTCAGCCGCAGCTGCCGACGAAACCGCACTGGGTGCAGTAGTCGCAGCCGTCTTTGCGGATCATGGCGCGGGCGCCGCATTCGGTGCATTTCTTGCCGGCCATCATGCCGGGGGTGATGGCGTGGGCGCCGTCGCTTTGCGGCGCGTCCTTGGCGGCCTGCAAGGTTTCTGCGGCGGGCAAATCGCCTTCGGCAAAGAGCGAGCCTTGGGCGCGGCGGGCGATGAGGTCTTCAATGGCGTAGCCGATGGCGGCCACTTCGCTGTCGTGCCAGCGGGGCACGCGGGTGCCGTCGGCCTTCTGGTAGGTGCCCAGGCGCACGGGGCCACGGTCCCAGGTGACTTTGCGCAGGTCTTCCAGCGCGCGGTCCAGAAAGCCGCCGCGCGCGGCCAGGCTGAGCGAGCGCATGGTGGCGGTGATCCATTGCTGTGATTCGCCGTTTTGGCCCACGGGCATGAAAAATTCGATGGCGCGCTCCACGGTGCCTTTGCCGTCGGCCGTGGGCATGGGCAGGAAGGTGACGATGAGGTAGAGGCGCTGCGGGCCTTCGCTGGTCCAGTAGTCGATTTTTTCGGCCACGGCGGGCAGCCCGCCGGTGGGGCGTTTTTCAATGACGGTGCGCATGGGATCGTCCGCATGGCCGTGGCGCGGGCTGGCGGGCGCGGCGTTTTCCTGTTTGGGCGCTTCGGCGGGGGCAGCCTCGAGCACGGAGCCGACGATGGCGTTGGGCCGGTAGGTGGCCAGGCCCTTCAGGCGGGCCTTCCAGGCTTTGGCGTAGAGGTCTTTGAAGTCGTCATACGGGTAGTCGGCCGGGACATTGACGGTTTTGGAGATGGAGGTGTCTATGAAGGGCTGCACGGCCTGCATCATGGCGATGTGCTCTTCGGCGGTCATGGCCAGGGCATTGACGAAGTAGTCGGGCAGGTGGCTGACGTCGCCGCCTTGCGCCTTGTAGAGGCGCCAGGCGTGGTCTTCCACCTGGTATTCGCTGCGGGAGCCGTCGGCTTCGCGCTTTTTGCGGGTGTAGGTCCACGAAAAGGGCGGCTCGATGCCGTTGGAGGCGTTGTCGGCAAAGGCCAGGCTGACGGTGCCGGTGGGGGCGATGGACAGCAGGTGGCTGTTGCGGATGCCGTGCTTGCGGATGGCGTCCTGAATGTCCTGCGGCAAGCGGCTGGCGAAGGTGCCCTGGCCCAGGTACTGGGTGGCGTCAAAGCGGGGGAAAGCGCCTTTTTCCTTGGCCAATTCGATGGAGGCGCGGTAGGCGGCGTTTCGCATGGCTTCAGCGATGCGGGCGGCCATTTGGCGGCCTTCGTCGCGGTCATAGCGCAGGCGCAGCATGGCCAGCGTGTTGCCCAGGCCCGTGAAGCCCACGCCAATGCGGCGCTTGGCGGCGGCTTCGGCGCGCTGCTGCTCCAGCGGCCAGAAGGTGACATCCAGCACGTTGTCCAGCGCGCGCACCTGGGTGGCGACGACTTTTTCAAAGGCGTCGAAGTCAAACACCGGCTCGCCGCCTTCGCCAAAGGCGTGGCGCACGAAGCGGGTGAGGATGATGGGGCCGAGATCGCAGCAGCCGTAGGGCGGCAGGGGCTGCTCGCCGCAGGGGTTGGTGGCCTCGATGGTTTCGCAGTAGTTGAGGTTGTTGTCGCGGCGGATGGCGTCAATGAACAAGATGCCCGGCTCGGCGAAGTCGTAAGCAGACTTCATGATGGTGTCCCACAGCTGGCGGGCGGGCAGGCGCTTGTAAACCCACAGGCCGTCTTGCCGCTGGTAGCTGCCGGATTCGCGCAGGGCGGCCCCGGGGCGCGCCTTGTGCACCAGCTCCCAGTCGGCGTTTTTCTCCAGCGCCTGCATGAAGGCGTCGGTCACACCGACGGAAACGTTGAAATTGTTCCAGCGGCCGGGCGTGCGCTTGGCGGTGATGAAGTCGAGCACGTCCGGGTGGTCGATGCGCAGCACGCCCATTTGCGCGCCACGGCGGCTGCCCGCGCTTTCCACGGTGGCGCAGCTCTGATCGAACACGTTGATGTAGCTGCACGGGCCGGAAGCGATGGAGGCGGTGCCCTTGACCTCGGCCCCGCTGGGGCGGATGCGCGAGAAGTCATAGCCCACGCCGCCGCCGCGCCGCATGGTTTCGGCCGCTTCGCGCAGGGCTTCGTAAATGCCGGGGTAGCCATCGTCGGCCACGCCCTGGATGGCGTCGCCCACGGGCTGCACGAAGCAATTGATGAGCGTGGCCTGAATGTCGGTGCCCGCCGCGCTCATGATGCGCCCCGCGCCAATGGCGCCCGCCTTGAGGTTGGCCAGGAATTTGGCTTCCCATTCGGCGCGCAGCGCGGGTTTTTCGGCGGAAGCCAAGGCGCGCGCCACACGGGCGAAGAGCTGGTCTTCGGTTTTTTCCTCTTTCTTGAGGTATTTCTCGGCCAGCACGTCCTGGCTGATGGGCTGCACGGGCAATTCCAGCCGGCTGGCGGCGATGTCTTCATGTTTCATGGGCGGGCAAGGAGCGAAAGAAAAAACAATCCTCTGCGCATGTGCCGCAGAGGGGAAAACCGGGGAGAGACGGCTGCACAGGCGTGAGACGCCGGAGGCAGGCGGAAAGGGCAGACGCGCGGGCACAGATGCGCGGGCCATGGGCCGCAGTCTTTGAGCAGGCTTTTACTGCTCCACAAAAGCACGCTCGACCACGTAGTCGCCCGGCTGGGTGGTGTTGCCCTCTTTGAAGCCGCGCTTTTCAAGCACGGCCTTGAGGGACTTGAGCATTTCCGGGCTGCCGCAAAGCATCACGCGGTCTTCGGCGGGGTTGAGTTCGGGCAGGCCCAAGTCGCGCGCCATCTGGCCGCTTTCAATCAGATCGGGAATGCGCCCTTGCGTCTGGAACGGCTCGCGCGTGACGGTGGGGTAGTACTTGAGCTTGTCGCGCACCATCTCGCCCAGGATTTCATGCTGCGGCAGCTCGTGCGTGATGTAGTCGCGGTAGGCCAGCTCGGCCACCAGGCGGCAGCCGTGCACCAGCACGATTTGCTCGTAGCGCTCGTAGGCATCAGGGTCGCGGATGATGCTCATGAAAGGCGCCAGCCCCGTGCCCGTGCCAACCAGATACAGGCGCTTGCCCGGCAGCAAATAGTCCGTCAGCAGCGTGCCGGTGGGCTTGTGGCCGACGATCACCGTATCGCCCGGCTGAATGTGCTGCAAGCGGCTGGTCAGCGGGCCATCGGGCACCTTGATGCTCAGAAACTCCAGCGTTTCTTCATAGTTGGGGCTGACGATGGAGTAGGCGCGCAAAAGCGGCTTGCCATCCACGCGCAGGCCAATCATCGTGAAATGGCCGTTGGAAAAGCGCAGGCCCGGGCTGCGCGTGGTGGTGAAGGAAAAGAGGCGGTCGGTCCAGTGGTGGACGGTGAGGACTTTTTCGTCGTTGAAAGCAGCCATTTCGTTGAGTCAGTCAGAAGGCGGACAAACAAAAAAGGCGGGCCAGAGAGACTGGCCCGCTGCCGTCTGCTGCTTCTCGCAATCCATCCGCAGCAGTGGCGGGCATTTTCGCATGCGCCTCACGGCCGCCGCGCAGACCGGCGCGCCTGCCAGCCGCCAAGCCGCCGATTGCTGACGCACCGCAAAAACCGCCCGGGCAGGCTGCGCACAATGGCGCGCTTTTCAATGGCGCGCTTTTCAATGGCCGAGAAAGGAATCGCGCATGCACCGCCGCTCTTTTTGCCGCCTGCTGGCGGCCGCCCCGATCGCCTGCCTGCCCGCGCTGGCGGCCGCCCGGCAAGCGCAATCTGAAGGTGAACCCGAAGGCGAACTCATCGACATCGTCCTGGAAATTTCCGATGGCGGCCGGCCGCTTTTCGCGCCCCAGTTGCAAGCCCGCTCCGGCCGCAAGCTCAGCTTCAAGAAGGAAGCGGACGATCGCGTGGAACGCCTGGACCTGGTGGCCGAATGCGACGCCGCCCGCCCCGGCCGCGTCAGGCTGCAAGGCGAGCTGTCCTTCAGGGAGATCGACTCGCTGGACTGGCGCGCCAGGGGCCGCTTCGAGATGGACTTGCAGATGAACCAGCCCGCCACAACGGCCGTGCGCGATGCTCAAGCCGGGCGCGCCTTGCAAATCAAGGCCACGGTCCGCCCCGGCAAGCCGCCGGCTTGATGGCGGCTTTCATGCCGCGAAAGCGCGGGCAATAAAAAACCCGCTGTTCAAACGAATCAGCGGGTTGCTTCAAAAATGGGCCAGATGGTGGGTCGTGTAGGGTTCGAACCTACGACCGACGGATTAAGAGTCCGCTGCTCTACCAGCTGAGCTAACGACCCTGGCCGTTTTTCCTTGCCTGGGCAAGAAAGCGGCGAATTGTAGCACAGCCTATTTCATAGGCTCACCGGCTGGCGCCGCCCGTGCGCTCAGGGCAGCACTTCCACCGTGGCCACGTAGGCGAGGCGGCGCTTTTTGGCTTTGGGAAAGGTGGTTTTGGCGTCGGCGGCGTCCACGTCAATCCAGTACATGCCCGCTTGCGGGAAGGTGAGGGTGAACTGGCCCTTGGCGTCGGTGGTGGTTTTGATTTCTTCCAGCTTGTCGCGGTAGCGGGTGCCGCCGCGCACGGCCTTGATTTCAAGCCCGGCGGCGGGCTGGCCGTCCAGGTGCATGGCAAAGGTGGCCGGCTCGCCCGGGGCCAGGTCGTTGGGGTGGGTCACGGGCGCCAGCTCCAGGCCCTTGCCGCTGGGCGTGATGGCGCTGGGCTTGCCGACGGTGACGAAGGTTTCCACGCGCAGGCTGGATTCAAAGACTTCCAGGTCTTTGGCGTCGGCGGGCACTTCGGCGGCAAATTTTTCGGGCGTGCCGCGCCAGCGCCTGGGTTTGCCTTCGCCGTCTTTGTAGATGGCCGTGAGGCCGCCTGCATTGACGATGGCCACGCGATACGTGCCGCGCTGGGCGGGCTTGAAGTCGAAAACGCTGCGCAAATTGCCGGTGAAGGGCTTGTCCGGCTCCACGCGGCTGCCGTCGGGGGCGGTGATGGCAAGGTGGTCGAGCTTGAGCGGGAAGTGGTTGAAATAAAACAGGTCGTTGGCCACGGCGGCATCCACCGTGACCCATTCGGGCTTGGAGAGGCTGGTGGCAGAAGGCAGCAGCCAGACGTTGTGCGCCTGCGCGGCGGTCAGGCCCAGGGCGAGCAGGGCGGCGGCAATGCGGGGAGCGAGTTTCATGACGCAAGTCCTTTGCGGAGGTTGAGAGAAGATGAACAGGTTCAAAAAGAGAAGCGAATCCAGAAGGCTTAAAACGGCCTTCGCGCAGATTCCACTAGGACATCATGCTATGAATTCAGGAGCGTATTCAGGCTTTCCGCAAGCCTGCGGTCAGGGCTTGAGCGTGACGCGCACCGCGCCCAGCTCGCTGCTGCCTTGCGCCTGCGCCTGGGCGGCGGCTTTTGGGGGCCAGTCAAACGGCACGCTGAGCACTTCGCGGCCGCCGACTTCGCGGGCCGCTTCCACCATCAGCTTGTAGCTGCCGGCGGGCAGATTGGGCAGGGGGCCGCTGCCGGCGGTGAAAGAAAGCGTTTGCACGCCAGAGGGGCGCGTGGCGCCGCTGACGCCATCGACGGGCATGTCCAGATTGCGGCCCGCGCGGCGCCACCACTGGCGCATGTCCTTGAGCCATTTCGTGCCCTTGCTGTCGCCGTCGGTCACGCGCACGTCGTACCAGACGGCCAGCGTGGCGGGCGTGCCGGGCACATCGGCCTTGGCGTCGGCAGGCTCCACCCAGATGGCCACGTAGGGGCGGTGGTATTCGGCCACGTTCAGGCGCGGAATTTCCACGCTCACGTCCAGCCCGGCGGCCAGCGCGGGCGCGGCCAGCGCGCTGCCCAGGGCCAGGGCGCAGAGGGGTTTTTTCATGTGCATTGCTCCTTTTCTTCAGGTTCAGGGGGAGTGGATGAAAAGCGGAGGGCGGCGGCCTTCAGGGGCCATCGGGCCAAAGCGGTCAATCCAAGGCGCTCCATCAAAAACGCTCAATGCGCCATCCAGATGGCCAGCAGCGCGGGAATGAGCACGCCCAGCGCGGTGATGGGCCAGGTCATGGGCCGGCTGGCCGCGTGCATCTTCATGATGAGCAGGCCCGTGGCTGAAAACACCAGCGCCGCAATGGCGAACAAGTCGATGAACCAGCGCCAGGCCGCGCCCGTGTGGCGGCCCTTGTGCAGATCGTTCAGCCAGGCAATCCAGCCCCGGTCGGTCCGCTCGTATTCCAGATCGCCCGTTTCCAGGTCGATGCGCAGCCAGGCGTCGCCGCCGGGGCGCGGCAGGGAAACGTAGGCTTCGCCCGCGTCCCACTCCGCGTTGCGGCCCTGCACGCTCACGCCCAGCTCGCGGCGTATCCAGGTCTGCACATCAGCGGGCAGGGGCGCGGGCGTTTTGGCGTCTTGCGGATCGGCGGCCCGCGCGGCTTGCAGCAAGGCGGCAGGCACGCTGGCGCGGCGCGTGCTCACCTTGGGCGCCGATTCAATCTGCCCTGCGTGGTTGAGCGTGATGCCCGTCACGGAAAACAGCGCCATGCCCAGCAGGCACAGCGCCGCGCTCACCCAGTGCCACACCGTGAAAAGCCGCAGCCAGCGGGCGCGGCGGCGCGCGGCTTGCAAATCAGGCGGGGCGGATGAAGACGGCGGCATGAACGCGATGAAGACAAAGGCGCCAGGGCAAAGAAGCGCCAGAACAAAGAAAAGCCGGAAGCAAAGCCGGAAGAAATGGCCGGAAGCAGCCAGGCCGGCGGGCCGCGCATTCTAGGGATGAAAGCCATTTGCATTGCTGAAACCCCGCCGCCCTTGTGCCCATCAAGCGCCGGGCTTCTGCCAGCCGCGCCCCTCGGCCCTTTGCGGCGGCGCGGGCAGGCAAAAGGGCCATCCGGGCCACATTCCCAACGCTGAGGCAGCCCGTATTTCGCTTCTCTATTGATAGCGATACGTCCTAGTGAAAACAGCGCAAAAGCCTTTTTTCACCCTTTTGATTTGCTCCTGTTTTTCAGTACATCCAGCCGCCTGCCGCCCGATACACTGCCCGGCGTCTCCCCTCCTCTTGCAAAAAAACCGCCATGACCGCCCGCACCGTGTTCTTTCTTTCAGACGGCACCGGCATCACCGCCGAAGCCTTTGGCAACGCCATCCTCGCGCAGTTCGACATCGCCGTGCGCCGCGTGCGCCTGCCCTTCGTCGATACGCCCGACAAGGCGCACCAGGCCATCCGCCAAATCAACCATGCCTGCGAAACCGAAGGCCAGCGCCCGCTCGTCTTTTCCACGCTGGTGGACCGCGAAGTGCTCGAAGTCGTGAAAACCGGCTGCAAAGGCATGTGGATGGACACCTTCGCCACCTTCGTGCAGCCGCTGGAGCAGGAGCTGGGCGTCAAAAGCCTGCACCGCGTGGGCCGCTTTGCCGACGTGAGCCAATCGCGCGAGTACCACGACCGCATCGAAGCCATCAACTTCAGCCTCGCGCACGACGACGGCCAAAGCGACCGCGACCTGCAAAGCGCCGACGTCATCCTCGTCGGCGTCAGCCGCAGCGGCAAAACGCCCACCAGCCTGTACCTGGCCATGCAGCACGGCCTGAAAGCCGCCAACTACCCGCTCATCCCCGAAGACTTCGAGCGCCGCCAGCTTCCCCCCGCCTTGCTGGCCTGGCGGCACAAGCTCTTTGGCCTGAGCATCAACCCGCAGCGCCTGGCCGAAATCCGCAGCGAACGCCGCCCCGGCTCGCGCTACGCCTCGCTGGAAAACTGCCGCATGGAAGTCAGCGAAGCCGAAGCCATGATGCGCCGCAGCGGCATCCGCTGGCTGTCCACCACCACCAAAAGCATTGAAGAAATCGCCACCACCATCTTGCAGGAGCTGCACCCGCAGCGGCTGGGATACTGAGCGCCCGCCCCGCCCCGCGCCCGGCCTGAAAAGCCGGATGCGCGGCCTTTGATCCGCCCCTGAACCTGCCCCGAGTCTGCTCATGAAGGGCTGCGGATCGGGAAGGGCAGGGGCCTTGAAGCCTTGCGGCCCGCCAAGGCTTTGCAAAGCAGCAGAGCGCCCGGGTTCGCGCTTTTCGCGCCCGCAGACCGCGCCCGCAGACGGACCTTGGACAGCTTCTGGCCTCTTTTTCACAGCCCGTCCGTGTCATACACCCGCCCCGTGTGGCGCGGGATGATGCTGCCGATGAGGTAGGCGCTGTTGCGGCCCGCCTCTTCCTGCGGGGCGGCCTGGATGGCGTTCACGTTCATCCATTCCTCCACGAAGGGCAGCGGGTTGGCCGCCACGCGGGGAAAGGGGCTGCCCAGGCCCAGGGTTTCATAGACGGGCTGGGCGTTGAAGATGACCGAATCCTGAAGCTTCTTGACGGTGATGCCGGGCAGCTCGCGGTCCTGGCTGCCGAGAAACTGCGACCAGTCCAGCTCGGCCTGCGTGATTTCGGTGACGATGGCCTGCGCTTTCTCGCGGTTTTGCGCCAGCCAGGCCTGGCCGCGCGCGGTATTCAGCTCGATGCGAATCACCATCTGGTCCAGCCGCTGGTGCACTTCAAACTCGTCCTGGCAGATTTTCTGGATGGCTTTGGCAATGGGCACGAACATGCCGATTTCACCAAAGGCAAAGGTCACGATGAATGAGGAAATGAACTGAATGCGCTCCAGGCAATACAGCGCCACATAAAAAGCCATGACGGCGGCGTATGCCTCTTCGCCGCTGGCCTGGCCCAGCGCATAGCGGTGCGATACCGCGTAAACCTCGCCAAAAACCTGCGCCATTTTCTCCAGCCGGTGAAAGCTTTCGGTGATGGAGAGAATTTCGTTGAATACTTCGTCCGGGTTGTCGAAGCTGTTGCGCACGATTTCGGAATAAGTGAGGCCGTGCAGGTATTCATTGGCGCCAATGGCCAGCGTCACGCCCCAGAGTTCCGAATTGGTGATGAAAGGCGCCAGTATGGGCACGATGCTTTTGCTGGCCACCGTGTCGGCTTCCCACTGGTAGGCCAGGTTGTAAATCATGGCGTCATACATGCCGCGCGAGCAGGTTTTGAATTCGCTGTTGCACGAGGCGTAGTCGAATTCATTTTCGTCCCAGCGCAGCGAGAGCATTTTCTTGTACATGGCGAAAAGCTCGGGATAGGGGCGGTTGATGGAATCGAGCAGGCCGCCGGGCTGGCCGAGAAAAAGATCGGTGCTTTTGTAGTCGCTCTTGTGAATGTTGAAAATGGATTCGGGAATGCTGGGCTGGGTCATGGCAATGCCTGTGAGATGGAAGGATGAAGGCGGCAGTGCATTGAAAAGAGGAGCAGGTTCAGACCCATTGAAAATGCGGCCGCCGCAGTGTTCGTGAGGAGATAATGCTATGAAACAAGGAGCGAAATCAAGCCCTTTACAGGCTGCATGCTCCGCTGGCGCAGCCGCGCTCGTCAGGGGCCATTTCAAAATCGCCATCCGGGTTTTCTGGCGCTGGCGCCAATACGGGCGCCAAACCGGAAAGGCGGCTTTTTTCGGCCATGCGGCTTTCCACCGTGGCGCTTTTGCCTTGGTCGCTGGTGAGCGAATTTTGGTAATAGCGGCCTTTCATGCCGTAGCGGCACATGGCCAGGTGCTCTTCCATGATTTCGTCGGTGTAAACCACGGGGTCGCTGGCGCGGTCGCGCCAGAAATCGGCGCTGATGCCCTGGTCGGTGAATTTCTGGAAAATGGCGTAGATTTTGATCATGTCCAGCGTGGGGATATTCCACGCCAGCTCGTAGCGGTCTTTCAGCAAATCGGAATCGGTGGCAACCCAGTCAATCACGTTGCTGTTGTCCGATTTTTTCAGCGTGATTTCGCGTATGGGATAAATGCTGTTGGGCACGCCAGCGGCCTTGGAGCTGGATTCGGTGGGCATGTGCGCCACGAGAACCGAATGGCGGATGCCGCCCTGCGCCACGATTTGCCGGCGCAGCGCCTCCCAGTCGTAGCTGTAGCGGGGGGCTGCGATTTCATCCACGGTTTTCTTGTAGGTATCAATCGGCAGCCAGCCTTCGGGCCAGCGAGTTTTGTGCATCCAGGGCGCATTGCCTTTTTCGCGGGCCAGTTGCAGGCTGGCCTTGAGCGCAAAGTAATAGTGCCGCTCGGCCAGCCAGTGGCAGTGATCGCGCCCCGCTTGCGTGGTGTATTTCAGGTTTTTGCGCGCCAGCTCGGTGGCCACGCCCATCATGCCCACGCCGGCGCTGCGGCGCGCCTTGGCCGTCATCGCCACATGCGCAAAGGGGTAGTCGGACATGTCGATGCATTTGTCGATCATTTTCAGCGCGTAATAGGCGGCGGAGGCATATTGCTCGTCGCTGTGGATATTGCAGACGACCAGCGCGGAGAGCGCGCAGATGGCGATTTCACCGGATTCGGGTTTGTCTTCGTCCGAATAAAGGTCGGTCATGCGCCAGTATTCTTTGGTGGGCAGCGCGATTTCATTGCAGAGGTTGCTGCTGTGAATGGGGTCTTTGAAAGGCGTGTGGCGGTTGGCTTCGTCGATCCACAATTCATAATGCGTGCCGCATTCATAAGCCTGCTGGCGGGCGAGCACGACGAAATCACGGGCGCTGATGGTTTTTTTGGGGAAATCGGGATTTTTCTCGTAGGCTTCATAAAGCGCCTCGAAATGGTCCTGGTCGCCCGAAAACATGGCGCGCCACAAATCAGGCGCCGAATATTCGGTAAAGAGAAAAACCTCTTCATTGCGCGCCGCTTTTTTGGTGAAAAGGCGGTTGTACATGACGCCGAAATGCAGCTCCCGGATTTTCTTGTCTTCGGTGGACATGGGGTTTTGCAGCAGGGCGATGGTGGTGTTTTCAGGGTCAAACGCCGAGTAGTAGCTGGTGCAGGCGCCGCCGCGCCCGGCCTGCTGGTTGGCTTTGGTGGCAAAAGCCAGCGCGCGGTAATACGGCAGTTTGCCCTGGTGCGAAATGACGCCGCCGCGCACCGGATCGCCCAGCGTGCGCGTGGAAATCATGCCGCCGATGCCGGCGCTCATGCCCGTCATTTCATACGCAATATGGTCGCCAATGGCCAGCGAATGCAGGCTGTCGCCCGCCTTGTAAACGCAGCAGGAAGCGTAGCCATTGAGCCGCGTGCCCAGGTTGATGTAATTGGGGCTGGGGGCGTTGATGCGGTTGTATGAAAAATGGTTGTACCAATTGACGATGTGCTTGAGGCGCTCTTCGCGCGGCTCGTCTTCAGCCAGCGCCATGGCCATGCGCATGTAGATGAACTGGGGCGATTCATATTCCTGCCGCGTGATGCGGTTCATGAGCGCGTATTTCTTGCGCAATTGCAGGATTTGTGAATAGGCATATTCAAAATCGCGCGCGTGATCGATGAATTTTTCGATTTGCGCGTATTCGTCTTCGCTGTAGTCCAGCTCGCGCATCAGGCCCGCTGCGGCCAGTTTTTGCTGCACGGCGCGAATGGTGGGCATGTGCGTGCTGCTGCCGTAGATTTCCTTGCGCGTGACAGCAGCGTAAAGCCGCCCGGCCATGAGGCTGTAGGGCCAGCTTTTTTTCTGCACGCAGATTTTGATGAGCTGCCTTTGCAGGTCCTGGCTGGTGGTTTTGTCGCCAAAGTGGCTCATCGCCTCCATGACGACGGAGGACCAGTCCACCCGCTCGCCCAGCTGCTCGCTGGCCCAGATGGACCAGCTGTTGACTTTGGCGGGTATGAAGGGTTCTTCGCGCCCGTCGCGCTTGATGATGGTTTTGAGCAATGCGCTCTCCCCGTGAATGGATTTGCACAAAGCCGGGGCGAGGCAGAGCTGGCGCGGACAGGGTTGGG